>JACLAB010013462.1_pt1 | contig 20016 bp, 10 predicted proteins | sample 8027921 | NCBI WGS metagenome assembly JACLAB01 (sample SAMN15725117, study PRJNA655200) | protist metagenome | isolation source: fluorescence activated cell sorting (FACS) single amplified genomes of... | place: USA: West Boothbay Harbor, Gulf of Maine | collected 2000-07-19
GATACGCGTTGATTTTAGTCTAGGTACCTGTAGTCTTTGTTGTTATTAGTTATAAAGTACGATACTTTTACGGTGGTTGTCCCCACCCCGTGGGTGTTTTCGTGGTGTACGCTCCTCCTGGTTCGACATTCTCTGGCGTGTGAATGGCGTGTTCAAAACCTGGTGGTAGACTCGCGGTAGAACGGTGTGGCGGCGTCGATTCCTCATTGAGTAAGTCGTCTAACCACGGGCTTTCTTCGAACGCTTCGTTGTTTCTCGTTTGTTGGGCTTCATTGCTCCCGAATCCATTATTATTGGTATGCGAGGAGACTGATGAAGTGTCGTCGGCGGATGGAATAGAGGGTATGTGTAGACCCCATACCGACGGTTGTTGTGGTTGTGGTTGTGGCTTTTGTTGCCTTTGTTGTAAATTTACCATCGTGTCTTGCATTTTAAGCAATCGCTCGTTGTTGCGTTTTACTTTTTCATTCTCTTTGAGCAACATAAAGTTCTCGCTCTTCAAATGGTTGTTTTCCAGTTCCAAGACGTTTTTCTCTCGGTTCAAGATTTCAATTTCTTCCCTCAACTCCGCTATGGTATAATCGTCGCTTGATGGTTGCGCGTTTGAAACCTTGTGATTATTTTTACGAGGAGAACGTGGAGATACGGTACCGCCGCGTTGGGTACCGCGAATTTGTTGTTGCTGGACCTGCTCCTCTGGCGTTGGTTGTCGAGGTTCCTGCTCCGAAATGGAGGAGGACATAGGGGGGTAATTCCCTCGGGGTTGATCGCTCACAAAATGCGTTTCAATAATGCTCTTAATTTGTTGTTGCGATTGTTGTTGCACTTGCATCAGCTGCTGTTGTTTTTGCCTCTTCTCAATCAATTTTCTTTCATCCTTTTCGTACTTTTCGTAATCCTGCCTCCATGCTGCTAATGCTCCACCGCTGGCGAAGATTTCATACTTTCCGTACAAGTCCTTCACGCGCGCATCACTGAGAGTTAGCACGTACTCATTAAGAGTTTTCCAATCGTGTCTGTTCGGGTCTTGCGTTCTCTTCATTTGTTCTCTTAGAGTGGTACTCTCTTCGAGAAAGTCCTTAAAACTCCCACGCTTATATTTTAACTTTTGACTTTCTTTCACCATATACACGAGAGCATCTTTATCGTGGGCGTTAAATTTATAGATTTGCGCCAAACTCCTAGTCTTGGTAGTGTTGCTGGTTTTGTTACTCGATGCTTCTTTTGCGAGAGTAGGTTTTGTGGTTGTCGTCTTCGTCGGAGCTTTTATTTCTTGGACAGGTGGTGAAGGCTTTCTTTGGGTCGCAGCACCCTCCGATATGGAGAGGGAAGGCGATTGTCTTTCCGCACGCGCAGGGCGATGTTTTGAAGCAGAAGCAGCACTCCCTGGCCACAACAACTCTTCGATTCTTTTTCTATCCTCATCCGTCGGAACTCGGATTTCTGGTTGAGCTCGCACCGGCCCTGCGTTCTTCTCAGCCATGACGAGTAGCATTTTCTTGACAATTTTCTCCGCGTACTTCTCGATCTTATCGGTGGGAAACTTATTCTGAATTAAGAACTCCTTGCCAGCTTCTCCCAAATTTTCACCGCTCGCGGGAGAGTACCGAAACTCGTGCGGCTCTTTCGTCGTCGGATGCTGTATCCTGAACTTGTAAGCTGTCTCCTCCCCCTCTTCGCCGCCACCGCCGTTTTTCTTCTTCCACTCCTTCTTAAGCTCCCTGAAATACTCCACTTTCGCTTTGCAAATCTCTCGTCTCTCCCCCTCGGTCAATTCGTGCTCCTTTTCCGTCAACGGACCATCTTTTCTCCTCCAATTTTTACTCCGCTTCACCACCGGCGCCAAGCGCACGGACGTCATCGTCTGATCGTCCTTGTCGTACACGTCCGCTTTATACGCGCCGCCAGATATCGAGTTTGGATATTCTTGCCAGTACACTTTAAACACGTCCATGTGTTTCAAAATATTATACGCGGTACTGCCGTTCGAAGAAGCGCCCGATGATGATTTCACCGACTCATGCGCTCCGACAACCCAGTCCTCTTTCTCCTCTTCAACTCTAAAATTGCCACCACCACCACCATCACCGGTGCTCTCATTCAACGCCTGAAAGACATTTCCGGTGTTCGAAGCACCCACTTCCCCCATGAATCGTTCTTTCGCTTGGTCGATCGTTTGATCCATCTGCGATCGATCTTCCACGTACGGTTCCGATGTTTCTTCTTGCAAAGATTTCTCCATCGCTTCTTTCAATTGCGCTTGGAATCGCCGCTCTTCTTCTTCTTCTTCTTTTTTGCTGCTCTTTCTCCCGCGATCGAAAAACCCGCGCTCCATGATCCCAGACATATTCTCTGAACGCAGAAAAGAGAGAGAGTCTCGGAGAGAAAGTGTGTGCGCGCGAGCGCCGGGTCAAAACGCTTCCTTTTTGGTGAATTTAGGTGATGGAGGAGATCAAACAAAAAAGTGAGGAAAGCTTTCTGAAAATTTACATATTACAGTATGCGCATTGTTATTACAAAGATCTTCTTCCTCTTCTTCTTCTTCTGGACTTCTTCTTTGCACACGAACGACGACTAGTCCGGCGGCGGCGGCGACGGCGGTGGCGGTGGCGGCGACGGCAACGGGGGACTGATCGGCGTCGCCTCCGGCGACGGCGGAATCCCGTAGTATTCTTGCCAAGTCAACACGTCGTCTCGGCAAGAACCCATCATTTCCGACGGCATGCACGCGAAGCCGTCTACGACGCTATTCGTGTCTAATCCTCCAGATTTCATCGGGCTACCCACGCACAGAAGGAGAAATGGGAGCACGAATATGAATCCGAGGAGGATGGCGAAGCCGCTTTGGGCGCTTTTGACTTGTTCGGAGGTCAACGACGGTCGTTCTGGACTGTAATAAATCCCCGCGGTAGCCGCGCCGAAGAGGAAGGCGAATAATTGCGTCAGGTTATCGGTAAATGGCGAGTAACCGAATAAGATGACGATGATGAATATCGCGAAACCAAAGCAGTGTATGAAGGATAACTCCTTCGTTTTCCAGTAATCCGCGTAGCACAGCGGAAGGATGGCGGCGATGGAGGATAACCCGCCCGTGGTGACGTGGTCGTTCAAGAAGTACGTGGACGCTAGAATACCCACGAACGGGCCGCAAAATAGCGGTATAGCGATGTACCCACCAATATTTCTCTCGATAGGAGCCGCTATGAATAGGAGGGCGAGTAAGGTGATCACGAACGTCACTACGTTCCCGACCGCGAAGATGGACGTAAACAAGCGCCAAATTTCAGTCTTCTCCGTGACTAACCAACCTAGATTTCCGGCTATGCACGATGATTTGGCCATTTCAAACTTCGACGGCCCCATGAAGGCGTTGCCATCGGTTGACCACGACGCTGAGTTGCAAAACACAATCTGAACGCCGTACATCATCGAGAGTAACACGGCAAAGAGGAATACCCATCGAACGTGTTGCTGGTTTCGCATGACGGGAAGTAATCTCAGACTCACTCGGTACGCCACGGCGGTTTCGACCGCGTCGCCGTCTCGCCTTATCTCGATCCAGTTTTGGTGCGTTTGCGGGTTTCTGAATCCAAAATTGTTACGTTCGTGGAACGCCGCTTCGTCTCGAGAAGGCGCGACCGGGTAGAACCACGAGTCGCCTCTTCGAATGGGCGGACCAGTCTGTATCGATCGGTACGTCGACGGTAATTCCGGAGGGATCTCCTCGTTATGCATCCAGTAGCTTCCGTTTTGTTGTTGCTGGTTGTTATTATCGCTGCTGCTTCCATTATTGTTGTTGCTGTTCGTGTTACTATCGTTGCTATCATTATTCCGCGACGGGTTCCTTCTCCCGTCGATTGCGTCAAAAACGCGTCGTTGCGTTTGATTTACAAAGTGTTGAGTCCTGGTAATTTCCCTGTTCACGTTCGCGATAAAGGTCGGCACCGCGCTCGACAGGCTCATCATCCGGCGAACAATAGTCGATCTCCTCGACGTAGAGGCACTGGCATTCGAATCGTTAAGAGTATCTCCGCGACGACCGATAACCGGCGGCGCCGTGGGATTCGATTCGATATCTCTCAACTCCGCCGCGCTCACCAGTCGCATCTCGGTCATCCCAACCACCGGCGACCCTTTCAAACCTCTCACGTCTCCAGACTCGTTCAGAATCTCCGGACACGTCCTCCTCGCCCACTCTTGTATGGCGCTTCTCAGAGCGAAATTCGGCGCCATCCTCACGATGGACTCGTTCGCTTCCGCGAGCGGTTGCCCCGTCGCCGGGCACGTCCTTCCGCCTCTCTGGATCCAGTCCTCCACGCTCGCTCGCTCGTACGTTTGCCCGGTTCTCACAACCACCGGATCTTTCAACAACTCTAAACTCACCGGGCAGAAAAACGTAGAGCTCGCCCCTAACGTTCGCGCGTAATCGTCGATCTCGTCCTCGTCCACCGCGGGTTGCGACGACGAAGTTCGTGCCTTCGAGGGGGGTTTTGGCTGTTTAAAATCACTCTTCTTCTTAATCTTCTCGTCGTCGTCGTCTTCTTCTTCGTCGTTTTGCGCGCTGTTTCGATGATAGCTCGGATACTGCGCTTCCTCCACCGCTCGTCGTAAGACCGAAAAGTTTTCTTCTCTTTCGTCTCCTTCATCTCGTGCCCCGGCGAACGGGTTGTTATTGGTACGAACTCCCCGTCGTTGCCTTTGCATCTCAATCGCAATCTCTTCGTCGTCGGTCGTATCGCGAGATGACATTCTTCTCCGCGTCGCGATGAAAATGCGCGCTGTTGTACAAAATAGAATATGTATGCGGTAGTTTTTGGTTGTCGATGTGTTATGTGTGTTTGTGCGTTTGCGCGAGAGAGAAAGAGCGTTCGTTTTTGTGGTGCAGATTAGTCTTGTTTCTGATATTTTTCGCACATTTTCATCAATACGAAGATCTCTTTCTCTTTTGTTGTTACAATAATCTCTTCTCTAGTTTATCACGAAGTTTTCGTGCTTTGCGCGGGGTCTCTATACTTTCTATAAATTCTCTCGATTTCATCGTCGACGTCTTTTCCGAGAGGCGGTTGCGTATACGCTTTCAAATTTTCCTCCAACTGGGGCATGGTCGTCGCGCCGATGATGCTCGAACAGACGAAATCGCGGTCTCGAACGAAACGCAAGGATAAATCGGTCAGCGTTAAGCCACTTTCCTCGGCTAAGGTTTGGTATTCCGTCAAGCAGTTTTTCAATCGCGGTTCGTTGAATCGAGCCATATATCCGGGGAAGAGCGTGAATCGACTGTTCTTTGGCGGTTCGGATGCTTTTAAATATTTACCGGTTAAGGCGCCGCCGGCTAATGGAGAATACGCTAAGAAGCTGACGTTGTGATTCTTCGGCGAACACGCTTCGTTTAAATCGGTTTCAAACGCGATTCGTTGGAGTAAATTGTACCCGTTTTGTATCGTTTGCATCTTCGGGGACTGTTCTTTCTTATATTTCGCCAACGCTGCAAACTCGCAAACGCCAAACGTCGTTTCATTCGACGTTCCAAAGTATCTCACCTTCCCGCTTTTAATCAGTCTATACATGCATTCAGCTTGTTCTTCGAACGAAACATCGTCCTCGCGTTCGCTCGTTCTTTCGTAAGGAACGCCTCCGAACAGCGAAACGTATCGATCCGGCCAGTGCAGTTGAAGCACGTCGACGTAATCCGTTTGAAGTCGCTCCAACGAACACTCCACGCTTAATTCCATCTGTTTCGCCGTCAATCTGTTCTCCTCCCCGGGAATTCGCCCTCTCAATTGCATTTCGCTCCTCCCGGCAACTTTCGTCATCAATATAATCTCCTCTCGTTTCACGTCTTTCTCCTTCAACCACGAACCGATGTATTCGTCCGTTTTCCCTTGCGTTTTCGCGTCCGCAGGAACGGCGTACATTTCCGCCGTATCTATGGAGTTCACCCCGAACTCTTTGATTGCATAATTGAGTTGTTCGTGCGCGTCTTTTTCCGTGTTTTGTTTCCCGAAGGTCATCGTGCCGAGCGTGACGTCTGCGATGTGGATGTCCGTGTCCCCGATGACTTGATTTCTTTCCAATGAAAATGATGTCTTCGTCGCGCAATATCGCCGTCTCAAAGTCTCCGTTCTTTTCCTTTTACGCGCAGAAACGGGAGAATACCCGCTGCATTTGAAGCTTGCCCGCGCAGAGAGTGCCGTCGACATGTTTATGCGTCCGTGACTCTACGCGTAGGTGTTCGATATTTATGCGGGGAAATCCCAAGACGTACTTCATATCTAATGCGCGCGAAACGCGCGCATAAACAGAACATGTCCACCACTGCGACGTCTGCCTCCTTCAACAAGCTCGTCCGCGTGGACTGGTCGTTCGTCCTCACCAGCGCCGTTTCCTCGTCAAAGTCTTTCGGTATGAGTAAAGAGGGAGAGGGAGAAGAGGAAGGCGGCGACGGGGATGACATCCGCTCGAGAGTCAACGTAAGATTGGTGTTCGAAAACGAAGAGGACGATGAAGAACAACAACAACAACAGAAGAGGAAACAAAGAGAAATCAAAATGGAACTCACGTTATCGCAGTTTTACGAATTTAAGAGAGATTTAGAAATCGCCAGGAAGAGTTTAAATGATGCGGAGGGAGAGGTATGATGAGAGAGGACTGATGAGAGACAGAGAGAAGCTTTACGACGACTCTGCGCTGCGATACCGCGTCGATGATATCAATGCATTTCCGAGAAAAGAATACACGCAGTATGAAACCACGGTTTAATAACGAGGCGAACGACTTTAACGACGGCGAAAAGTTGAATCGTTGCTCTTTCGCTCGCTACACTCGAAGATGCCAGAAGACGCGAGATAGAATGTGCGTTTCTGTTCAACGCAAAATCGAACGTTCTTCTTTCGACGACGAAGCGACGATGAAAAAGCAGCGGAGAATGAAGAACGACGTAAACGAGGAAGAAGTACGTTAAGAAGGAGTTCGTTAAAATCATGGAGGAAGGATTACGAGGCGCGAAAAACCAACCGTCGCGAGAGGAGGGTAAAGTTCCGAGCGAAAATGGACGTCTCGAAAGAGCGCAAAGATTGCTTGGTTTTAGGATCAACGAACGCGTTTGTACCGCCGAAAGGAACTTGAAGCGAGATGATCGCCAACATCGAGAACACAACAAAATCGGTGTCTGGTGAGAAAGAAAAAGAGGCAAAACAGACGAGCAAGAATAAGGAGAGCGCAGAAAAGCGAATTGATAGATTTTCAGAGCTGTATGCGTCGTACTCGCGTAAACACATGGAGTATTTGTAAGAAGTTTTCTCTCCTTTTCATCACAAAAGACGGACCTTTTCCTATTATTACGTTTTTACGCTTTACACTGCTCCTGTTGTACTCCTCGAAAGACTTTTTGTAACAGAAGAAGACGAAGACGAAGTCGTAGCAGAAGGAGAGCGCGTCAGAGTCTCTTCTCTGTTCGTTTTCTCTCTAAAAACACTTTTGCCTTCTTCTTGCGTTCGTGAAAAGCGAAGCGCACTTTGGTGTCAAAGAGGCGGCGGCGGCGCAAAACTTTTTCCAATTGCATCCGAGAGAGAGAGAGAGAGAGAGAGAAAATGTCGGCGGCGGCGGAGAGGAAAACGATATCAACGAACACTAATTCGTCGCTCGTATCCGCGCATTTCGCCTTGGACGACCCGATGCGCGTTCTGTACGACAAGCACAGTCGCTCGCAACAACCGGAAAGCAAGAGAGTTATTTCCGCCTTACTGGCGATATGTGCGGTGATTACCGAGAAGAACATGCAGCCGTCTCCGGTGAGCGTGTACGCGGCAACGATGGCGTCGTTGACGAGCGTCGTCGATGATGATGATTCTTCGAATGCTGGTGGCATATCTGCGGTACACTCGGGCGAAGGCGAGAGGCAAACGGTGCACGCGATGTTGACGATACTGGCGGTCGCGTTGGAACATTGCAGTCCCGCGGCGATTAAGAGTAAACTGATGGAAACTGTCGACGTGTTGGTGAAAGTTGGGAGGGATAACCAGGAGCACTCCGCGGCGCTGAGGGCGGTGATTAAATGTCTCGGGTTCGCGTTGAGAGCGACGGCGACGGCGAAAATCGGGAAGGAAGAGTGGGAGAAGATGTTTGGGAAACAAGGAGGAGGAGGAGGAGAAGGAAAAGAAGGAAACGAGAACAGTAACAGCAACAATCAGTTAGGGAAAGCTTTTTCTGCGCTGTGTCACTTTTGTGTGGACTCGAGGCCGAAAGTGAGAAAATCGGCGCACGAAGCGGTGCAGGAAGTGCTCTCCGCGACGAAAGGCGCCAGAGTCGGAAAGGTATTTTTTCAAAAGACGTTTGGCGCGTTCGCAGTGCAAAAACTGAAAGCGCCCAGGGATGCGGCGGAGAAAGCGGCAAACATGAAAGGCGCGAAAGGCGCGAAGAAAGAGAAGGATGTCGCGATTGCCACCGCAACGGAGGCTTTACACGTTTTAGGCGCTCTGAAAGGCTCGTTGGCGAGCGTAGAGGAGCCGACGGCTTCGAAGATTGTCGATGCGACGATTGAGATTACGTCGTTGGGTGAACCGTTGCTGGAGACGCATGCGACGGAAACGTTGTTGGCGTTGTCGATGTCTCCGAACCCAGGGTGCGACGCGAAGACATTTATGAAAATTCTCGAACCCGTGGCGAGATTGGCGAGAGAAGCGTCGCATACGCAACCGACAAAATGCGTCACGTTAGCGCGGTTAATCGCAAACATTGCCACCCAAATGTATAGAAAAGATCCCGAGGAAGCGAGAAAAGCGTTACCGTTTACGTTTGAAAGTTTGTTGAAGTTATTAAATGCGCCTCACGAAGGCGTCGCGATTGAGACGTGCGAAGCGATGAAGACGTTGATTCGAGAAACCGTTGATAGCGAAATGGCGAGAGAAGGCGTGAAATACGTCGCGACGTTACGAGTGCAACAAAAAACGAGTAAAAAGAATAGCAGCTTAAAACCGCCTCCGATGATAGGCGTCGCAAAATCGATAGAGTCTGCGTTAGGCATGCGTTACCGAGCGGCTTGGCCTTTTACCATACCGGTCGCCACGCAGTGTTTCCAAAGACTCGGCATTGCTGGCGGAGCTTTATTGAGTGGTTCCTTAGCCGCGCTCGGAGAAATGGGCGCGAATGCCGACGGGTTACGGTGTAAAAGTCAAATAGAAACGTGCATTTCTACCGCGGCGGAATATATCGGCGCCGAAGCGTTGCTCGAACAACTCCCGTTACGATTGGAAGAGTCCATCGATAAATCTTTAGAACGAAGAGGCGACGACGACGACGTCCAAGACGAAGAAGATATGGACATCGACGACGAATCCGATGGTTCTCGACTATGGCTCGTGCCGTTGTTGCGTCGATCTCTTACTGGCGCGAGAATGTCTTTCTTCGGCGAGTTTGTGTTACCAGAAGCGCGTCGATTAGGAGGACGAGCCGCCAAGGCGCAAAGCGAAAACAGACTCTTCGAAGCGCAAAGGTGTCGCGCTGCAGAATTAGCGTTATGGTCACTCTTACCAGGGTTTGCTAATTTTCCCATCGACGCTGGAGAGAGTTTTCCGACGTTTGCGAAAGATTTAGGTCACGCGTTGAGCGCGAGAGATGATTTACGAGCGCCAATTTGTGAATGTTTGAGAAGATTGTGTCGACAAGCACTGGCAGCCACTGGTGGGGACGATAATAACGACGACAACGACGACGACATAAATTCCGATTTGAATGTATCCGATCTCGACACGGAGAAAGAGGATAACGAGAGCGAAGGGGAAGATGGTAAAGAAAAAGTCCCAGCTCATTTTACCGTGCACATCGCCGAGGCGCAGTTGGAAACAATCTCGAAATTTTCTAAGAATTACATGCCAATTCTGTTCAATTTATTCGTGACTTCGGAACCGCACGCGCGAGGAGAGATTTCATCCACCATCGGTGGGTTCGCGAAAATTGCAAGTAAGGAAACCGTAAACACGTTCTTTAAGCAAGTGTTGAAAAAGTTGGTCGAAGCGGCTTCGTCCTCGTTGATTGAGGAGAAGGAGGAGGAGGAGGAAGGAGAAGGTGCTCACAAAAAGAAGAAAAAGAAAACGACCTCAAAATCGTCCTCGAAAGAAGAAGAGGAGGCAAGAGTGTTGAAAAAGTGCAGTTTCATCGATCTCGCGCACGCTTTAGTACCTGGATTAGATATGGACGCGTTAGATGCGGCGTTCAAAATCGCCTCCTCTGCGGCAAACGAGAAAGAAGCGGCGAGTCAAAAGCGAGCGTATAAACTGCTCTCGGCAATTTGCGCGGCAAAAAAAGGCGCCTGGCTGGCAAAGATGAGCAAAGACGTGGAAATGTGCTTGATGGACGCCGGTGACACGTGCGCGACGGCGGCGAGACGACGCCGGTTAGAGGTTATCGGGTTCGTACTGCCGCACTTACAAAGCCACGCCGGAAACGGAAACGACGAAGACGATGAAGATGATAACGACGACGCCATGAAGACTTTACTCGCAGAACTCATCCTCGCGACGAAAGAGCAAAATGCAAAGACGCGTTTGTTGGCGTATCAACTCTTAGTTGACATTCCAAGACGCATGGAAAAGGAAGCGAGCGAACGACAAGGCGCTATCGCGGATGGACAAGTTGGTAACCGCGCCGGCGTCGCCGCGTGGCTCGCGCAAAGCGACGAGGGGGATAAAGGCAAGAAGAAAAAGAACAAAAATAAAAACGGAAGCAAAGACGACATGTCAGACGACGACGATTCAGACGACGACGACGACGACCGCGATGTGATTCTCAGCGACGACGAAAATGATGACGAAGATGATAAGGACAACGATAACGACAACATGGCGATTGAAAACTTGGAGCCGGTGCCAGATCTTATCGACGAAAGTTCTCTCGCCATTCGAGGATTCTTTCTCACCGTGCTCGCCGGTGTCGTCGGCGCGACGCCACAAATGCAATCTGCCTCAGTCATCGCCTTGGCGCGTTTGCTTTACGAATTCTCCGCGAAACTTGTTGAAATCGTTCCCGAACTTCTCCCGGCGATTTACAAATTGCTCAAAGGTCGCAACAGAGAAGTCGTGAAAGCCTCGTTAGGTTTTATAAAAGTCGTCGCCGTGCGTTTGCCGCAAAACGAGCTCGCTTCGCACTTACCAGAACTCCTTCCAGCTGTTTTGAAATGGTCCTCGGATTCTAAGAACAGGTTCAAATTGAAAACGAAAGTGATTGTCGAACGATGCGCGAAGCGGTGCGGATGGCGCGCGGTGGAAGACGCCATACCGAAAGAGCACTTAGCTTTGGCGTCACACATGAAAAAAGAGGAAACCAAGATAGAAATGAAGAAGAAAAAGGCTCGAGCGGAAGAAACGGCGAGTCGGGCGAGCGGTAAAACCGGTCGCAAAAGTCGCTGGAACGAGGAGGAAATCTTTGGCGACGAAAACGACGACAACAACAACCAACGTTCCGAGTTTGGTGGATTCGGTCCTAAATCCCACCGCGGGAACAGCGGCGGTTCTGAAGGTGCATTTCGCAACGCGCGCGATGCGCACGCTTCGAGAGCGAGCGCCGGCGCCCGGCTCCCCGTCGGTGCTGAATTCGATTTACTCGACGACTCGAAAATGCGCAAACACCTACTCGCGCAAGGCGCGAAAACCGCGCAATACAGACGAAACGAGTTTGGCGATGCCGACGACGACGGCACAAAATACAGAACCGACAGATCCACCGGTAAACTTAAAATCGTCGAAGAAAACGACCGCAAGCGCGCGCGCGACGACGACGAGGAAGATGAAGACGGCGCCACGCGACGCACATTCGGCACTCGCAAATCCGGCAAAACCAAGCGCACGACGAATACCAACAAGTCCACCAAAACGAACAAAACCACCAAAACTTCCGCCACGCACACCGGCGACCGATACAAAGCCAAAGGAGGTGGCGACGTTCGCAGAAAAGGCGAAAAGTTACAACCGTACGCGTACTGGCCTTTGGACGCGAAGCTGCTCAATCGGCGCAACAGCAAACGCGGCCAGGCCAGAGACACGCTTTCCGGCGTCGTCAAATCGAGCAAAGACAACGGGATCTTTCGAGGGAAAAAAGCCAGGAAAATAGAGTAGCGCAGAGAGAGCACTCATCTGGCAGGTGAGAAAACGACCACCCTGCTTTTGCACAAACACTAAAAGAATTCTTCTTTGTAACATTAACATTAACATTAACATTAACATGAACATCACGACGCGCGTAAAATCGTACCAAAAGCTCTTGCATTTTCCTCATTAGACGTACGTAAAGAAACAGAGAAGAGAGACCGACAAAAGCAGAAAACGCTCGACGCGAGACGAAAGAAAGAAAGAACACGCATACATGTCGTCCTTTTCTCTGCAGCTTTCTCTTTTTTTTGTCTTCTTCCTGTCGTTCTTCGCTTCGTCGACGTCGTCATCCGCGAACGCCCCGAAACTCTACCGCGGGTACAACTCGAACGCGAATCCTTCTTTACAGTACGAACCTCGATCTGGAATCATCACCAGAGCGCAGAACACGTTCGCCACGACACCTGGCGAAGGGAGGCACCGATTGAACGAAAAGTATGACCCGAACGGCGTGAAAACGCGAGGCGTTTGGGACGAGAAAAGGCAAAGGTTTTCTGCGCGAGACACCACGCCGGGACCGAAGAAGTTTCGAGAGGACGTGGAAAACTTAAAGATTGAGAAGAAACCGAGAGATGTCATCGCGCACCCGCACGTGGAGAAGAAGTTTTGGCCCACAACTTTGAAGAATTCCGTGGTCGCGTCGTTCGGGAGGAGCGAGAGTGGGAAGACGAAACCGGTCGGGAAAGGGACGGCGGCGGCGGCGGCGAGAGCGGGCGTAGGGGAAGACGACGACGGAGAAGGAGAAGAGAGAGAGAGGAGAGAAAGGAGCAATAACAGACTGGCCAGGCCGAAAGAACCGGAAAGAGCGGACGATAGAGCGATGTTAGCGGATCACACGTTCTACGCGGCGACGAATCAACAATCGAACGATCGGTTCGCGAAGATGTTGGCGAGAGCGTTGAACGGAACCAAGTACGTTTTACAGTGTCAAAAATCCGAAGCGAAGAAGAGCGAGATTCCGTCCGCGTGGCAGTTGTTGACGGCGACTATGAGCCGAGCGGACGCGCAGACGCTGTTACCGATATCGCCCGGGCAGTTAAAGAAGAGTATTTTTGGTAAGGTGACCAACGCGAGAGGCGACGGGAGTTCCCGATTGTCCAATCGATTGAACGGGTATCCGAAACCGTTGGATTTCACTCGAGGGTGCGCTGTCGTCGGGAATTCTGGGATTTTGTTAAAACCGCTCGGGCATAATAAGAAACCATTAGGGCCGTTTATCGACGCGCACGGGTTTGTCTTGCGCATGAACATTGCCCCTACCGACGGCGAGTTTACCAAATTGGTCGGGAAAAAGACGTCGGTACGATTGATAAACCATAAATGGGCGCGAGAATTCGACGCGTTCGCGGAGAAACATTCGAACATTTTATCGAGCGATATCGCCTCCTCGAGTTCTCGATCGAGACAAAGTAGCAACGATGCGGCGTACGCGGTTCGAACGCGAGACGTGGAAGTGGCGAAAAAATTCGCCAAAATTGTCGGCGAGAAAAGAGCGCGCGTGTTCAACGCTCGATTCGTCGACATTTCGCGCATCGCGTTGGCGCAAATCCGCGCGTGTAAAGAAATGCGCAACACCGGGAAGATAAAAGTCCACGACACGGCTCCAGCACCTTCGGCCGGTTTCGCTGCCGTCATGGCTTTATCCAAAATCTGCCCTCGATTACGCCTCTTCGGTTTCGACGCCGCTAAAAAATCGAAAGGAAAATCCACCGCCGGTATCGATTACCCGTACCAATATTTCGAAGAATTCGACGCGCAAGGCGTCCTCAACGTCGGCTCTGCCGCGCACGATTTCGATATCGAAGCCGAAGCCTTGACTGGTTTAGAGAGAGAGAGTAACACGAGAATCCAAATCTGCGGCGCGAAAGGCGGGAATACCTGCGACGAGCTCGTTTAATGAAGCGTCGTCGTTCACAAAAGCAGCGCGCGTTACTGTGATTGATGTTTTAGAGTGGTTCATTTGTAGAAGAAGTTGTGTATAATAGAAGCGTTAGAATTTAGAACACGCGTTGCACAAACAACTCGTTAAATAGAAATGCGCAAAAGCGCGTACGCGCGCACCAACGTTAGTCCGTTTTCCTCCAAAATCGATTATGGTAATGATGCTCAAAGCGTCGAGAATGACTACGACAAAGAGTCGCACCAATTCTTCAATCATCCATCCAACATCCCGGGGAACGCAAAATCGTTTCTGCACGGCATCGGAGACCCGTCGATCCGGTTCGCCACGAAAGAAGAAAAAGTCCGATTCGATCGAAACACTCGACGCGCTCGAAGAGCTTTAGTTGTCTGCGCGCTGTTTTTATTCCTCTTGGCGTTCAGCCGACCGATATACGGGCCGTACATAGACAGATTTGGGGAAGATGGGGATGCGACTTTAATTGAGGTGGTGAAGGACCACTTGACGAAACGCGCCGAGCGCCACGGATTGAAGAACGTGGGAGGAGGACGCGCATCGTCGAAACGCAACAACGCGAACAACAGACACAACAACAATAACAACAACGGGAATACTAAAGAGGAGAGCACGTTTCACGCGAGATATAGAAGAATAGAGGAAGAAAGAAGGGCGTTGCTGGAAGAACATAAAGACGGGGTGGAGGACGAGATGGATACCGTGCGAAGGTTGGAGGTTTTGGAGGAGAGAGCGAAGAATTTGCTGCGCGAACACGGGAAGAAGCACGGGAGGAAGCGTACTCACGAGAGCAATAGCAAAGGGATGAGTGGTGGTGGTGGTGGTGCCGAGTAGATGTAGAGTTAATGTTGTTAGGCTTTAAATTTATAAATATTCATGTATGTATCACTTTTAGTTCTGAAGAAGCGGCGAGGCTTGAAAGCCAAATCGTTGTCTTCTATCGGTGACGGCTTGTTCCCACAGCGCACGCATCTGCGCTAAAATTCGATTCGCATCCTCGGAGGATTGAAACGGGCACAAAACGGTTGAGCTACGAAAATCGTTGTGGTTCACAAATGTTATGCTTTTATTTTTGCTTTTCGCTCCTTCTTTTACGACGGTTAACAAGGAAGAGGTGAATCCAAAGTCGGGCGTCGTGACTTTATTTTCTTCGCGGAGAGAATCGCATACGCCGACTTGGACGCAGACAGTCTTTTTGTCCAGAGAAGAAGAGATGTAAATAGAGGCGACTTCGTGCCATCGGAGAAAGCGGGTTGCTGTTGGATCTGTTTCGTAACGCTCGATCCAAACCAAGTGCGTGTCGGTTAGACATACGATGGCATCTGAAACATGCGCGAGGGGATAAAAAAGTTCAAACCGGCCGAACGTAAACTGCGTTCTCTCGTTTACAGCAGTCACCGTGGTGAACGACTTTTTAGTCTTCTTGTTTGCATTTTTCATAGTCTTCCTCTCCTTTCTCGTCCCTTTCTTCTTCATCGTATCTTGGTCAACTTTACTCGCTTGTATTTCTTCGACGTACGCAATCTTTTTTGCGGCAACTCTCAGCAAATCAGCACCTGCTGATTGCTCTTCGTCGTACGTTCGAACGATGCCATCGCCACGCAAAGCGAGAGGTTTTCGAGCTCGAGTAGCTTCCAGAGATCCCGTAGATTTCGAAAGTATACCACCTACCGACATAGCTTGAGAAAGTCCACTGAATGCCGTTTCGACTAAACCGACCGCACCTCCTAACGTTGAAGTCACGAGACCAGTAATACCTTTGATGCCGCCAAGCGCCGCTCCTCGCAAACCTTCTTGGCGAAACCCTTGGACTGGTTTGTAAAACACTCCAGCAACTCCGGATAATGCACCACCGACGAGGTTTACGGTACCATCGACATATGTTTGACCAATGTTCTTAACACCCGCGGAAATTGATGTCGTCGCACCCCTTTCTCGAGAAGCGACAATATTTTTCGACGTATCTCCAGAAAGCTCCGCCAGCTTGTCCTGCGCTCTGCGCAAACCTACCGATACGGTACCTGCGTTATCAACAGACGCCAAAATCCTTCCAGACTGTATCGTAAACTGTTTGATAACGTGCGATTTCATTTTCCTCCTCAAATCAGAGAGTTTGAGCGTTGCATTTGTCGGTAAATTGAAAGGAGCAATCGCAATAGGTAATCGGTCTAATCGTAAAAGATTGAGCGTCGCGCACATCATCATTGGCGCGTTCTTCGGGCGAGATGACGGTGCAGACGTGAGCGTTACGAAGGCTCGTATTCCGTCCGATGAAAACGTTCCGACTGAAATGAGATGGTCAATATTTGCCGATACAGTCTTTTGCTTCTTGGCTTTGAACGTAACTTTTTTCCCACCATCCTTCTTCATCCTAGAATCTTTCGACGAGGACATTTCAGAAGCGTCTCCGCCGTCTTCCGCGAAAAGTCTTTCAATACCGATTTCTTCGACATACTCTTTCAACGCCCACAACAAAGGCTCGTGAATGAGAACATTTAAACCACTCGGTGCCCACACCATTCGAACTTCCGGAAAGCGATTAATATCTCTACTTTCTCTCATTGAAAATGAAGCCGCGAATAAGCAGCCTGACGCCGCATCGTTGAACATTGTGACTGGATACAACGCGTTCTCCAACATGTTATCCAGTTGCGCAGAGACGATGGCAAATTTAGCGTACAGACCTCTTCCATTATTGCATTGGTTCCCAAACGAGGCTTCAATACCGTTTACCGTGAATAGACAAAGTTCTCGCCGTGAATCTACGAGTGATATCTGGATGCCATCAAAGATGGCGCCGATGTGAATTTCTCGGGACGTTTTTGTGATATTCTGAATGCGCTGGAAAGCCTTCAAATCTGCTTCGAAATCGTTCATTCTTCCTTTTCCCTTTCGTTTATTACGATTGGCGAGCCTTGACATGAAGTGTCCCTTAATGATTGCCGCGGCGGCATCAGCATCGTTTACACTAAGAACAGCATCTCTAGATTCTCTGTCTAAAACAGTAGGTTGCTTTGCAAAACGTGGCGATCCATCGCTGTTCCGATCTTGGACATCTGGATCTATTTCTACTTTGAACTCCGTTAATCGAAGAGATATGCACTCTTCTGCGCCAGTTTCAGCACCGTCAAAGAAAATGCAAGACAATCGGTAACAAATCTCATACTTTCCAGATGGATCATCGCATATGAATCCTTCTGCCAAAGTGATACTTCCGAGAGCGCCAAATTCTTCTTCGCCGCCGCCAGAAGAAGAACCCCCACCTGATGTTCTAGAATTTACGATACTGGCGTCGCGAAAATCACCAAGCTCCGGAAGTTCAAAATACGATTCTTCGACGTTTTCATCGTTGCTGCACGAGAGTCGCACGACCCGAACAGATTCCCCAACTTTGGGAAGTAAGGATTCATCCGACGACTTCTGGCTTCTCTTCCCAGTGGGTCCCTCCGAGCGACCATTGAAAAAACGTGGGCCGAGCCAATGTGAAGCACTGCGCGGAGGGACCCTCACACCTTCTCCAAAGTTGGATTCATCATATAACGACGGTGAAGCAGTTCTAGTAACGCTGTTATTTGTGCGCATAGACGTAATATTCCCCAATTTCTTCGGTGTCTTCGTCGACGCCATCGCGGGTGCCGTTTGTTTATCCGCAAAATTGTATCGCTTTTGCACATTCGACTCCCCTCTCAGCAAAATTCTTGAGAAATCTGCCCGCACACGAGTGTGATTTTCAATTCTAATGCCACTCTCTGCAGATCGATCGCTCTTAGCGGCTGAACCTATGATGATTTGCGTGGATCCAGCAATCTGAGCCGTTTGCAGTCTTACACGAATTAGTGACGATGACACTTTAGAATCGCCATCTTTTGTCACAGATCGAGGGACCGCAAGAAGTTGTTCTCCAGATTCTTGCAAAAGATCCATGCGAATCTCTGCAGAGAAGGATTCATATGAGTGTGTGTTTTCGTCCCTAGTTCCAGAAGCATCACGAAATATTAAGCGTGCACGTTCGGGTGAGCTTGACCCAGGTAACACCGGCGCCGCTCCAATCGGAATGGTCATTGCAGAGTTATCGTAATGCATTTTCCGTTCATCCTTAAGGTCGTCATCATTCTTTATGTGCATGGCTAACGGTATGTGTGAGATATTGACCAAAATAATTTCAGGAACGACTGATATTCTAACCGTTCGGCTCATCATTTCGTAAGACCACCAATGCTGACTTTGCGATAGAACAGGATGAAAATGTTCAGCCACGATTTTAATTCTGACTTCACCGTATGATTTCGTCCGCAAAGTAACCAAACATGGAGCTTCACCTGGTTTGACTCCTCTATGCACAATACAATGCACGCGTTTATTTGCATCAACATTTTCGAGCTCGTCTACGTCCTCGGCGAGGAATAAAGTATGCACGTGACTGGAAATTTCAGCAACAAATGCTTTCTGAATATTCTTTAACACTCCATCCACGACTCCCACTGTAGCTCGTACGGCAGCATCTACGTTCAGCTTCTGTTCCGCTCTCAAAGATACGTTAATATTTCCGGGATTCACTTCGAATAACTCGCCGGTTGGTTTTTTGACTATGAATTTTCCTACCGCGGTATCCACCACCTCTTCGATCTTCGAAATTTGTATGAGATTTGTTTCATCTTCTGGTTCAGTGCATAATGATACCGGGAAAGGACAAGCGTTATGAACAATTACATCAGCGCGAATATCGACGAACATTGCGCTGATGTTTGATGGTGAGGATTCCTCTTGGACGTAACCTATCGCGTGTTTCACATTTTTCGCGACATCGTCAGCAATGCTCGACACAGGTCTATTGTCAGTGTCTCTTGAGACGACTTTTCCATCTTTCTTCAAAACGCCGGAGTATTTCGACGCAGTTACGAGTAGTTTTGCTTCTAATCTGCGCCCTTGCGCACCTATCTTTTCGCCTACATTTTTCAATACCACACAACCACGGGTGACTCCATCTGCAAATGCTGTAATTGGCATCGGCTCACTCATATTCCATCGTTCGCTTTGCTTTTGAGCACTACTCGCTCTCAAACCGTATGCGCAGCTGATTTCCTGCCTCGGATCAACGCTTTCCGAAATAAATACTTCTTCTCCTGGCTTCATGATGCCATAAACGGAAGCCCTCTTGTCGCAGTAGACGACATACTTTGCCTCGCAAGGGAGCGAGTTCCGCAAGACGAGCGGGACCCGAAGAACAACATGGATATTCCGAGAAAGCGCTCTCTTGTTGTTCTTGTCTCCGCGTTTTTGTCTCTCAAGATATACGAGATAGAATTTATTATCACCTGTGCATATCACGTCGGGGTCACTATGTTCATCGTTATTGTCTCTTGCAATGACCGACTCCCAGCGTTCGCGGAGCGATTCACACAAAATATCACACGTTTCCATACTCTCTGAGCAAATTTCATCGTTTTCATAATGCGTTACGTTTTGAACTCCTTGTTTCTCTGTACTTACGGGTACAAATCGAAGCGCACATTGCTCCGTGTTCTCGAAACCTACTGGAAAGCACACATTTCCACCACTTTGTGATACTTCAATAGACCATGAACTCCCTTTTCCCGCTTTAGTATCCTCCATCGTTGCTCGGCGTTCATTCGTGTTTCTTTTGCGGTTCATATTCGGAGTGAAGAACATATTCGTTTGCGAGTTGTACTCATCTCGCTTTTCTCCGCTTTCTCTCGCACTTGAAGCACCTCCTTCGCTCAAAGAGCTACTAGGAAAGACGTTCGTCTCATCATATTCTTCAATGGGAGCAATTTTGCGTCTCCATCGTCTGCGTCGCGTACTCGCAAATCTCCGCTTCCAATTTTTTGCATTTTTGAACTCATTTGGTGGCCACGATGTCACCCAATAAGCATCGTAGGCCCATCCACCCGTGTTACTCACGGTGGAGTTTCCAGGGGGCCTGTCGATTTCCCAATCACC
>JACLAB010013079.1_pt1 | contig 19989 bp, 15 predicted proteins | sample 8027921 | NCBI WGS metagenome assembly JACLAB01 (sample SAMN15725117, study PRJNA655200) | protist metagenome | isolation source: fluorescence activated cell sorting (FACS) single amplified genomes of... | place: USA: West Boothbay Harbor, Gulf of Maine | collected 2000-07-19
CTCGATCATGTGACGGGGAGGTAGCCGCGAGAAGGGCGCGAAATTGTATGCCGAACCCCGAGAAAAACGCCCGAAACCCTCTGCAAAAAACGTCGTTCCGACGTGTCGTGGTTTCGCCACGTCTCGGACACTTCGTCCGGCGCGCGCGGGCGCGGTCGCTCACGCGGCGGGGAGGTCAGCATGTCATCGCGCGTCGCTCACGCGGCGTGGGTCACGCCTCGGCGCGCATCGCGCGGCACGCTCGCGCGTCCCTCGCGACCGCGCGCGTTCGTGCCCCTCGCGAAAAAGCGCAGCGGCGACATCGGCACCTCCGCGTCCAAGAAGCGCGACAAGGCTCGGGGCGGCTCGAAGAAGGGCGACCGGTCGTCTGGCGACGCGTCCATCTCCGCTCGGTCTCCGGGGGGCACGCGCGGCGACGGCACGGGCGCGGCGACCGCCCTGACGCCAGCCTCCGTCGCGGGCGTCGAGGAGGATCACCGGTTCGAGCAGTTTTTCTACTGCGAAAAGACGGTAAAGCGCATCACGGATTCGTTCGTCTCGCTGTACGAGCGCCCGCTGTTCCTGTGCAACCCGAGCTTGGCGGTCGCCGCGCGCGATCGAAATACCTGCTCGGAATACCTGCTTCTCGACCGCGACGACCGCTGGAGCGAGGTGTTGCCGAAAGGCAAGTACAAGCGGTTCGAGTTGTCGCAGCCGCGGCTGATCGGCGCGTCGTTCGACTACGACGCCGTGTTTTGCGATCCTCCGTTCGCAAACGTCGACTTAGCGAAGTTGCGCGCCGTCGTCGACTTGTTGGCGTGCACGGAGTCCCAGAAAAAGGCGCCGCTGTACTTGGCGTTTCTCGCGGACCGCGAGGACGAAGTGTTCCGGCACTTCAACCCCGCGTACGACCTGGAACGCAAACCCCCCGCGTTGGGGTACGTCTCCGTCAAGGCGGAGACGCAGGCGCGAATATTTCTGTACGGGCCAAAGGCGGCGAAAGGCGCCTTTTAAGGCGCCACGCGTGTGCTCGACGTGAATCGCGCAGCGGGCGTGGACGTGTCATTAACACGAGAGGCTCCTCTTTATTACACTCGTGCGCGTGTTGATACATCCGCCGCGACGACTTCGGCGGCGGCGAAAACGCGCTCTCGTCATCGCGCTCGCCGCATCGGGGGCATTTGTAATCACAGTGTACACGTCTTGCACGTTCGCGCGTCAACCTCTACGCGTCCAGGAACTTGCGGATGCTGTGCATGATCTCCGCCTTGACCGCGTCCGGCACATTCGCCCTGCCAACCGGGGTGATCTCGTCCGCGAGCTCGTCCGTGCTGATGTTCTCGAACCCGCGTTCCTTGACGATGCGCTTGCACTGCTCCTTCAATTCGTCGCGCCACCCGCACTCCACCAGGCGCTCGCGGAGCAACTGCTTCAGACGTTCGCGCTCGCCGCTCTGCACCAGCTTCGCGTTGATCCCCTCCTGCAGCGAGAGCTGCTCCTTGTCGTTGCTCGGGGTGCTGTCCATGGTGTCGACGCGGGGGAAACGTGACGGGAGCTGTCCAGCCTCGGCGCGCCGCGGTTGTGCCCGGCAACGGGTCGCGCGTCACTGAAAAGCACACATCTGTCCGCGACTCGAGTTCGAACTCGACTCGTCGTCGTCGGAATATCGCACTCACTCCCACACGCGCCATCGCGATGCAGCGCGTCGCCGGGTGTCCCACGCGCCGCGCGTTCCGGCGCGTGCTTCGTGCCGTGCAGACGCACATCGGTGACCCGCGAAAGGAGGGCGGCTCGCCTCTTTGGCGCGACCACGTCCTGGAGACGTTCCGGGGCGGTACCGGCTCCGGCGCGATCGCGCGCGCGGATGCGCACGAGGCGAAGGTGCGAGCCGCGGAGGAGTTCGCGCTCTTGGTCAACGCCGTGCACCACCACAAGGAGATGCTGTTCGACTACGGGCACTCGCTGGACAAGGAGCGCGAGCAGCTGAAGAAGGCGACGTCCACCGCGCGGTACGTCGGCCTGGACATGCCCAGCGGCGGCTCGAAGGAAACGATGGAGGAATGGGACAGAGACGTCGCCGACCGAAAACGAGACGCCTAGCTGTGCTAACGTGTACGTCTGTGAGTTACTTCCTCTAGCTAGTCCTATATGAGCTACGTACACGACGAGCGACGAAGTTGTAATACTTGTAATACATCGCACGCCATTCCGAAAACGCGGCGCATCGACCACTCCGCGTGGGTCTCGCCTCTCACGGCGCTTCCTCCCCCGTCAAACTCGCGTAGAACGCGGCGTCGGTTCGCCGAAACCCGCACGCGTTGCACGTCATGTGCGTCGCGGTTTCGTTCGGCGGCGCGAGCGTGCCTCCGCACTCAGACACAGGGCACACGTTGCGCGCGAACCAGACGGCGTACTCCGGCGGTAAGCGGTCACTCCGCCGCTCGAGCTCCTCGGGTGATAAACCCGCGAGCCGCGCGTCGTCCTCGTCGTCCATCTCCGTCGCCAACGCGTCGCGAACCGCGTCGTCGTTCGCGGAAACGCGGCCCCCCGCGGCGCGCGTCTCCTCGGCGACGTCGCCGACGCGGTCGCCGTCCTGTTTCGCCCACTCGGTCTCCAGCAGGCAGCGCGCGCACGCGCAGTCGAAGCCGAAGGTGTGGCGCAGCCTCCTGCGCCGGCGCGCCAGCGGCTCGGTCACGGGCAGGTACGACATGGTCACCTCCGCGCCCGCCGGGATGCGGTCCAGCGCCATCAGTCTCAACTCGTCGGGCGCGACGAGGTTTAGGAAATCGTTCGCCCCGCTTTGAGAAGTGACGAACGCGTCTCTCTCGAGCGCGCCGTCGAAGTTGTCGAATCGCGCGACGTTCGGGAAACAGTCGTGGTTCACCCTCGACGCGAGTTCGTACAGAGCGCCACCCCGCACGCGGCGGTCGCCGCTCGCGGGATCGCGCGGCGCCATGGCGCCGAATGCGTTTTTGGTCTCCTTACTCAACAGCGACGCCGTCTCCGCGAACGAACCCGCGACGCGCGCTACGTTCGTCTCCTCGCCTACGGGCGCCGACCGCCGCGCGCCGGCTAACGCTCGCGCGACGGCCGTTTCCAGAACAGGGTGTACCCGGCGTGCCGCCTCGAGCTCGCGGCTCGCGACGCCCTCGCCGTTCGGCCCGACCGCGGGACACAGCGCGGCGACGGCGCGCAGTTTCGCGAGCGACGACGCCGAGTGTTCGCCCCGCAGATCCGCGCACGCGGCGAGGAAGCGAAGACGCTCGGCGTCCGCGTCTGGGAGGCCCTTCGCGAGGCCCTCGGCGTGGCACGCCACCGCGCCGTGCGGCGCGCCGCTCCACGCGCACGTGTCCCCGCCGCACAGCTTGGCGAGCCCGCAGGTGGCGCACGTGAACAGGGGGGCGCCGGTTGGCGCGGCGAACGCGAGGCACCGCGCGCACGCCGAATCCCGGAACGCGACCGAGGTGCCGCACACGGTGGCGCGCTCGCGGAGCACGCACTCGCCGGCGGCGATGTCCCGCGTCGCGACGAGCCCGACGCCGCGACCGGAAATCTCCCTCGGGGCCACCGCGGGGGCGTACGCGCCGGACATCACGCCTCGCGCGGTCGCACGCCTCGCGCGCGCTGAGAGTGCGACGGCGCGACAAAGAAGGTTTCGAGCCGGACTGCCGACAGGCTGACGGCGGACCCGAATCGGAAAAGGGAAAACGCCCTCGAAGCGACAACTGTCCCTGTCTTTCGGGAAACGCAAGGGGCGCCGAGGATACGCGAGGACAGACCTCCGCGCGCGCCCGCGCGTTACCGCGCACACTTCTCGCGCGTCGGCCGCGAACATGCTCGTCAGTCGGGCGGCTTCGGTTCGCGCGACCGGAGACGACGCGATGCGTCGCGCGTCCCTCGCCGGGACGTCGACTTCAGGTCGATGTTTCCCGCGCGAAGCGCTCACCCGTCGGCATCGCGCGGTGCGCGTTCGCGGCGGCCGCGGCCCCGTGGCGTTTCCCCGCCTCCGCGCGACCGCCGGGGACGAAGCCACCGCCGGGCTCGAGCCTCCCGTCGTTCCGGAAAATCAGCCGCCCGGCCTCGCGGTCGAGGACCCGTTCCCCTCGCCGCCGGACGCGAACGACACATCCGCGCGTCTCTGGTCGAACGTCGCGCCGGACGACTCCGGCGCGCTGGCGCGCGAACCGGGCTCGCTGCCCGGCGCGATCGCGCTCGTCGCCGGCACGACCGTCGGCGCGGGCATGCTCGCGCTGCCTACGGTGTGTCAGAGCAGCGGCTTCGTGCCGAGCACCACCGCGCTGGTGCTGTGCTGGGGGTACATGCTCGGCACCGGGTTGTTAGTGCTGGAAGTGAACCTGGACGTGATGCGGCAAACCGGAAACACGAACGCGTCCATCGTGACCATGGCGGATCGGACGCTGGGCGCGAACGGCGTTCGCTTCGCGTGGGCCGCGTACGTGTTCATCCACTACGCGCTTTTGGTGGCGTACCTCTCGCGCGTCGGGCAGCTCCTCGCGCAAACCACTCGCGACGTCCTCGGCGTCGACGGCGTGTCGGACGGCGCCGCCGCGACGGCGTACGCCGCGACGTTCGGGTTGGTCATCTTCGCGTCGTCGCCGCGGCGACTGGACAAAATAAACGCGTTTTTAGTCGCGCTCGTGCTCGCGACGTTCGCGCCTTTACTCGCGCTCGGGGCGGCGAACGTGAACGTCCAGAACTTCCAAACCGGGGACTGGCAGGCGGTGGGACCGACCATCCCGGTTATCGCGCTCGCGTTCGTGTTCCACAACGTCGTCCCGTTGGTGGCCACGCAGCTGGAAGGCGACGCGGCGAAAGCGAAGCTCGCCCTCGGCGCGGGCACCGCGATTCCGTTCGCGATGTTCGCGCTGTGGGACGCCGCGCTTCTGGGGTCGGTGTCGCGAGCGCAGGCGGAGGATGCTCTGGACGCGGTCGCGCGATCGGGCGGTGCCATCGAGGCCATCGCCGATCCGCTCGCCGCGTTGCAAGCGACGTCGCCGGCGGCGACGGCGCTCGTCGCCGGATTCTCCTTCTTCGCCATCACCACTTCGTTCCTGGGATTCGTGTTGGGTTTGGTTGATTTTCTAACGGACGGCTTGGGGTTCGCGGCGAATGGAACTTCATCGAAACCGGAAACCGGGAACGACTGGCGTCCGTTCGTGTTGACCCTGGTGCCTCCGTGGGCGTTCGCGTTGTCCTACCCGGACGTTTTTCTCGACGCCCTGGACGCCGCGGGAACGTTCGGCGTTTTGACGCTCTTCGGGTGCATGCCCCCCGCGATGGCGTGGAGCAACCGGTACGGCGGGTTCGGCGACGACGCGACGAAAGCGGTTCCGGGCGACGGCTCCGGCGGTTCTGTGACGTCGAAAGAATCGGAATCGAACAACCCTCGAACAACGCTCGTGCCCGGGGGGAAACCCGCGTTGATCGCGTGCTTCGGTCTCGCCGCGGGCGTCGTCGTGACCGAGAGCGTGCAACGAGTCGGGTACCTGCTGTTCGACAGGTAGAGAAGGACAAAACGCGACGTCGACGTCGACGCCTCGCGCGCGTACGCGCGCGTTTGTGTACATAATAGAAAGTGAGAAATCGTACACGAAAGCCACCTCCGTTCGCGGCGATATATAGCTATGTACCTCTCCCCATTTCTCACCTGTCCCCGAACACCCACAGCGCGCCTCGCCACATCTTGAAAAACGCGGCGCTCGGGTCGAAGGCGCTCGAACGCCGCGACGCCGAAGTCGCCGGTTTCTCTGCCGTCGCCGCGAGCACGGCGTGCATGACGCGGGAGACGGTCTGCAGCGCGCGCGCGTACGGCGCGCGGTTCCGCGAGTACGCGGCGAGGGCGTCGCGCACATCCATCCGTCGTCCTTGATCATCGTCCTTGACGCGTCGCAACTGCGCGTCGAGCTCGACGGCGTCCGCGAACGCGGTGGAGATGCCCAGCCCGAGACTGGGGTACATGCAGTGCGCGGCGTCGCCGAGAAGCGCGACGCGGCCCGACGACCATCGCTTCGCGCCGTTCCGCTCGTACAGCGTCGTCTGGACCACCGCGTCGGCGTTCGCGCTCTCGATCGCCGCGGAGATCAAAGGCGTGGTCGAGTGAGCGAACATGCCCTTCAAGTGTTTCAGGCGGTCCGCGGCGTCTTCGAAGACCATTCGCCGCTCGGCGAAGCGCGTCGTGCCGAACATCAGCTGCCCCCCCAGCGCCGGGTCGACGTTCGCTTCGTTGATTTCATCGAACGACGACGCGTCATCATCACGCGTCATCGGCAAATCGAGGTTCCCTCGCCCCACGTCCAGCAAGGAAATACCGGCGCCGTCGCTCAGCGAGAACCGCAGCTCGTTCGCGCACTTCACGAATCCGTTCGCTCCGTCACCGGGAGGGGGGTTGGGGCACAACGCGTAGTACACGTTGGCTTCGTTCGCGGCGGAGGCGGAGGCGTCAGCCGCGCGTTCCTCAGCCGAGTTTTCCAAAATCTCCCCGAACGCCGCCGCGCGCACCCTGGAGTCGCGCCCGTCCGCGCCCACCACGCAGAGGCGCGCGCGCGCGGGCGGCGGCGCGGGCGCGCCCGAGCGCGTCGGCGCGAAGGTGAGGGTGACGCCCTCGGCCGCGTCGTCGCGCACGCCGTCGAGCGCGTGTCCGAGCCGGATGGTTCCTGGTTCGAGTCCGGCGCGAAGCGCGTCGGTGAGCCTCGCCCAGGTGATGCCGATCTGCGGCGGCAGGTCCATGCGCTCGGACCAGCCCGCGACGTTGATGGTGAGCAGCTCCTCCGGCTCGGTGGCGCCGGGGTCGAGCCGCTCGACCGCGATGGTGTCGATCGCGGCGCCCGCCGCCACGACGCGCGCGCACGTCGCCGCGTCGATGCGCTTCAGGTGCTCCAGTCCGTGCGGCCAGATGAACACCGCGACGCCCGCCGGTCGAAACGCCTCCCTCCGCTCGAACACGCGCACGTCGTAGCCCCGGCGCTGTAACGCGAGCGCCGCGGCGAGGCCGCCGGGGCCGGCGCCCACGATCGCCACGTCGCACACGTCGCGCGCGTCCACGGCGGGCGAGGTCGTGGTTTCGGAGGTTTCGGACGATGACGCCATCCGTCTCGAGGCGAGACGCGCGTTCGATGGTGTCGGCGTCGCGCGACCACGCGCACGAGCAGAACGCATATCGACTCGTCCCGCGCGGGGCGCGACGCGCGCCGCGGCACCGCACGCCATGACGCGCGGCGTGTGCGCCCGAGGTGATCGACACGATGTCATGAGCGTGGAAAAAAACGTTATTTCATTCGTCAAACAGATCACACGTGACAGAGTGTAACAGTGTCATTCGTCTCGACGAGGCAGCGCCCGACGCACGCACACACGCCACCGCGTTCATCGACGCTCTTATATCCCCACGTCTCATCACTCGGCGACGACAGAGCGCGTAGGTTTTTTGGAGTGTTCGATCTTGTCCACTTTGACTTCGCCGTCTTCGAGCTCGTACACGTACGCGACGAGCGCGTCGCCGGTGACGTCCATCAAGACGAACGAAGGGTTCGGGTCTTTTTCGGACGTGTCCGTTTCCCTGAAGCTCGCCACGCCGGTGGCGGAGCCCGGAAACAAAATCAGCCGGTCCTCTACGGCGTGGCTCGCGAACGCGCCGCGGTGCCCAACCACGAGCACGTCCGCGTTCATCTTGCGCTGCACCGCCGCGAGCGCGTCGACGTCCCCCCACGGCACCACCTGGTGGCCGTGTATCAATCCGATGGTGAACGCGCCGACGCGCACGGTCTTGGTCTCCGGGAAAACGTCGCCGCCTCCGCCGCCTCCCATCTCGTCGTACTGACCCTGCACCACGTGCACGTTCCCGGGGTTGGGGCACAGGCCGCGCAAGTAATCGTACGCCTCCTTGACGCACAAGTCGCCCGTGCAGAGCACGTGCTGAATCTTCCCCGGCACCAGCAGCTTCTTGAACTTGGGGGGCAGGTCCGTCGCGCGGTGGGGGACGTGCATGTCCCCGATGCACAGCACGAGCACCATGGCGCGCGCGCGGTGGCCCAGCCGACGCCGCCGCGCGCTTCGAGAGTGGCCCGGAGAGACGGTCGGGCGACCGAAATCAATCATGTGCGAGGTGGAAGAGGCCGCGGGAAGGGGGCGCGACGACGGCACTCGCAAAAAATGCGAATTTCGCGGATGACGAAACTTGCATAAAAACAACGTATGTACCTCGCGTGTCCGGCGTCTCCGCCTGATCAGCGCAGCTCCACCCCGAGCTTCGAGACCATGTTTTCCCGCACCTTCTCCTGGATGGCGTTGATCTCCTCGTCCGTCAGGGAGCGCTCCATGGAGCGGTACACGATGCGGAAGCAGTTCGAGGTGAGGCCCTTCTTTTTGTTCTCGAACTCGTCGATGAGCTTCACCTCCTCCACGAGCGACCCCGCCGCGTCGCGCACCACCTCGCACAAGTTGTTCTCAGAGAAGAGGTTCGTGCCGTCCTCCGCGTTTTCCGGTAGCCAGAACGACACGTCCTTCAGGCAGGGCGGGTACTTGGAGTACGGCTTGAACTTGCGCATGTCCACGCCGCCGGCTTTGAACATGCCCGCCTCGAACTGCTTCGTGAAGCGCTTGTCGTCGGACCAAAACAGACGGATGTCGGGAACGTCGAAGAGCACCATGGCGAGGCGCTCGAGCCCGAGCCCGAACGCCCACGCGCGCTTATCCCCCAGCCCCGCCTCCTCGAGGATCTGCATCTCCATCACGCCGCACCCGAGCACCTCCAGCCACTCGCCCTTGAAGAAAATCTCCAGCTCCATCGACGGCTCCGTGAAGGGGAAGTACGCGTCCACCCAGCGCATCTCCACGTCGCCGAAGAGGTGACGCGCCAAACCCTCCAGGGTGGTGCGGAGCTCGTCCCGCGCCAAGTCCACCGCCTCGACGCCCTTGCTCTCCCACTCCTCCTTCTCGAACACGCGCACGCCCTCCATCTGGTGGAACACGGGGAAGTGCGTCGCGTCGATGGAGTCGCGTCGGTACACGTCGCCCGTGACGAGAAACTTCGTCGCGCCATCCTTGAGCATCTCGAGCTGGTGCGCGCTCGTGTGGCAGCGGAGCACGTTCTCGGCGTCGACGTAGTACGTATCGTTGGCGGACCTCGAGACGTGGTCGGGGGGGACGAGCACGGAGTCGAAGTTGGCGAAGGTGGTGACGACGGGGTACAAGTCGTCGAAAGACGTAAACGTGTCCTTCCCGAAGGACTCGTCGAAGTAATCTTCAATGACGGACTTGATGATGCCGAGCGGATGGTCGGGGCGCTTGTGCAGGTTGTACCCGATCTTTTCGAAGATGTGGTCCGTCACGTTGTTGTTCGCGTCGCCGGTGATCACGTCTGCGAAGGAGACGAGACGAGGGGTTTCGCGGGCGCAAACGCGGCGAGGGCGCGGTCAGTCGGCGTTTCTGCGTTTCTGCGTTTTGCGTTTACGGTTTTCGCGGACTGCGCTCCCGCCTCTGGAGAGATGGATAAGAGCTTGTGGACTAATGCGACGTACCCTCGCGCTTAACGACGACGGGCTCGGCGATGGTGGCGCGCGTCAGGACGGAGCGCGCCTTGGGAACGACGCGCGCGCGGGTCGCGGGGAGGGCGTGGCGAAGCCCGAAACCACTGGCCATTCTGCGGAGGGTGGACGGCGCGAGCGGGGGGCGGCGGTCAGAGACTTTCGCCTTCGATCCTGAACGACGGTGCGCGAGAGATGAGGCGCGGCGACGCGCGCGAGGGGACGACGGCGCGTTTCAGGGGCGCGTGAGATACCACGCCGAGTCTTCATGAGAGGAGCCCGTACCTGAGGGCAGACATAGCCATGTTGACTGATGTGTCGACGTGCCGGTGGAAGTGGCGCCCACGACAAAAGCCGCTTTCGCGTGCTACGTGGCGCTCGTGGCGCTTTGCTTTTCGAGTTCAGCGCTCGCAGATGTTCGCTCGACCGCGAAATCGGTTTCAGCTTTCAAGGGTTGTTTTCGAACGTTCTCGGTTCACCGGACGCCCCGATGAACCGAAGGACGAGAAAGGTTGAGAAGGCGCCGCGAGCGCCCGTCTACGCCACACCGAGCGGCGCAGACGCTTCGGTTGTCTCATGGCGAACCCGAAGACCACGCTGTATGTCGGTGCGTGTCCCCGCTAAGTTGTCTGACTCGTTGTCTGACTCGTCGCGTACACGACGCGCCTCTCACCTTCGACTCCCGCTTTCTTCCCCTCGACGCGCAGGCGGCCTGGACGAGCAGGTCACCGACGCGGTGCTGCACGCGGCGTTCGTGCCGTTCGGGGAGGTGAAGGAGGTGAACATCCCGCTGGAGCAGACGACGCAGAAAAACAGGGGGTTCGCGTTCGTGACCTTCGTGGAGACGTGCGTGCGCGGCCGCCCGACGACGCGGACACGCTCGAGACGCGCGCGCTCGCGACCGCGCGACGAACCCGCGTCGCTTCTCCGCGCGACTCTCCTTCGGGCCTGACCGTCTCTTTCGCGAAATCTTTTTCACTAAAAAAAAAACGTGAAAACACCACAGGGACGACGCGGCGGCGGCGATGGACAACATGCACAACTCCGAGATTTTTGGGAGGACGATCCGGTGTAACTACGCGCAGCCCCCTAAGATCAAGGGAGGGGACGCGGGGTTCGCGTCCCAGCCCGTGTGGGCGGACGCGGACCAGTACGCCGCGGAACGGGACGCCGAGGAGGCGGAGCGCGACGAATCAGACGCGAAGAGCGAAGGGACGGAGGCGAACGTGGATTGATTTTTTATTTGATTTGATGTGATTGATTGACGACGACGCGAGACGCCGGAACGCGCCGTCGGGAACGCGACGAAGCCTGATGATACGACGACACCGGAGGTCGACCGAAGACTCGCCGAACACACGCGTTCGCCTCGACGTTTCGATTCCCGAAAGTCCCGAAAGTTGTGAGGTTCGTCGCGAGTCGCGAGAACGAAACATGAATGAATCAATCGTTTCTGCGCCTTCGATCGATTTTCGTGTCCGGCTCCCTCTTCTTTCGCCTCCCAGAAGAAAAAAAGCCCTCTTCGCATTGTCGGCCGCGCGCGGTGATCGGGAGGGCGGAGACGGCGGACGCGTCTTTGCACCGCCGCGATGGCGCCCTCGAAGGATCGAATCTCGTACTTCTACGACTCGGACGTCGGGACGTCGTACTACGGGAACAACCACCCGATGAAACCCCACAGGCTCGCCATGACGCACCACCTGGTCCTGTCGTACGACCTGCACAAACACCTCGAGGTTTACGTGAGTACCGCTCGAGCGTCGCCCTCGCCCGTCCCTTCGCGCCGCGCGAACCCGCACATGGGCGTTCCGTCCGCACGAACCACACGACACTGACCGCGTTCCCGAACCCGCGTTCAAAAACACGCGAAGCGTCCGCGTCGTTCGTACCCCGTCGAGATGGCGACGTTCCACGCGGAGGATTACGTGGATTTCCTGTCGAAGATCACCCCGGATACCCAGCACGAGCACGCGACGCAGATGCAGAAGTACAACCTCGGCGAGGACTGCCCGATATTCGACGGTCTGTTCGACTTCTGCAAGCTGTACACCGGCGGTTCCATCGATGGCGCCGTGCGCTTGAACCACGGCCTCAGCGACATCGCCGTGAACTGGTCCGGCGGGTTGCATCACGCGAAGAAAAGCGAAGCCTCCGGTTTCTGTTACATCAACGACCTCGTGTTGGCGATTCTCGAGCTCCTGAAGCACCACGCGCGCGTTGTGTACATCGACATAGACATCCACCACGGCGACGGCGTCGAGGAGGCGTTCTACCTCACCGACCGCGTGATGACGGTGAGTTTCCACAAATTCGGCGACATGTTCTTTCCCGGCACGGGCGCGCTTGAGCAGGTGGGGGGGGCGGCGGGGAAGTACTACAGCGTGAACGTCCCGTTACACGACGGCATGGACGACGACGGGTTCCGTGCAATTTTCAAGTCCGTGATGCAGAACGTCATGGACACGTATAGACCGGGCGCGGTGGTGTTGCAGTGCGGCGCCGATTCGCTCGCCGCCGATCGGCTCGGGTGTTTCAACCTGTCCCTGGACGGCCACGCGGATTGCGTGAAGTTCATGAAGACCTTCAAGGTGCCGCTTCTGGTGACGGGGGGCGGGGGGTACACGAAGTCCAACGTCGCGCGATGCTGGACGTACGAGACGGCGGCGCTGCTGGACCGCGAGATCAGCGCCGACATCCCCGAGCACGACTTTTACTACGAGTACTACGCGGACGTCGAGTACAAGATGAAGGTGCAGCCCACCAACTACATCGAAAACCTCAACACGAAGAGTTACCTGCAGGATATCCAGCGGAAAGTCCTCGAGAACCTGCGCGCGCTGGAACACGCGCCCGGCGTGGCGATGCACGAGGTGCCGCCGGACAGCATGCTCCCCGAGTTCGACGAGGACGACCTGAACTGCGACGAGCGCAACGGCGGCGAGACGGGAGGCGACGCGCAAATTTTCCGCGACGACGAGTTTTACGACGGCGACGGCGACCAGGACAGGTAGCTTTTTTTTTACTTTCGTAGTGAGTAAAACGAGTGAAGCGTGGTATCACAAACGCCACTCCGAAACGTCGCTGTCACAAACCCAACTCGGCGAGCACCGCGCTCGCCTTGTTTCGTATTTCCGCGCCGGCGCCGGCGCCGCGCGCCTCGCCGGCGGCGAACTCGCCCAGGATCGTCGCGCCGTTCACGGCCACGGCGCGCCGCGTCGCTTCGTCGCCCGACGACGCGAACGCGTGTAACAACCGCAAAGCGCACAGACGAGCACCGTCGTTTCGCCGTTTCGACGCGTTTCGTTTGGTGTACGAGCGCGTCGCGTCGAGCGGCGCGGTGGTACCGGAGCACCTCGCGCCGCCCGCGCTTTTGAGGTGCTCCGCGCTTTTCGACGGGCTCTCGACGCACCAGCCCTCCTCGGGCGACGTCAACAGAAACAGCGCGCCGTCCACGAAGCCGCGCCTCAGAAGCGCCGCGTTCGTCCGCGCCGACCCTTCGGCCAGAGCCGCGCGCGCGGCGGCGGCGGCGAAGCACGCCGCCTGGCCGTCGCCGGAGCGCAACGCCGACGCGAGCGCGCGCAAGGTTTCGCGTTTCTCCGCGAAAGGTTTCGCGTCAAAAAAGTCGCCGGCGACGAGCCGAGCCAGGCACCCCGCCGCGTACCGAAACGCGACGGCGTCGGTTTCGGCGACGGCGACGGCCCGCACGCGACGCGTCACGCCGAGCCCAGTGGCGTCCGCCTCGGCGATCGCGGCGGTGCCCTCGGAAGTGCCCGCGAAGCCGAACCACGCGGCGGCGGCGTGTCGAGCGCGCTCGGTCAAAACGCGCGCCTCCGTCTCGGAGTCGTTTTCGTTCGACTCCGAAGCGTCGTCGACCCCTCGCTTTCGAGCTTTCGCCTCGAGCTTTCGCGCTTTTGTCGGAAACGAAAAGGCGCGTCGCCACCGTCGCCACGCGCGGTGCGGCCAACGCGCCGACGCCTCGAACGCGGCGTCGGCGCGCGCGAGCGCGTCGATCACACCCGCGGCCCGCATGGGCGCGTGGCACGCCGCGTCGCCCGCGAGCGCGGCGGCCAGCCGCGCCGACTCCGCCGCGGCGCGCGCCGCCGCGACGACGCCGGAGGTATCGTCCGTATCGTCCGGCGCATCGCTCGCTTCACCAGGAGCTCGCGCACTTTGTTCGTGCGTGTCCAGACTTAGACCGTGTTTGAGCGCTCGCAACGCGCGCGCGTCCGCGACGAGCGCCGCGCGCGCTCGCGGCGCCTTGGCGAGGTCCGCCAGGCACCGCGTCGCGAGGTACGTCGACGAAAGGGATCCGCGCCGTTCGTCGCTCTCGCTTCGCGCGAGAACCGCCAGCAGCGCGCGAAGCACCTCCGGCACCGCAAGCACCGCGTCGTGGTGGTCAATGAACAGAGTTATCTGCGTCAAGAGCCGCAGCGCGCGTCGGCGCGCGATGTCCGGCCCGGAGGAGACGTCCGCCGCGAGCGCGGCGAGGGAAACCGCATCGGGTCTCGAGCCTTCGCCGAACGATGGTTGAGGCGACCCGGACGGGACCGCGGAAGCGCCGCTCGACTGGACCGGACTGGACGCGCTCGCGTCCGCCCGCGAGGCGTCGACGCCCGCGAGCGCGAACGCGCCCAACCCCGCGAGCGCGGCGCCGAGTCGTCGCGCGTCGCGAGCGTTGTCAGAAGCGTTTGGCAGCGACGAAGGGTGCCGACTGGTCCGAGAAGCTTCGCCCGGCGACTTCCACGTCCACGATCGGCTGGACCCGACCGCGCTTGTGGATTGGGTCGCGCTCCACGCGCCGCGCGATGCGAAGCGACACGCCGCGCGCCGCATGGCGCGCGCGGCCGTGTCGCGCGAAGTGGCACGGAGGGCGGGATCGAGCGTGCGGTCTCGTCGACGCCGAGATCTACCAGCCGAGATCTCCCATCGCTACATATTCAACTGAAGTAAAAAAAATGCACCGCGATACCGTTCGCGACATCTACTGTACGCGCCGTCGCTTCGTCGCTCGCTACGAGAGAGCCAACTGCTTCCCGAAGAACATCGGCATGGTGCCCAGGATGGCCACCACGGAGCCGATCACCGCGCGCGCGGTGATGGGCTCGTCGTTGACCATCTTCCCGAGCGGCAACGCGTAGATCGGCCCGACGCACATGAGCGTCGAGAAGACGGCGAGCGACGAGACGCGGAACAGCGCGTAGTTTCCGAGCCCGGGTGCGAGAAACGTCGTAAACGCGACTCCAAGCAGGATTTGAACCCATGACCGTTTCGACAAAACAGGGAAAATGGTCTCGTGTTGTGTCTCGTGTGTCTCGTGTGTCTCGTTCGTTTCGGTGTCGCGATACGAAACGTCCGTCTCACGTTCCCACGCCGCGAGTTCCCGCGTCGAAGGCGTCGAGTTCGCGCGGCGGAAACGCGCCGCCGTTCGCTTCGCCGCCGCGAAAAGCGCGAGCGTCGCCGCGGCGGACCCGAACCGCACGAAGTTGATTTCCCAGGTGTTCAGCCCACCGCCGTGCTGCTTCGTGAGCACGGTGCCCCACGTGTCCAGCGCCACGTTCGCGGCGGCGGCGACGTACCCGCCGACGAAGGCGGAAGGCGAGAAGGGCGGCTTTAGGGAATCCGGCGTCGGATTCTCGTCGACGGCGCCGACGACGTCCTCGATGTCGTTCGTCTCGGCGACGTCGGTCTCGGTGTCGCGCGCGTTCGTGTCGTTTCGTGATCCCGTATTCCCGTATTCACGGTCCGAGGACTCCACGTCCGCCGCTTCGTCGCCGGTTCGGTTCTCCTCGAGGCTGACGGTCAGGACGCCGCCGAGGGTGACGCACATGCCGAGGGCGACGGCGACGGAGACGCCCTCGCCGAGCGCGGCTTTCGCCATGCCGAGCGCGATGAACGGCTTGAGGATGTCTATGAGGATCACCCTGCGCGCGCCGAGGACGCGCAGGCTGTGCAGCCAGAGGTTGTCGCCGACCACGATGCCGATGAACGCGGAGAGCACGAGCCACGCCGTGACCTCCGCGGAGGCGTTCGAGAGCCACGCGCCGCTTCGCGACGCGACGCCGGCGACGACGAAGCCCATCGTCCCAACGGAACACTTGACCAGGTTCAGCGCGAACGCGTCGCCGGTCCACACCTTGCTCCAGATGAACAGTCCGATCGCGCCGAGCAGGGGCGTCGCCGCGGCGGCGAGCACGCCCACGGTCTCGGTGGGCATGCCCGCGGTGGTGCCGGAGACCATGGCGACGGATGCGCCTAGCGACGAGAAAACCTCGGCGGGCGCGGGGACGTACGGAGACGCGCCGACCGACGCGAGGAGTCGGGTCGAGCGGCCGCGCGGACCCCGCGAGCGCCGCGCGCGTGCGCGGGACGGCGCGGTCGGGCGCGGCGGGCACGCGCGACCGAGGACCGCCGCCGCGCACGCCGCGCTCATGGGACTGGTCACCACGACGTCTCCTCGGACGCCGAAAGCTTTCGTCGGAGGTGCCGACTTCTTTCGCGCACAAGCGCGCGCACGGGCTCTCGGCGCTCGCGCGCGCGCACGTCCTTCGACATCGCGCGCGGCTCGTCGACGCTCTGTCTCGCGGCATGTCCACGTCCACCGCGTCGAACGTGCCTTCCGCGCGTCGCCGCGCGCGCGCGGGGAACGCGGCGACGGACGCCAACGCCGATGCCCAAAACGACATCATCGCCGTCGAGTTCGCTCCCGACGGCGGACGCGAGCGCGCGTGGACCGCGGTTCACCGCGTCGATTCGCGTCCGAAGCGCGCGCGCGTAGGCTTCGCCTCGCGGTTCGGCGCGAAAGCCATCGCGCGTTTCGTGAAACGCGCGTTTCTTCCCGCGGGGTTCCCCGGCACAGTGTCTCCCGATTACCTCGCGTTCCAGTCCTGGGACACCGCGCAGGGCCTCTGCTCGTACGTGCGCGGAGCGCTCACGACGCGCGCGCTCCTGGAGGGCGTCGGCGTCGGCGCCGACGCTGTCGCTGCGGTGTCGGCGGCGTCGGCGACGGCGCAGTTCGTGCTCCGTGACGTCGTCGGCTCGCTGGGCGCCGTGCTCTTCGCCGCCGCGCAGGGCTCGAGCTTCGACGCGCACGCGAAGCAGTGGCGTCTGTTCGCGGACTGCGCGAACGACGTCGGGATGGCGCTGGAGCTGCTGGCGCCGACGCTCGGCGCGCGCTACGGGCGGGGCGCGTTCCTGGCGACGGCGTGCGCGGGGAGCCTGGCCCGCGCGGTGTGCGGCGTCGCAGCCGGCGCGACCCGCGCCGCGCTGACGAGGCACTTCGCTCGCGCGCACAACGCCGCGGACGTCGCCGCGAAAGAAGCGTCGCAGGAGACGGCGGTGAGCGTGTTTGGTTCCGCCGCCGGGGTCTGGGTCGCGCGCGTCACCGCGGAATCGCCCTCGTCCCAGTGGTTCGTGTTCCTGGCGCTCACCGCCGCGCACGTGCTTTGCAACGTGTGCGCCGTGCGGTGCCTGCGCGTGGACGCGGTCAACCGCGCGCGCGCGAGGAAGATGGTCGACGCGTACGCGCGCGGCGAGCCCGTGCCCACCCCGCGCGAGATGGCGTCTCGGGAGGCTTTGTTTGCGGAATCGTTCGCGGACGACGGGATCGTCCTCGGCGCGTCGTTTTCGTCCCTCGACGAAAACGCGCGCGAGCGCGTCCTGAGAACGCTCGAGAGAGAACGCTCGCGCGCCGGAAAAATGAAATCCCTCGCACAGGCGTATCTGGTGTGCCCCGCGTCGCATACGCCGGGGAGGGAGGGGTCATCGATCGAATCGTCCCGCCGTCGAAGCACCGCGGTGCTTCTGCGAAGGGGAAGCGCGCCCAACGACGCGCTCCGAGGATACTTCACCGCCGCGGCGGCGACGCACGACCCGCTTTTTCACCCTCGAATATTCGACATCGACGCGTTCATGGCGCAGGTTGTCGCCCGAGGCTGGGACGTGAACGCGCGCGTCGCGCTTAACCCCGCGGGGTGGCGACTCGAGTGGGGCGACGATATTCGCGAAACGCGCGCGTCGTGAATACTGTAGCCTACACAATAGTTTCAGGAAAAATGTCATACGAGTACTCATACCGCTACGCATTCGCGGCGGCGCTCCTTTCGCGCTTTACGAACGTCGCGTCGCGTAACGAGCCGTCTTCCGCGTACGCGCGCGACGACGCCAGGTGCGTCTCGACGTCGCGCGACGGCGGAAGGTACGACGCGTCGCGGTCCGGGACGAACCAACCCGCGGAACACGTCGTCGCGCCCGTGGCTTCGTCTTTGAAAACCTCGCTGTACACGCCCGTGGGCAGCAGAACGACGTGCGCGGCGTCGTCCCCGCCGAACCCGCCCCACGCGTCGCCTTCCCAAGCGCCGTCAGTGAACGTCTCCACAGGCAGAGTGGGGTACTCGCCCCACTTGTTCGGCCCGCCGCACGACGCGCACAGCGACGCCGCGTTGTTGAACGGCTCGTAGTAATACTCCTTCCACGCCGTGATCGCGGCGAGGGTCCAACCGCCGTTCTCGCCGGCGTCGGTCGCATCGCTAAACCGCAAGTGCTGCTGCACGCGGACGCGAGCACGTCGGCCCTCCGAACCGTCCGCTTTTGGCGCGTCGTCGAAACCCAGGCAGTGCTCGACGACGGCTTCCGCGCCGATCTCCGCGGACGGGTCCAACGCGATCGGCCCGGCGTTGTACGAGCCGGGCGCGACGTTTTGCGACGTATCGGTCGACGAACCGCTCGAAACCGCGGGGCTCACCTCGTTCGCGTCCACGGTCCGGTCCCACTGCGTCTCCACCGTGCTAGAGTCCGCCTCGCACCCCGCGGTGGGGATGAAGCGCAGCTCGCGCGCGTAGATGCCCTCCCCGGGCGTCACGCACATGGCGCACTGGCTCTGCCAGTCCACCAAAACCTGGCCCCACTCCTTGAACGCGGGGGGCATGAACTTCTCGGGGATGGGCGCGGGCGTGCCCCGCGCGTCGAAGTACACGCGGTGGCCCTCCCACTCGCCGCTCGCGGCGGCGGCGAAATCGGCGTCGATCGAGGCGGGCGCGGCGGAAACGGGCACCGAACGCGCGCGCCCGTGGACACCGCGCGAGCGGGTGCCGATCTTCGACCGGGAGGTCGCGCCGGTCGCGCCGGCGAGGACGCGCGCGGACGCCGTCGACGGCGCGGGCGCGGAGAAGGCACGCATGGCGAGCTGCGACCGGTGTGACCGCGATTTCGCGTCTCGGTCGAGCCGCGCGATGGGATGTGGGGAGAGCGCGGTCGTCCTTGGCACAGATAACCCGAACGAAAACTTAGTGTGACAGTTGTCACGCGCCGCGGCCGAAAATGCATGCGCGTCGGTTAGACGGGCGTTTCGTTTGTGCGGTTTCGTTCCGAGGTTCGTTCGAGGCGCGTTTCGGGACGTCCCGTGCCGCCGCCCGGGCCTCGAAACGCGGCTCGCTGGTCTGAGGTTCACGTCGGGCGACGCGACGTCGAGGCTCGCGAGCGCGATCGCGTGTGCGCCGCACACGAGTCGCAGTCTGAGGTCTGAGCAGACACCTTCCACCCGAAGCGGGTTCACTGTCGAGAAGCACGACACCGGCACCGACTGAACGACCAGGGTGCCCCCCTTCTTCTCGATGTTCCGCCTACTCCTCCGCATCGGCATACTCGCGGTGATGATCCTCGCGCTCGCAATTCCGAAGGTGGACGCGCGCGCCACTTCCGCGAACGCCGCCGCGCTCGCCTCGCCGCGCCGCGCGCTCCTCAGCGCGCGTCCGCCCCGGAACGAGCGTCGCAACCTTATCGAAGTTGCGACGCAAGGCCTGTTCGACATATTCGGCTTCGAAGTGGGCGGTAGGTGCAGACGCGCGGCGCGGCCGCGAAGCGGCTCGTGCTAGCACCGCGATACCGCGATTCCGCTCGAGCGCTACGTTCGCGAGTGTGGCGTCAGCGCCCGCCGAGTTGACGCGCCAACCCTCGTTCGGAACGAAAGAAAGCCAAACGAAACGTGACTGACGCTCTCCCCTCCGCCCCGCCGCGTCCTCTTCAAACAGCCTCCGCGACGTACGACCCGCTGTGCGAGTTCGTCAACCCCATGCTGGACGCGGAGAACAAGCTGAACTGCGGCGGGGACTACGCGTGACCATCCAGGCTTCGAACGGTCATCGGAAGACGCGTCGAGAGCGCGCGCGACGAACGCCGTTGTTACAGAGCCTCGAGGCTCGGCCTCGTCTGAGCTCGTCAAACGACGTCAATCCGCGTCACGTATTTCGGTGCTCGCGTCACGCGCTTTTCGCGAGTGCCCGAATCGCGTCCGCCCTTCACAGTCGCTCACCCGCAGCACTCGTGTGTTCCCTCGCGCCGTCGACATGACGCTCGCCTGCCTCGCCGCGCCCGTAGCCGCGTCGCGGATGCGCTTCGCGCCTCCCTCGATGCGCGGGTCCGCGCGTCCGACCGCGGCGCCCCGAATCGACGCCTCCCGAAACGCGCGCGATTC
>JACLAB010002948.1_pt1:0-5000 | contig 19973 bp, 9 predicted proteins | sample 8027921 | NCBI WGS metagenome assembly JACLAB01 (sample SAMN15725117, study PRJNA655200) | protist metagenome | isolation source: fluorescence activated cell sorting (FACS) single amplified genomes of... | place: USA: West Boothbay Harbor, Gulf of Maine | collected 2000-07-19
CGAGATCTCCTCGCCGGCATGGACGAGTACACGCACGTCTGGGTCATCTACGTCTTCCACGCCAACACCAACGCGGGAGACACGCGCAACGGCGGTGCGGTCAAGGCGAAAGTCCGCGTGCCGAGGCTGGACGGCAAGACCGTGGGCGCGCTCGCCACGCGAACGCCGCACCGGCCGCTGCCAATCGGACTCAGCCTCGGCCGCGTGGTCTCCGTCGACGCCCGCGCGGGAACACTCACGCTCGCCGGCGCCGATCTCGTGGACGGCACGCCCGTGCTGGACGTCAAGCCGTACGTGCCCTTCTGCGACAGGGTGGAAGACGCGGCGGCGCCCGCGTGGGTCGGCAAAGAGGCGGCGGATAGGGACGAGCCGCTGAAGATTACCCGAGTGGACGAAGCGGACGGCGCCGCTGATGAAGTCGCCGCCGCGTACGTGCGGGCCGTCGCGGATCGACGCCGCGTGCGGCTGGCGAGGGAGGCGAACGAGGGAGGCTCGAGTGGGCCGTCACCGGCCGGGGGTATCCGGCGGCACCGCGGCAAGGACGGGACGGACCGGCTCGACGGGCTGAGCGTGGAGGAGAAAAAGGCTAGACGAAAAGAGGAGAAGGACCGCCGGCGCGCGGGCCTCGCGCCGCCGGATGCGCTGTACCCGAGCGGGATGGCGTTCGTGGAGATGGTGCGGGAGGTGCTCGCGCTGGACATGCGCGCGGTGAGGGAGCGGCGAGCGGCGGCGGAGCGGAAACGGTTCGAGACGTACCGGGTCGTGCTCTGCGACGTCGAGGTTGAATACTCGGTGGACGACGAGACGAAAGTGTGCGTCATGCTGGGCGGGGTGGCCGTGCCGCCGCTGGGGAGGCCGGGCGAGACGAACCGGGACGTGGGTCAGGGTGCCGCGGTCGTCGGAGACGCGTTTACGAGCCTCATAGCGGCTGACACGGTAGACTAGCTCGGTTGCGATGTCATCACTAGCTAGATTCAAAAACTATGTCGCCGACGCGGGAGTGTCCTCTCTCGCCTCGCGAGCCGCGCGCGTGCCGTGGTCGTTCGGCGGCGGGCCGGTGTCGATCCAGTTGTACGGCGCCCGACCCCACTCCGATTGCTCCACGGACTCGTACCACTTGTTCAGCCGATTCAGGTAAACCCAACTCACGACGGAGATGGTCAGCCCGGAGAAGAAAATCATCCAGTCACGAAAGTCCCCCTCGTGCACGTACGCCGTGACGCCTATGTTCCCCGGCCAGTTACTCTCGGTCCAAACCGGATCCTCCCCGCCGCCCAGCGCAGCCTCCGCCGGGTCGACGTCGCCCACGCGCCAGATCAGCTCCGTCGCGTCGAAGCTCAGCCGGTGCGACAACGCCGGCACGAACCGCGCACTCGTCCTGAGGCACACGCCGGGCTCGGCACCCTGTCCGTCGGCATCGGACCCGAGCCGCGACGACGACGACGACGACTCGATGAGCCGCCGCCGCTTCGAACGCAGACGTTCCTGCGCGCCGAGGAACCCGCGGCTTCCGTCGCCCGTCGCGCCGACGCAAATCTCGTCGTTGGTGCTACCCCCGTCCTCGTTACCCCCGTCCCCAGACGCCCCTAGGGAACACTCCTCCTGCGAGACGCACGGCTTGAACGAGCTCCCCATCCCGTCGTCTCCGCCGCGGTCCGCGGTGGCGTTCGCGAGGAAGTTCCACGCGAACCGCTGGACGTCGGACTTGCCCAGCGGGTTCTGGTGATTTCGCGTCAACCCCGGAACCACGCCCGCGTATTTATCCATCCACGCTCCAGTCGCCGGCGCGAACAACGCCTTGGCCCGCGCGCAATCGAACCCGACGGCTGGGTCCACGAGGCATGCCACCAGCTCGCGCGTCGTCGCCTCGACCGCGGCGGCGTCGACGCTCCCCGTCGCGGCGGCGGCGTGGGGCGACCCGGCGGGGAACCGGGCTCCGACGTTGATCAGCGCCTTCGTCAAAACGACCGCGACGGCCGCCATCCGCGCCGGGTCCACCGCCTCCACGCCGACGTCCCACGCGCTGCCGTGGAACGGGTCGAGGTACGTATCGTCGTACTCCGCGAGCACGGCCGCGCGCACGTTGCCGTCGCGTCTCAGCAGCGAGAACGTGGACGACGGCGGGATCGGCGTCCCGGGCGTGGATCTCCGCGGTGAAACGTTGATCCCATCCGCGGCGGCTATGATGTCATCCACGAGCCCAGCGCCGTTCGGGGTGGCGTGCGCGAACACCGCCGGGGACGTCACGTCCGCCGGGACCCGTCGATGCGCGAGACCGATCGCGGACAGTTCGATCGCCGCGTCCACGGCGCCGAGGCCGAGGACGTCCCCGACGTTATCACCCCCAGAGTCACCCCCCTCATCGTCCCCCGCCTTCGCGAGCTCGTAAAGGAACCGCCTGGACCCCGCGTACCCCCAGTCCTCCGCCGCGAACGCCGCGAACACCACGCGCTTCGCCGGTGTAATCGCCGGGCTCGTGATGAGCGCGACGGATCGAAGCGCCGCGGCGTACATCTCGGCGGCGGCGAGTAGGACGACGAGGCCGGACATCGCGGCGTTGGCGCCGTGCGCGACGTCGTGGAACATCGCGCTGGCGTCCAGCCTCGCGCTCACCAGCACGAACGGCGTCTTACCCGGGAGGGCACCTTCTCCTCCTTGCCTGGGCGTGGGCGGTGAGGTGGCGAGCACCGAGAAGCCGCCCACGGGGAGGCACGAGCGCCGGGCTAGGCAGTACTCCGAGTTCTCCTCCGTCACCTTTGGCACACCGAGCCGCTGCTTCGACGACAGCGCGGATTCCATCGGGAGGTTTGACTCGGACACCCTGTCCGGCTTTACGTATTTTGTGTCGTGATTCATGGACGCGAACGTCCTGGCCAGGTCCGTCCCTTCCGCGTCCAGTAGGACGACGGGGAAGTTTTCGAATCGTCGATCGGTTGCTCCAAATCCGTGCGGGTTCCACTGGTGCGTGCCGGGATCGTCGTTTGGGCGAAGTTCCGCCTGGGGATACGCCGGCTGCGGCGAGAAGCTCGCGCCGGCGAGCTCCGTCGCGTTGATTCCCGCGCCGTCGCCAACCTCCACGAACATCCCTTTGACCCGCCCGCGCCAACCCTCGGTGACGGGGTCCGTTCCGTCGAGGTACTCGCGCATCGCCCTGGGGAACACCGCGGGGGGCAGCAGCAGGGTTCGGTCGCCCCCGATGGACCGCACGCATCCCATGTCTTCGCACCGTTGAAGCGTGGCCCACACCGGCTCTCGCGTCGAGCACCCGACGGACCCCGTGGCGTTGAGGAGCAGGACGCACGGCCAGTGCCCCACGACTGGGTACATCGCAGCGCGCAGGTCCGCGACGCTGCGGATGCGCGGGGGCTCGTATCCGTCCACCCCGAGCGGCGGAATCGCCATCAAGATGGCCAGCACCACCGATGCGGTGAGACGCGACGTCATGGCCGGCACCCCCGTTCCCCCTCTCAGCAGTGAGCGATGGGGCTCCCTGGCAGACTTTACCAGCAGCCCTCGGCGGGCTTCTTTTTGGTTTCAAGCACCCGGATTTCAAACGCTTTTCCAACACACTCGCGTCGCACGACCGAGACCAACCACCGACTCTCCCACCGCAAACCCCACACACCACAACCATGTCCCCCGTGGAAGACTGGAACGCGGACGAGCCCCCCGCCGTCGACCCTGACTACGCCGTCGAGCCCGCTACCGAGCCGGAGCCCGAGCTCGCGGACGTCGAGGAGATCGAGCAGGACGAGGTGCCCAAGCTGCTGGACGAGGCGGACGAGATCGGCGCGATGCGCCCCAGGATGCGCAAGAGCGCCACGCCGGGTAAGAAGGGAGCGAAGGAGCCCGCCGCCTGGCCCGACGAGGACGAGCACGCGGACGAGAACTTCGAGCACACCGACGAATTCAAGACCGCGGACGAGGACGTCGATATGGAGGTGGACGAGAAGGTCACGAAGACGGAGATCAAGAGCCTCGCGAAGGAGTGCGACGAGATCGGCGCGCTCAAGCCCAGGCGCATCAACTGAGCACCATAGATGGACGCCCGTGCGGGAAGAAGATGGCTCGGAGCGGACAGCGAGCAGCATCCGGACTAAAGAAATTCAAAATTTGTATTTGTCAGTGTGGTTGACCACCCGAGACAAGCCGTCGACGAGTGGTCGTGTGCATAGATAGCATCGAAAATGTGAAGTAAAATACGAGCAGACGTGATGGTGTGATGAACTTAGTCGTGAGGTATTGACAACGCGCGCAACGTGAAACTAGCTAGTCACCGACGGCGACGCGGCGCTTTGGTACTTGGCCAACTTCAGATGGTGGTAATAGTCTGTGACGTCCGCGGGACCCGCGAGGCGGCTTACTGGGAGGGAATCACGCCGTTGACCGCGTGCACGATCCCGTTGCCAACCTTGATGTCGTTCTTCTTGAAAGACATACCGTTCACCTTGCCTCCGGAGCACGTGATGGTGGACCCGCCGGCGGTGGTGAAGGTCTTGCCCTCGGACATGTCCGCGAGGGTCACCGCGCCCTGGATGACGTGGTGCTTGACGATGTCGGGCAGCGCCTGGTGCGACATGAGGTCAATCTTGGTGGTGCCGAGCTTCTGGGCGAGCTCGACGAAGGCGTCGTCGTTGGGGCAGAAGACGGTGATGGGGCCCGCGCTGGTCAGGAGGCCCTCGCAGTTGGTCTGCGTCGATCGAGCGGGAGCGATGGGGTGTCAGTTTCTACATCCTCCAAGGAGCAGACGGTCCGAAAAACGAGCTGCGTCGAGGTGCGAACAGACGCGCGTGGATAAGGGTGACCCGCGCGTCGTCGCGTCCGGCGCGACCTCGATCGGTGCCGCGATGCGCCGGTGTCGTGTCCACGCTCGGGGTGATATCGGGGTAGGTCCGGCGACGCCGCGGGTGCGAAGGGCCGATCGCGCCGCGCGTCGCGTTTACCGAAGCGCGTCGAGCTCCCGGGAAAACCGATGGGCTACGATCGCGTGAACAAATGTG
>JACLAB010002948.1_pt1:12500-19973 | contig 19973 bp, 9 predicted proteins | sample 8027921 | NCBI WGS metagenome assembly JACLAB01 (sample SAMN15725117, study PRJNA655200) | protist metagenome | isolation source: fluorescence activated cell sorting (FACS) single amplified genomes of... | place: USA: West Boothbay Harbor, Gulf of Maine | collected 2000-07-19
GTACCAGCAGAAGTGCTCGGAGGATTGCGTGTGCCTGTGGCCGTTCCTGTGGGGCATCCCGACCGCCCTTTGCTGTGTCGTGATGCCCATGTGCGAGCGGGACGAGAACGGTTGGGTCATGCGCGACAAGAACGGGATACGCACGGGAGAGCTGCTGGTGGTGGACAAGAACGACGGGACTTACGCGTGCTACTCGCTGAAGTGCTGCTCGACGGATTTCCGGGAAGAACCGGACTGCATGGGCAAGACCTTCGGGAAGCAGGTCCGGATCCACCAGTGAGATGGCCGTCCGCGAAAATATCTTCGCGTCGGATAACACCTTCGCGACGTCTCTGATGAGGGGATAAAACCGAGGTGGTTTGAAGTGCCCCGCCGCTCACCTGTTGACTACTGTCTGTTGATGTATAACTATGTGCTAACACACGCCGATTGACTCGACGCCTAAGGTTCAACTCTTCCCCGGGACTCCCGCGGCGTCGACGTCCATCCGCCGAAACGACGTCGTCCTCGAGCGACGACCCATAAGCCACCGCTCGTCCGTCCTGCATATCTGCCTGCCCCCCAGCTCCTCCGTCACGTCCACCCTTGACCATCCATCCGATGCGTACGTCACATCCGGGCGCCCCTCGGACGTCCCTTCGCCGTCCCCGGAGTCCCCCTCGTCGTGGTCACGAACGCCCCACGTCGCGAGTGGGTCGCCGCAGATGCCGTCGTCCACCTCTCCGACCAACACGTACTCCTGAAACGACGCGGACGCGCGGATGGCGGCGGTCCAGTCCACGCCCATGGGTTGCCAGCACACCAGCGCGACGTCGCACGCGCCCGGGAGGGAGGAGGAGGAGGAGACGGCCGTGGTGGGCTCCCGGGTGAACCCGCATTGACTCACGGCGTCGAGAGCGTCGGCGGCGACGACTCCGTGGTGTCCTCCCTTCGCGTCACCCTTGGCGAGACCCAGCGAGTGGTCATCGGTGGCGTAAACCTCGATGTCGTGGCCGTCGAGGTGCTCGCGCAGGTGGCGAGTCAGTCTCCCGTCTCCCGCGCCGAGTTCGAGAACCCGGAGCGGCCTCGTTGAAGATGCGTCGGCTCCTAGGATCTCGAGCCTCCTGCGACGCAGGTACCGCGCGAGCTGGGTGACGTAGTCGGCGGTGATGACCTCGTACTGCGGAAACGTCGGCCATCCCTCGCCGAGGGTCCCCGTGATGTATCGCTTCCACCGTTCGCACCCCGCACACGCGCACGACACCGCGCCTGTCGTCGCGTCCACCGTGGGTGAGCACCCAGCACGCGTCGGGTCGAAGAGCCCGAACTCCCGTTCCAGGACAGACGCGGACGGGAGCGCCGCCGCGTCCACCGCGCTTCCCGCCTCACGACTCTTCCGACCGAGTTCCTGAAGCCTGAGGAAGGTCTCGGACGGGGCCATCGACGGCCCCGACGACTCCCCGCGCGCTGTGAGAGTGACGAGGCTGCTGGCAAAAAAGTTACCACAACTTTGATTGTTTACGATTAGGGATCCGGCTGCACAACACACACAACGCAGCGAGCATGTCTGGAGACAGAGCGAGCAAGCGAGGGCGATGGGGAGCCGGGGCTGGGATTCCTCCGGGAATGGGAGTGCAGGAGGTTCCACCTCCGCCTCCCGGCGGCGCCGTCGTCGACGTTCCGCCTCCGCCTCCCGCGCAGTCGGGGACGCCGGATTTTGCCGCCGCGGGTGTATCAGCCATGAGCGTCATGGCCGCCAAGGCTGCCGCCGCCAAGGCTGCCGCCGCCATCCAGGCACAGCTCCAGGGCGCGGGGTCCGGCGCCGACGTCAACAGCAAGTACCCCGGGATGCCCATCGCGTGGGGCCTGAACATGACCGAGGCGCAGAGGGAAACCGCCTACGCGCAGCACACCAGGCAGTCGCGTCGGCTCTACGTCGGCTCCCTGCCCAAGCCGGTGACTGACGAGAGCCTGCACAAGTTCTTCAACGACGCGATGGTCAACTCCGGCGCCGCGATCGACCCCTCCGGCGGCCCCGCGGTGGTCAACACGACGATCACCCACGACAAAGGATTCGCGTTCATCGAGTTTCGAAGGCTGGAAGACGCCGAGTCGGCGCTGATGTTCGACGGCATCGTCTTCAACGGATCCAAGCTGGTGATCAAGCGCCCGAAGGACTACGACGCCGCGAGGAACCCGATCTGGGCCATGCGCGGGCAGGCCCCGCCCGAGGAGGAGGTCAAGCTCTTGGGCGCCAAGGACGAGCTGCCGATCGGCACCGTCGTGCTCGACGGCGCGGAGGTCAAGATCCCGATGCCCCCGCCGCTCCCTTCCGAGTGGCCACGAATTCCCAGGCGAACCCCGAACGGCCCGCACAAGATGTACTGCGGCGGGTTCCACCCGCTGCACACCGACCTGCAGGTACGGCAGGTGGTGCAGAGCGTCGGCGAGCTCAAGTCCATCGCGGTGATGCCGGATGAAAACGGCAAATCAACCGGACACGCTTTCTTCGAGTACAAGGACCCGCGCGTGTCCGCCGTCGCCGAGGTTGTCTTGACCGGTATCAAGGTCCGAGGCACGCGGCTGGTGTGCAAGCGCATGAACCCCGACGCGCCGCCGGAGAAGCCCGGCGAGACGGCGACGTACGAGATCCCCGACGTCGCGTGGCCGCTCCTGGAGCCGGCGTCGACTTCGCTGGCGGTCTACCGCGCCATACGCGAGGAACACGACGCGGTGGAGCGAAAGGAGATTGAGGAGGCGGTGCATCTGGAGGCTGCCCGGGTCGCGCGGTGGGACCCGGACTTTATCGCGCACAGGAGGATCTTCGACGACGCGTGCGTGTCGCTGGAGTTCAAGGATGGCGGTTTGCTGCCCGGGGAGACCGAGGGTGAGGAGGGTGAGGAGAACACGGCGGAGGATGCCGCCGTGCGTTGCTCGTGTGGGATGAACGGACGGACGTTCGAGGGGCGGCGGATATACGTCAGGTACCTGCAGCCGGAAGGGGGGGACGAGGAAGGCGAACAACTCGAGGCGGGCGAGGGCGCGGTGGCGATCGTGAGTTGACTTAGTCTAAGTTTGTGACGACGGGATACCAAAAGTCGCGTCGGGACTTCCGAGAACTTCGTTACGTCGAAAGGGGGCGTCGTCGCCGGCTCACACGCGTCCCACACGTAGTATCGAGTAGCGTCGCGGCATGGGCGCGTGCCTGAGCCGCTTCTGCGAGCCTTTAACCGGGAGATCTCACGATTCCCTCACCACCTGCGTGACGGACGCCGCGCTGAACCCGACTCCCGATACTCCACCCGCGTCACCCCAGTCGACGCCGCGACAGGGCCTCCTCCAGAACGGCAAGCCGAGCGAGGACGACGACGGGGACGACGACGACGGCTACGAGAGCGCGAAGAGCGATTTCAGCACGTGCACGTGGACGAGCGAGCGCTCCGTGGAGAGCTCGCGCGGCACGCCGTCGCCTCGCCTCGCGACGCTCGCGACGCCCCAACCGACCGCACCGACCGATGTTGGTACCACTCGGGGCGCGGGGGGGAGCCCGCGGGACCACGAAAACGACGCGCACACGCCGGACGCGTGGCGTGCACTCAGCGAGGCGACCGCACACCTCGAGGACGACGCCCTGGACCGGCTCGAGGGCGAGAGCGGCGGGCCCAAGAAACCGAAGCGCGGCGGCGTAGCCGCGCGCCTGGCCAAAGTTGCCGCGGGGATGCGAATGCTCCGAGCCGTCGGCCGCGCCATCTACGCCGCGGGAGGATCACTCGACCTGACGAACTTTGCGGGTACACCGATACGTTGGCACACGCCCATGAGCACGCTCAGAACCCATCACAGAGCCGAGTCCACGCTCCGCAAATCCAACGGCGACTTAAGGCTTTCCCGGGCGCATAGGATGTTCACGCAGACGCACCGGGACTTCGGCAGGGCTTGGGACACCGTGCGGCTGAGCCTATGCGACTCGGATAACGAGGAGGATGTGGGAGACGATCGCGCGATCGATCGCGAAACACGCGGCGTCTTCCCCGACGCCGCCAGCCCGGAGGGGCGCTTGCTCCGAGTCGTGAGGTGCGTCGTCGCCGACGTGGATTGCCCGGGCCACCTCCAAAAGCCGTTCAACCCGATCCTCGGTGAGACGGCGCGCCACGAGCTGCGTTTAGTGGGCGGTTGCCGGGTGCGATCGATCATCGAGCAGGTGTCGCACCACCCGCCCGTCTCCGCTTTTCACTGCGAAGGCGACGGGTGGACCGTGAGAGGCCATTTTCAGCCTCAGCCTCGCCTCCGGGGCATGGGAGGCGTCGAGGTGGACATGCTCGGACGACGTATATGGGAAACAGGGCCGCCGAATCGCCGCGAGGCGTACGTCAGCGACTTCGTCGGGTTCGTGTGGAAGTTCCTCCCCAGGATGAAGACGAAAATCGCGGGGACTTGGTCGGTGACGTGCCGCCAAACCGGGCTCGGCGCGGAGGTCACGCACGGAAGCAAAAAAAGCCTCAAAGGGAGGGTTTTCGACGTCACCAAGCCTTCCGAGACGCTGTTTGAGATCTCCGGTACCTACGACTCGCGTGTGCTCGTGACAGATGTCACGACGAACGAGACACACGTACTCTTCGACGCCGATGAAGCGGCGGCGGCTGAGGACGCGTATTGCGAGTCAGACTGCGCGTTCAAACTCGAGGGAGACGACCGGAGTTCGGAGCGCGTGTGGGGACCGGTCATCGACGCGATGAACATATGCGAGTGGGACAAGGCTCGCGTGTTGAAGCGCGAGGTGGAAGAGCGAGAGCGACGGGAGCGGAGAAGGAGGAAAGAGACGGGGGAGCCGCCGCGGCGTCCTCGGTACTTTGAGTGGAGCGACGTCGACGGGACCTGGGAGCTGCGCAGGGACATCGGGGAGCCACGAGGCGCGCCTCCGGAACTAGTTCAGTAGGTTGATTTCGAAACACGTTCGCCCCGGATCGCCCCCGCGGCCCCTTTACCGTCATTCCGCTCTCAGGGCGCCCCCCCGGCGCCGAAAAATACTGAAAAAAGGCCATTGGGAAAATTTGGCCGTTTAGTGCCGTTGGACGTTTACAATTTCGCCGAACGCCCCTCAACATCGACGGAGCGCTCCGTGAGCCACAGCGACCCCGCGCTTTCGAAGCACGCCGTATCGTCGAACACGGCAAGATGGTTCGCTTCGGTGGCGTCCCCATGCCGGACGAGACCATCGAGGACCCGACGCTTCAGCACAACTTCAAGGGCCACAAGGGCGTCGTCCACGCGTTGGCGTTCAAGCCGAATCTGAAGCAGCTCGTGAGCGCCGCGGAGGACCACTCGCTGATGATATGGAGCCCCGGGGTGCCCAACGCCAGGGCGTACAAGTTCAGCGGGCACACCGACGCGGTCACCGCGGTGGCATACTCCCCCGACGGGACCACCATCGCGAGCGGCTCGAGGGACCGCTCCATCCGGATGTGGACCCCATCCATCGTCGGGCTGTACGAGCCAAAGGCTATGAAGTCGGCGCACGGCGGGTGCATCAGGTCGGTCTCCTTCTCCCAGGACGCCAGCCTGCTCGTCTCCGCGGCGGACGACAAGACCATCAAGATCTGGAGCGCCCCCGAGGGCAAGTTCATGCACACCTTCACCGGCCACAGCAACTGGGTCCGATGCGCAGAGTTTAACCACGACAACGGCCTGGTCGTGTCCGCGTCGGACGATAAAACCGCGCGGCTGTGGGACGTCCAAGGGCAGAAGTGCGCGTTCATCTACGACGACTTCAAGGCCCCGGTACGCGCCGCCAAGTTCCACCCCGACGGCGCCGCCATCGCCACCGCGGGAGACGACCGCACCGTCCAAATCTGGGATCTCCGCTCGCAGAAACTCGTGCAGCACTACCACGCGGCGCACGCGGGTAAAGTCAACTCCCTCTCCTTCCACCCCTCCGGCGACTTCCTCCTGTCCACGTCGGACGACGGCACGGTCAAGGTCTGGGACTTGCGCGAGGGTCAGCTGTTCTACACCCTGAACGGCCACGAGGGTCCGTCCACGTGCGCGGAGTTTTCACCGGATGGGTCTTACTTCGCGTCCGGCGGCGACGACCAGAGCGTGATGGTGTGGAAGACGAACTTCGACGCGGTGCTCAAGAAACACGCGGGTGCCACCGCGTCGCAGGTGAAGATGCCCGCGCCGTTCACCGGGGCGGCGCCGGCGGTCGGGGTGAAGGAGGATAGTACAGTGAGAGCGGCGCCGGTGATGTCCACGGAAAGCGCGCTGGAGGGCGTCAAGCCGGGATCCAAGACGCCCCTGCGGGAGGCTAATAAGAAGGCGGCGCCGGCGGTGAAGAAGACGCCGGCGAAGAAGCAGCAGGTGGGTGGTGGGAACAGCGCCGTTCCGGAGGCGCTGACGCAGACGCTGGGTCACATCGTGGGACAGCTGGACGTCCTCACGAAATCGATGTCGTTGATTGAGGACCGGTTGTCGATGAACGAGGCGAGGACGGAGAATCTCATAGGCGTCGTCGGCCAACTGGAGCAGAGCAAGAAGGGCCGCAGCAAGATTGCAAAATAGGGGGACAACACGGGCAGACTTAGAATTGTGTCAATATAACCGCGTCAATAGAACGCTACTACAGCTATCGTTCCTTCCTATCCTTTTTAACCTCCGTGTATTCGATCAAACGGCCTTCGGCTCCTTCCACGAAGGCTTCGTACTGAGCCACGATGTCCTCCTCGTCGTAGCTGATTGTACAGCCCTCGCACTCGTTCATGCTCTCCTCGATGCGCTCGTTGTTCCTGTCCTTGACCTCCGCGCGCCTGAGTTTGATCCACCCGTCACCGAACAGTCCTCCCAACATAAACTCGTATCTGGTCTTCAGCTTCTGAGTCAGGTGTCCCATGAACAGCACGAAGAGCGACCCGAACAGCACGGGGTACAGCACGTACCAGTACCCCAGCTGCTGGAACGCCGCCTGGTCCATGCACCCCATGATCGCCGCCGCGCCCGGCGGATGCACGCTCCCCGTCCACATCATGAACCCCAGCGCCGTCGCCACGGACAGCGCCCGGGTCCACCAGCACGATCCGAATAACATGACCATCGTCGCCACGATGAACGCGGACGCCACCGTCGCCACGATGCAGTTGTACAGCCTCGCCGCAGGGTTCTCTACCGTGCCGAAGGCGAGGACGCTGATTGTCCCCCACGCGCCGGACATGAAGGGCAGCCCGTGCGTGACGTGCATGTACTGATCCACCAGCCCGAGCGTCGCGAGCGTGACGAAGCATCCGAGAAAGGCCCAGAAGATGTCGCTCGTCGGTCGTTTCTGGACCTCCTCGCCCCCGCGCCGGTTTGGCATGGCCATCCGCGAGTACGGGTCCAGCGCGAGATGGATTCGTCTGACCTTATCGGGGTAGCCGGTCAGGTTACCTTCCGGGTCCTCGTTCCTCGAGTTGACGGAGGGTGCGGCGGCATCAGATGAGGAGGATAATGCGACGTGACGCTGAC
>JACLAB010013015.1_pt1 | contig 19961 bp, 15 predicted proteins | sample 8027921 | NCBI WGS metagenome assembly JACLAB01 (sample SAMN15725117, study PRJNA655200) | protist metagenome | isolation source: fluorescence activated cell sorting (FACS) single amplified genomes of... | place: USA: West Boothbay Harbor, Gulf of Maine | collected 2000-07-19
CATCACAAAGCTGCAGATGAACAAGGTTCTCTCGGAAACGTGAAGGTGAAGCATAATTTGGGTGACGAGCTCACGTGGGATGAAGGCACGCGTGTAGAAGTTACTGGCGGCGAGCACGGTAATATGGAACGTGGCGCTATCCTTAACAGACTACGTCCACCTCGAGCTGAAAATCAACGATACGTTGTCGATGAAGGAAACGACGTTTCATCCAGCGCGGTTGAAAAACTCAAACTCGAGATGAATACTCGGGATAGGGTGATTCGTCCTGAAGGTTCTCGGTTTGGTCATTCGCACGTCGCCGCTCGTCGAGATATTCCAGGACTCGTGCGTACAACTGCAGTTGTGCACACATCCATGGAAAATAGAGCGCTGGAAATCACGCGAAGAGAAAATAAACGCAGAGAGGATGAGATTAGGCAGAAGGCGTTGAATGTCGGGAACAATATAGTGGTAGATTCAGTCTTGAGCGCCGACGGAAGGCCGAGTGATGATGACACAGATGCGGAAAACGATGCCGTTGAATATCAAGCTACGGATACTAAAGCCCTCGACTGGGACATCGCGGAGAAGGAAGAAAAGCTGCAAGCCGTAGCGGGGAAGATTTCCATAGTTCCCAAAGCACTCGAAGTGGTAACTGCTGGAGCCATGATTCCAATGGTGTCCGTGCATGGTGATTCTGAAAACAGCGACGACGCGAACGCATCAGAGTTCGTGTACGAAGACTCTAAGAGCGCTGAAGACGATACAAAGATGGCTCAGTTGTATGAAGATGTTGACGAGTTGGGCGCGCCGAGCGAAGTTGGCGATGACAACGTGAAAGTTGATCGAGCAAAAGTACCAGAGTATGTGTCGAACGAACAAGTTACACGCAAAGAACTTGAGCTTCGATACGCTTCTAGAGTCAAAACAACGATGGCTGTCGCTGCAGAAATCATCGAACGCTGTGGCGAGCAGGATATCAATCAGTTTGCGAGAAATCCACTTCTCGCAGAGTATGGTGTTGGTCTCGTTCCTTACGAATACACACCGCTTTTTGCCGCCTTGTATGGTGCGGCGACGGCAAAGTCTCAAGAGCAACTCGCTACGGGCATCGTCCTTGCCAAAATGTGCATTAACAAAGGCGCGCGCATAGACAGAGTAGGCTTACATTCTATGCTCGCTCCAGACGTCAACTTGAATATGCGTCAGCAGTTGAGGGCACATCGTGTCGCGAGATATAGAGAGTTGCGAACACGTTTTGTCGACGAAGGTGATAATTCGGCTTTAAATGAAAACTTAGATGATAATTTCGTGCCAAAGGCTGAAAAGTCAGTCAAGCTCCGAAGTTATCCGCTCATGTGGGCTGTGACGGCGGCCATACGAGCCGACTCTAGAAAACTTGGCTGTGAGCAGCTTGTTCGTCACATGCTCATGGAAGGTGCGGATCCGAGTTCAATCTCACTGCAGCCTGTGCATGGTCCACAAGGCGTAGACATGCGCGCGCTTCACGGGCAAGTACTTTATTTATGGGGTACAGCTGAGGACCTCTTTCGCGTCTCGCAAGCGCGCTATCAAATGGTGATGAGCGTGCGCTTGAACATAGGACGAATGCTCTCAGAATGCGGCGCACGTTCGACGTATCGGTCACAAACTAACGTACCATATGTAACGAGTCGTGGTGAATCAGCTGGTAAGTGGCTCATTCAAGGATCGTCTGGATTTGGCATCGTTGCTCCGCCAGACGCGACGCCAAACGCGACGCCAAACGCCGAGCGACGCATTGAGACATCTTTCGACGAAAGAATCACTCGCGCGCTTCACGCAACTGGTTCACGAAAGCAACATACGACAATCGAATCAGTCGCCGATCGCCGTGCACATGCGGTTGTACATGATCAGGGTGCGGACGAAGCGATAGCGACTTGGATGTGGCCCACTCCCGTTGAAGCCAAGAGTGCTGCTCCGCCCGAGGATGATTCGAGAATTATAGGTATTCGTCCCGTCCCAGATTACTATCCGAATAAGAAACTCGGCGAAATCGAGCTTATCGCTGCAGACCACACTGTCCTTGATGGTGATAAAGATTTTATACCGCCTACAAAGCATTCGTACAGCACCGCTGAGGCGATCGACATTGCTGGAAAATCCGATGGTGCGAAGGAAGCTTACATCACTCGTTCCCTTCGACAGATGCAACTCGAAGCGATTCGACACGCATTGAAAGGCGACGAGTCAGACGTTCCCCAGAGTATCATCGAAGACACGCTGCTACCTACAAAATTTGTTCGGTAAAACAAGGTGTTACTTGTGTATGAGTTAAAAAAAATGTACATATCAAAGTTGTTTCTAAGATCTCTTCTCGACTTATACAATCAACATAAGCTATGGATGAGCATGACGATAACGAGAATTATCCTCGCTTTGGATCCTGGAAAACATCGTTGACTTGGCCGGCTGTGCTGCTCCGTCGCCGCGCTCGTTCATTTTATCGCGCGGCGTCTTGTTCTGACGTTTCCCAAAAAATTTTCGCAAAGTCTGAGGAAACCTAGCAAAGAATCTAGATCGCTGTCGTGTGCTGGCATCACTCAAGTCAATGACATCAGAATTTCCTCCTCGTCTGAACTTGCTCTTGAGCGTGTTCCCCTTCCAACCGCGTTTCCGTCCCTCTTTCGCGTTGTTGGCTTCCTCGACGGCGTCTAAAGACCCATACAATTCATCAAGTTCCCAAGTCCCCGTTTCAAGCATGATGTCCGCCATGTCGTTCTCACTATGTGCTCTATTTCTATCGTAACCAGCGCAAGGCTGGACAAATGGTGCGAATTCCTCGTGCAAATGGCGCACCAACGTGGTGTGAAAGAGCTCTTTTGAGCAAATCTTTGGTATCCGGTCGTCGATGACACCCTCTATAAGCGCAGGCAAAACAACTTGCAGCTCGGTAGTATACATGACGATCGGAACACGCCGACACTTCACCTTTGTCTTTCCTTCGATGCTCAAAGTAGACTCTGCGCTTTGCGATGAAGCATTCGAACCTTCGCCGGCGCTTTCGCGCTTGAATTCTTCGCCCAAATTCATCTCCTCCAGCGCGCGTATATACCTCGCCGCCGTTACACCATCGACGTTTGGCATGTTAAAATCCATCACAATCATCGCAAGCTTCTCATCCGGCTCTTTCGCTCGCAACTCCTTATACTTTTGTACGCCTTCTCGCCCATCATTCGCCGTCACCACGCGCGCCGACGTAAACAACGCGCGCACCACGCGCGAGACAATTTTCAAATTAAAACTCGAATCATCCACAATCAACACCGTCGGCGGCACGCTCCTTCGCGATGCCGCGTTCGCCCCATCGACCTGGGCGAAATCCGGCATCGACGCCGCGCGCCGCATCGCGCTCATCCGACGTCGCGCCGCCCCTCTCAGAGCGAATATCCGCGCGCTGGATCTGGGCAATCTTCTGGGACAAACACCCCTTCCACGCCCACGAGTCGTGACCAGGGAAAATCACCCAACCGCACGAACCGAGTCGGGGGGTCGCCCACGACCGCGGCGCGTCGCTCCTTCGCGCGCGAACCACCGACGACGACGCCGACGCCGACGCCGACGCCGACGCTCCACGCTCCACGCTCCACCGCACGCGCTATCTCTCCTCGACGCGCGCGACGCACCGACGCGACGCACGAGGCGCGGTTGAAATCCAACGCCCACCCGCGTCCGTGCACGCCGTCCACGTGGACCGCACGACGCGAATGGACGCGCGCGCGCGCGCGACACCCTCGCCCCGGTGGTGCGTCCGCCTCGTGACTGTCGCACGCACGCGTACGCGCACCCGCGCGTCGTCGCCCCAGACCGAACGTCGTCGCGCACTGCCGGCGCGCGCGCGAACGACCCGACGACGCCTACACGTCGCGCGCTTTTTCCCGCTCAACGACGACCGATGACGCCCGACGACCGACGCGCGCGGTCTCGCCGTACTCCACTCGCCTCGAGCGCCGTGATCGCGCGCGCGGGCCTACAAAAAAAAAGAAAACCACGCGCACGGACGATGGACACCGCGCGACCGCGCGCGCCACTGCGTCCTCGTGATCGTGACCTCAGACTTTGACTTTGACTGACTACTTATTCGCTCCACTACGTGCGTCACGTGGACGGCGCGCGAAGTAAACGTTGCATGCTCAACCCTCGTTATCTGACCTCAAGAAGAAGAAGAAGACTTTGACTTTGAATAACTACTTATTCACTCCACTACGTGAGTACGTTTTACGCGCGAGAGAGTCGTCGAATGTCCGAATGATCCACCCCCCACCGCAGGGGCCCCCTCGCATCGACGTCGCGCCTCGCGCGCGGCAGAGGGTGACGACCGATGGCGATGACGTCGCGAAGCGCGGTGTTCGCGCACGGACGCGCGATGACGACGACGACGACGATGCGAACGCGAACGCGCACGATGCGTCGCAGTGCGATGACGCTGGCGGCGATTCCGGTGCACATCGAGGTACGGTTCGTCGAGGGCGATGCGCGGATTTGGGTGGATGATGTCCCGATAACGACCGCGTGTTTTTATTGTATTCGTCGTCGCGGTGACTGACGCGTTGGTGGTGGTGGTGTTTCGCGCGAGGTAGTATTGTGAAAAGTGAAACTACGCGCCTCGGGTGAAGATGCTCGTCGATAAGACGGAGGCGGAATGCCCGGGGAAGTTTTCATTCACGTACAACGACGTCGAGGTGCTCAAAGCGACGGTGCCCGCGGGGCAAGGTTGGGCGATTGAGAACCAAGCTGAGAAGCCTATTCCTGGTGGGGAGAATGCGCTTTGGCGTAAGGGCTCGTTTGAGGTGTTGCGCCTCGATACGAAGGAGCTCTTGTATTCCAAAAAGGCGACGGGCGAGCACTTGGTCGACGGGAAGGGCGGGCCAGAGGGCAAGCTCGGCAAGTTTATCACCGAAGTCTTGGTGGCTGCGGTTTAAATCGTCCGATCTTGGCGATTGAGACCGACAGTGGTATCGTGATACGATGGATGAGACGTGCTTATATATATATATATGTATGAGGCGTCACGAATGGTGTTCAAATGTACGTGAATGACTCTTCGTGACGCGTCGCGGCGAACGCGTGACGGGGGCGCGTCTGAAAGTTTTCGGTGGCGAATGCGCGCCGACGGATGCCTCCTTGATTACGCCGCGAGCGTCGAACGTGTTCATCAAACTACGATAGGTTATGTATTAAGAAACCAATGTTTGCTTATGATGATTGTTGTACAAGGCGCGCGCGCGCGAGCGTCGGCGTTACGGAGCGGCGTGCGCGCCGCTCGCCAAAGCGTTTCTCGCCAATCCAATATCCGTTTTGATGCGCCCAACGAGTTCGTGTAAGCTCTCAAAACGAATTTCCGGTCGAATAAAACCGCACACATCTACGCTCATCTCTTCACCGTAAAAGTCTGTATCGTATTGCGGCTTTAAATCGCTCGTGCCCATGACGTGGACTTCAATAGTCGTGCCGTCGCCGTCCACAAACGTTGGACGCTTGCCCACGTTAAGCACGCATTCACGCCATTCAACGTCGCGTTTAAGTTTAGCCCAACCAAAGTATACTCCGAGCGGGAGCGTGCTCAAGAACGCTTCTCCTCCGCATAGCTCGGGGTCTAAATTCGCCGTCGGTACGCCCATTTGCTTGCTCCCTCGTCCAAATCCGTGCACCACTGGCGCCTCGAGCCGCATGCGTTTCGCAAGACCGAATGTAGGTGGCACAGCAAACACGAGTGGCTCATCGTCGACATCTGCACGCAAGGGCGAACTCGACTCGTTCGCCGCATGTATATCTTTCGTCGCGCTCGACGTCGACGCGCCCTGGTCCACGCGCGCGAGCGGCAATTTCCGTACCACGCCCGAAAAATCAAACTCCTTATCGTTACCATCACCCATAAATCGTTCAGAAATAACCACTCTCGCCCCAGGTTTGCACAGCATCACCACTCGCGTCAACGCCTCAGCGATGGCGCTCTCATCGCCCCGGTCGACCAAGTGCGCGTTGAACACCGCACCGTCGAATGGTCCTTGGTACGGCTTCACCCCGCGTAAAGTCTCATCGCACATGAATCTTACGCCACGCGCGTTTCCTAAAGTGTCTATGCCCGTCACGAGCGCGCTATCAATGGCGCTCGCGGCGCGAGCGAGCATCTTCGCCGAGGCATCCACGCACAACGCCGTGCAGGGCGCCGCGCCTTCACGCACGAGCTCCGCGAGAAGCGCCCCAGTCTCCGCCCCAATGACGAGAACCCGCGCGTGACCAGTGTTTGGGACGTTCAGCGCGCGCGAGATGGCTCTCGCACGCGCGTGTTCGTTGGGAAGCGAACACTCAGTGCACCCGGCGACGGCGTCGTCTCTCGCGAGCGCGAGCTCAGACTCGGATGGCGGCGCAACTGCACTTCGTACGCGCGAGCGGGACGACGAAGGTGCGTGTGAACGCCTTTTTAATGCGTTCACGACGCACGGCACCGTGGTGAGGGAGTACGTGTGCATCTCGAGCGTCGCGTTGTGGCGCCCAGAGGTGCTCGTCCTTGTGTTCGTGTCTTCTATCATATCAAATCATCGCAGCTATTCATCATCAAATACTCATTCATTTCCGCACGCGGGCATTCAGTTCAACTAAAGAGTATTCATTTAACTATTCACTCAGGTGGCTGGGAGACGTTGTACGTTCCATCTTGTCCAAGAGACACGGCGTTACCGCTATCCAAGAAGCCGCGGTCGTTAGCCAACGACGCCGCGGCGCACTGCCATACATTCGCATTCGGACTAATCAACTTTGCCGCATCCTTTGAACATTTTGCGTTGAAATCATTCACGAATTGCGTATCCACTGCACGAGCTTCGATGCGCACCACGTCGGCGTAAATGCCAGGATTGGATAAGTTCGTGGCGGCGTCGCAATGATATACGCCATCCTCGTCTCCGTTTGCAAACGCCTCAGCCGCATCTGCAGCCATACCAGCGCGAATCTCGCTCATTTCTTCCGCTTCGGGATCTCCTAATTCCGCTATCAATCGTTCCAAAGCTTCAGCGGCTTCACCGGCGAGGAATTCCAAGCCTTCTAAAAACAAAACGCGAGCGAAGAGCCGCATTTTAATAACCGCGTGCTTGCCCTTTGCGCGTTCGATGGCATTAATACGTCGCCCAAGCGCGTCTTCACCCATCGTGCGCACGCGCATGAGTGTATGTTGATACGACGCCGTGCCAACAATCGATGCGCGTTCTTGTTTACCGGCGTGTCGACGCGCGTACGCGGCCGCGGCGACGTCGTGTAACCGACGCGTCTCCTCGTCGTCGAGCGCGACGCCTTCCTCGTCCTCATACTCGCCATCTTCATCCGCGCCGTCATCGCCAGCGCCGCTCGCGCGTTTAGACGACATCGGCACGCCTTGCAAGCGCTTCGAACGCCGTGCGGGTGCGCTCGACGTCGACTTAGACGCCACGGTCGGCGTTTTGCGCTTTTTTGAATCGCTCGCACCTGTCGCGCCTTTCGAAGCCTTTGACGCCGACTTTTCATTCTGTCGCGAATGCGTGAGAATATCATTCGTGTGAATACCGAGCGATTGCATCATCGCGCGATTACGCGCGACGCGCGCATCGCGCTCGGCTTCGTATTCGGTTTTGAGCTCGCGAGACGACGACATGGCTACGAATGCGGACGCGACGCACGCCGGAACGCGCCAAGCAATCACGTTGGACTGGGCTAATGAGAGGCATATAAATGATAACAAAACGTGCAACAGCGTGAAATTTCGTACTACGATCCCGTGATGTGCGAGCGGAATTTATCGAGCGCGCGAAATCTGTGACTGATGGTGTTCTTCGTCGCCTTGTCCAACTCGGCGTACGTCTGGTCAAATCCATCGGGTTGAAACACTGGATCCCATCCGAAATCCGTCGGCCCGCGCGCGGGAACGATAACCCCGTGCGTACGACCGACGAACACCATTGGGTCCTTATCCTCCGGACCAGTAGAGTAGGCAAAGATGCATTGCGCGTACGCGCTCTTGTCCGCGTACGCGGCTAACAAATTATTCAACCCTTCGTGTCCAGTCTTTTCCAAGAACCACTTGATGTACGGTCCTGGGAGCCCATTGAGCGCGTTAAAACACAACGACGTGTCTTCCACAAGCGTCGGTCCTCCGATTTCAATCGCCGCCAATCGCGCTTTTTCCTTCGCGATGTCCTCGGGTTCGCCCTGGAGCTCGGGAAGGTCCAACTTTTGGTTGCGCAAGCTAAAACTCGAGCTCGCACCGATGATCGCCTTGACTTCCTCGAGCTTTTTGGCGTTCCCAGTGACAAACGTGATGTCCATCTTCGATGACGTCGACGATGCCACGGTCGATGCGCGCGTGATGAAAAGTTCCTGCGCACGAGAAAAAGTGGTTAGGTGCAGCTCGAACGACGACGACGACAACGACGACGATGACGACAATGCCGCCGCCGACGACGACAAGGCTCGCGAACGCCCGACTCGCACGCGCACCTCGTGAGCTATGCGACCCCGACGCCGCGTCTGTCGACGTAACACTCCAGGCGCCGCGAACGCTCGTACCGCGCGCATGAATGACAACGCGGCAAAGTATCCTCGCCTGTGACGACGCCACTGCGCGGCGTGCATGGTTCGCACAGCTCACGACGTTGTCGCCGCCCACGCGTTCTCGCGCGGCGCGCGCGCGTCATCATCGCGGGATTCGAGAAGTCGCCCGCCGCCTCGGTCGACGTCGGCATGGATCGGGGGCAAAGTTCGCGGCGCCGGGGACCCGCGAGGCGTAGTGCTGCGCCACGGTGGAGCGCCCTCGATGAAAATTGTGCGCTTTGCCGAGCGCGACGAACTCGACGCCATCGCCGCGCTGCAGAGCGATGCGTTTTACGAGCCGCTCGCGCCCGCGCTCGGGACGACGGTGTTTGATGCGCCCGTGCGCGCGTACTTTGAGTACGACGTGCGACAGATGCTCGAACGCAAGTACTTTCCCTATGCGGCTCAGGGTCGATTCGCGCCGCTCGTGATCGATGCGGGCGAGAGCGACGTCGTTGGTGTGGTAGAGATTAGCGTGCAGCGGGATTTTGAGTGCATGCGCGCGCTTGAAGACGTTGAGGGTCTGTCGAAGACGCACGAGTACGCGTATTTGAGCTGCATGGCGGTGGACGCGAGCGCGCGCCGACGAGGATTCGCCACGGCGCTCATCGCTGGTGGTGAAGTCATCGCGCGCGAGTGGGGGTTTAATATACTCACTTTGCACGTGTTTGCCGAGAACGCCGATGCGCTTAGGGTGTACGAGCGCGCGGGTTATACGGTTTTAGATAGGCCGTTTCGCACGCCGCTCGATGTCGTTAAAAATCGTAGCAAGTTGTACATGGCGAAGCGATTGTAGCCGCGGTGAAGAGGCACGGCAACGATTCACGCCTGTCTAATTTTAGCGCGGCGTATAGATGCACATAGACCTTAGACCTATAGAATTTGTATAGCACGCTTGCGCGTACCAACGAACCAACCAACCAACATTGCGACAGTCACCGACGCGCGCGCGTCGGTAGTCTCGTTCGCGCGACGTCGCGCGCGCAAAGAACGAACCATAACGCTCGCTCTCGTACATCGCGCACGCCATGAATAACATCACGCGAGGGATGGCGCGCATGAGCGCGGGCGCGGCTCCAGCGGGTGTTTCGAACGCGGGCGACGGCAAAGCCAATGGCGGCGGCGGCGGCGGCGGTGGCAACCGCGGCGGTGATGGTGGTGGTGATGATGATGACGACTATTCCAGCGATGGCTCGTACGCGTCTGGGTCGTACGATTCGCGCTCGTACAGTTACTCGTCTTCTCGTTCGTATGACTCGCGTAGCGGCGACGACGAGGACGCGTACTCACGTTCGTATTCAGATTCATACAGCGATAGTGGGTCATATTCGCGATCATATAGCGACGGTGATTCGTATTCGGGTACTGGAAGCGATCTGAGTGGCGTCGCGAAGTCGTCTTCGGCGTCGACGGATTCGCAAGCGACGGCGAGCGCCTCGAGCATGTACTCAGAGGAGGAGGAGGCCTTCATATTTGCTGGGAAAACTGGGGCGTTGGATATCGCGCAATTGGGAGATGTGAGCACGACAGCCATAGAGGCTGGACCTGAGGCGATCCCGCTCGCGTTTGACATGTTTATGGGGGATGTTTGTTTGATTCGCGGCGACGACGCGTTTGAGACTCAGCACGAACGTGAGTTATTTAAAAAGGCATTCGTCAAACAAATTGTCTTTAAGGAGGCGGAAATAGTATTCAAAGAGATGCAGTCTTGGGATGAAGAATCACGCGAAAGCAAGGGGCAGGGATATTTTGTGTACTTCGTCATTCGCGGCGCGCTCGCTGCGACCAAATTGGTACAACCTCGATACGCCGCCGTGCACACGCCTGAAGCCATGGCGCATCTTGATGATCCAATGTCTATATTGAAGCCAATTAGAATGCAGACGCCAATGATTTTCCAGGATGCACAGTTTGAAACTGATGTAGATCGCCAGCGAGCGAAAGATATGCTCAAGGCGGATGACTTTTCGTCGGTGGAGCTTGCAAAATTTATTAGAGGAAGTTGTTTCGGCGAGTTTGAGGTCTTAGAAGGGCGCATACCTCGTCAATACACAATCACATCGTTGGTATCAAACACCGCAGTGGCGGTGATGCACGCACACGTGTTTGAAAAGTTTGCTCGACAAGGCTCAGAGTTACGACGGCGCATCGACGCCGAGCGAGCGTCCAACATAGTGCGTTTCTAGTTCAGCAACGGTAGAATAGTAGTAAAAAGCTTCATGTTAGCGAAGCCATTGAATATATTTCAAGACAAATGTAGATTAGGTTCAATCGTTTCGTTTAGATCACAAAAACACGTCCTTTTCCAAAGCTTTGACGACGTCGTCTTGGTCATTCAACTTGGCGACATCCACTGGAGACTTGCCGTCGTTGTTGCGAAGCGTCACAGACGCGCCGTGTTCAACCAAAAGCTCGACGAGATCAACGCGGCCGTAACCGGCGGCGTAGTGCATAGGCGTGTTCTTGTTCTTATCCACCGCGTTCACATCGGCACCCTCTTTGCAAAGAAGTTCGGCGCACTTGATTTCGCCGTAGCCGCACGCGAAGTGAAGACCAGTGCGACCTTCGGAGTCCTTCATGTTGGCATCTTGGCCAGCCTTCAAGAATTCGACGAGAGCGTCGTAATCACCTTCGGACGCAGCCGTGAGCACGGACTCTTCTTCGTCATCGACGGCTTCTTCTTCCTCCTCTTCCTCTTCCTCTTCAGCGTCGGCGCCGGCGCCGGCGCCGAAGACTGGAACGACGTCACCCATCGCGGCGTTGATCTTTTTCAAAACCTTAGGATCGTTCCAGTATTTCATCATCGCTTGCGGACCACCGGTTTCGATCTCCTTCATAATCTCGCTCATTTCCGGATCTTCCTTCAACTCTTCCATCTTTCTCTTCATCTTTTCAGCCGTCTCGGGGTCGTTCATCGTCCCCATCATCGCCTTCATTTGAGGATCCTCCATCATTTGTTCACCAAGCTTTTGCGCCATCTTCATGAACGCAGGGTTTTGCATAACTCCTTGCATCGCTTCCATCGCCGCTTGTTGATCCACACCCGGCATACCTCCGCCCGGCATGCCCGCCATCATCCCCATCCCCGGCGGCATCCCCGGCGGCATACCGCCCATCCCCGGTGGTAACGCCCCCATTTGTGCTTGCATATTCGCCATGTTCGCTTGCATCTGTTCTGCCATGGCTTTGAAATTCGGATCACTCGAAATCTGTTCCGCCATCTCCTTAATCGACGGGTCCTCGAGCATCTCGCGAAGTTTATCCATGTCAAAGGGCGAGCCGCCCGCGCCCATCATCCCGCCGCCCATGCCCGGCGGCATACCGAATCCCGGTGGTAAATCACCTACATATATACACGCACGACACGCACGCGTCAGTACACACCAGTCGCACGCCGCCGTGACGACGCGCACCACGCGCTCGCGCGCCATGGGCACGCCGATCGTCATCTTCATCCTTCATCTCATCGTCATCCACCACTCGTCGCGCGATCGCCATCGCCGCCGTCGCGCGCGTCGCGCCGCATCGAACGAACGAACGCGAGCGCGCACATCACATCGCCGTCATCGCGCGTCACGCACCAGCCATGTCGCAAAGTCGTGCGTCGCGCAGTGAGGATCATCGGGACAGCGAGAGACCCTGAAAACCTTTGGATTTTTTGGGGACAATCGACCAATCATAAACAGGGGGTATAGTCCCTCGGGACTTTTTTTGTGGATGAGGATGCGAGTGTTTGCAAATGTTGTTACAACATGCGAACGCGGCGGCGTTTGCGTGTACATTTCTACCCCGGCCCGATGTCTTCATAGGGCCAAACGAAAGGCATGAATGCCCATCGCGCGCGTAAGTCACCTCGCGCGGTGTGCTCGACAGAGTCGAATTCATCGGTGTGAGGTAAGCCGCGAACGACGGCGTCGACGCGGTGTAAATCAAAGCGAGACGTCAAGCCCGGGTAGGATGTACTCTCGCGTTCGCTCACAGCGTGCGCGTACGTGCGGTCGATGATGTCTATCTCGAGAGGGTGTCCATCACGAGCGGTAGAGCCGAGCTCTTCGCGCACGGCGCGGGCGACGCAATCGCGCCAGAGCTCGCCCGCGGCGAGCTTTTCGCTGAGCGGACGCATGCGCGAACGCGTCTTGCCATTGGCAAATGTTTGCGAAATTTCAATCAAACACCGCGTGTCCTCGTCCGTGAACTCTGGACGGCGTATTCTAAGCGTCAGCACGCGCACGGTGCGTATGGCACGCCGCGCGGTGCGATCTGGATTGGATGAGTCGCGCGCGCCCGCGAGCGCGGATTCCCCCGTGCGACACTCGTGCAATAAATCCTCCACGTCTTTGCACCCTCGCCCGCTCGCAAACGCCCCTGGATCGACACCGTGCTGCGTGAGCCACCGCTCGAGGGTTCTAGCATCCGTCGCCGGTGCGTGCGGGTCGAACACGTCGTCGTCGTCGATGATATACGACGATGAAAACGACGATGAAAACGATGACGACGCGACGCTCGGTGACGATGATGACGACACCGACGTCGACGCCGTGAGCGCGCACGCGCGAGTGCGCCGCCAACTCACGCCATGCGTCGCGCGCGATGCACAGCGCGCGGTGACGGTCGCCAGCGTCGCGCGCATCGCGTGCGACAGTGACGCACGCGACGGATAGCATCAATGTGACTGTTGGAGCTCAGTGGCGTTCATGACTCGGCTCAGCGTCATTCGTCGACGCGTCGTCGCCGCGAGACGGTCGGGAACGATGGAATCGTTGCGCGAGGGCGATGTCGAGCGACGGCGCGCGGTGGTGGTCGCGGAGTCGGCGGCGCGAGACGGGAGCTCGTCGTCGATGATGCAGACGATGCGTGGTGGTGGTGACGCTGATGACGTGCTCATGGGCGATGTGCGGGATGTGGTGGACGTCGCGGGGGACGATACGCGGGCGCTGAATCCACTCGTGCCGGTGTCTTCGTACGTTGCGAGTGACGGCGATGGGGGCGAGGCGTTCGGGGCGAGGAAAGGGTTGGCGGGTGATGGATCCGCGAACGCGGCGGCGGCTTCGGCGGGGAACGACGGCGACGACGCGCGCGCCGAGGAGTTTGCGTTCGCTGAAGTGTTGGCTAAAGTGAAGACGGAAGGCGCGAGCGCCGGTGCGGCGGCGGCGATGTTCGAAGATGCGTGCTGGTTGCGCGCGAGGGAGTTACGAACGCGCGCCGAGGCGAGGCGTCGTCGCGCGCCGAGCGCGGCGGCAAAGGATGTTGTCGAAGCTGAAGCGCTCGAGCGCGAGGCGCACTCATGGTCGCTCATTTACCACTTGCTCGGCGACGGCGCCACGGTTGAACGCGAAAGCGCGGGACGAGAGATTGAGATGTTGAACGCGACGCCGCGAGAAGACGGCGGCGCTCGGGGTAACTTTTTGTCTCCACCGCTTAGAAGTCGATTGCGTTGTGCTTCTCGCGATGAGACGAGGGATCCGGTGACTTTTAGATTGAATAGGATTATTGCTTGGCTCGAGTCTAACGCGGCGTCGGCGTTGCGTAGAGCCGAGCTCGACGGGACGGCGTTTGATGGAAGATTTTTACGCGACGAATGCGCGTGGCGAGAAACCGCCGACGCGCTCGATTCGTCTGCGAAGTGCGACCCGGACGGCAACCCGTTGTCGACCTCTCTCGATCCTGATGGTCCGATGCGCACGAATGCAGTATTACATCCATCTAATGCCGACGCAGAAGAGCGTTTGTGCAAGCGGTTATGGAAGCTCATTCGAGCAGGCAACATTCGCGAAGCGCGAGATTTGTGTTCCAAAGTTGGTCAACATTGGCGTGCCGCCTCTCTTGGTGGTGCTGCGGGTTGGGGCCCAGCACCAGTAGGCTTAGTGGCGGACGAGGAACTTGAACGCGATGCGCGCAAGTTGCTCGCGTTGCGAGACATGGACACTCTCGCGGCGCAAAATGAAGTTGATTTGAATGACGACGCGTGCGCTGCAGAATGCGACGGTGTCGGCGCTAATCGTCGAGCTTTGTGGAAATGGACGTGCATGGTTGCTGCTCGACATATCGCGAAGTCATCAAAGCTTTCGCAGCTCCCTTTGGCGCAGCATGAGGCGAGTGTGTATGGTGCGTTGTGCGGCGACTTGCAAACAATGCTCACGGCGTGTGAAGGTGACTGGGAGTCAACTACATGGGCGTATACGCGCGCTTTGTTCGATCTTCGCGTTGACTCCGTGGTGAACTCTGGGCGAGTGCTTTCCGATGTCGCAGATGTCGAAGTCGGCGAGGTGATTTGTGACGAGAATGAAATCAAAAACGGTGACGACGCTGTCAAGCGCTTGGGCCAACCCAGATGGCCCACACTCGATGTCATCAACGCTACTCCGAAAACCGTGGAAGAGATCTTGCTGGTCAAGTTACCAGAAAAGTTTCCGGACGCCGATGCCCACCGCACGGTGCAGACGCACTTGATACTTGGTAAAACAAAAGAGCTTGTGCTAGACCATTTGCTGCAGTTGATTTTCCCTGAAGAAGAGCTCGCGAGTGATGGTGAGCGCGTGAGCCTGCGGCCGTTAGATGCAGGTCTCACTCGCTTCACCGCACATGCGTTGTTGTTTTTAGAGTCTTTATTAGCCGAAGGTGGTGGATTGTCTCCAGGGGGCGAGTTATACTTTCATTTGAACAAAGTGTTGAACTTGTATGTGGTGCACTTGATTGCAAACAAGCGCTACGCGCTAGTCCCCGCATATGTAGTGCACTTGCGTCATCCGCTGTTGATCGAGACGTATGCAAACTTCTTAGATCTGTTAGCTCCGGCGGTGATGTCGCGCAAGTCGTTGTGCTTTGCTGAGGCGTCGCTTTGGATGGATGTCGAAGGTCTCGGCGGGTGGCGTGAAATAGTCACGCGGTCGTTGAGTGATTCTCGTAGCCTTGACATGGTTCATCGCGGTCCAGATTATCGAAGATTGATGCTCCAATGGTCAACGGTTGCAGTCGAAACCTACCCTGAAGCTGCAACTCATGCTTGCTTGCTTGTAAGGCAACTGATGTGCCAGCGAACCTCAATTAATGTCTTTTCTGGTGACGCCCAAGTGGATGGGGAACTGCGTGCACGAGAGATCCTGGTCGATGAACTTCCCGAAGGCGTGCCAGGCGAAGCACGCGCCAACGGTGCATCGGAATCAGCTGCGGAGTTGGGTGATTGGGCGCGATACCTTTCCGCGACAGAGGCCATCACGGCGTGGAAGCAAATTTGGAGCGAAAACGAATCCAAGCGCTTAGACATTATGGCTCAAAACACTCGGCCATATCCTCCAGACCCGTTGCCAGCAATCGACGAGGATGAGTTACTTGCAGCTCAGCGTGCTGTTGATGCTGTTCTTACTCTGGTGCGCACGAAAAACTGGTTGGATGACGCCGCGCTTTGCGGGGCAGAGGACGAAATGGCACAAAATAATTTGCTGCTTCGTGTTGTCGCCATACCTGTGCTCAAGGGCTTTGTTGATTCGAACGGACGCGTGTCAGCATCCGACGTGGAACAAATCGCCACGGACTTGGAAACGTTAATATCTTCCAAGTTTGAGCAAGGCGAGGTTTCAGTCAACGCAACGAGAGGCATCGCTCGAGGCGAATCACCGGCGCGTGCGGAGGGCGAGTACGGTCAAGTTGTGGTGCAAATATCTGCCACGTTGCCAGATGATACGAGTGTAGAAGACCTTGCTCGCGTGCGACAGGACGTCGCGCTAGCCATGTCGGATTGCGCCAAGGGCGATCTGCCAGGCCAAGAGGTGACACTTGATATTCAATCTGTCGACGGCAACTCTGCGGCTCTCGTGCACGCTCTGTGCCGCGCCATTTGCATCCCATCAATCATGATGCAAGCTGCGCAAATCGAAGCAGCCATGAGAGTTGGCACGACGCGCGTCGTTGAGCTCACCGCTGATCCAGAGTATGGCATCTTTAAATACTTTTCGTCTACGGAACTGAAGTGGATTTTGGAGTTGGCGAGAGAAAGCGGGATGTACATCGCATAGTACAGTAGCAAACAAACACGTTTGAAGAATAAAATACAACAAGAACAACTAAAATCTATGTACCGGTACGGCACTGTGCTAATAATCTATTTCCCGTCTTGCGCTTCTTTTTCGTACGGCGAGCGCCGACATCCTTCTCCAACCAAGTCAGCTCAAACAACTCACATTCGTCATCCTCCATGAAATCGAGCTCGCGCACGACGCGAACATTGAACATTTCTTTCGTCTGTTTCAGAAATTCTTCATGCGCATCGGGTGAACGACGCTGAATGCATACATAGCATACACTTGAAGATGATTTCTTGAGCGTTCGCTCAACGCACATCAGCAACGGCCCGACAAGCTTCACCGAAAACACTACATCCGTTCCCAGAACAACATCATACGGCCCGAGCGCGATGACCTCATTCAGTTCATCTTCGCGTTCCCAATCGAGTTGAAGCACTTTCGGTGGCGCATGTTCTCCGAACGCCTTTGCCGCGACGTTGCGCTCAACGTTTCTCGAGCACGCTCCAAACGCCACCTCCTTCACATCCGTCATCACCGTCACCGCTCCCGCGCGCGCGGCAACGAGGCCAATCAATCCACATCCGCACCCAAGCTCGAGCAATTTCTTCTTCCGCCGTCCCCAACGCGCGAACGCATCGGCGCGTTCGAGGTATTTGGTGAGGCAAAAAGCGCTTTCCCACACAATGCCGCCGCACGAGTTTTCAACACCGCTGTCCTGCTCGAGCTCGAGCCCGTCGTAGGTGAACGTGCGGAGATTGGCGAGCTCGAAGAATGCCCCGGGGCCGTGCTCGGCGAGGAGAGCGTCGTACGAGGGCGGGGTCGATGTCGAAGTCATGCGTGCCCCAGTGTGGAGCCTTTGTCGTCGGTACTGTTTCTAAGCTTCTATTAAAAATGTCTTTAAAGGTTATCGACATCGGGGGTGTCTTCTTCTTCCTCCATGGCGCGAGCTTCGACTTCGGTGTCTGTTTCTATGAGGAACTCTTTCGATACGTCGGGCTTGTCGGCCTCGAGTTCGGCTTCGTGCGCGCGAATGATTTTTTCGTATGTTTCGAGCGCCATTTCGTCTTGGCAGTACAATTCACCATTCTTGATGATTAACGACGCGTTAGGGTCGTCCGTGGCGCCGCGAACGTGCACTATGGACATTCCAACGTCTTCAGCACTCATCATCACCACGGGTTTTGAAAAGTCGAGCTGTCTGTCGTACGCCGTGTGCGCGCTCGCTTCGTTGCGGGCGTAGACGAGGTAAATTTTTGTCGTCGTCTCCTCCGTAGTGTTGAACGACGGCACAGGGGCATCGCTATCGAAATCCTCCTGATTCGTCACTCGCAGCTCCGTCCAAGCAATCTCGTGGTAATATGCCGGAGGCAAGGACATAAACGCCGACGTGTTGACGCGTTGCGCCTCCTCGACAAACCGTCCATAGGAATCCCGTCGAGCGCTGTACACTTCTCTCAAGTCGAGTCTCCCGTCGTTGGTTCTGGAAATGATGAAATCAACCCCATGAAGTTCAAAGGTATGATACGCATCCTCGACATTGGCCTTTGGTAAGCCTTTTGGTGAGCTCTCTCGTAAATTTACCACCATTTCTCGCGCCGGCGTGGGTGTCGGGTTCTTTGACACATCTGGGAAATCCTTGGGTCCACGGTACATGTCGTCGCGGTCGATGCCAAGCTCTCGCTTTAAATCATCGTCATCAAAGTCGTTTTCAACAAAAGACAAATACCCGGCAGAGCGTGAATAAAATTCACCCGGTGAAGTGGGACCGTCTTGCGGGAAATCGCCCAACGGCGGCAACAAATCCGCCGCGCGTTCTTCGTCGGTTTGAAACCCAGGCGGATAGTACATCGGGTCGGTGTCAACCTTCCCTGGATCATACATGTCCTCCTCTTGAATAGTGTTTCTCCACGCGGATGGTTCGGCTGCATTGTTGGAAAACATGTTGTCGATGTCCAGATCGACTTCCTCGTCGTCTTCATCGCCGCTTTCGTCTTCGTCGTCTTCGTCCACTTCAACGTACACCGTACCTTCCTCAGAGTCGTCAAACGACGCCTCAACTTCGGACATGGTAATCTTCGTCGGTGTCGTACTTGTAGACGATGGCAAACGACCGGTTACTTGCAAGAACTCATTATCTCGCAAGAGGGCTTCTTTTAACCCCGGTGGCGTAGGTCGTGAACGAGCGACGCCGAGGACAGCTTGTATAATGTCCTCTGTCGACACGCCCGCGGCGTTGCCTTTGCGCTTGATTGCACCAAAACTAAAATATTTCCCTTCTTCCGGGCTCCAAACCAACACCGCGGGGACTTTCATGTCTTCGTTACCATCAATCCAGCACACTTTCCATCCGCGTCCGACAGCCGTAATCGGGGCATGCGTGGATTCTGCGGTAATGCTGAGCTCCTCCGCGGCGTCAATCCACTTGTGTTTCGCCCACGTTTCTGCGCCGCTCAAATCCATCCCTCTCTGCTCACCAACAGCGGTGATGATTGCCCGGCTCACTACCCCAGCGGGACCGTGAAAATTAAAGTTCACACCAAGTCTGATGTACAAGCTCTCAGGCGTGGCGCCGACGCCGGCATTCCATCCGTCGATTGGGGACTCAAAGTGCGCTTCTTGCGCCGCGTCAGCCAGCGCGCCCGCCGCCTTTTGATCCGCCTTGTCCTTGAGAACGCCCGTGACGCGCATGAGCTCGTCCACAAAAGGATTCCACGTCGCGTCTTGTACTGCAGCGTCATTAATCGATCTGTTGTACACATCACGATAGATTTCGTTGACTAAGTAAATTTTCTGCGACGCCTCGTATATAGCCTCGGGCGTCTGACAAGACGCCTGATCAACATTCATCAACGCGCCTTTCGCGATGTCGTTCAGGAAATAAAACTTCCGAGTAGTCGATAAGTAAAACATCACCACATCCCTCTTCTGTCCATTCGGCATATTGCTCGCCGGGCACCAACACACGCGGTACTTTGGCTTTTCTGGCAACGGCGTATGCGAACTCACAAACGTTATCGGCGCCTTCGCCGCCGCCTCCTCCCACATCGCCTTGCGCCACCCAGATATCCCTCGCAATTTATTACCACTCGCCGCGTACGCCTCCTTCACCACCACCCGTCCTTCCGCCGAGCTCGGCGCGACAAAGTCCCACACCACGCCCAGGTTCTCCCACACCTCCAACACGCTCCAACCCGTGTTCTCCGGCGTCTCCCTCGCGTATTGCCGCCCGCGAACGCGCTTCACCTCACCCTTCCCCCGCGCACCGCCGCCCTTACTCGCCCTGACGCTCGCCCCTCGCGTCGCGCGCACGTACCGCGCGTTCGCTCGCGCACCACTCGCGCCGGTGTTCAGGTC
>JACLAB010006339.1_pt1 | contig 19946 bp, 17 predicted proteins | sample 8027921 | NCBI WGS metagenome assembly JACLAB01 (sample SAMN15725117, study PRJNA655200) | protist metagenome | isolation source: fluorescence activated cell sorting (FACS) single amplified genomes of... | place: USA: West Boothbay Harbor, Gulf of Maine | collected 2000-07-19
GAGACGAGAGGAGCGACGCCCACACATCGCCCGCCACTTGACCGTCAAAGGTTCCCGCTGGAACTCGCTTCTCTGGAGCGCCCACCCGCTCGGCGGTCAAACGGGCTCGACGGCGTGGTCCGGTGCTTCACCGTCGACACGGCAGGTGGGTAGGAACCCCTCTGGTGGTGGTCCTTCGATGATGGCCACGTACGACGTCTCCCTGGAATTCCAACTGACACCGATCATCGGTGTGGTGTACACCGGTCGCGACCTCCGAGCTGCTCGTTCACTTCATTTCGAATTTCCGCGCCTTCAAAACTCGCACACAGGCTGTCAGCGGCTCTCGCGACACACGCATGCCTTTGAAATTTCGTTTACTGGCTACATAAAGTAGCGCGTCGACGCAGCGTAGGCGCCTCTACCAAGAGCATAACCCATCCAGCATCCCAGCATGCTGGGTGATGCATCACCCACCGGCATGGACGTCGCCTCCGCCACTCGCGAGGAGATCCGGACGAGGAAACGGGAGCTGGAAGAGGGCTCGACGGGCCTGGCAACCCGACCGAAGACGGCGGCGCCGAAGACGGCGGCCGCCCCCGCCCGTCACGACGTTGCTGTACCCCCGGGATACGATCCACCCGCGCTCGAAGCGCGCTACTATGGCACGCTCAACAATCCGAAGTATGCGGGCAAACCGATGGCAAAACAGTACCCGTTCACGCTCGATACGTTCCAAGCGACGGCGATCGCCTGCATCGAGAGGAACGAGTCTGTCCTGGTGGCGGCCCACACGTCCGCCGGCAAGACTGTCGTTGCGGAGTATGCGATCGCCAAGGCGCTGAATAACAAGCAGCGCGTGGTGTATACTTCCCCGCTCAAGGCGCTGTCGAACCAGAAATTCCGCGAGTTGGCCGAAGAGTTTGGATCGGTGGGACTGATGACGGGAGACGTCACGCTGAACGAGCACGCGCAATGCGTGGTGATGACGACCGAGATCCTGCGGTCGATGATCTACCGGGGTAGCGACACCCTCCGAGAGGTGGCTTGGGTGATTTTCGACGAGGTCCACTACATGCAGGACCGCGAGCGGGGCGTCGTGTGGGAGGAGGTCATCATCTCGCTGCCGAGTGCGATTCGGATGGTGTTCCTGTCGGCGACGCTGCCCAACTGCTTTCAGTTCGGCGAGTGGGTGGCGTCGTTGCACTCGTCGCCGTGTCACGTCGTGATGACCGACTATCGGCCAACCCCGCTCGTGCACTACGGGTACCCGATGGGGGGCTCTGGGCTGTACTTGCTGGCCGATAACAGGTCGAAATTCAAGGGAGAGAACTTTGACAAGATGCGGATGGGCTTCCCCAGGGACTCGCCCATCTGGAAGGACGCGGCAGACGCGGCAGACGCGGGGGGCGTGGACGGCAACGGTGACGGTGACGGTGACGACCGGGAGGCGCCGTCGACGACCGGGAGAGAAAACAACGACAGCAACACGAATCGCGGCGACGACGACAGAAAGACGCGACCCGACACCGAGAAGGAGCTCCGGAAGCTGATCGGCGTGCTCAAGGAGCGGGAGCTGTATCCGCTGATCGTGTTCAGTTTCAGTAGGCGCGAATGCGAGGCGTACGCACAGCACCTGACCGGGGGAGGCAAGGGCAAGAAGGCGAAGAGACCGAAAGGTCCGAAAGGCAGACCCGCCGGGCCCGCGCACGACGTGGACTTCAACTCGGCCGAGGAGAAGGCGGCGGTGCGGAGCATCGTCCACGCCGCCCTGCAGTGCTTGGACGAGAAGGACCGCCAGCTGCCGTGCATCGAATCGATGCTGCCGATATTGGAGCGAGGCGTCGGCGTGCACCACTCGGGCCTCCTGCCGATCCTCAAGGAGGTGGTCGAGCTGCTGTTCCAGGAGAACCTGGTCAAGTGCCTGTTCGCGACCGAGACGTTCGCAATGGGGCTCAATATGCCCGCCAAGACGGTCGTGTTTACCAAGCTGAACAAGTGGGACGGACAAGAGACAAGGCCGCTGTCGAGCGGCGAGTACATCCAGATGTCCGGCCGTGCCGGGCGGCGCGGCAAGGACGACCGCGGCTTCACCATGCTGATGGTCGACGAGACGCTCACCAAGCAGGCGTGCAAGGACATGCTCAAGGGCGAAGCGTCCCGCCTGAATTCTTCGTTCAGGCTGTCGTACTACACGCTGCTCAACCTGATCCGGAGCAGGTCCCTCGGTCAGAAGGACGACATGGAGTACGTCATTTCCAAGTCGTTCCAGCAATTTCAGCACGAGCAGGCCGCCCCACAGATTGACAAAGAGGTGGCTGAGATGCGCGAGTTGGCCCAGAGCATGATGATCCCCCAGGAGGACATGGACAAGTTCACGGCAACCAAGCGGGCGCACGTCGAGCTCCAACGGGAGAAGATGGGCATCCTGCTCAAGCCCGACTCGTGCATGCATCTCCTTCGCCCGGGTAGGATTGTACGCGTGCATGCCGGCGAGAAGGACTGGGGGTACGGCGTCCTGCTCTCGCTCAAGTGGATCGAGGGCGGCAACAGGTCGGACGCCAAGCAGTACCGGGCCGACGTGATGCTATGCTGCGTCACAGCGGCGGGCGACAAGACCGTCCTTCCATGCTCGGTCGACAGCAAGGACGGGTCGATGATCGTCGTTCCCGTGTCGCTGCCATGCCTGTCCGAGGTCAGCACGCTCCGGATCCAGATTCCGGCCGATTTGAAGGACCCCAAGGCCAAGCGGAGCGTCAAGAGCACCCTCAAGGCGCTGATGGCGAAGTACCCTCGCGAGCAGCTGCCTCACTTGGACCCCTTGGTCGACTTCAACGTGAGCAAGAAGGACGGCGGACGCCTCAAGGGCATCCTCGCCGAGGAGAAGACCGTCGAGGCCGACCTGCAGGCCATCGAAGCCAAGTACGGCGAAGATATCACCAAAAAGCTCAAGAAGGCCGCAGAGCTTCAGAGCATCGCGCGCAAGAAGGAAGACGAGGCGGCCCGCTCGCCGCTCAAGACGTTCAAGGAGGAGTTCCGCCAGCGGAAGGACGTGCTGAGGAAGCTGGGACACATCGACGAGGAGGACACCGTGACCCTCAAGGGACGGGCTGCGAGCCAGATTGACACAGGAGACGAGCTCCTGGTGACCGAGCTGATGTTCGACGGGACGTTTGGTGCGATGGACGAGCACGAGCTGGCGTCGCTGCTGTCGTGCATGGTGCCGGTCGAGAACTCGCAGGGCAGCCCCAAGCTGCCGCTGAGACTGAGCAATGCATTGCTGCGGCTGAAGGTGGGTGCTTGATCTCGACCGACGAGCGGCCGCGCGCCCTGACAGTCTCACTCGTGCTCTGCGTTTCGCGCTTCGCGCTTCGTTCGTTCTTCAATTGCAGCAAGTGGCAGGTCACATCTACGACGTGTCAAAGGAGAGCAACCTCGATATGGACGGGGTGGACAGTACGTGTTGTTGTCGATCATTCGCGTTTGTCGTGGCGGCGGAAGCATGCGGATGGTGCTTACGTCATCATACGACCACCGCACACCTGCAACTCACTGCGACGAACTACAACTACCACAGAGGATAAGTACATCGAGAACTTCCGCCCGACTTTGATGGAGGTCGTGTATCTGGTGTGTATTGAACTCGACCGCTCGTTCGCTCGATTCTCACTCGCGCCCCGCTCGCTCGCTCGCTCGCCAGTGGAGCAAAGGAATGTCGTTCCAGTCGATCTGCGATGCGACTGATGTCTTCGAGGGAAGCGTCGTCAGGGCGTTGCGCAGGTTGGTCGAACTCCTCGACAGCCTCGAGCGGGCGGCGGAGGTGGTCGGCGACGTGGAGCTGAGTGCCCGCTTCGAGAAGAGCAAAATGAGCATCAGAAGAGGGCTGCCGTTTGCCGCATCACTTTACATCTAGATGTTATGCGAGCTTTCAGCGCGCCAAACTCGCCCGACGGCGTTCACCAACAGGGAGGTGATGACGTGGAGGTCGAACGTGAGGGACTTGGCGGTGCGTACGAAATGAGCCGTCTCCAAGAGCTTGAGATAGAGCTTCGGATCCGTCTGCGCCATGTCAAGCAGGCTGTCGGTGACCGCCCTCTCGAACGCGGTCGGACGGGCCACGTTGTTCTCGGTGAGCGACGTCGACGGGAATCGCAGGTCGGAGGCCGTCGCCATGCTCCAGCTGTTTTCCAACGATCTATACAGATCGCGGACGTACATCCTGCTGAAGTCCCTGATCTGGACGTCGGCACGCGCCGCCCGCTCCAGACAACGGGCGAGCGTTATCGCGCTCTGCGCCGCCACGGTGATTCCTTGGCCGTAGATCGGGTTGAGTCGTTGGACTGTCGGCGAGCGTAGTAGCGCGAGCGAGTGAGCGAGCGAGCGAGCGAGTGAGCGAGGGAGAGTTTCATATGAGCGCACGCCGAGCTCAATACCCACCAGAGTCGCCGATCGGCAACATGCCAGCAGGAAGGTCGATCCTGTCGAACAGCAGCTTTTCGTTCCGCATCGCTCGGTATTCCACGACATCACTGAGTGGGACCGCCACACTGAGGATGTCGTGCATCTTCTTGTCCGGCAGCTGCTCTGCGAACTGGAGAAACCCCTCGTTGGTCAGAGCGATGGCCTCGCCGCCGGCGTCCGCGAGCGTCACCTGCCACACCCCACCCTCCATCGGCAACAAGCTGCCCCCTTTGGTGCCATTCGGCAGACTTTTAATCACCAATAGCTTCCATTCCTCATCAAATCCGTCCGGAACCTGGCGAACGGGCGTAGTGCGAGCGCGAGTCAGGGCGTGCGAGCGTGTCGGCCGAGGTCACCCTCCGTACCTTCACCAGACGACTGGCTGACTTTATCTTGGCGTCCACGGCGACCTTCTCGGGGCGGCCGATCGAGTGCTTGGCCAGGAGCGCCGGCAGGATGCTGCTCCTCCCCGCCGCGTCCACGTAGAGATCGCACGGCACGAACCCGCCGCCGCGAAGGTGGACGCCCTTCACCACGTCCGCGGCGACTTCAAAGTCGACCATCGTGTCGTGGACGACTTCGATATTCCGGCTTTCGCGGTACACTCGATCACGAACGCACTGCTCCAGGAACGGCCTGCTCACGCCCAGACCTGACGAGCGCGCGAGCGTCGAACGAACGAGTGAGCGTCGAGCGCGCGACGCCGGTCGAGTCAGCAACGACAGCAACGACAGCAACACCCACCGCGCAACTTGGAGTCGAACCTGGGATACACCCCTTCGTGATCGAAGTAGTACACGTGCTTGGCGAGGTCCAAGTCGACCCCGCCCAACGCGACCACCTCGTCGTGGAAGTTGGGCAAGAGCGTGTTGAGCGCGAGGGCCCCGCCGGCCGTCAACTGATGCGGCTGGCACATCTGCGGGACGCCTCGACGCCACGACATCCTCGCACGATCCGTCACCGCGATACCGGTGTCCTTGTCGGCGTTCACGCGTGGGGGGTCCCGAAGCGGGTCCTTGTCGACGAGGACGACACGGTCGCAGTGCCGGCTCAGGACGTGGGCCGAGAGAAGCCCCGAAATGCTTCCCCCGACGACCACAGCGGTGTTGAACATCGTGAGTATGTATCAAGTTTGTTTTGGATATGAAGAGACCGACCAGACCTTCCTCGTCTTTTCGACCACTCGGTGCGTTGACCGTCGTCTCTCATCTCTACTCTAACACAATGCAGACAGATAGTAGATGATTGAACGCAAAGTCTAAACTACCACCCTAGACATTATTGCAAAACGCCTCGTCAAGATCGTGGAAATACCGATGCTGCAACGCCGCCTTTGCCGAAATCCTCTGCGTCGGATCGTAGACCAACATCCGACGCAGCAGATCGATCCCGTCGTCGTCCAGCATCGGCGACACCTGAGGACGCAACACAAAGCGAGCGAGCGAGCGAGCGAAACAGTGAGTCAACGAAACATCAAATCCATCCATCCATCCATCCATCCATCCAAACAACCGCCGCACCTCTTTCAGATTCCTCGGCCGCCACTGCGGAAACACGTCCTTGTACTCCGGCAGCTCCCGCACCCCACGCCAGGTCTCCTCATTCGGCGTCCCCAACACCTGGAAAATCTTGAACAACTGATCAATCTCCGAATCCCCGGGAAACAGCGGCTTGAGCATCGCCATCTCACTGAAAATACACCCGATCGACCAGATATCGACGGGCGTCGAGTACTGCTTGCACCCCAACAGAATCTCCGGCGCCCGATACCACAGCGTAATCACCTCACGCGTGTACTGACGCACCGGAATCCCGAACGCCCTCGCCAACCCAAAGTCCGCCAGCTTGAGCACGTGCGTCGGGTGGATGGCATTCTGCCCGTCACCTTCCATCCTCGCAGCCTCTTCCGCCTGCCCGATCAACAGGTTCTGCGGCTTCAGGTCCCGATGCAAGATCCGATGCGAGTGACAATGGTTGATCCCCGACAGCATCTGCCACAGATACTTCTTCAGCATCAAGGGCGGGTAGTGCCCCGGGCTCGCTTCCATATGCTTCTTCAGGTCACTGTCCAAGTACTCAAAAATCAAGTGCAGCTTCCCGTCCTCGTGCACAACGTCCAACAGCGCCACCACCTGCGATCAAGCAAACGACCGACCGACCGACCGACCGCGAGTGAGCGTCTGGGTGCGCGAGCGTACCAGCCGAGTTCGATACCCACATTCTGATGCCGCAAGTCCCGCAACAAGGAAATCTCCCTGATCGCCGTCGACGGAATCCCCTCTTCATCCTGCTCTAACCGTATCTGCTTCAACGCCAGCACCTTGCCTGTTACCTTGTCCCGACCCTGGTGGTGGCGAACGAACGAAGCGCGTAGCGCGAGTGAGTGAGTGAGTGAGTGAGAGAGCGCCTGGGCGCGCGGCCGCAGGTTGGTTCGTTGGTCGAAGTCAATACCCACCTTATAGACCACCCCATAGGTCCCCTCCCCCACCTTCTCCTCTCGTGCGTACTGAGGTTTTGCGTGATGATCGAGCGAGTGAGCGAGCGAGCCCGACGAAACGAAACGACACGTGGTGGTTGAGCAGACGGCAACGAGTACAACACACAACGTACCCGCTCCATCCTGCCGTCTCGCATACACACCCGGTGGAAGCTCGGTGCGGCTAGGGCGAGTTGTCCACCTGGATCGGAAAACTGGAAATCGAACTCGAATCGGACGCCTCTCTAGTAGTCGAGAAAGAAGGACACGAGCAGGTCGCTCGGGTGCACGATAGATGAATAAAACACTGACGCAGACGGCCGGGTGCACGAGGCGAAGACGGGAGGTAGGGTCGGATCCTCGTTCTCTCGGAGGATACCGCCCAGGCCGAGGGCGAGCTCTCAGCCGGAGAGATCCGGGCCAGGTCTTCTTCATTCTTCTTCTGGGGTGAACAACGGGTCGCTGAGCTCCCCGTTGTTATTCATCCCTACGCTCACGCCGACCTCGAGCCGCGAGAGACGTCGTCCCGTCGTCGCGCCACGATCCATGAGGCAGCGAGCACGACGTTGGGATCGAGCACCCCGGATTGAGGTAGACCACGATCGGGGGGCGAAGGGAAGGCGGAGACGTCACGCGTGGTGCGTATTCGTATGGCGGGTGCGAAGGGACGTGAAGGGAAGCGAAAGCCTCCTCGCGTCCTGTGTCGGTGTCGTCGAGACTGCCGTCGAGGGCTTTCCCCGACTCGAGTCTCGGAAGACTCGAGTCGGCGCCTACCCAATATTCTTTTCCTTTCGTTGCTCCATTACTATTTCATCACCACTGACGACAAGACAATGACCTGAAACTCGACATACGCTTCGTACTGTCCAGACAGCTGATTTTGTGCGTCCGAATGCCGTTGCCAATCATGCCAATAGAAGTCCTACACTCGCTTCTCTCTGCCCCAACGCTCGCTCGCTCACTCGATCACTCACGCATTCGACACGTCACGTCACTCCATTCGTACACAGGGTACCCATCCATCCGTTCCGACGACCATGGCGACGACATCACCGACATACTCATGCTCGAAACTGAAGCTCGACTCGCTGTTCCTTCGGTGGTTCAGTCTGAAGGAATCCCAGGAGCTGGTGTGTCAGCTGCTTGAGCAGGCAAAGCATGGGAGTGTGGAAGGGGCCGTCAGCGCGCGGTCGGGGGGCTCGAGCCATAACCCGCACCACCACCATCCGCCCATCTCGCCTCGCAAGGGCCCGTCTCGGATGCATGATATGCAGTGGAATAAGGCGATGCAGGCGGAGCAGAGTCTGAGTGGGGGGGGAGCGGGAGCGAGAGCGGGTGTGTGCTGGGGAGGTGCATGGGGTGGGTGGGGATGCCATGGAGATTTCGAATGAAAACGCCTTGGCTGCCCAGATTCCCCGGTTTTACTTGTATACGAAGGATGCGTTGCAGTTCGCGGAGGAGCGGGTGAATGGGCGTATTATGGAGTTTTTGAGGCCGTTTGGGGAGGGGTTGCCGCTGGTGGCGCTGAAGACGTTGCTGCGGGAGCTGTTTGGGTTGCCGGTGAGCCTCGGGTTTGCGCTGCATCGTAAGCTGGCTTCGCTGAGTGATAACGTGATTCCGGTGGGGAAGCTGTTGGACTGGTTGCGGCGGACGGACTTTGCGCGGAGTAGTCGGGAGAAGCGGTTCTTCGAGGTGCTGAAGGAGGAGGGGGCGACGTGGATCACGCACGAGGACCTGCGGCCGGTGATCCTGGGCATCATCGTGAGTCACCCGGGGCTGGTGTTTCTGAAGGGGGCGTCCGAGTTTCAGGATCGGTATGCGGAGACGGTGATCTATCGGATCTTCTATCTGCTGAATCCGACGGGGGCGAAGCGGCTGTCGCTGCGGGACGTCAAGCGGGGCAAGCTGTTGGAGGCGATTCTGAGCGTGGAGACGGAAGAGGACGTGAATGTTTGTACGAGGTTTTTCTCGTACGAGCATTTCTACGTCATCTACTGCAAGTTTTGGGACCTGGATACGGACCACGATTTTCTGCTGAGTCGAGAGGACTTTCTGCGGTACGGGAACCACGCGCTGACGTACAGGATCGCGGACAGGCTGTTCGAGGGGGCCGCGCGGCCTCTGGCCAGTGGCGTGCCGAATAAAATGGGGTATGAGGACTTTGTGTGGTTCATCCTGTCCGAGGAGGACAAGACGTCAGACTCGGCCATCAACTACTGGTTCCGGGCGATCGACCTGAGCCAGGACGAGCGGCTGACGCAGGACGAGCTGCTGTGGTTCTACGAGGAGCAGCTGAGCAGGATGGAGTGTCTTTCCCAAGAGACGGTGGCGTTCGACGACGTCATGGCCCAGATGCACGACATGGTGCAGCCGGCAGACTCGTACTTCTTCACGATGCGTGACCTCAAGAAGAGCCGGGCCCTCTCGGGTACACTGTTCAACACGCTCTTCAATCTGACGAAGTTCATCAGCTTTGAGATGCGGGACCCATTCACGATCAAAGCGGAGCGCGAGTTTGTCGGGAGCGAATGGGAACGGTACGTACGGAACGGTTGATGGATCGATCGACCGACCGACGGTGTTTACTCATCCACTCACTCACTCACTCGCGCCACGCGCCACGCGCTCCATTCTTCAGGTTTGCCAAGGACGAGTATGTGAGACTCGCACTCGAGGACGACGAGGGGGATATGGAAGAGGACGACGTTGGGATGGGCATGGGGTCATAGGGCGTCGTCGCCGGTGCCACTGGCGACCGACGAGTCGACTCGTCGGACGACTCGGTGGTCGCCCGAAATTTTGCGATAAGAAACTATTTCATTACCTGTAAGAATTGCTATTTACTCTTTCACGCCGATCGAAAACAGCTGGGTCACCGTCGGGCCCTCCCCTCCGCCCGTCACCACAACCCGGTACTCGACGCTGATGTCGAGCGTTCTGTGCACCTTCTGCCGCGACATGCTGATGCGTCCCTTGACGCCCTGGCACCCTTTCAAGTCGATCGTCTCCTTCAGCGGCAGCACCGTCTGTGCCCAGTGCGTGGCCGTCTCGTTCGGTCCGGTGCCCAACACCGCCGGCATCTCGGTACAAAACCTGGACGAGAACTCCGTGTCGAACCACAGCACGAAGCACGTCGCCGTGGCTGCTTCTGCCTCTGCTGCTTCTGCTGCTTCTGCTGCTTCTGCTGCTTCTGCTCCTGCTCCTGCCTTTGTCATTACGCAGAACTCTGCGCTGCTAAAGTCCTGCTCGTCCCGCGCCATCCTGGCCAAGTCCAGCGAGTGGAACTTCACCCCGGGCGACAGCATATCGGCCTCGTCGACCACCCGGATGATCGTCCCTCGCATGCCTTGCTCCCGCAGGGCCCCGCCCACAGCCCCCATGTCAAGCCCGTACACGTCGTCCCAGAATCTCAGGCCCTCCGCTCCGGCAGCACCCAGCCCAACGTACAGATTGGCAACGTCGGGCAACACGGCGCCCCCTGGCTTCAGAAACCGATCCCTCGCAAGTAGCACCGAGTCCAGCATCGACTCGAACAGCAGCGAATATCCCATCCACTCGCTCACCAACACGTCGAATTCGGCAGGACCTCCCAGAGTTCCCTCCAAGGCCTCCAAGGCCCCCGGAGCCGCGTCTTCCGCCTCGTCGCACAGCGCTTCGACCCTGGACGAAACCACCCGAACCGTTCCCGAAAACCCGTTTCGAGCACACAGATCTTCGGCCACCGCTGCGATCGCTGCACTCCCGTCGATCCCAACCACCCGCGCCGCCCCGCCCCTCGCGGCGAACATCGACAGGACCCCCGTCCCGCACCCCACGTCCAAGACTGACGAGCCAGCCACGAGCGCCGGGTTCTTTTCCAGCGCGGTCTGGTACGCCAGAGTCCGAACGCGATCTTGGAGCATCTCCTTGTGGATGTCGAACGTCGAGTAGGACGCAAAGTAGCACGCGTCAATGTCGTTCTTGTCGTTTGTGTCGTTCTTGTCGTTTGTGTCGTTCAGATCGTTCTCATCGCTGGCGGCACCCGCACGCCGACCGCTCCCGTCGACGGCCGTATCGCGACGACCAGAGACGTCTCGACTCGCGCCGACGCTCACCAGCATTTCCACGATCGCCGGATCGTTCAGGTCCAGCCCATCCATCACCTCCCGCAGCTCCTCCTCCGTCGTCCGTCCCTCCGACGCACCACCACCGGGACCGGGACTGTCGCCGCCGCCGCCGTCGTCGTCGTCGCCCCATCCCCAGTCGTACGCCAAGAATCCGTCAGACTCCAGAACGGGCACGAGGTACCGCTCGTCCCGCCACGGGGGCAGCGAGCCGCTCGTGCTGCCGTCCTCCAGCAAACCCGCCACGACCGAGTCCACGCCCGAGGCACCCACCTCGGACACACGCGTCCGCACGTAGTTCACGAGCTGTACAACGTCGTAAAAACCTGGATAACGAGCGACAGGGCGCACGGCGAATAGCGCGAGTGAGCGTGAGACTCCGAGACAGAGAGATTGGTCGTCCGGCGAGCGTTCAGACACCCACCGAGCCCCGCCTGCGCCACGTATTCCAACAGATCGAACCCATGCGCCTCCCTGTCCACCTTGACCGCCTCTTCGACGGTGCCGTACGCTGTCGTATGCGGCGAAACCGAGAGCAAGGGAATAAAGCCGGTGAGCTCTTCGTTGTCCGAGTCCAGCACCCAATCGGACAGGTCTTCCTCTCGACCGGAGGACGAGGTCGAGGACGAGGAGCATACAGAGGCATTCGCAGGTCTAGAAGAAGAACCTGTCGTCGTCGTCGTCGTGTCCATGGCTGAATCTGTCCGTCTGGCTCCGTTTTCGGTGCGTTTTTTGTGCCGGGCATGCATATGGCCCCGTTCCCACACCGATACTGGCCAAATTTGTCGTGTTATACTTTCAGCGCCGGCCTGAACACGTCAAGTGTGTGTATAGCTACGTGTAGGAGACGAGAGAGAGACGACGCTGGTGCTGTCGTGTACACGGACGGTGGGAAAGAAAAGGTGGTGCATCCAGTGCAGACCCATAGCCAGACACGATGTCCTCGTCTGGCCTGTTGAGACGCCAGCAGAGGCTGCGGAAGGAGTATCTATATAGGAAGAGCCTGGAAGGTACGGCGATGGCGATGATGATGGTGATGGTCTGACGAGCGCGTGCTCTCGCAACGCCGCTCGCCGCTCCCCTCTCTCCTCGACGCTCACCCCCTCTTCCCTCTTCCCTCTCACTCTCCCTCTCCTCCCCTCGTCTCTCTCTCCAGGCCAAGCATCCGAGGACTATGAGAAGAAACGGAAGATCAGAAAAGCATTAGAAGAGGGAAAGCCGCTCCCAACGGAACTGCGGGCGGAGGAGGCAAATCTCCGGCACGAGATTGCGCTCGAGGACGACAAGACTGCGTCTGCGCTCAAGCCGTCGATCGACGACGAGTACGCGTCGGCCGCGTCCATCCCGCCGCGCGTGCTCATCACGACCAGTCGCGATCCTTCGTCGCGCCTCGGACAGTTTGCGAAAGAGCTCAAGCTCATCTTCCCGAACTCGCAGCGTTTGAACCGGGGAGGTCTCGTCGTCAAGGACCTGATCGAGTCGGCGCGGTCGCACGAGTTCACTGATATCGTGGTCGTGCACGAGCATCGCGGCGAACCGGATGGGATGGTCGTCTGTCATCTTCCCTTTGGTGGGTATTGTCGAGTCGCCCGCTGCCTGGCCTTTAATCGTGCTCGATGGCCTTAAATCTCACTCTCACAACGCGCTTCTCGTTTGCTAGGACCGACTGCGTACTTTGGGCTCTCCAACGTCGTGCTGAGGCACGACATCGGCGACAAGCGGGAAGTCGGGACGGTGAGCGGGGCGTATCCGCACCTCGTCTTTGACGGTTTTCACGGGAAATTAGGGGACAGGGTCAAGACTGTTCTGCGCCACCTGTTCCCGCCGCCGACCAAACAGGACGACACCGAAAAGAAGGGCCGGGTCGTGACGTTCGCAAACATGGCCAAGGACGACTACATCTCGTTTCGACACCACGCGTACAGCAAGACTGGCGAGGGAGTCAAGGGAATCGACCTCGTCGAGAAGGGACCGCGATTCGAGGGACGGTTATACCAGCTGAAACTGGGGACGCTCGCCGATCGGCATGCGGAGAACGAGTACGTGCTGCGGAGCTACATCAACAGCAGCAAGATGGCGAATCTGGACGACGGCAGCGGCAACAAGGACTTAGAATAGGCGAATAACAGAATCGACTTGCAAGTAGATTCCTCTCGGCTAGGCTCAGCGATCCGGCCACTTTCTCAGAGCTCGCTCTTGTCGCCGCTCTTGTCGCCGTTCTTGTGCGAGCTCTTGTACCCCACGAAACGAGTGACGCGGATAAACACTACCATGGCCGCAAACCCGCCCATCACCGCGAGCAGCACCAGGATGGACAGGCACGAGTTCAACCGCATGGACTTCCTCGTCTTTTCGATCGCCGTCACGCGCGACTTGGTCTTGTCGACGCTTTCCTCCAACCCAACCTGCGCCTGGTCGATCGCCGCGTTCCGCTGGCCGACCGCCGTCGACAGATGCTTCACCGAGTCCTTCAAACTGCTCGAGAGCTCTGCCAGCTCGTCGGTCAGAGCCTCTTGCTGCTGCCCCTGCTTTTCGAGCTGGGCCGTCGTCGCCGCCGACACGCTGATCGGTTTGAACTGCCTCTCCCGAGTTGTCCGCCCCGACCGGGGCGGAGCACCCGGGTCTGCTGTCGCGGTCGCGGTCCTGGTCGTCCCAGTCCTGGTCGTGGCGGGCAGCACGGTCGTCGTCGGCGACAGACTGGCGTACTGTCCCAGCAGTTTGACCGCTTCGTCGGCCCCGCCCGACGCTTTGATCGGAAGGAGACGATCGCACAGTGCCCGCACCCTGCTCTCGTAGGCTCCAAACTGCCCCCTCGACCGCACCAACTCGAAGAAGCGTTCTTCGAGATTCCTTACGTTGCTGTGGAAGGTAGGACTCGACCTGTTGGCCGGATCGACGGTCGCATCCTGTTCCAAGTGCTTCAAATACTGCTCGAACGACAGCTGGGCCAGGATTTCAAGCCGCGTCGAGTCTGGCATTTTGAAAAGAGTGTTTCGGTTCAGCGAATTCGTTCGAACTGCTTCGTCCGTGGGGCCTGACTGACTGACGACGTGCGGTTCGCTCGCTCCACTCCACTCCAATCGTAGCGTAGGAGGATGGAAGCGGAAGGGAGAAGCGAAGGGGCAATGTGCAGCTGGTGCCGGCTCGTGTACTTGGAGGTCGATGGTGACGACGACGACGACGACGACGAGCGGCGCGAGACCTCGTCGTCGCAGGCCGCCGTCGCAGAGCCCCTCTGCAGCGAGTGCTTCGAGGAAGTCACGCGCCTGCTGGAGTGTCGCATCCAGGAGGTCACCGCTGCCGGCTCGAGCAGCAGCCACGACGACGGCCCGGTCGACCCGGTCGACCCGGTCGACCAACATCGGCGGGGAGGTAGAGGTAGAGGTAGAGGTAGAGGTAAGAGTGAAGGAAGCGGGGTCATCACGTCGCAACGGGACCGTATTGCCCTCGGATCGAAACAACTGCGCGCCCTGAGCGAGTTGCAGGCGGTCGAGGACGAGTACTTCACGGCGTACAACGCGCTTCACTTCCACCTCCTTAGCGTCGCTGACAAGCGCGACACCCTCCAGAGGAAGATGGAGCGAGCTGAGAGGTACTTGGATGCCAGCTCGGGTGGCTTGGGCTATTTCAAGATCGGCGCCGCGGCTTCGACGATCGGCACGATCAACGGTTTCCGGCTCGGAACGCTGTCGACCGATCCGGTGGACTGGCAGGAGATCAACTGCGCGTGGGGGGTCGCCGTCTTGTTGCTCGAGCGGCTGCGCGTCGAGGCACTGGCGCCGCTGGTGCCCAGATTTGCCAAATGCTGGGTCATCGAAAAGGGTGTCGCGGTGGAGTGGGCGGCACGGGGGAGCTGGTCGAACGTGACGGTCGACGGGACGACGTACGAGCTGGTCGGTCCCGTGTCGAAGATTTTTTGTCCGGGATACGACAGGGCGCTGGTGCTCTTTCTCCAGTGCTTGGACGTCGCCGGGCGGCTGGTGCAAGGTTCGGCGTCGGGCTCGGCGTCGTCGACGATGCCGCACGAGATCACAGGGGAGCGGATCGGCGGCGTGTCGATCCGCCGGGGGCTCAGCAGGGACGTCACGTGGACGACCGCCTTGCGGAACGTGCTCGAGAATCTACGGTGGCTGTCGCGCGCGACAAATCGCCGCGCGGCGATTTGAATTCAGTTGAAATGGCTCCTCTGTCCTCTTCGCGCGAGGCGCTGAAAGCCTTGGATAGACCCGATCTGAACAGTTCCCATCTGCGGGAAGTCCTCGAAGGCCTGCGACTGATCGAGCGAGACATCACAGACCAAGCGCTGGCGCTCGAGGTGGCAAGAGCGACCGATGCGCAGGCAGCACACCAGCGGCTCTCGGCCAGCGAGCGGAGCCTCAAGGCGTACGCCACCTCGCTGTCGACGCTCGAGCAGGCGGCTGATGAGTTGATCGAGTTCTCCAGGCGATCCGGTGCGCCTTTCGAGCACCTGCGGTCGGACGCGGACGCCAAGCGGGATGTCGCGCTCGTGCTCGAGAACCTCGTGCTGTTTTCCCAGACCATGGACGTGTCGTCTCTTCCCGAGAAATTCCACGACGACGCGAAGCTCGGCGAAGCAGCTCACGTCGTTCGCGCAGTCTTGCGATGCGTCGAGTCTGTATGCGACGACAACGACAGTGGCCCCGCGGCCGGGGCTCCCAGTCCCAACACCATACACAACGCCCACCAGCTGCTCGTTCTGTATCTCAACATGATCGACAACCGCATTGTCGGGTTCTTTGATGCGGCTGTCGCAGCACGCGATGTGACGGCCATGGCGTACTACAAGTCGATCATGGGTCGCCTGCACGCGGTCGACGTCCTCGGCGGGCGCTTCGTGTCCCAGGCTGAGATCTTCTTGAAACCCGAAGAGATCATCGGACCGCCTGGTGCCGGCGGCGTCGGCGACGTGTGCGCGCGCATCGAGGAGTATCTGAGGGCTGAAGTGGCGGTGATCGAGCAGGTTTTCGGGGTCGAGGATGCGCCGCACATTGCCGAGATGCTCGTCACGAGAGTGTTCCAGGAGACGCTCGCGGATGACCTGGCCCGTCGTTTCGCACGACGACTCGGCGCTCGGCACTCGGACGACGCCAAGTCTGATCGAGAGAACGCAATTTTCATCGCGGACACCGGCCAGAGAGTAGCAAACCTCGCGGAAACAACACTCGGAAAGTTCGTCCAGCGCTCTTCCGACGCGGAGGTGGAGACCATAGTCGAGACGGCGATGTGGGTATTGACCTCGCCCGACGCGCTCGCCCGACTGACCCGCTCACTCATTTCTTCCTGTCGTTCTCTCGTTCTCTCGTTCGCCAGGGGTCCCACGATCAACTTGTACGAGGAGATTGAGCGTTCCTGGCACACCCGCATCGGCCGATCGCTCTCTGCAGCCGGCCCGTTCAGTGCGTCCAGCGCGTCCAGCGCGTCGCGTACCATCCTTTCAACGGAGGTCGTACTCGACTTGATCTCCATGAACGAAGAGAGCATCTCTCGAGCCGTCCAGCTGCCGCCCGCGATCGTGAAGCGTCGGGGGTTGATCCATAGCCTCTTCTGCGACGTCACGCCCGACACAGCCGGCGACAGCTCGCTCCTGGACTTTGTCGGGACGTATGTAGAGCGACAGATGACTGAAATTGCCGAGCAATCCCTGAGGAGCCTGCAGACAAACTCAGTGATCTGGACGTCGTCGGCGACGAGCGCTGGGATCGAGCGGGTCGTCGACGAGACGCTGGGTCGGCTGCTAGCATGCGCCGGGGCGGCCTCGGAAATCGTCTCTCTGGTCAAGCAGCACCATAAGACACATATCGAGCCGCATTTGGACCCTCAACTCGCCAGCGACTCCCGACGGGCGCTCCAGGCGTTCCAACGGGCCGTCGAGCATCAGGTGAGCTCGATGCTCGAGCGATCGATCCAGACACTGACGCTCAAAATCAGAGACCTGATGTACCTGCTGCAGAAGAAGAGCGACTTCCTGGTCTCCGACGACCAAGCCTCGGCCACGATTACCCGCGCTTTCCGACAAGTGTGCTCGCTGGTCTCGGCGCTGTCGCCGGTTGTCGGCAGGACCCTGAGCCCGGCCAACAGAGCGGCGTACTGGATGGAGTTCACCGTCAAGCTGAAGGAGACGCTCGAACAACACATCCTACGGTACCGATATACTCGTCACGGCGGCCTCCAGCTCCAGTACGACATCAACGCGGTGCGGGCCGCCGTTGCGTTGTCTCGCGGCGGCACCTCGCTCGCCGAGATCATGGCGCTCTCGAACCTCACAATAGTCGAAGAAGGGGCCGTGAACGAGGTATCACACAGTCTTAGTTATCTGGGGGTCGAGCGAGTGCAGGCGTGGGCGGCGTTGCGGGCGGCCTGATACGTTTGATCGCGATCGATCGCGTCTTGGCGGCTGACGGCTGATCACCGATTCAAAATCAATCAAAGCTAAAAATACAATGCAATTCGGTCAGTCGTTCGTCACTTACTTTCCGTACTTGGCGAGGAACTTGTTGTGGTGCTCCGCGAACAAGGTACAGAACTTCTGGATCTCCTTCTCCTGCGGCAGAATGGTCGTCCTGAAGTGGAACGTGCCCTCTTCCTGCCCGAACCCAGCTCCCGGGACCGTGACGATACCGGTGTCCTCGAGCAGCGAAAGGCAGTAGAAGGTATCCGGGGTCTTTCCGGCGGCCTTGGCAGCCGCGATGGCCCCCTCGCTCAGCTCGAGCTTCGGGAAGGCGTACATGGCGCCCTCGACAAACGTGCACGACACGCCGTGGAGTGCGTTGAAGGCATCCGTCACCACGTGGGCCCTCCTGGTCAGACTGGCAAGCCCCTCGTCCATCTCCTTCTTCCACAGCGGGTACGACGCATCGCCCGGCTTGGGCGGGTTGGTCATCAGGCTCATCGACAGCTGGCCGGTCGTGTTGGGGCTGAGGTTGATGGACGCAGCCTTGTAGATCTGGTCGATCGTTCCGGGATGCATGTTGACGAGCTCAACATATCCTCCGCGGAGGCCACACTCGCCCATGACTCCCTTGGAGACGGTATGGAAACTGGCAAGCTCGACGCCCGTGTTGTACGGGGCGCCCAGCTCGGCGAGGGTCTTCTTGGCCGAAATGAACGGCTTCTCGGTCTGGTAGACGTTGGGCTGGTAGACCTCATCAGCCAGAAGGACGAGACCCTCGTCGTAGGCGAGCTTGACGAGCTCCTTCAGGTCGTCGCCCGTCAGACACTGTCCGGTCGGGTTTCCAGGGTTGATGAAGACGATCGCCCTGACGTTGGTGCCGGCAGCCCTCGCCTCGTGGATGCTCTTGCGGATGCTCTCGGCATCCATGCCCCAACCCTTCTCCTCCTTGAGGTAGTACGGCAGCAGCGTTCCCCCGTACAGCTGGATGGAGGCCGAGTAGAGCGGGTACTGCGGGATCGGCACCAGGATGGCGTCGTTCTCGTCCCTGATGGCGGCGTTGAGCAGGTACCTCACGGCGACAGAGGCTCCATCGGTGAGGAAGATGTTTTCGGCATCGGCCGGCACCCCGTCCCTCCTCTCGATGAACTCGGCGACCTCCTTGCGGATGCTCATGGACCCACGGGAGTCGGTGTAGGCCCCCAGCGCACCGCTGAGCTGCCCAAGGCACTGCTTGGCGCGCGCCACGACGTCCTCCGGGAAGAGCTCGACGGCCTTCGGGTTGTCCATCAGGCTCGGGCAACTCACGAGCGCCTGCACCTGCCTGTTGAAGGTGATGGGCTTCTCGCCGAGCTGCTGCGGGTTGCCGACGTTCGTGTAGATGATCTCCTTGCCCGCGGCGGCCATCTCGACGGCCTTGTTGTAGAGCTCTCCACGGACCGCATACTGGGCCTTGAGCAGGTTGTGGTTCAAGGTGCTGGCGTAGGACGAGGGCGTGGGACGAGGAGGGCGTGAGGCGACCTAGGGTGTAGTAGAGTCCACGATCGATCGTCAAGTGGGACGAGGTATGCTTGGATTTGCGCCGATCGGCTGCACTTGACACGTCACAGGATGAAGGACATACTCAGGATGGAGGACATAGCCGTCAACCTTGCCCGTGGACGGCGTGGACGAAGCCTCAGGGACCGCGGCAAAAAGCCGAGCAAATTGGGTTCCAAGCGAGCGCGATTTACGCGCTGTGGACAACAAGGCGGTGCTCATTGTGCCTAGTTTAGACGAAAATTAGAATGGCGAGCGCAGACGGCCCGACCACCGCTGAGTAGTAGGGCTCGCGATGGGGTCAAAAAGCCGACCGATGGGGTCGACCCTACATCACTCATCAGCCCTTCTTCTTCCTCCCCTTCGTATCACCACCTTCCTGCACGGCCTGTGCTTTCGAGCTGCTATACGACAGGTACGCAGTCCAGATCACCCCGCAGCACGACATGTAGAGCACCTGGGAGTTCAGGGGCACGGCGTAAAAGTTGATCGAGGCGGCCGGGACCCAGAACTTCCATCCGGTCGTCATGGTCTTCCAGAAGTCCCGCTCACACTTGGCGGGGAACTCATCCAGCTTATTCTGCAGGCCGAGGGTCCACGCGAAGACGGCCGAGATGACGATCGGCGCCAGGGCCGCCTGGTTCAGAAACACCTTGATGGCAAAGTTCCTGGTGGTCTTTGCGTTGAAGGCACTGTCGAGGGCGGCGTACCAGTAGTGCTGGTACGGACCGTAGAAGACGAGGCCGAACGAGCCCATCCGGGCGGCACGCGGGGCGTCGTACGAGGACGGGGTGGCGCCCGTGAGGAGCTGGGCGACCAGGTCTCCCGCCAGCGACAGCGTGCCGCTGATGAGCGCCGATTTGAGTACCGGGTTCATCGAGGACGACGCGCTGGCGGCGTTGGCGGCCTTGCCGGCGTTGGAAGACACGTCCCGCTTGGACGTGTTGGCATGTTTCCTTCGGTTGTTTCGGAAAGAGCG
>JACLAB010014098.1_pt1 | contig 19938 bp, 11 predicted proteins | sample 8027921 | NCBI WGS metagenome assembly JACLAB01 (sample SAMN15725117, study PRJNA655200) | protist metagenome | isolation source: fluorescence activated cell sorting (FACS) single amplified genomes of... | place: USA: West Boothbay Harbor, Gulf of Maine | collected 2000-07-19
TTCGACAAAAATCAAACAAAAATCAAACGCAAGCGTCGTTTAAATAAACTGCGCTCGTTCGCTCGCGCTCTGTGTGTGTTGTTTCTCACCTCGGCAACCATCGGGACCCACTGGCTGGGAAGCTGACCTCGAAACCCGAGCTCTTCTAAAGTATTTGCCAACGTTTGGTGACTCGTGTTGGCGTTTCCGCGGTGGTGGTGGTCCATCATCATCGTCTCTTGGGAAGATGTGTGGATCCGATTGGTGATGGAAATTTCTCTCGCTTTTCTCTCGGAGAAAGAATAAAATATGCGGTGGTGATGCTAACGAACCAGGCGCGCGACGTCGAAAAGCTTCCTCTCCCACTTTCTGTCGTGACGAGACGCGCTCTTTCTCTCTCGCTCGCTTTGTGTACTAAACTGGTTCCTTGTTTCAACGTAGTCTCAGAGTGGTTGAAATTTATGACAAATATCTTTCGACTTAATTTTGGCGGGATTTTCATTTCGAAAGGGGCATCTTTCTTAAAAATACAAACGTCTACATTACATATTAGCTCCTTTCTTTCTTTCGCCTTACCCGATGCCCTCTGAACACTCTCTGAATATACACGCACGCCCCGAGTTTGTCTATGTGCTCCAACTCCTTCTCTCGTCGTAATCGAGTGTCCAAAGTGAGCGCCGAGTTGCCGAGCTTGGCGTGGAGGAGCGCGTCGAGACACTCGCTGAAAGGGACGCCTTTGTTCGGGTGGCGGACGTAATGGAGTTCGGCGAAGATTCGGCGGCGCCATTTAGAGATGGTGGAGAGGTATCGAAGGCGCAAGGCGTCGGTTTTGAATTTCTTTTCTTTCTCCTTTTCTAAGTCGTTACCTTCGCCTTCGGCGGTTATTTTCGAGAGCGGTTCCGGGAGGCGTTTGAGGAAAGGCCAGATTTGGTGGAGACCGATGAATCCGGTGGCGTTCGGGTCAAAGGTGGACCAGATGGTTTGGAAGTCTTCGAGATTTTTGGTGGAGACGAGAGAGGATTCTCGGAGAACGCCAAACGTGACGTGATCGAGGATAGCGGCGACGAAGAGGTTGGTGAAGATGTAGCCCATGGCGATGACGTAGGTGACGAAATAGAAGGTGGCGCCGTTACCAAACCCGCAGTTGTCGATGTTATCGCCGGCGTGATTTTTTGAGCAATGCGGCTCGTCAATTTGTAAGTCGTACATGAATTGGCGCCAACTCTCACCAGTTAGAACTTGGAAGAGAAGGAGGAAAGAGTTGACGAAACTCGAGAAATTGGCGTCTTTGTTCAAGCTTTCGCCGTATTTGACGTTGAAAAAGACTTGCGTGCCGACGGCGGCGTAGAGGAACATCCAGATGAGCATGACGCCAATAACGGAGAGGATGGATGGAACAGCGAGAATCATCGTTCGCGATACGCGGCGTAAGTCTGTCGCGTGGCGCAGGATTCGAAACGTTCGGAGGAACCGAAACGGTCGTCCTATTTGCGCGCGGACGCCGGAAGGGTTGGTGGGGAAGAGCGTGGCCGCAGATCCGCAGGAGAGGAAGAGTTCGAAGCAGTTCCAAGGATCTTTGAAGAAGTAAAGTGGATGCGGAAGAGCAACGAATAGACGTGCGAGGGATTCGAGAAGGTAGATGGACACAAAAGCAACGTCGCCGATGTTCCATGCGTACTCCCACGAGGCGTCGGCGTCGAAGTGGACCGTGGCTAACAGTACGATGTTGAGCGATAGCAAGAACAAGATGACTTTTTTAAACATCTTGGAGTGTATAGCGTCGTAACACTTCCTTCGCACAGATCCTACGACTGGCTTCATTTCTACTCGCATAGGCTTTATAGACATGGCGACGCCATGCATATCTCTCCATAACTTTTGCCGTTCTGTGAGTAACTTCAAACCGCTGGAAATACCAAACCTGTCGATGAAAACACCGATGATCGTACGAATCATCATGAACGAGCCACACAAGATAAACGTGATGAAGAATAAACACGCCGGCCAGTTTGCATTTTTATTACCGCCGATATCCATCGCGTGATGCATAATATCGATCCATCCGTCCAGCGAGGCGGTTTCAAACAACGTCAATAACGCCGAACCGATCCAATCAAAGTCATATTTCGGAGAATTCCAGTACGTATCCTCGCGTAAATCGCACGAGTACTGGTCGATATCGAGTCTTTTTGTTACGTATGTAGAGGACGACACACTCTGCGTCACGTCGAGTATTTGTTCGCAGAAGCCAAACTTACCCCCAAATATGCGCACGCCGACGATGGCGAATGCCAGGAAAATGGCAAACGTGAGTTTGATGACGGACCCAATCGAAGGTAACGTCTGTGTCACCGATACTACGAGTCGTTGCATTTTTGTGTTGCGCGATAGTACGCGAAACATGCGCAACGAGACCAACACGTTAATAGCTCTCTGAAAATACCAGTTCCATATGGATGAAAACACGATTGGCCCAGCGACGATGACGACGTCCACGCACAAGACCAAAGTATCGAGAATATTCCACATGGACGAGAAATACGCGGTTGGTGTAAAAATCAATCCATCGGAAACAATCTTAATCAAGAAATCGAGCAAGAAGTACCCAGCAACCAGAGCGTTGGCCGCGTCCAAAAAAAACTGGTGTGGATTTACCTCCGTCACCGGGTCGGCGCCGAGAACGGCGGCTATTGATACGACCACGAATAAATATGAGATTCTCTCGTACCATTTTTTCGACAACCATCGCTGTAACATCTGTCGAAGTTTATTCTCTAGGGGGATTGCACCAAGAGATTTATTCGTAAAATACGCTGGCAACGCGTGAAAATGTTCTTCTTCGTGGAAAATATCAAAGTACTCTTCATCTTCCTCGTACAAGTAGGTGTTCATATTCTCTTTCATCGCTGCCTTCTTTCCCTGTTCTAAAAGCGAAAACGATGAGCTCTGCAATCTTAATCTCTCAGTGTCTTTTGGTTCTTCGTTTGGTGTATTCACGCGAGTATCGAAAACAGAACGTCGTCTTATTGCGTTCATCCTCTTGATCGGCTGAATTTGTTTGAAACGCTCGTGTTGTTGTTGTTGTCGCAGCAAAGTAGCGGATCCGGTGGTCAGTTTCTGTGCACGCGATCTCTTACCTGCGAATATTTTTTTCGAGTTACGCTTAGATATCGCACTTTCTATCGCGACCGATATGCGTAGAGCTCTTCGTGCTCGACTCGCTAACCACGGCGAGATTTCATGTTCCTCGTCAATATTCCAGAACCGCACGCGTTTCTTCAAGACAAACCATACCCTAATTTTCTCTAATCGGTCGACAAACGCGCCCGAACGCATGCGTCTTTCAACCTCTCGCTTCACGATCTCGCGTCTTTGCATGTTGTTCTTTTCAAAATCCCTCAATTCCAAGTTCTCGAGGATCACTGCGATGATGAGATTCAAGACGACGTAATTGACGAGAACGAAAAAGGAGACGAAATACGGCGTCGCGAGCCAAGTGACGCGGCGGAAGTGATACAACATTGCAACCCAGCCTTCACCAGTGGAGACTGTAAATATCGCTAATAATGCGTTTGGATAGGTTTCGAAATTTTCGCGAGGATATGGGACGGTCAAATTGTCGATATTCGCGTCGTCGTCGCGTTTTTTCAACGCATCCGTGGCGTATTTTGGGAAGAGCTGCATACCTAATAACGCGTACGCCGCAAGAACGACGCCGTAGAAACAGAGCAAACTCAACATCGTGCCGAAACTTCTAAAGACGCGAGCGAGTGTATCGTTCCCACCACCACTGCTGCTTCTTGTTGTAGTACTGCTGTGTTCTTCTCCTTTCGTCGTCGATGAAACTTTTGTGCTCTTCCCACTATTCTTTTCGATGCCGGCGGAAGGATGGTCAAATAATCGCACGACGCGCAAGGCCACTAGATTCGGGCCTTTGTGATCTGCTCCCGCCGCCGTCGCGGAAAGCACTAAAAAATCCCAAATCAAACTCAGTTCACCCGGCTTCAAAGACTGTTTCAAACTAAAAATCCGTCCTAAAATACCTCTCGCCGCGAACAAGCGCAAACCGCATTCGCAATAAAACACCGCCAGGAAATAATAGTCCAAACCGTCTAGAAAACGTTTCGTCGTGTCGGGTTGATAGCTTTTATACGCGCACATCGAACATATATTCAGAACAATTAAAATACGGGAAACCAAATCAAACGTAGGGTTTGAAACGATCTCATTCACTCGGTCGCGTTTGTTTCGCGCAACTCCAGATTTGATCTTGCGCGTCGGTAGTTTCCTCCCTTCCTCGATGTCGTTAGGCGACGATAAAGCGCATTCATCATCATCGTCGCTGTTTGTATACGCGCTCAACCGGCCTCTTTCTGACTTGTTACGTTCGAGTGCAATCGCGGCAATATCAACGAACGTATCTTTTTTCTCTCCTCCTTCGTGATGGTGCTTGAAGAAGCGTAAGGCGTTTTTCAGACGCGTAAACCGCGCGAACCCTTTCACAAACTCCTCTTCCTCTTCTTCGTTTGTCGATGATGAAGTTCTTTCTCGAGCATTCCTGTGTTTCAATACTGCAACGTGTTCGCGCCTTAAGCGTAAAAAAACACCACTCACCGCGGCGACAAACACGGAGACGATGAAGTAGGTACCGACGATGATAAGCGTGATGTAATACGCCGCGGACGCTCGGAATTCACTGTTCACCGTCACGTACATGGTTTCTGGCCACTCCTCGAGAGTTATGCACGTGAACATGGACGTCAACGCAGCAAAGAAGTCATCGAACGATTGTTTGCCAAAACGTGGGTTACCTACTTTGTCAGAACAGAACATATTTTTGAACGTCAACTCGTGTTCGATAAAAGTAGACGAGTAGGACAAGCCCAGCGCGTTCGATACCAAAGTTTCATTCAATACGGGACTCGCGTATAACTGTTCAAATGCCAGAGCGTCCTCTACAGATTCACCTCGATACGTCGTGTCGAGAAAATACGCGCCGGGACAAACAAATCCTTTCCCATCGATTGTATTCTCCACGTCCCCGCAGAAAAACGGCGTCGTGTCGTTATACGTTCCAACCCTCGCCGCTTCCTTCGAATCCGCGATCACACACCGTCTCCGAAAGCTCCCACCAAACGTGGATACGCCCATCAGCGCATAAAATACAAAACAAACGCACGACACTCCAATGACGTCTCTCAGCAAAGGAATCGACGCCGACAGCGCTTCCATGATGACAATCACCGAAGACGCGAACGAAAACGAACGCAACGCCAATGTCGCTCGAAACACGCGCAAATGACCCAACCGTAACCGCGGCAACGCAGGGAACACATCCGGGGTGAAATCGTAACACTCGCTCATCACAGACATCCAGGAAACCGTGACGATAAAACAATCCAACCTGTTATACGCGTTCGACGTCAAATACGCGTCCCTCGACCCGAAAACGCCCAACGCGTACATCTTCAACGCCATCTCGCACGTGTAAAAAATTAAAATAGCGAAATCAACCGCCCACAGCGGTTTACGAATCAGCGTTTGAAATCCACCGCTCGCGTAGTTGCCATCGTCGTTCTCTCCGTCGTTCTTCGCCAACAGCACCGCCAGCACCGCAAAGTGTGCGAACACGATTGAAAACAACAGGTATTCGAACGTCCTCGAAAACACCGCTTTGAAGACTTTCCTTCGTTTCGAGTCTTTACTGATACAGACCGCCGTGGTGCCGAATTTCGATCGCAACGGTCTCGGTTCCGCGGTTATCGTCGAGAGCACTTTCACGACCGCCTCGCGAAACTTACAAAGCGGCGGAGTCGGGGTTTGTGTTTGTGTTTGTGGTGGTGAAGTCGTCGTCGTCGTCGTTTCTTCTTCTTCCTCTTCTTTCGAACGACCACCTTCTTCACCGACGAAAAAGTCAAGGTCTCTCTCTCTCTCTCCTTCCCCAACAACACACGTCGTCGTCGTCGTCATCGAACGACTGCTCTTTCAAACAACGCTACTACTCGAGAAGAAAGTGAGTCGCAGCAGAGCGGCAGATGTAATAAATACAGCGCGTAATTCTCTCCGCGCGCGATGAAAAGTGATGCTGTGATATATATATCTCTTTGAAGTCGTCTGAAAGTTGTCTGGAAGTTGTCTGTGCCGGAATATATTTAGACCTTAAAAATTGATAGTACTGCCTTAGTACTGCCTTAGTACGAAAGGGGTACTCTCATACCTTAAACTTGAAAAACCCTAAATACTTTTGTTGAAACATTTTATTCGCCAGATATTTTTGGTTTGACCTCCTCCTTCTTTTTGTCGTGTGTCTTTTGGAAACGAATCAAATCTTTTCCCGAATAAATAACCTCACTATTCAAACGCGTACGACATCAGTTCAAAACAAGTACTCGTACCTAAACGCGGTAAAAAGAAGTATCAACGCTTCCTCTACCCCGTGAATCATCTTAATCAACGGAAATCGCCTTCGGCTCCACTCGTAAGTAAAGAAATAGAAACCGATTTTTTTCGTCGTCGTTTTTCCAAAAGTCGCGAGAAGTTCCCGAAGTTACGCACCTTAGTATAAGTTGTGGGTGGGGGGGTTCCTTTGTCGCGTAAGTTCGTTAACTTCGTGAAGAAAGCGTGTTCTCGGAGTGAATGAGGTCGCGGGGGGAGGGGGATGCGGAGGTTGAGCGGGAATCTATTTTTTTGCCACCTGGCTTTTTTAAACTACTGTGAGCTCTTTTTTTTCAACGGACAGACGTTCATCATCCTGGGGGAGGGGAGAGGATACTACGATATGGGGCATGTACTTCTTCTCTTTACTCACGAAAATCACTTCTTTTCGACATATTCCATCGACCGAAAAATGTGTAGAAACTGACTACAATATATACTATTCCGACAGAGAGAAAGTCGACTCCCTTTTGTGTGTGTCTTTGCTCGAGCAAAAAGGAATTATGGCTTGGCACGAAGTGACGACTGGTGGTACGAACGACGGAGAACTCTTCTCTGCCCCGACGGCGCAAGTCATGTTGACGGAGAATGCGCGGAAAACCATTGACCCGTGGAAACCGGGCAAGATTACATACAGCGAAGCTGTGGAACACGCTCACACCATACTTCCAGTCAACGCCCGCGCCAAATACGCCTCGGGATGTAAAGTGTGTTTTTTTGGGCCGTGCAACAGAAGACCAGGAGGTCAAATACCCTGCCCTATATGCGTGTGTGTGGCATCCGAAGGCACAAAAGAGCAGGTCCTCGGGCCTGGAGGCATCTGTCCAATCGTGATGTTATGCGGCGTGCTTCCCCTTTTGGTGCTTCCCCTTTGTGCTGGTTATGACGAATACACTAGGGCCGCGGACGATTCGTGGGTTTTCCGAAATGAAGGCGGTGGAGAAGCGTGCCGGTGCGTATTATTGGACAAAGAAGCGGGAATCATAAATGTCTACAACCTTAGTCCTTACACTGAAGGTGTGAGCTGCAGCCTTGTGCCTATAACCAAGCTTCTCAAAGTGCACACTTCACCCTCAGCGCTACAGATCTCTCAGTTCCCTCAGTGGTACAGAGGGCCCACCCCCGAGCGCCCACCACCGTTGCCATTCGACGAGACGGCCTCCAAGCTGATCCTCACCTTTCGTAGCTCTTCGAATGCGCTCGTCTTCGAACGCGCAAAAGAGCTCGACTCCTGCTCGTCAGGCGTCCCCCTCACGCTCTCGTCGCATCCGGGCCTCGCCGTCGTCCCAAGGAACGTGGAGAAAGAGTTCAAGTGGGGGGCCCATACTTGCGCTACCGTCGAGCTCGGCGTCGGTAGCGCAAGTATGGCGCTCAAGACGAAGATGGACAAACATGGACGCGCTGGCTTCATCGCGAGCACGCACGTGCCGATGCCGGTGAGCGACGGGTCGACGCCGTCGATGGTCCTCGACATCGCGAAGTACCAGAAAGGGACCGATGTACATTTGTTCGGCGATGGAATGCACGAGTTTTCCTCGCGCAATACGTCCGGCGGGCGCAGCTGGGTGGTCAACAGCGACGGCACGATCTCCGCCGCAATGGCACCGTATCTCGTCCTCGGCGTTTTGACAGAGAGACAAAACGAATCCACTGCGATGCCAACTATGCCAATGGAAGCAAAACAAAAGCCGTCTCCAGTCGAGACTACATCGACCGGTGTTGAAGCGAAATTTTGTACTAAGTGCGGTGAGGAAATCGTCTTGTACAGAGCATTTTGTACATCCTGTGGACACTCTGTAGACACAGGTTGGAAGATTGTCCATGAAAGTCCACGAAATCGTCAATAATACGCCCGAGGGACAAAGCTTTTACAAGAAAAGAAAGGGAGACTTGAAGAGGAAGCTGGTGGTGCGCCTCAACCTCAACAGAACCAATCAAGTGCGACATTCCGTGTGCTAAGGACGGATTGATTGTATATTTCGCAATGTATCGCTTCACACGGAAGTTGTCGCTATTCGTCCCCTCGTCTTCTGGCAAAGGACCTCGTTGCTGCTTATTCTTGTGCGCCGTTTGCCACGTGCGCGTGATGACTTCGCCGACGCGACCCATGGCTTGAGAATCGGAAGATATGATAGATAACGCGCCCATATCGTGCAAAACATCTTCCGCGGCGATCGTTTCCGCGCGAATTCTTGACTCCGCAAACGCAACGTCTTCGGCAATGTTCTTGTCCAAATGATGACAATGCATGAGCATGTCCAAGTGCTCGTCGATGGTGTTCTTGGTGAACGGTCTCGTCGGGTTCGTGGATGAGGGTAACACGGCAAGCTCACCCGCAACTTTGATAATATCCGGAGCGTGACCACCGCCGGCACCTTCGCTGTGGTACGTGTGAATTGTTCGTTATTTTAATTTTACGAACACCTAACCAAAATCGTCATTATTTTTGACGCACATATCCCTTTTTTTACATTTTTTTTATTCACCTAAACTTGTAAAAATACAAAAATCGTGGGATAAAAGTGAAGCATATTCACGAAAATATTTTTGACCCCGAAGATGAATATGACTCACCGTGCGCGTGGGTGTCCCTTCATAACGAATGTGGACGGGGAAGATTTTGTTATTGACGGGTTTGCGAAATACAAAGGCTACGGCGACGAGTGTAAAACAATTTATTTTGCTGGTGTTGCTCTTTTTCAAGACGAGGAAAACAAAGAAAATGGGAACTTAGTTTTTCAGTTTTGTTTTGAGTACTCGTACGACACCGATGAGTAGCAAACATTTCAGCGATGAAATCGTAGAAAATGACTTCGCGTATTCCATAGTTGAAAATTACGAGCAGTCGTGCAGGAATGTAAAAGAGGTACTTAAAAGGCGTGAGTGAAAAACACCTTTGAACTACCGTGTATTTTTTAATATTATTTCGTGTATTTTTAGTTTTCAATTTATGGACTTACATCGTACGGGTCATCAAATCCCCATACAGCCTCAACTGGTGTATTAGGATGTGATATGAATAGCACATTATTGTGTTCGTTAATGGAGTTATTCCCGTTAGGACGAGAACCAGGTCCATCCTCCCAGCCTCCTGATGATAATCGCTTAACCGAATCACCCGATTGTGAATTACCACCTGTTGAATTACAATACGTCCATATTGCTGAAGTTCCATCATCGCTTGTGTATTTCATAGAACCTCCCGTTCGCTGTGATGTGTAAGTTGTTCCGTTCCAAGTAAACGGATTATCCGCGCAGTTTATCCAATCCCCTATCGCTCTGGGGGAACTGAGAAAATAGCTTGGTGGCGGAGTGCCAGAATACAACAATGTAGATGAAACTGTGAAAGAACCCAATACTATAGGGGAATTATGAAAACTCCAAAGCGAAACAGTATCATTCAAATAAATCGGGTGATTATCTGAAATTGATGAATGTGTCGTTGTAGACAAAGAGACTGGTTGAAAATTATTATCATCTGTCCCACAAAACAAATACGTTTGGCCAGAAACGTTTCTAAATTCAATGCCCCTATCGGTGTATTGCGTGGTGCCATTATACGCCTCGAAAAACACTGAACTTGATGTTGTTTGGTTTACATCTATAAGATATTCCCAAGCAGTACTCGTCGAGTCCCAAGCTCCACCAGATAGAGCAATTGCAGTTGCGCCACCCCAAGAAACTTGTTGTTGGTTGGTAAGTGTAATCGTTTCCGTCCCGATACTCGCCCCGTTTAGCAGTTTCGTGTATGTCTTTTCACCGTACGAAGTTTCCGTCCAAGTTAAGACGACGGTCGTATCGCCCGTTGCGAAAGTGTGTCCGTCCAAGTGCGTGTCGTTCGCATCGTGTATCATAAGTGTATAGTAGGGGTCTGAATTGACGATGTTTGTGAGCGTTGCCGTAATCGCCAAGTCGTCGTTCGTCAAGGCAATATCAAAGGTTGGTGTTGTTGGCGGAGTGTATGATGCCGAATAAGTATCGGTTTGTGCTCCGTTTATTTTAACAATATAGTTGAAAGTTGCGTAGGAAGTTTCGGTTTGGGTAAAAGTAAAACTGGTTTCTCCGTCCACCAAAGTGTGTGTTTGAAGTACCGTTCCATCGTCTCTTTCCAAGGTAATCGCAAACGAATTGTGCGCGTTCGTAATGCTTGTAATACTCGCCGTGAGTGTAAGTTCGTTCGTGCTGAACGAAGCTGTGTAAGTAGGGGTTGGTCTCACATAGGTTTCTGTGTGACTACTTTTGACAACCGTGCCCAACTTGAGTTGATAATTATAACTTCCATAATCTGGCTCAGTAAATGATAGCGATGTTGTCGTTTGACCTGTTTGGAACTGGTGCGTCGCAAGAGTCGTCCCGTCATCTCTACAAAGATACGCGTAAAAGTCGGGGTGTGCGCCCGTAATACTTGATAAGTCGGCGTTGATGGTAAGACCAGATTTCGTCCAACTGGTTGTAAAAGTTGGTTCGGGTCTTATATAGGTTTCTGTGTGTGTTGAGACGACTGTCGTACCAAGTTTTAACTGGTAGGTAAAAGTTCCATAATTGGTTTCGGTAAAGGAAAGCGATGTGGTCGTTTGACCTGTTTGGAACTGGTGCGTCGCAAGAGTCGTTCCGTCGTCTCTACAAAGATACGCGTAGAACTCGGGGTGTGCGGCCGTGATACTTGATAGTTCGGCGTTGATGGTAAGACCAGATTTCGTCCAACTGGTTGTAAAAGTTGGTTCGGGGCGAGGAAACAGTTGAGTATGTGTTGCTATAACTGTATCCACCCAATAGCTTTCGGGTGGGATATTCGGGTTGGATGTTGAAGTTGTCGTCCATTTGGATAGGAGCAACTTATAATCGTAGGTCCCGTAATCACTTTCTGTAAATTGAAGGAAGAACGAGGACGCATCGTTCAGTACTTGCGTATCTAAAATTGTGTCGTCAGGTCTCGCCAATCGTACAGAATAACTCTCGTGTGGGTTGGTGATATTTTCAATACCACACGATATTACTTTCGCGGTATTTGAAAAGAAGTTCGTGGTGAAACTTGGCGTATTGGGTTCGTATGTTCGTGTAAATGAACTTTGTACCACGCCATCTAACCGAATAGTGTATGTATATGTGTTATAGTTCGTGCCTTCATCGTGTTGTAAAGTATGATTACCTAACGAACCACTTGCGAGTGTTGCTAAAATACTACCATCGTCTCGGGTTAAAGTTATAACTTCGGTCCCGTCGCCATCTTGAATACCAACCAGATTCGCTTGAATGATTCCGCCATTTGTCGCCCAGCTTACGGTAAATGAAATCGGGGTCGTTGGGTCGGGGTCGGGTCCAGGTTCGGGCGTTGTTCCGTCCTGTCCCGTTTCGTAGTGTGTGAGTAAGTTGCCGAAGTTTCGTCGGCTTGAAGCAAACAAAGTTGGTCGCTTAATTATCCTTCTGTTTATGAAGGTCATTCTTCGTCTATATTAATGGAAGGTATTTAATTCTATGAGACTTTCAATCACACCAGCTAACGGTATTGCTGGAGGACTTTCGTCTTTGGAGTATATGCGGAAGCCGTCAAAGCGTGTCGCCACTTCATCTTCGCAAACCATAACTCGGTATTTGTTTGAACTGAGTGTGTTCCCACTTATTTCACGGAAAGTTGTTGGTAAAATTCCTGGGCTTCCATCGGGAAAAATGCGTGTATTGTCCATATTCATTTCAACCCAGGTGCTATTCGTGGCGTCCCACGCGAATGTCTGCCAACCATTAGGGGAAAGGGAGTCAAACTCTGGATAACTGTTGTAAACAGTAATCCCATCGGCTTGAACCGCTTCAACGCCAGTCGCGACAACGGCATACGGTAAAGTAAGTTCAACAAACCTACGGTCCAGAGTAGGGAGGGAGGTATTTTCGTGGGCCATATTACTCAACGCGTACGAACCGGTTCCGTATGTTTTTCGTCTCAACCCGTTTACTTTCGTAAAATCACTTGCGCTTATGGTCCAAGACGGCGCCCACGCAGTTGAGCTCCAATAATTTTGACCCGCGCCGTAGTTTCCCGAGGGGATTGTAATATTTTTTGGTGGGTACGGAATACCTCTTTGAGGAATAATAACATTATTTTCACTTTGTACCAGCGTTGCGTCTGTATCAACTTTTCCTGCTAAAAGGTTCGTTATTTCACTTTGCGTATAAACTGATGTTGTGTCCGCCTTTGCGTCCAAATCTGTCGTATCTGCCTTGGAATCGACGGTCGTTGATAGAGCGTCCACGGAAGATTGACTTGCTTTGGAATTGACGGTTGCTGTTAAAGTATCAAGCGATGTTTGTGGAGCTTTCGTATTCACCGTTGCCGTTAGAGTGTTGAAATCTGTCGTATCTACTTTCAAAGCTAAAGCACTATTCATATCCGTAATGTTTGCTTTCGTAGTGAGTGTGGTATTTGTACTATTCAACGCCGAAAGGTCAGCTTTTAATGCGAGTGATGTATCTACATCGGTTTGGTTTGCCTTCTGTGTGAGGGTAGTATTGGTTGCTTGGAGCGACGATAGGTCGGCTTTTGTCGCGATTTGTGTATTGAAAATACTCGTATCAAGTTTTGTATCCAAGGAGGTATTGACGGTTGAAAGGTCAGCTTTCAAAGCTAAACTTGCCGTGGTCGCACTCGCGTCCGCTTTGGTCGCCAGAGTTGTATTCGTGGCGTTTAATGCCGTTATATCAGCTTTCAACGCAATTCCAGTATTGTATGTTGTCGCATCTAACTTTGCGGTCAAACCAGCATCAACTTGTGTTTTTGTATAAGTTGTTGAAGCGGGTGCGAAAGTGGCGTGAATAGTATCTAATTCAGTTTGCGTATAAACACTACTCGCATCTGCTTTTCCGGCTATTTGGGTATTCACATCGGCGAGTAAGACACTTTCGTCAATCGTAAGATTACCTAAACTGTCGCTGAGACCTTGAATGTGAGACACGGTCAAGCCTTCAACGGTTGCGTTTGCGGGTAATTTGAGCTTTTGAACGACCAATTCGTCGTCCACTCTCAAATCGTCGTGGTGCGAATGGTCTGCGAGTTTATTGATAAAAACCATCTTTACTATACATTAGAAAAGTTTCTTGAAGAAGTGTTTTATCTTGCTGACCGTACTTTTTGCGACATTTACAATACTATCAACGGCGAGGTTGTGTACGACAGTAGCTGCTCCCGCAACGAGAAGGGAAAGTACAAAGGTTTCTGGAGCTGCGGCAATACCTGCGTCCATAATCATATTATCAACCACATACTCTTCGGCGTTCTTCGCGGCGTCTAAACCAATCTTGGCGGTTTCTACGGCGACGCCTCCGCCTTCTTTAATGTCCTGTTGGAAATCTTTACCTGCGCTATATACTTGTGCGCCTACATTTACCGCTGGACCGAGACTATTTTTGAAACTTGAAACCAAAGTGTTTCTTTCACACCTCACCATTCCTTTACCGAGTTCTTCTTCCACGGTCGGGGCAAATTGCTCTAACGAGTGTGTGGAGACGAATGGACTTCGTTCGGTTATTTCGGGATTATAATTGACCGTGTTTACATTAAAGTTCTTTTGAATGTGTCTATCGTACGCGAGAGGGGAAGCGAAATCGGTATGTGTTTTGTAAATGTTTTGTTCGGCAGTATTTTTGAAAAACATACCTTTCTTATTTTGGTTGATTTGACGAACGCTAATGGCGGGATTATAATGGTGTCCCTCCAAATCCAACTTTTGCGCGACGGAAGATGAGACATACCCGCCTTGTGAATGTCCCACAACTTTCAAATTGTCTTTGCCGTATTTGCTTATTACATTTTCGGTATTGGAAAAAGCGTTTTTCATTCTCCGCGTATTTTCGGCACTTTTTGGATTAAACATAATTTTACTATTCACTTCCCAATCTTTAAGAAACGCTTTCGTCTCTTTGATATTAGAGGTCGTGCCGCGAAATGAGATGACGGTTTCACCCGTCAATTTATTGTGTAGCACGGCATCATCAAGGGTGCTGAGCTCCTTATCCAACTCAAAACCGTTCAAGTCGTTTATGTGTGAATATTTTGGGTTCTTCAAGTTGGTATTTACAAGGTCAGCGTTTCCTTTACTGTTAAAATAGTCGTACGAACTTTGGGCTAAGCGACTGTACTTGTGTTGTGCGACGCTTTCGGTCGTACTTTCAACACCTTCAAGCATACTCGCGAGATTGGAGACTTGTGAAAAGTTATGGTGTATGTCCTTTTTTAAATCACTTTCTTGTGCTGGGTGTGGTACATCGTGTTCGTCTTCTGTGTCGCCTGGTTCATCGGGCGTATCAATAGGAGTTGGTGACCGACTTTCGGGCATCTCGTAGGCTTCCCCGGTTGGATTTAATAAATCGCCGAGGTCGGTACGAGGCGTGCTTTCGTCGTCGTTCCAACTCATATCGTATGGTTCAAAACCAGAGCGTTCTTGATAATTCATATCTACTATACTAAAATATTATTTAACCCTTCACCATAGAAGAGATTCCGTCGTTCTTGATATAGAGCGTGTTTGCCTGTTCCACAAAGGTAATGAGTTGTTTGTTCTGCGTCGCTTGGGCGAAGGAAAGGTCAATCTCAATTGGAGCGGAAGTCGCTGCCGTGTTAATGCCGTTCTCAACTCTATCACCCGTCGTCTTGAAAGAATCGACGAGGACGAAATCGCGAGTGTCCCAATTCGTAGCCATATTGTTCGTACCGTAAAGTGGTTGTGAGGCAACGGGGTTTCTCAAACCCAATTGCGAAATAGCCGATTGGAGCGCGAGTTGTTTGTTTTTTCCGTCCAATTCAACTGGTGCGTTTGGAAAGAACTTCGTACCGTACTTGAAGACATACTTCGTCAAGTCGTCAACGGCGCCGCCAATATCATCACCTTCCCAAGTTTCTCTACCGCCATAGAAAGTTGTTGGCTCGTAGTTAGAGCTGTGTTCGTTGGCTGAAGATACACTCGTTTGGATTGCCTGTGGCTGATGGATAATGCTATAGGTATTCTCCAAGTTCTGTGCCGCATCGGTAATTCGTACATTATAGGATTGTTGCCCGTGGAGTTGATTGTGATGCGAACGCACATACTTGTATGGAATCGCAATTTGTTTCGTGCCGATAACATCTCGCATAAGTTCGTTAGACAATTGGGCGAGTTCTGTTTCATACGTCATCGCGGTGATTTGGTACGATGGCGTTGTCGCCGCGGTGGAATACACGAAATCTTGAGCGTCAAGCAAGTGAAGCTCAATATGTAAAGCGTACCCCGCCGAGGAGGCGATTTGATTGACTGGAATAAAGAACTGTTGTTCTTCGCCGAGCAAACCCGAGTGTGGTTTGAAAATAACGGGAACGCCATTACCTTCGATAAAGGTTTGTTGTTCTGTATCCCACAAGCCTTGGTCTATTGCGAGGGAAGACTTCGTCGTCGCAAACTCGCTTTCCAAATCGCACTTGGATTTATAAAGAACATCTTTGACTTTGGAGAAGAGATGGAAATCGTTGATGTCCTCCAGGATTTGGCCGTTTGGAGCTTTGACGACCATTCGTTTGAAGGGACACATAGGACCTCTAAAGAACTTGGTGGTATTCGCATTCGTTTTCAAAGTGAAAGTAAAATAACTTCGTTGCGTCAAAAACGCGTTGTGTAAAGATGGGATTTCAAAAATTACCCTGTTGTTTCCGTCTGGTGCGAATGGTGCTTGGGAGACTGGAAGAAGGGTATTTCTCACGGTCGCCACACCCGCCACGCCTTTCGTCATTTCTCTGCTAATTAAACCTTTTGGTAAAGCCGACACATTTGTTGTTTGTTGTACTATATCGCGAGATTATTATTTTCTGTAATTGTGTTCTTTCCGGTATGCCTCTCTCAGGTATTCTTTGGTATGTTCTTTCTGGTAATCAATTTCATCAATCGTTTCAAACACCAAGGTCATATTGAAATTGGGAAGGTTTGCCGTGGGAATATCCCGACCGCGATGGTCGCGTATTTTTATATCAAACTCCTGGATTTTTGTATCGTTCAGTTTGTTCCACGCGGGTGTGTTCGTCTGGTAGTTCAAATAACTGAACTTTGGTTGGTCGTTCATCACACACGCGAGTATGTTCGTTGGAACGGCAGTGTCGTTATTACACAACATACTGTCAGTACCTAAAGCATCGCTACAAATATAGAGTTGAGAAAAATGGTTTTCGTGGGTACTGTGTCCGTCGCTTTCGGAAGTTCTATCCATTAAGGAGTTTTCTAAGCTGGGAGTACCAGCAATTCTTAAGTATGGTCTGGTTCTGTTGAATATTGAATATGTTGTGTAGTTTTCCACACCAGCTGGTACATCGCTTGCCATTGGGTAAATTGTTTTGAATGTCCTGTTTAATAAAACGACGGATTCTGCTGGAGTTATTAAATAATCCACCGAATATAGAGCAATCATATTATCAATTTCGTTGAAACCAAAATGATTCCATAGACCGGCGTCGTTTTGATATATTAACGGACTGAAGGCCTTAACACCCAAATCTTGCGTGAGTGTAGTTTGACTCACGGTATAACTAAAACTATAATTGGATTCGTCATATTCAAAATAAATTTTAAGCGGGTCTTCCGTGCCGAAGCTGTGTGTCCCAACTGTTTTTGTGTCAAAGTCATACACCTCGTTTTGTATTTTATCATTTATTAAGGTTGCGATTTCAGCGTTTTGCGTATATGATGGAACATCAGAGAGGTCTATATAGAACAACTTTGCCGACCAATCGCCAACGCCAGATGTAGCATTATCTTTCATAAACTCTACCCAATACAGTTTGGAGAGTGCTCCGTAGGTGTTTCCAATAGTATTAGGTATTGAAAAGTTTTGTAAAGCGACACGCGTACAGGCGTTCAAGCCGTGTGGTACTTTCACTCTAAAATCGTTCCCCGACTTATGGTTTGTGCTTTCTATGTGTATGTACTTATAGTGGTGTCTATCTATAGTCATCTTTGTGATTAACGAAGATTTTATTCGTAAAGGTAATATCCTGATGAAGCATCAAACCTTACCCTATCTTTTGGCGGTGGTGGAGGTGGAGGTGGAGGTGATGGTTCACGAGGCGGTGGTGGTGGCGAAGGTTCTCGTGGTGTGGGTGTTGGTTTTTCTGGAACGGGTTCGGGCTCTTCAGGCTCAGGCGGTGGTGACGGTGGTGGCGATGGCGGTTCTTCGGGTTCAGGTGGTTCATCAACCTCTGCGTCAACTTCTTTTTCCTCTTTTTCCCCCTCTTCACCATTTTCCTTCTTTTCCTTGGCTTTTCGTTCCGCGACCTTTTCCATATACCTCGCGCGCCCCTTGGCGAGTGCTTCTAACTGTGCTGGTGTTCTTACTTGATTACCGGTTCGTTCCTCGGGTGGGACATACAGGTGTTTAGGCTTCGTCATTCTTTATTAAGGCTTAAGAAAAAATATGAGGGGAACGAACTTAATTGGTTGAAAAATAAAAAGGCAAAATGTGCGGTCAAGGTAATATCCACTCGTTATAGTTGAACCGAAACGGAGACGGGTGTTCTTTCTTCGGCGTAAGGTCTATGAAGAGAAAGTTATGGCGATTCCCTGGTTCTTTATTCATAGCGTACTCGTACGCATCAAGTATATCTTTCTTTGGAATCTGACCGGATAATTCTGTGGCTAATAAGTCCAACTCTTTTACATTTCCAGTTTTCCAAACGGCGACGCAGTTCGCATTTCCTCTAATCGCCTTGGGAAGTCCCTCATTCCCCTGAGTTGTATAGTTTTGGACGGCAATAATCATAGAACAGCCAATTGGTGGTTCCCCATTCTCAAATGCGCCTATGTGTCGGTGTTTGATAACAAAGTTTCTAAACTTTCTATCGCCAACCAATTGACTACTTTGAATATCATCACAAAATATAAAAATCGCGGGTTTCCTCCCGTTATACTTATGCTTTGATTTCTCAAAGCGTCCCGTATCTGGATTATAGAACAAGAGCATTTCTTCCGTGATATCTGTATCATATCGGTTTGCTTGTTCCAAAGTTTGTCTATACTGATTATACATTTTCAAGTTTTGGCGATACTCAAGCAAATCATCTCTTTCCGCTTCAATTCGTTTTGTAATCTCGGGAATAACATTCGGGTCGTTCGGCGAGAAGATGTCCTCGCGTTTTATATCTAAATGTTCCATCATCTTCTTATTGGAATTGAACGTATCACTAATCACAAATATTCTATCACACGCTTTCACTTGTTTTAATTGGTTCATCAAATTGGACGCAAAGAAAGTCTTACCACTTTGTTTTTTCGCAACAAGAAGAATAACCGAGTTCAAAGAGATGTGTTCCTGTGGTGTATTCACCGAAAAAGCATCATTACCTAAATCTTTGAACTTTAGATTTGGTATGGACTTGGTCTTCATTACAATACACACGGAAAATATATTGTAATGGAACCTTTATATTTTTTGCGGATTTTTTCATTTACCACGAACCATACACGAATGAGACGGAATGACGGGTATGTGGAAGGATACTACGCATTCACGCATACGCATCGATTTCAAAACTTTTCCTACAATCTTTCGATTTGCTAAAATTATAATTTAGATTTTCGCAATCCCCTATAGGGACTTTTAAATTAAATGCGTAGTCGTGATTGCGTAGTGGGTATTAATAACCACCCCAACCCCTACTATCATCCATTTCTTTTACACCTTTATAATACCGAACTCTCTTACCCCTTCGTGTAATTGAAGTAGTCGTAAAACCAATCTGGGTCATCATTCTACTCATCTTATTCTCACTTGCTAAGATGCCGTTGTCCTTTGCAATCTTATAAACTTCTTTAGGGGTCATTTCATCACTATCATTCCCAGTCGCTTCAAACAGTCCGGTAAACTTTTCCTTCCACTCGTCAGTTTCCGTCCATTCCCTACTTGCCTTCACAACGCATTCAGGTGCAACGGGCTTATTTCTTTCGTAAGCACCCACGACCAAGGATGCAAATGCTTCCAACACATCTTTGCGTTTCAACCATTCACTCTTCAAAGCAGGGTCAGCTTCCCTCACATTTTTATTCTTTTTCTGTTTCTCGTACAGTTCGCCCTCCAGATACGAATAGGAAGTTTCGAGATATTTGAGCCTGTTTGTTGTAGCGTCATCTACTCCCTTGATTGTAGGCATATCATTTACGAAACAAATAGCAGTCGTTTGTAATCGAAAAGTACTTTCATTCGCATAATTCTGTCTCGCCGTAATTGCATCACCACCCGAAGAAAGCGTTTTAATAACGGAGGCGTCCAACGAAACATCCATCGAAACTTCGTTTGCAACAACAATCCGCGTATTTTTGATTGCAACCATCCACGACCTCGCCTTCGCCGCATCGTCTCCCAACTTCTTGGTGAGACACCCAGCGTTAATATTATCGACAAACTTACCAAATACCCCGAAAAGAGCATCCGTGTTTGTGCCCTTACCACTATTACCCTCACCAACAACGACAAAGAAATCTTTGCCGTATATTTCTGCAGCAATAGCTCTCGCGAGAACCTTGA
>JACLAB010002949.1_pt1 | contig 19903 bp, 32 predicted proteins | sample 8027921 | NCBI WGS metagenome assembly JACLAB01 (sample SAMN15725117, study PRJNA655200) | protist metagenome | isolation source: fluorescence activated cell sorting (FACS) single amplified genomes of... | place: USA: West Boothbay Harbor, Gulf of Maine | collected 2000-07-19
GGTGAGTTCATTTACATTTCCGTATTCATTTCAACTCTCGCGATGAGGCGATTAGAGACTGACGGAAATGTGTTTTTGTTGTCACAGGTTGCGTTCACGGAGTTGGCTCTCACCACGTTCAGTTCGTTCATCGGCGTCTTCTTCTCGTCTTTGTTGATCGGCGGCGCGGTGGGCGCGTGCAGCGCGATGCTGCACAAGTACATCTCGATCACCGGCGATTGGGACGAGGGATGGGTCATCGACAGCGCGTTGGTGCTTGTGTTCCCGTACCTGGCGTACACAATCGCGGAGTCGGCCAACTTGAGCGGCATCGTCGCCGTGCTCTTCTGCGGGATGGTGATGGGTCGGTACACGCGGCAGAACTTGGACAAGGCGCCGCGGATGGTCACGATGTGTTTCTTCAAGCTCGTCGCGTTTCTGTCTGAGACGTTTGTGTTCATATACATGGGGAGCAGCATGTGTACCATCTCGTTGACGCACCTCGTCACCGCGGTCATCTCGCTGTTGGCGATCTTCCTCGGCCGAGTCGCAAACGTCTTCCCAGGTGAGTTTCTTATTACATCACGAGTTTTCTTCCGCACATACGGTGGGCAATTAGACTGACGTCGGAAACCACCTTTCAACAACAGGTTCCTACCTTTTGAGCAAAACCACGAGGCCCACGGAGGAGTACGGCCGGTTTAACCAGAACACGCAGCTGTGTCTGTGGTACTGCGGTTTACGTGGCGCGGTGGCGTACGCGCTGGCTATGAAAGCGGCGGCGACGTTGGGCGAGCCCGGGCAGGCGATGCTGTCGTCTACGCTCTTTGTGGTCATGTTCACCGTGTTGCTCATGGGGGGAAGCACCACCCACGTGCTGCAGAAGCTGGGGATCATCGACCACGCGCCTCGGTTCGGACCGGACGGGCTTAACAGTGGATCAGGGGGTGGATCCGCTGGATCAGGGACGCGTGGATCTAAGAGCAAGGTTGATCCCGGCGGTTTAGGGAAAGGTATGGCGAATATCGCGGGTAATAACCCGATGTCGCCGCCGAGGCCGAGTAACAAGGCTCACACTAAGGGTTCGGCGCCGGGGACACCCGGGCACGTAACGGCCGAGCACGCGCCGTTACTGTCCGAGAGCGAGCAAGCCGCGGACCGACGCGAGCGGAGGCACCGGCGCGGCGGGGCGTACCGAGCGTTGCGGCAGTTTGACTTTAAATACCTGCAGCCGCTGCTACTGGCGACGCCGATGAAACGTTTACCGCGGGAGGAACGACCGGGGCGCGGTGGTAAAGGAGGGGGCCCGGGCGACGGTTCATCTTCCAGGCCGGGCAGGCACTCGCCAGGGTACGGCAGCGGGGGAAGCTCCGGCGGGGGTTCACCCGAACGGCCCGAGGGTAAATACGCAGGTATGAGTCGCGACGCCAGCCACGGCGACCTTCCCGACGAAGTTTTTGCCAATCATTCGAAACAAACGGGTTCGATTGGTTCTCGCAGAGCGACGGAGGCGGAGCAGTCGTACCGCGTGTTCCAGGCGAGGGACACGCGGGTCAACGCGGACGGTACCCCGATGTGGGGCACCGACGAGGTCTGACCGAACCGAATTAAGACTTAACCAACTAGCCGACTATGTTTTAGAATAAGACTCACAAGATGAAACTTTATTTATTACATCCGCCGTAATTTGTAAGCGTTCGACTGCAGAATTCACTCACTCACTCACTCACACGAACCCAACCTCCTCGTTCCGTAGGCCGTTGCCAAAGTACAGGTTCCCCGCGGTGTTGGACGCGGAGGAGTAGTACGCGAAGAACCCAGGGTACGCAAACGACCTCAGAGTCGCGACTCGTTTAAACGAATCCCAAACCAAACCCCTGTTCAATAAAAAAACACACGGTGACGTCAGTCTACTTGCCCATACGAGGAGTAAATAAATTGGGCAAATAAACAAAATAAAAAAATAAACTTACCACGTCCCGGGTGCGGCTTTGCCCAGGTTACCGGTTGGCGCCACGTACGAACTGAGCTGATCTGGGTAACGCACGAAGAACCCCGGTTTGGCGACGTAGTTACCGGCGGCGTCCGTGACGTACATCCCGTCGGGGGCGCACGCGGTCTCAGAGTTGATCTTGTTAATCGTCGCCATCATGCGTTGAAGTTCAGTCAAGGTGTGTTCGACAGGGTCGGGTGTCGGGGCTTCTTCGCCAGTCTCTGGGTCCGGGGCCGGCGTCGGGGGCTGTTCCGTGACGGTGTACTCGTGCGCGGGGTCGCCCGTGAGCCATCGCTTGCCTGTTATTTAGGGTAGGGTGTCGGGTGGAGGAAGGGTCAGCGTACTGGTGTTGGAATGGGAAATGATTAAATCACGTGGGAGAGGTTCGCGACTTTCTTCACGGCGCGGGTTGCCAAATTCAGCTCGGGGGGTAGGAATCTGAGCCGCCCGGGCGCGGTCACCCGCGAGCTTGTGACGATCGCCTGCTCACGTCGACGCACGCGACGCCGGAATATGTATAAACCGCATGTCCCGGACGTATGTATCTATCATGCACGCACCGTCGATGAGCCCGCACAGCTCGCCCAGCTTGCCATCCACCGGCTCCAGATCGAGCCACTCGGCGCAGTCCGTCGAGTAGTAAAACTTATTTCCCGGGTTGACGATGACCTTGCCCTCCACGCGCTTCGTGCCGTTGTACGCCCTGGCGATGTAGTAGTCCCGCCCGCTGCTCGTGGTGAACTTGCCCCACAGCAAGAACGCCTGGACGCCGAGCTCCCTGGCCTTGAGCGTGAGGGAGGTGTCCAGCGCCGCTCGTGCCTCCGTGGGCAGCACCACACCGCAGGACGACAGCGCGTCGAGGGTGAGTAAAGGGGACTGGTTCAGCGACGCCACCATGGTTCCTTGGCGGTGTTACGTCTAAGACCGCGTCGATGCGAGGTTCACTCCCGGATGCGGCCGCGGCGCGTCTCTCCTTCGAAGTCACGCGCGCGAGCGAATGATTGAAGCCTAATTTATCTCCGAGTTTCTTCTTGGAGCCATTTCGGGCATCAAAATGAAGTGAAGAAGGAAACCAGACCCAACGGCCGTTGAAAATCGCCTCGACAGCTCGTTTCTCGGAGCCCACGACGACGCCGGTGACTCACTGACTCACAGGCGACGGGCGCATCGCTCACCACCAACCCCGCACCGATGTCGTCGTCCGCGCCGGACAAGGCTCGGCGCATGGAGCAGTGGCGCGCGTCGCGCCACCTCAACGCCCCGTCGCCACAAGCCTCCAACCCCTTCCGGGACGGCACCACGAAGGACGACAGCACCGCCATCATGGCCGCGGCTTCACTCGGCACGCCCGTTACTCGTCCGGGCACGCCCCCGCGGGAAGATTCAACCACGCCGGTATCGCCGTACGAGCTGTTTCACGTGGAGCCCCCCGTGGAGCTCGGGCGCATGCCGTGGGACTCGGACAGGCACGGATACCCCACCGATGCCGCCACCCCCGCGTCAATCACATCGTCATCTTCCTCGGAGGAATCCGCCGAGATGAAGCCGCGCGGGTGGCGGTCACGCGGTGCCGGCCCGCGCCCGCCACCGTCCCCGGCGCCGCCCTTGCTCTTCGACGACATCGGGGTAGGTACCCACGCGGCTCCGTCTTCTTCCAATAACACGATCCATGCCCCATCCACGTCCGGCCGCGTCCGCGTCGCGGTCCGCATCCGACCACCCACGACGCAAGAGCTGTACGGCGCGAACTTCGAGGACTCGGCTGATTTATTAAATCGCACCGGACCGCCAAACGCCGCCGCCTCGGATAACTCGTCAAACAGACCCGGTACATACAGACCCGCGTGCGAGCCCGCGCCCGAACAATCCCGCGTGCTCGTACGCAGACGCGCCGACTCGTGGGACGCGGACGCCATGAACTTCGACGCAGTCTTCGGCGACGCCGCTTCTCAACGAAGGTGAGTTTCTTTCAACTTTCGTAAGTGTCACCTATATATGGGCAATTGGATTGACGGCGTGTTTTTTTCTTGAACTCTCGAAGGGTGTACGAAGAAGTCGCGGGTCCGGTTGTGGAGTCGGTGCTGAACGGGTACAACGGAACGGTGATGGCGTACGGGCAGACGGGCACGGGCAAGACGTTCACGATGTCCGGCCCGTGCCGCGTGAACGAGGCGCACAAGGTGGCGTCCAACACTGTTTGCTCATACGTGGACAACCCGTTTGTATCGCCTGGTGAGTTTCTTTTTATTTTCTCCCGTATGGGCAAATCAGATTGACGTCGACGTCGTGTTTATTTCATCAACAGGTGGAACTAATATAAACAGAGTCGGAGTCGCCGGGGAGGACAGGGGCGTGGTGGCGAGGTCGCTGGAACGTATCCTGGGCGTGTGCGCCAGGGACGGGACTGACTCGTCGGTGACGGTTCAGTACGTCCAGGTGTACCTCGACGCCGCGTATGACCTACTCGCGGGGCGGGGCGACGCCGCGAAGCCCCTCGACGTCAGGTGAGTGTCTGGACATAGCAGTCTCCCTTCCGTATCTTTTTTGTCCCACCTCCTTTCGTCCATACCCACCTCGCGGTAGTATCCCTTCTCAATTACCCAATTACCCAAATACCACCCAATTAACGACCAACCGCCCCCATCAATACTCCAGGGAGGACGTCAGCACCGGCGAGGTTTTCGCGGCTGGCGCCAAGTCGGTGGAGGTGACCAGCGTGACGCACGCGATGCGGTACGAGTTTATTTATTTATAATCTTTGTGTGGGCAATAATTAGACTGACAGCGAATGTTTTGTGTTCAGGGTGCTGCGCGAGGGTGAGCGGAACAGGGCGTGCGCGAACCACCTGCTGAACGCGGCGTCTAGTAGGTCACACGCGCTCCTATCCATCACAGTCCGCCGCAAAGTGGGCGGTGACTCATCGATTGATCGCCAAACAACTCATCCGATTGCCAAAAATAACCAAAATAACCAAAACAAACCAGACAGCCGGGTGAGAGTTCTCAAGGGAAAGCTGCTCTTAGTGGACCTCGCCGGGTGCGAACGCGTGGGTAAGAGCGGGGCGGAGGGTACCACGCTGGACGAGGCCATCGCGATCAACCTCCACCTCCACGCGCTGGGCAAGTGCATCGCCGCTCTCGCGCTCAACGGCGCCGACTCAAATTCAACAAATACCGAGAAAACCAACGACGGGAGTTCAAATATTTCACCGACTCACGTGCACGTACCGTACCGTGAATCGAAACTGACGAGACTTCTGAAAGACTCACTGGGAGGAACCGCGATGACGTCGCTCATCGTCACCGTCGCGCCGGGAGCTGGTACGTTTCTTACATCATTTCTGTATACACACGGTGGGCAATTAATTTACTGACGTCGTGTTATATTTTGTTCACATCACAGAGCACCTCTCCGAGACGCTCGCCGCGCTGACATTCGGATCGCGGGCGTTGAAAGTGACCAACTCGCTCAAGGTGAAACAAGAGGTGGACTACCGGCTGAGCGCGCGTAAGCTACAGGACGAGGTGGACACACTGACGGTCCGGTTAGAGCGGTGCGAGGCTGAACTTTTGGCCAAGTCGTTGAGTCTCAAAGCCAAGTGCCAATTGAACTCATCAAATGAAGTCATCGAGAACACGCCGGGGCGAGCTAGGGCCGTCGAGGCAGTCACGAATGCGTCGCGGATACTCACGTCGGACAGCGGGGTTCAGCACGATTCGCCCACGCCCACGTATGAACCAATCAAACTCAGCGTCAACGTCGACGCGGACGCCCTCGAGTGCGTTTGTTTTTTGTTCTTTAACTGTTTGCCCATATGAACTTTGTATTTTTCAGCTTTGTGGATCGCGACACTTTTACAGTTTTAGAACGCGAGTTGACGGGCGTTAAAGCGTTACTGAACCAAAGGGAGGATGAGTTGGTACAGCTGTGCGTGGCGAAGGAAGCTTCGGACGCCACTGCCGACGCGCTTCGAGGCGAGCTGGAAACATCGGCGGACAACGCGATTCTTCACGCGCAAGCGGTGGAAAAGAAATACGTCGAGGAGCGCCTCGAGTGAGTTTATTTTCACCTTCGTATTTATTTATTTCCGCATACACGGGCAATCAGACAGACTTAGACTGACGTCGTGTTTTTACTAACTCTTAAACAGGTTGCAGCGCACGTGGGATGAAGAGGAGGACGGTAGGATCGCGCGAGAAACCGAGTGGCGGGCGGAGGTTGAGACGTATAAAAGGGAACGCGACGAGCTCGTGGATGGTACGTTTTTTGTAATCATCGTATGGGCAATTGGACTGACACGTGTGTTTTGTTTATTTACAGCGGCGGTGGCGGAACGGAACAGGTGGGACGCCGAGATGGCGGCTGAGCGCACGCACGTCATCGCCGAGCGGGCGCAGTGGGAGGTTAGTTTACTATTACATATTTCCGTGGCTACTTGTATGGTCGATTGGACTGATATTGACGTCGTTTTTTGAACAGGTTGAACGCGCGGCGCTGGTCTCCGCGGCGGAGGCTGCGGCGAGTAAATCGGAGGCTGGTGAGTTTATTTTAATTGTCATACGGGCAATTAGACTGACGACGTGTTTTGTTAACAGCGTCCGCGCGAGCCGCCGATGCCCTCGCCAAAGTCGCCTCCCACAACGCGTGGGAGACGGAACGGTCCAACCTACTCGCCGAGCTCGACGCCGACAGGTGAGTAGCGTTACCAAATACCGTCAAATACCCAAATACCACCCGAATACCACCCGAATACTAACCACACCCCCTATCAATCACTCACAGAGCCGCGTTCGCCACCGCGCAGACGGCGGAGATTGCCAAAATACGGCAAAGCCACGACGCGGAGATTGGATCACTGAGGGACGCATTACACACGTCGGAACGCGCGTTGGAATCGAATGCGAAGAGACACCGAGACGAACTCACCGCCGTTACAGCCGCGTGCGAGAGTAGCCGACGGGAATCGCTCTCACGAATGGAAACTGAGTGCGTTGAACGCGTGGCTGCGGCGGAGGCGGAGACAGCACGGCTCCGCGCGTCCCTCGCGGACGTCGTGGCGCAATCGGGTGATGCAGTGAACGACGCGGTTGCATCAGCATACGCCGCATGGCGAGGTGCGTTTCTTTTTATTTCCGTTTTTATTTCCGTAAGAGTTACGGGCGATTAGACTAACGAGTCGTTCGCGCTTTTTACACACAGCCGACGAGCTCGAGCCGACGATCGGTAAACACGCGTCCGACGTGGACGTCCTCGAGCGTAAGCTGGAACACGCGGAGGCGCAATCGTCGCGGCACAAACTCGCCGCGATTGACGCCGCAGATAAGCGCGAAACTTGGTGCATCGAGGTGAGTTTATTTTACTTATCGTATGGGCAATTGGAGTGACGTGTTTTTTGAACTCAAATAAAGGTTGCGGTGTTACGAGCCAAGTGGCAGATGGAGAGGGACGCTCGAGTCGCCGAGGGCGCGTCGCACCGAAAGGCGTGGGCCGAGGAGCAGGTGCGTGTTGTTCCCGTTCTCATCGTGTTTGCCGTTACGATTGCCTAATTCAATTACCTCACCGTGACTGTCCCCCCATATATATACGCAGGCTCGTTTACAACGGCGATTCGACGACGAAATCTTAAACCTGAACGACGAGCTCCGTCTTCGCCTGGGATACACCGACGCCGAGGCTGCGGTGGGATTAAAAGCGTACGCGGTGGGTTCGGACAACAAGCCGAGGTTCCAGCGCCGGCCGTTTCCGGTAACGGCCGAGGCGGCTCAATCCGCGACGGCGAGGAGAGACGCGGTGCTGTCGCTGTTTGAGGGACAAAGCCTGGGACAAATCGGTAAGTTTATTTTAATTGTCGTATGGGCAATTGCTTGTAATGACGTTATGTTTTGTTTACAGTATCCATGGTTCGGAACAATGACTCCGGCGGCGATCAAAACTACTCAGCCGAGGACGTGCGGACGCACGCGTGTAAGATCCTCGCCAACCTCGCCGCCATCGACGAGCACAACGCGGTCCGCGTCGTCCAGGAGGGCGGCTTAAGGGCCATCCTGTCGGTGTTTGGAGGTTTCAACTCTTTGTCCAACTCGGAAGCCGTGAGTTTATTTATTTTTATATTTCCGTACAAGTGAGGGCGATTGGAATGACGTCGTGTTTTCTTTATTTACAGACTCGCCGCGTCGCGGCTGGCGCTCTGGCCAACCTGGCGATGGCGGAGGCGAACCAGGCGAGAATTTATTTTAATTTCTGTACGGGCAATTAGACTGACGTCGTGTTTGTGTTTTCTTTTCAGGCGCACGTATTGAACGGCGGCGCGGTGGAGATGCTCGGGACGTTCGCGCGTGACTCCACGGACCCGGCGTCGGCGAGGATGATCGCCGGCGCCGTCGCTAACCTCTGCGGCAACGGTGCGTTTTTTAAAACGCTTTTATATATGTAGGCAATTGGACTGACGCCGTGTTTTGTTTATACACTCATTACAGAAACCACAGAGTCGCTTTTGCACGACTGCGGTGGCTTGGCTCTCATCTCGCGTCTCGCGGACAAGTGGGCGGATAAATCCCCGGAGGTTCGCACGCAGCTCGCCAGGGCGCTGGCCAACTACACAAAGTGCGACGGGGGCAAGATGCGCGTCGCCACTTACCCTGGAGCGCTCGGTCTGGCATACCGATTATCGACAGAAAAGGTGAGAGTTTACTTCAACTCGTTATATATCGTACGGGCAATTAGTTTGAATGTTTAATTATTCACTCGTGTTTTGTTCAACTCTCCTCACAGGAGGACACGGGCGCGAGGCGACACGCGAGGATCGCGCTGTGCGAAGTGGCGACCGACCTGGACGTCGGCGCCGGTGCGGTGCGTGACGTACCTGGCGCGATGGCACTGCTCACCACGCTGGCGGGTAGCGGCTTGTTGAACGACGAGGAGTTAACCCCGGATGAGGGTTCACGGGACGAAAGGCGGGAGCGGAAGGCGGCGAGAAAGGCGCTTCGGCGGATCGAGCAGTCTCTTCCGCCCGACCACCGGTACTCCGACAGGCTGTGAACGTTTTGCTGCTGACGATGCGGCGTTGATACACGGTGTAAAGGTAGAGCCGATGTTAAAATTGGAATTTGAGCTTTCAGTTCTCAATCAAATCCAAGAAGAATCCACGCGCATCTATCGCAAATCAGGGGTTTCTCCAGGCGTATTCTCCAGACCCCCCCCGCCCCCCAAACGCGACCTCATAAGCCTCGCGCATCCGACTTCTTTCTTCGCTCGCGCGCTTCCCAAGTCTCCTCGTACTCCGCGATGTCGCCCGAGACGCGCGACGCGGGTCCCCGCGACATTCCCGGCGATGGTTGGGTGGCGGGTACCGGCGGGATCTTCTTCACGTTTGCTCGATCACAACTTTGCGCACAATTTTCGTCCCGACGCCGCGGTCGAGTTCGCGCAGGCGCGGTGCTCGCGGTGCTTTTGTCGGCGGGCGGGGCGAACGCGGCGAGCGTATCCGTCGGAACTGACCACGCGTGCGCTGTCTTGAACGACGGCAAGCTCATGTGCTGGGGGAATAATGCCAATGGCCAGCTAGGGATCGGATCAGTAGGTGGTTCTTCTACAAGCCCGGTGAACGTGAATCTCGGCACCGGCCGCACGGCAAAGGCTGTGTCGTGCGGGAACCATCACACCTGCGCAATCTTAGACGACGACAACCTCAAGTGCTGGGGTTGGAACAGCAATTATCAGCTCGGGTACAACGATGTAACCAGGAGATCCGCTCCGGAGGCGACAGCTGTGGTGAATCTCGGCGACAACTACGCACGCAAAGCGAAGGCTGTTTCGTGCGGGATTATGACGAGCGACGGATATACCTGCGCGATTTTGGACAACGACGCTCTCAAGTGTTGGGGCTCAAACAGAGATTATGCGCTTGGACATGGCAGCCTGGGATACGTTTATCACAAAACAGCTGACTGGGACGGGGCGATAAACCTCGGCTCAGGGCGCACGGCAAAGATGGTATCAGCCGGTAGTAGTGGTAGTTATGCATATGCATGTGCCATTCTCGACGACAACACGGCAAAGTGCTGGGGCAATAATTATCGAGGCGGGTTCGGGTCCAATGTCGGCGGTTCATTATATTCTCCGACTGCGGTGTCCCTAGCATCGGGAACCACCGCCACGATTATATCCGCGGGGAAGGGAGATCAAACCTGCGCCGTCGTTGACAACGGCGTAAAATGTTGGGGATATAACGACAAAGGCCAGCTCGGCGACGGCACTAAGACCAGCACTAAGACTCCGCTGAATGTAGACCTCGGATCAGGACGGACCGCTACGGACATCGCCGCCGGAGGTTACCATTCTTGCGCGATACTAGACGACGGTACCGTGAAGTGCTGGGGGTCGAACACGTTTGGGTCACTCGGCACAGGCGACAGAGTCTTTTCGACTGATAACCTTCCGACGGCAGTCGCGCTACCGGCGGGGCGTACCGCGTCAAGCATATCGGCTGGCGGAGGCAACACCTGCGCTGTTATGGACGACAGCTCCATCTGGTGCTGGGGCTACAACATCAACGGTCAGCTCGGGAACGGGGTAGACGACCAGACGTATTCCGCGAGCCCAACGCGGGTGTGCATCACCGACGACGACTGCGCCGCGCCGAGCGGCCCACCCGGCCCACCCGGCAACGACGGAAGCCCCGGCGCCGCGGGCACACCCGGCGCAGTCGCCAGTGGATCTAACGTGACCACCGTCTCCGGACCACCCGGACCACCCGGCAACGACGGAAGCCCCGGCGCCGCGGGCGCACCCGGCGCTTCCTCTTCGAGCTCGAGCGGCAACAACACGGTTTACGTGTACACGTACGTCAACGTGTCGGGGCCGCCGGGTCCCGCCGGTCCTCCCGGCCCGGGATTGGACGCGTACATCGACTCAGAGGGTAACCCGGTGGACGCCGCGGTTAGGAGGGTGGCGTCGCTCCCGATGCTGGCGCTGTCCACCGTGCTCTACCTGCTCCTCTACTGATTGGATGGTGTAATACAAGTTAATCACGCTAAAAGCTAGTCACATTCGGCCTAATGCCGCTCACTACTCGCTCCGATCCTTCACCTCGGTCGCCACCCACATCGCCTCCTCTTCCCCGACGTCGCCGTGCCACTGCGTGTCGATATCAGTCAGGTAAACGACGTAGTACCCGTGAATCAGCCTGTAAACAAAACACGCCGTCAGTTAAATTGCCTATACGCGAATAAAAAGATTTAAACTCACTCCTCTACGTACGGGACGAGCTCGCGATGGAGCCAGATCCTTGGACGGCAACTATACGGACGATATCTATCAACCTCCGTCGGCGGGCGGCTGCGCATAAGTCTCGCCTTGAGTTCCTCGCCTCGCAGCTTGGCGTAGTCACGAGCCATCGTGTCCAGACCGACGAGCTCGGCGAAGGCTTTTGCGACGGCGAAGCTCGGACAAAACACGCCATCCGTCCGTCCCTCTTTGCGCAGCACGTTTATAAACATGCGTCGTCCTCCCGTCGCGCCGACGATGCGAAGCTTGGCGCGGATGAAGTCCAACTCGAAGGCGCTCCGAAGGCTGCCGGTGAAGCCGCACTGGTTGATGAGCTTCATGATTCGACCGCGCGTCTCCTCGGAGACGTCAACCGGCAGCTTGCCGGTGAAATCTATGGAGGATCGCACGCGGTGCCTGGCCGTCGCGATGAACCGCGCCACTGTTAAATACGCATCCTTCTCAACCGCGGTGCTCTTTGTGTCGGCGGCGAGGTGCATGAACCCCAACGCCTTCTTCGCGTTGATCTCACCGGTGATCAGTGTCGCGCGGAAGCTCTCGTAGTCTGGGGAAGTTTTCGCATTCGCGCATGCGTTCTGGTATTCCCTCAGCTGCGCCCCGGTGAAGTTCGCCGGAAGTGTCGGGACGCCCTCGGGGACGCGCGCGGCGCTCGTCGCGTACATGTCGCCGGCTTCAATATCGCGCACGCGACGTTCGTAGCCGTGAAGAGCGCTCATCGAAGTCGGGTCGCGTTTGAGCCTCGATAACTCCTCGCGCGTCACGTATATCACCTTCTCATACTTCCCCAACATTCTCATCGTCGGCGCGACGGTCGACCAGTCACGCGTCCCGCCGGGAAAGACGTAGACCGGTATGTCGGCTGGACCCGAGCGGTATGCTTTATTTACTCCTCCGATATCCCGGGGCGTGCATCTCGTGCGCGCCATGCTCAGTGGCGGAAGGGAACGAGTGCATGATGGCCTTTCTTCGTTCGCGGCCGGGATTTTGACGGGCGAATATCCGCCGACTTTTCCATAGAGCAAACAGTCACATCGTTCAATGGATTTCCCCAAAAAAATGCCCAGGTAGAATCAAGGGGTGCAGACAAGTTTTGCAAAAGAGAAGTGCGGAGTCCCGCAAAAAACCCAAACCACGAGACATTTCCCCCGTCGCCCGTCGGGTTCGGCGACAGCGCGCGCGCGTAGACCCGTCAAGAGGTCGCCGTCATCGTCACGCTCGGGCTCGGTACCACCAAGTTTGGGCTGGATCTCCCCGACCGGGTTTCTCAGCCGACGAGGTCGTCGCGTTTCGAGAATTTCCGCTCGGGCCTTTTGGGTTGTTCGAAGGGTCGCGAGGTTCCGATTAGAAACCAAACACCGGTGAACCGCGCCGGTCTTGGGTCATGCCCGACCCGTTTGATGCCGTCTATGGCGTCATAAAATCGTGCAAGAATGCGAAAGACAGGGCTGTTCAAAACAAGAAGCGGTGCGTGCATCTCGTGGACATCATCGAGGGCGTCGAGCCCACCCTGGAGAGCATCGAGAGGGACTCGATGATGCGTCAAAAACAGGTGAGTAAGCTGAAGGACGTGATCGAAGAGGCTCAGAAACTGATTCAGAAGCAGTCCAAGAGAAGCAGTTTCATGGCTCAGATGTGTTTCAGCTCGTCGTTCAAGGAGGATTTTGACTGGGTCGAAAAGCGCGTGTTCCAGCACATGGAGATGATCCAGTTCAACCGCTACACGTCCGTCTCAACAAACAACTCGTCACCAATTCGCACGCAAAAGCTGAACGCGGTTGCACCAGATGCGCCCAGTCCTGAAGGAGATGTGCAGATACTCGGCAGGTGGTGCGAGCAGTGCGTCGACCTGAATGGGACTTTTGGCTTCTTTGACGTTGATTCGAAAACGGAGGAGGGTAGGAAGAGGCTCGGGCTGGTTCTCGATGACAAGGGGCGCGTCGCGGTCCTCGAATGGAGTGAAAAAAGTTTAAAATCTTTGTCGCCGGCTCCTGCAGACCTCGGACGGGTCAACGCACTGTGGGGCTTAAACCTCCGGGATAACGAACTGAAGGAGTTGCCTCAAGAGATTGCGCAGCTCACCTCACTGACGGATTTGTTCCTCGATCGCAACAAGCTGAAGAGCCTGCCGGCGGAGATCGGGCGGCTCACCTCGCTGACGGTGTTGGACCTCCACGGCAACAAGTTGACGAGCCTGCCGGCGGAGATCGGGCGGCTCACCTCGCTGACGTATTTGAACCTCCACGACAACAAACTGACGAGCTTGCCGGCGGAGATCGGGCGGCTCACGTCGCTGACGGAGTTGTACCTCAGCGGCAACAAGCTGACGAGCCTGCCGGCGGAGATCGGGCGGCTCACCTCGCTGACGGCGTTGACCCTCAGTGGCAATCAGCTGACGGACCTGCCGGCGGAGATCGGGCGGCTCACCTCGCTGACGGTGTTGCTCCTCAGCGGCAACAAGCTGACGAGCCTGCCGGCGGAGATCTGGCGGCTCACTTCGCTGACGAGGTTGGACCTCGACGGCAACAAGCTGACGAGTTTGCCGGCTGAGATCGGGCGGCTCACGTCGCTGACGTAGTTGCACCTCGGCGGCAACAAGCTGACGAGCCTGCCGGCGGAGATCGGGCGGCTCACGTCGCTGACGTATTTGGACCTCGACCGCAATCAGCTGACGAGCCTGCCGGCGGAGATCGGGCGGCTCACCTCGCTGACGACGTTGGACCTCGACCGCAATCAGCTGACGAGCCTGCCGGCGGTGATCGGGCGGCTTCGTGAACTCGGTTGCGAACTCTCGTTGGATGACGGCGTGACGATTGAGGGTGAGAATTTCAGCACATACGCAGGCTCGGACTCGGACTCGGACTCAGACTATTCAACCTCGTCCTCGCATTATTAATGTCGACTCGTCCCCGCGTTTTGCCATCTATGATCCGTCTATGATGTAATACATCACGTTAAAAGCTAGTCAGTCACCGTCGCCCTTGTGCCGCTTCCTATTCCTCGGCTCCGTATTATAGTCATCCGCCGACAGGTGCACCCAACTGGTCTTCTCGCTCCGATCCCACCACCGCTCCACAACGCCATTACCAACCACAGGTTCAGCCGCGTCGCCCGCCCTTCTGTACCACACCACGCTCCACCTGTCACCCGTGTACCTCGGATCCACCTGTTAATAATTAAACACGAGATAAACACGAGACGTCAATCTAATAATCGCCCATACGTACCCAGTGCACCTTCCTCCCGTCCACGGATGCCATTCTGTTCCTGGTATCAATCACGGCGACGGCGTCAAAGTTTGTCTCGACGCAGAGACATCCTCCGTACGGGCATTTACCCCGGGAGTCCGAGTTTTCCGCATACGGTGTAAAGTCACCCAGCGAGCACGCAAACTGCGGCGCCACGTCCATGGCGTCCACGTGCGGCGAACCTTTGACCGTGTGCGTCACCGCGAGCCCTGTACACAAAACACAACGTCGTCACACTAATTGCCCATACGATAATTAAAAATAAACTTACCGTCGAACCGGCCCGCGACTTCATCGCCGGCGACTGACGCCAACAACGCCTGAAAAACACAAAGTTTAATCACCACACGGGCAAACAGTTATGAGAGGAGGACATAAGAGGGCAAATATAAATAAAATCGCACCTCGCACTCGTCCCAGACCCACCGGTACCGCTCCAGTTTACGCCTCTGTCTCGCCCCCGCGGTGGGTAAACTAGTGAGGCTGAGGTACCTCGCGGAGGATATGACCCCGGCGCGGTCGGGTCTGTGCGCTTTGGGCCATCGCCTGTGCGCTTTCGTCCCTTTCGTAACCTCCGACCCGAGCTCTTCTGTAATAATAAGGTAATGATAAACAAAACACGACTCGTCAGTCCACAAATTGCCCATACGTACGGAAATAAAAATAATTGAAACGCACCGAGGCATCTGACCATCCGATCGATCGCGTCCGCCGGGATGGGCGCGGTGGCGTTCGCCGGGTCAGCCATGGTCCAGACCCTGGGCGTCACGTTCGCCGCCGTACCGCCCGAGGTTCGATTCCCGGATGGATCGTCGATGGGTTCGCCGTGCGCCGCGCAGAGCCTCTCCACCAGCCGCAGTCGCCACAGACCGTGGCCGCCCTCGTCTGTAACAAACAAAACACGATAGATGTCAGTACAATTGCCCATATACACGAATTAAAATAAATTCACCTTTCCATCTCTTCTCATCCTCGGGTGACACGGCGATGTTCATGGACGCGAGTCTCGCGCGGATCGCCTCCGGTTCGAGCGGCGCGAGCTGCGCGGCGAGACCCACGCCGCCGCCGCCGTTGACGTCATCCGATGACGCGTCGTCGCGTCCCGACATGCTGTCTAATTGCCTACACGCGTCCACCTTTTTGCGCAGCGTCTCCGCCGCTCGTCTTAAATGAAACACGCACTCGCCCGATGATGTCGTCGTCGTCGATGCGTCCGGCACCTGGAATGACGCTCCTTTGCACAGCGTGAGCGCGGTCGCCGCGTCCGTCGCGGATGCAAAGTCGACGAGCGCGAACCCGACCGGGTCGTCCACGCCGTCCACGCGGTACGTGCTCCGCCTGAGCACGACGGCGAGTGGGGCGGGGGCGCCGAGGGCGATGAACGCGCGCGAGATTTGGTCGGCGTCGAGTCGCTTGGGCACCGAGCCCATCCACAGCTGTGCGCCGCTGCATCCGGCGTCGGGGGTGGTGGGTGACATCGTCAAGACGCGCGCGTGTGTCCCGTGGTGACGTGTCGGCGGCTAGCGCATCGCCACCCAGGGTCAGCGCCGGGCGACTGTGCAATGTAAATCATTCATCTATCGGTTGTTCGTTTCTCGATGACACTGCTTGTTGACTCTCACGCAAACCCTTGGAAACATCTATCGATCATACCGAGAGGGGCGCCCCGCACTGCCGTACCATGGAGGGTTACGGGCAGCCCGGCATGTACGGCGGCGATCCGTACGCCGCGCAGGCGTACGCCGCGCCGCCCGGCATGGAAGCAGCCTACGGAGGCGCCGTCGACCCCAACGTCTACTCACAGCAGGCGGCACCGCCCGTGACGGGCGACTGCTTCCCCTACGTATCGAACCACACCATCTCCGCCGTGGCTGAGCAACGCGGGCGATACCCCGACCCGATCGCCGCGCTGGCGTTCGACCCGATCCAGGAGCTCCTCTACGCGGGCACCACGGACGGGCGCATCACGACGTTCCACTCGCCGTCGATGGAAAGGCACGCCGCGTGCGCCGCGCACGAACCGGGCGTCGTCTCAGACGGCACGCTGGCCATCGCTCCCGTCGGTGGCATGGCCGGTGGGTGCGTCTCCGTGTCCGCGACGCGCTTCGCGTGCCACTCACCCGGCATGGTCAAGCGGTGGAGCCACGACCTCGGCGCGGAGGACCCGGTGAACGATCCACTGACGTGCTGCGCGGTGGACCCGCACGCCATGGGAGGCGTCGGCCGAGCCTACGTCGGGCGCGTCGCAAACCAAATAACACAAATCGACATCGCCACCGGTACGTTCATTAACTATTTGAATACCCACGCACGGGCAATCAGTATGACTGACGTCGTATTTCTTTTATTTATGTATTCACAGGGAAAATCAGTCTCACAGCGGACGTCTCGGGGGCGTCGTGCGGCCGAGGGACCGCCGTGATGGTCGGAGGCGCGCCGAGAGGGACCGTCGCGTGCGGCGGCTACGGCGGCGAGCTGTGCCTGAGGGATCCGCGGAGTAAGATGAGAGCCGAAGTGAACTTGTCGTCGCCGGCGCACTCGGCGGGGGTTCAATCCATCGTACGTTATTTCTATTTACCTATTTACCTATTTCCGTATGTGTATGGGCAATTTGACTGACGTGATCCGTTTTGTGTATCACAGGCTGTCGGCGCCGATAACAACCTGCTGGTGACGTGCGGGCTGACTTTGGACAGAAGCGGGGCGGTGCAGGTTGACAATTTTTTGAAGATCATCGACGTCAGGCTGGGCATGCGGGTGCTGAACGTGCTGCAGTTCCAAGCCGGTGAGTGTCTTTTTGTTCTAATCTCGTATGGGCAATTTGTACCGACGGCGTGTTTTGTTCACAGGGCCCACTTGCGTGAGCTTTGACCCAAAGTACGAGTCGTGCGTTCAGATCGGATCGAGCTCCGGGACGGTGCGTTTATTTGGTTATTCTCGCGTGGGCGATTAGACTGATTCTCTCGTGTTTTGTTGTTCAACTATTTACAGGTGCAACGTATGGACTGCGGCGGGCAGGAAGGGCACGCGTTCCAGTCTTTCCACGTGGACTGCGGCGGGTACAACATGAACGCGATGGCCGTCTCAAACACCGGCGAGGTGAGTGTTACTTTTACTTTCCGTAGTCTACTCACCTCGCAACCGTACCCATCCCATACTCGAATACCCAATCACCACCCTAATGGTAATTACTGACCAATCACCCCTACCGATACGTACGTAGACACTCGCGTTCGGCGACGAGGCCGGGTACGTGCACCTGTGGTCCGCGAGCGTCTCCGACGATCCAGACGCGGAACCAGTGGTGAATGAATTCAGCCACGGTGAGAGAAGTTTCTTTTATTTGAGTTTATTTTAATTCTCGTACGGGCAATCAGACTGACCTTTACGTGTTTTGTTATCAACAGAGTGCGTGGACCCGCCGAGGGACGCCGAGTGCATTCAAAAGTGGTTCGCCGGGGAATTGAACCCGGAGGCGGACGAGGCCAATCTACGGGTTCCACCGGTCGACTACGGCGTCCCGCACGACACCACGACGCCGCCGTTGTCGCACATGGACCCGGATTCGCCCGATTTCGTCATGAGCGTCGGTGAGTTTCTTTTATTTGTATTTCCGTGTGGGCAATTGGATTGACTCAAGTGTTTTGTTAACAGGTAAACCGCCGCACATCATACCAAAGTCAGTCATGGACACCGTCAAGATCCACGACGGCATAGGGTACGCGCCGAACCCTCACTACAAACGCGGGGCGCCGAAGGTGAGTGTCTATTAACAGTCTCCCTTCCATACTCAAATACCCAATAACCACCCGATTACCGACCGATCACCACCCTAATTAACCACCCGCGATCTCAGGGCGACGCGTACAGAGCCGCCGCGCCTTTGAAGAATAAACGCCTCGAGTCCAAATTCATGAAGGAGGAGGCGATGAAAGCGGCTAAATCCGACGCCGCTAAAACCGGAAACACGTCCGGCGGCGTCTCTAAATGCCCCTTGCCGGTTTTGTACCACAGAGTAATTGAACGATTAGGATCGCACAAGGCTCGGTTTGAGGAGTTTGACTTTGCGCATTACAACCGGACGAGACTGCTGGGGTTCACGAACGACCTGGCGAACTGTTACGTCAACCCCGTGCTTCAGATGCTCCATTTCGTCCCGGAGTTACGATCGAAGGTGCTCATGGGTCACACGTGCGACAGAGAGTTTTGTTTAACGTGTGAGCTCGGTTTTCTTTCGCACATGTTATCTCAGCCGCCGACGATCGGCGCTGGGAGCCACTCCAGTTCCTCGATGACGTGCCAGGTACGTGTATACACACAGTCTCCCTTCCATACTCAAACACCCAATCACCAAATACCAAATACCAAATACCAATTACCACCCAATTACTGACCGAACACCCCCACCCCGTCACCACCCAGCCGCTTAATTTCCTGCGAACGCTGAGGCAAGTCAGAGAAGCGGCGGCGCTCGGTTTGATCGAAGGGAAGGACGTGGAGTTGGACACTCGGCTGGACCAGAGCTACGCGCGGCGGATCCAGGCGTTCCAGCGGTTCATACTGGAGCAACTGCACAAAGAGGAGATGCTCGGGGTGAACAACAAGGGCGGGAGAGGGGGTAAAAATACACATTCAAAAGCTGGGGAAAATCAATCGAACGAAAACGATGACATCAACGGCGGCGTGGAGAGCCTGTTCGCGCTGACATCTACGCAGACCCACTCGTGCGCGCAGTGTAAGCACGTGGAGGTTCGCACCGCGCGTTCGTTCCAGACGGACCTGGCGGTGAGCTTCATTTTACCTTATTTCCGTATATATAGGCGATTGGACTGACGTCGTGACAATTATTTGTGTTTACAGTACCCCGACAAGAAGGACGAAGGCGCGATTCGAACGAAGCCTTCGTTCGCCGATTGCCTTCGCGATTCGCTGAAAACGTCCGGCGAAGTTCGCGCGTGGTGCGAGGGGCACAAGGCGTACACCCGCATGTCCAGTGCTCGTCACCCTAAGGCGCTGCCGCGGGTGATGTCCGTGAACCTCGGGATGAGGGACCCCGACGACCTGCGGTGGTGGGGGGTCAACGTGGACACGATCAACTCGCACACAAAGGAAGCGGCGGCGCCGATTAAAACCCAGTGGCTGCCGCACTATCTGCACGTACACGTCAGCGGAAACGACTCTAATTCGGATTCCAATTCCAACGACGTCACCGTGACGCAGTCACTCGCGGATGACTTGGACCAGCTCGAGACGCGTGACGGCGGCGTGACGTACGAGCTGACGGCGCTGGCGTGTCTAGCCAGAAGACCGGCTGAGGAGGTGAGTGCTTATTCACTGGCCTTACTTTATTTCGTCGTCCAACCGCTGAGCAGTAGCAGTATCCTTTCATGAATTAGACTC
>JACLAB010016690.1_pt1 | contig 19898 bp, 11 predicted proteins | sample 8027921 | NCBI WGS metagenome assembly JACLAB01 (sample SAMN15725117, study PRJNA655200) | protist metagenome | isolation source: fluorescence activated cell sorting (FACS) single amplified genomes of... | place: USA: West Boothbay Harbor, Gulf of Maine | collected 2000-07-19
ATCGCTGCGTTTTGCGGCGATGAAATCGGCAAACTCGACGCATCTTCCTCTTCTTCGTTTAAGAAGCGTTCGGAGGAGAAAACATCCCCTGGCTTTGGCGTTTCTGCTCTGCTTGACGACGAGAGATGTTTCGTAGGCACGCCGAGCTGGGTTCGATCCGAATTAAACCTTGTGTCAAAAGAAACAGAAGAAGAAACGGAAAGTAGCAGTGGCGCTTCGTTTGCCGCCGTGGGTACTACATCAAAAGGTATACTCGCGCTCTTCCAATTGAAAGACGAAATGCGACCGGATGCCATCGAAACGATTCAAAGATTCAAAAATGAGTTGAACTGCGAAGTGCACGTTTTATCGGGCGATCGCCAAGCAGCCGTCGATGCGGCGGTTCGAGAACTGAGCGCTACTCCCCTCTTCGCGTCCGCTCGCGGCAATCTCTCGCCGAGCGATAAAGCAGCCATCATCGAGAAATTAAAAAGCTCCGGGAAAACGGTGGCCATGATTGGCGACGGCATCAACGACGCCCCAGGATTAGTCACCGCGGACGTCGGTATTGCTGCCTCCGGCGGTCTCGAAGCCGCCGCGGCTGCCTCCGGCGTCGTTTTAGTTTCAGAGAAGAACGAAATCGCCGCCTCGGCGGACGCCGTGGAACTCGGTCGCGCCGCTTTAGCAAAAATACGGCAAAATTTAGGATGGGCGTTAGCGTATAACGCCGTCGGTATTCCTCTCGCCGCCGGCGCTTTTCTTCCGGAATACGGCATCAGTCTCAACCCGAGTTTTTCAGGCGCGATGATGGCGTTCTCCTCGGTCGCCGTGGTTACCAATTCCGTCCTTCTCAAAGGTCCCACGGGAAGACTCGGCGACGTCCACTTGGGGTGGGGACTTCAAAAAAAAGAAGAAGAGCCTCCTAAACGTTCGTCATTGTAGTAGTAGTAAGTTGTAACAGTATGCTATCATAGCGAGAAAAAAATGGAGGGGGACGAACTCTTCATCGAAGAAAAAAAAAATTCATCATCTTCAGTAAAAGAATGAAAGCGATACTACCGGCAACAACGGCAGATACAGCTCCGGATGATGCGAAGACGTCGTGGGAAAACTGGATGCGATGGAGTCATCATCACAACCACAACATATCGTCGTCTGAATCGTCTTCAAAATCGTACGAAGCGCTCTCAGAAGATTTGATGATACAAAAGAACGAGAAGAGCGTGGCACAGTCGTTGAAACAAATAGAATTAGACGTCACCCGAACCTTTCCGAACGACAAGGATTTCGTTCACAACGGACGAATGATTCCTCCTCTGAGACGCATTTTACAAGCTCTGAGCGCATCTGATGCCGTGAAAGGGTACACGCAAGGCATGAACTTTCTGGTTGGGTTTCTTTTGAAACAACAGACGATGATGATGCAGATGCCCACATCGTCAGCGAGCGAAGCGGAGTGTTATTCTTTGAGCAAAACGTTCATCGAACACGTTTTGACCGGGTATTATTTCATCAGCGAGAAGAAGAAAAGCGAGGAAAACGCTGATTGGTTCGCGTTAAAGAGAGATTTGAAAGTTTTGGACGAGAAAACGAAACGTCTCTTCCCTCGATTACACGAAACGTTGTCCGCGAACGGCTTCTCGGTGACGTTTTTTTGCCCGCGGTGGTTTCTGTGCGCGTTTATCGGGGTGTTGCCGGATGAGGTGGTGAAGAAGGTGTTCGATGCGCTCTTGTTTCACTTGTGGACGCAAAAACAGCAGCAACAACAACAGCAGCAACAGCAACAACGGGCGACGACGAGTTCTTCGTCTCCTTTAGCTTCGGGATGCTGCTCGGAGATGCTCGTGGCGTTTAGCTTGACGACGTTGAGCTTTGTTCAAGATGAACTCGATGCGAGAAGGACGAGCGACGTCGACTGTGAAGCGATAGTATTAGCGATTAGAGATGCGACAAAAAGCATCGACGGTGAGGTGTTTATGAAACGCTTCGCGGAAATATCCTTTTCTTCGCGGTCGTCGTCGTTAGAGAATACGAAAGAGGAAGGAAGAAAGATAACAAAAACGAGGAAACGCGCGCGTTACGAAGAGGACGACGATGACGAAGAAGAACAAAAAGAGGCAAACACCAGAATGAAAACGCCAAAGACGGCGTCACTGGTGGGCAGTAAGAAATATAACCATCTGCAACCAACGCCATTAGCACCACCGATTGGAAGTGCGGTGAAGCGCGTCTTGACTCCAATCGCGAACTATTTCTTTTCCATCAACCCGAACGACGAACCGGCGCAGCCGCAACAGAAATCTCCAGCGATGAAAACAGCAACAACAACTGCAAAGACGCCACAAAGCTCGCGTTTGAAAGCTACGTACGCGATTTCGACAAATAAGAAACGGCGAATGGAAACAGTGAGAACTTTTGAAACGCCAATCGACGATCCGGAAGGATACGAACGAGATTTACTCGAATTACTAAGAGCCGAAGAACATCAAGCGATGACGCCGGTTAGAAAAATTACAATAGCACCTGTAGGCGATGAAAATTGCTGCGATACTATACCAACTATGGCGGTTGGATTCTTTAGCCCGAGAGCGGCTAAAGAATTAGGACCGGAAGCGAGGCGTTTGGAAACTATACGCTCGCCTTTGTCGCCTTTGATGAGCTTTCGCTGATAAAAAAACTTGACGCGATTTGAAAGAAATATCAATCAATCTATATAAAAGTAACTACTGAGATTCACATTTAGTTTCCACCGCCGCCTAATGAAATATGTTGGAGCATGCGAAGTAACTCGTGACTGCTAATCACGTTGCCTCCGCCTCCCAAATTCGTTTCTAAAAATTGCGAACGACTCGGTTTTGGACCGCACAATCCGCCAACTTGCTCCTCGTTCAAACGATCCAAACTCCCGCCGTCTTTATTCGCTTCCAACCATTTCGGATTGTTATTCAAATGTCTTCGCATCTCGCTCCGCTCTTCATCCGTGGCTTCCCCAAACTCTCTCAAAGCGTTCGCCAACACTACCGCGGATCCAACGTTTCCTTTTCTTTTGCTCAAGCGTTCACACAGCAAAGCTTCGTCCATAGTCTCCGCCACCTTTGTCGGCAATGAATTCTTATACACATCCCCCGAGCCTTCATCTCTCGCGCACACGACCAACGGTATCCAAAGCTTTTCGTGAGGACTCGATAACGCGGCTAAAATAGCTCTCGATGCCGCCGCGTGAAACGCGGACGACCACGGGTATTCGAACAACATAATCGCCAACGTTTCTAAAGTCATTGGTTTCTTGTCGTCGTTCGTTTCCTCCAATTTCAAATGCGCCATCTTCTCATCAATTTCCAAACATCCCAACTGTAGCATCATCGCAATAATCTCTGCTGCTCCAACGCGATGACTCCCAATCGCTCGCATCGTCGTCTCTCCCGGAATAATCTCGCGCGTTTTCGAACTCCCCGGTCTATACGCCATCCCCGGATCAATCGTCAACGCTTTTGCAAACACCGACAACTCCTTCGCCGCCAATTGAACGCACTTGGGTAAATCGTGCAAATTCAACCCATCTTTACTCTCGTTCAATTCGTCATCTTCTTCTTCGTCTTCTTCGTTTACGATGCCAAAAATCGATCTCACGCCGCCGTCCGACGACGACGCGCCTCCTCCTCCTTGCTGACTCTCAATCTCCTCTCTGTTCGCCAACTGCTCTAAAGCGTCGTTGCTCAGTTGCCACAACGTCGATCCTAACTTTTCGTACTTTTCCAGCGGATTCTCGTCCGCAACCGCGACTTTGACGTATTGCAAGAGTTCCGAAAAGTCTTCCTCCCGCATGCGTTCCGAGTCGTTTTCACCGTCTGATTCGTTTTCTCCTTCGTCTTCTTCTTCGTCGTCCTTGTTGTATAAGCCACTCCTCGTATTAGTATTAGTATTGTCAAACAACGCGTTGTTTCCACCACCACTCGTACTACTCCTCGCGCTATCATCGTTACCGTTACTATTAGTATTATTATCTTCATCCGGAGGCGTCGTCGCGTCTTCGAACACGTCCTCGTCCTCGTCGTCGCTCTCTTGGTTTTCATCCGAGTTCGAATCGATTTCATTCGTGTTCGTCAAATCGGTTTTGGGATTCGGCGTCGTCGTCGTCGTCGAAACCGTCGTCGTCGCGGCGTTTTTACCATCGCCATCGTCGGTATCTCCTCGTCCCTTTTTCGTTTCGTCGTCCTCTTTCACTCCAGAAGAAGAGGAGGACAGGTGCATCGATTCCAGTTGGTGCTCCATGATGTTTTTCGTAGATGTGTGATGGGTCTTTCAAGTGAAGTCCAAAAAGGAGGCGAAACGCTCAAAAGGAAAAACGAGTGCGCGCGATGCGCGTAAGGGCGGCGTTACAATTTATTTATTTCTTTCTCTCTCTCCCACTTCTATTCAAAGTGTACCATGTACACCAATGCGATTCTTAAAGACAGCGTATTGTTCATCCGTCGGTTCCGGGCACCCTTTTTCGAGCAAGTAGTTTAGGCAGTCGGTATGCTCTTCGTACCGAGCGCAAGCGATGTATTGCCAGACGTTAAGAGGCGCTCTCGCCTCTTCGACTAAGTATTTGAGGCAATCGAGTTGGCCATAGTTTGCAGCACCTGCCACACAGGCGGTCTTTACTGCATCATCAGATATCTTTCTTTCTTCGACGAAATATTTCAAGATCTCCACGCAACCATTGCATGCTGCTTCTCCTGCCGCTACTTTTTCCGTCTCTCGCGAAGGTTTCACTTTGTCGAAAAGAAATCGAAGACAGTCGAGGTTTCCTTCAATAGCAGCATATCTACACGCCTTTTCTTCATCATACGGACAACCATTGTCAAAGCAATACTTCAGTATCTCGAGATTACCTTTACGTGCTGCCTCAATAATCGTCCATTCATCCCACTTGCAATGTATCACTTCTCTCGCCCACTTGAGGAACTCGAGTCTGTTCGTTCCAGTAACTTGCTCGGAAAACCAGGCTTGATCCATCACCGTTCCACTTTTACTTTTCTCTCCCCATCTCGTATGATTCCACGCCCATTCCAACGTCGAAATCGATGAACATTCGTAAATAGCGCAACATAATTTCGATACGTCTACCCCGGCGTACGCAAGCACATCCCAACTCTCTCTATTCACCAATGCAAAGAACCACCGATCCGTCGCATCCAATTTCGGCATCACATGCGAGGCAAACACATCCTTATGATGCGTCACCAATCCCGTCCAAATCGCCGTCGGTCCGAGCTTCAACCGCTCCAAATTCTCAATATGCTCCGCTAAAGCTTTTTCTCTCTCCTTCTCCTTTTCCCTCTTCGCCTCCCCGGATATAATGTTCCCCATCGGTTATTGATTAAAGTCAAACCCCCGAGAAGCGTTTTTTTTTGTGAAGTGGTGTGGCAATTTCCCCGAAATCCCCTCAGTGTAAGACTCACACATCCTCGCGCTTAAAACGAGAGTCATCGTCACAAAATGTCCACAAAACCGACTTTTGCAAAGACCACCCCGAACGGTGCACGCCGCGCTGGCGTTGCAAACGATGGGCAAAAACTCGCGCGATTATGTGCTCGTTCTTCTTCTTTTTCTTCTTCTCAAAGTAAATGCAGAGGGAAAAGATGCACGAGCGGAACGTGCTGCACTAAAGCGTCGTCGTCGTCAAAAGATGAAGCGTCTTCAACAAACGTCCGATACGAAGGCATCGCGCTCCCGACGTTATTAAACAACATCCCACACACGAGAGAAATCCGACGTTTTTTTTACGACGACGCCACGGAGAGCGTTTTGAGAGCGATTAAAGATGACAGAAATGTGCGCATGAAAGTCTTTACTGAATTCCCGGAGATGAACGTGGAAGGGGACGTGTTTCGAGCGGGAACGTTGTTGGAGATGGTGCGAACGATGGCGACGGAATTAGCGAGGATGGAGAGGAAAGACGGGAGTGGTGGGAAGCAGAGGGTGAAACTGTGCGTCCAAGGGAGCATGGGGACTGGCGTCTTTCAAGGCTTGCCGCTGGCGCTGAGCGGGATATCTCGCTTGATCGATTTGATGGATTGGGAAGAAGACGTGGCGGAGAGAATTAGCAACGGGGCGATTGGGAAAGACCACGCGAAAGACGACGAGGACGTGTTTATACTCATTTGCCCGCAGAATATCGTCGGGTATAGCATATTACCGTACATGGAAGAAATGATGGAAGTCGCGGGTAATCGACCGATGATTTTGTTAAATCCAAAGCTCGGCGACATTCAAAGCGCCGGGAACGTCATGTCCATTCGAGGCAGGCAAGGACGAATGGAATTTGCCAACAGTTGGGAAGAAATATACCATTTCCGCTTGCTCTACCGCAAACCGTTCTTTTTCCCGATATACGGCGCGCTCCGGAAAAGCTATTCGAGCGCGGAAGAAGACGATACGTGGGAATTGTACAAACGATTCGGCAAAATGGACGACGAGTATTATCAGTTGATGGAGGTGTATAAGAAAGAACCGAATCCAGACCAGATGACCAAAGTTATTTGGGGGAAGCGGTAATGTGGTGTTGTCATAGTTTCATCGATGAGAGTGTAGTTTTGTTGTTAGTAGCGTGTTTGCGAAATTCTCGTCATAATAAACCTTTACTCACGCACACACACACACAGATACTACATATTTACCCTCACGCGATGACATCCTCTCATCACGACCTCCCTTCCTCTTTGGAAACTGCCGTCCTCTGCGAGTCGGTCAAAATGCCCGACGACGCGCCGTTCATTCGAGGGTACGACTTTGCTCCCCCTGCTTCGTCGTCGTCGTCGTCTTCAGACGCCAAAAACGGCGCAAAAACGGGGAAAAGTGGTGGCGGCATCTGTTACGAAACCTTACTCGACTCTCTCTTAACGACTGGATTCCAAGCCACCTCTTTGGGGATGTGCATCGAGGAAGTGAACAGAATGCTCAGGTGGCGATTATCGGACGAAAAGAGAACGACGACGGAAACGAAAGAAGGAGGAGAGGAAAACACGTTCGAACCTTCCCGCGACGATTTGTTGACGGACGAAGAGAGAAGTGAAATTCGGACGAAAATTTTTTGCGGGTTCACGTCCAACTTGACTTCATCGGGCGTCCGAGAAACGTTGTGCTACTTAGCCAAGAACAAAATGATCGACGTGTTTTGCACGACCGCGGGAGGAATCGAGGAAGATTTCATCAAGTGCCTCGCGAAGACGTACATTGGGGATTTCGCGCTGAAAGGCGCAGACTTGCGAGAGAAAGGATTGAACAGAATAGGGAACTTGTTAGTCCCGAACGATAACTATTGCAAGTTTGAAGATTGGTTGATGCCTCTTTTAGACAAGATGTTGAGCGAGCAAAATGAGAAAGGCACGCACTGGACGCCTTCGTCGTTCATTAAACGATTAGGTTTGGAAATTAACGACGAGACGTCGGTGTTTTATTGGTGCGCGAAGAACGACATCCCGGTGTATTGTCCGGCGCTCACCGACGGTTCCATCGGCGACATGCTCTATTTTCACTCGTTTAAAAATCCAGGTTTAATCATCGATTTAGTCAAAGACATTAAAAACTGTAACGACGAAGCGTTTCTCGTCAAGCAACCTCGAAAAACTGGGCTCATCATATTAGGAGGCGGTGTCGCCAAACACCACATGGCGAACGCGAACCTGATGAGAAACGGCGCCGACTTCGCCGTCTACATGTCCACGGCGACGGAACACGACGGCTCAGACAGCGGTGCTCGACCGGACGAAGCCGTCAGTTGGGGGAAAATTACCTTGGACGCGAGACCGGTCAAATGCTACGTGGATTGTACCATCGGGTTTCCGTTGTTAGTCAGCAGGACGTTCGCCAAACCCGGAGGCGATTGGGTTCCCAAGAAGGCTTGAAATTTGTAGAGAACAAAAGTCCTCATTTATATTGTTTGTAGTAGTAAGTCAGTAGTATTCACATTAAAACCATGGCGTTGTCAAAAGCAGTCACTCTCGACGACGTCTCGTTTCCATTTTCTTCTTCTTCCTCCTCTATCTCCTCCGAGTCCGGGTTATCCTCCGAAGTTATCCAAGCGTACGAAAACATCGGCTTCGTCTGTTTGAACGGATTTTTACGCGAAGAGGAAACACAAACGCTTCTTCAGCGCGCGAAAACGCTCGAGCGAGACCATCATCGCCGCGAGAAAACGGAGAATACGTCCAAAAAAACCGTGTTCACGACCGGGGAGAAGAAACAAGCGTCGAGTTGTTCGGACGAATACTTTTTAAACAGCGCTTCGAATGTTTCGTATTTTTACGAGGAGGAAGAAGAAGAAGGAGAAGAGACTTTGAATAAAATCGGCCACGCGTTGCACGATTTGGATCCTGCATTCGGTGCATTTTCACGAAGCGAGAAGATGAAGCGATTTTTAGAACAGTTGGGTTTAGTCAAGCCGACTCCGGTGCAATCGATGATTATATTTAAAAACGCGCGGTGCGGCGGCGAAGTCGTGCCTCACCAAGACGATACGTTTTTGCGCACCGGGCCGGAAAAGAGTACGATTGGCGTTTGGGTCGCGTTGGAGAAGTGCACGATTGAGAATGGGTGTTTGCGAGCGTTGCCAAGAAGCCATTTGAATGGAACGAGGAAGCGGATGTTTGTAAATCACGATGCGGAAGTGAGAAAGGTGCAGTTTTCGAACGACGGCGACGGCGAGGAAGTTGAGTATAACATAGAAGAGTTCGTGCCGTTGACAGTCGACGCGGGAACGTTAGTCTTTTTGCACGGAGAGAACGTGCACTGGAGTTTAGCGAATACGAGCGATAAAAATCGAATGGCTTACAGCGTGCATTACGTGGACAGTGGGAAGGACTCGTGCGTATGGCTAAACGATAACTGGTTACAACGACCAGAGACGTTTCCGTTCAAATGTCTTTGATAAAAGCGGCTAGGGCAGGTGTGTAAATAAATATAGTGTACAACAGTAATGTATAAAGTAGCTCTCATCTATTCCGCGCTTTTTGCTCGACGGCATACCTCGAAACCACGTCGAGAGTTTGGTTTTCGATTATTTCCTGCACATACTCTTCCCCGCCGAGAAGTTTCGCGCACATCGTTCGCGCTTTCGCGGCTGCTTCTCGGAGAGATTCAAACGCTGCCGCATTTTTCTCAGATATATCTGTTATCGCATTGATGTTGTCGTGAATGGTATACGTATCTGGAAGGCGCACGGGGACTTGCGTGAGTAACGCGAGAAGAGCACTGGATGCGTCGTTGAGCTGCATTTCAGCTCGCGAGAATGCAGCCTTCAATTCTTCCTCGGTTATGTCCCCGATTTCATTTAGCAACTCTTCGAATCCATCTTTTTCTTTTTCTTCTTCTCCTCCGTCGTCGTCGTCGTCGTCGTCGTCTCCACTGAACGTGTATGCGCGCACTATCATCTCAATCGTCTCAATCTTCTTCGCAAGCATCGCCCTCGCTTCTGGTCGTTCGGCGACGAGTGCAATGAGTGTTTCTAAAATTTCAGCCTGTAAAAGGAGCGAAGCGTACGCGTCGTCCTTTTCCTCCAAGGCGTTCGATAGATTCTTCATCCGAATTTTATCATCGTGCTCGTCGCTCCAATCCGCATCCTTGGTTTTATCCCGCATATTCTTTCGAATGGCACCGTAAAAGTTCAAGAATGCGTCTTCTAAGCGCTCGAGTTCTTTCTTTTCTCGTGTATCATCGTCTTCCTCTTCGAGGTGTTGGCGACGACGAGGTCGCCCCGGGCGCGACCGCGTTGTCTGCTGATTTTCGAGCTCCCGGGTGCACACGTCCACGAGCATCTCGATAAACGATACGAACACATCGTGTTCGCTCGAACCATCCGTAATACCAACGGTGCCTACACAAAGCAACGCGCCGCGTGCTACTCTCGCCGCGTATCGCTTTTCTTTGTTACTACTCTTCACTCTCAAACTTTCGCCATCGTCTCCATCTTCCTCCTCCTCCTCGTCTCGATGTTGCGCCCTACACAGCGGCACGCCGTTGAAAGATAAGTTTAGAACGTCGCCTAAAATTTCAAAAAGCGTATTCCTGGGCATTATATCTTCCATCAAATACGCGAGCTCTTCATCTTCTCTCCTGTCACCTATGCTGCTAGTACTACCGTTGCTATTTTGACTCGCCCAGCCGATTTTCTTCGTCTTGTTCAAATTTCTCTCCTGCCCGCCCTCCGACGTAGTTATCGTTGCAACGTCGTACGCGCTCAGAACGTTCTCTCGCTTCCTCTCGCTGCCGTCCTTCCCTTCATCTCCAATCATAAAAGCCATTCGAAACAACCTCTTCGAAAATATCCGGTACCTGTTCGCTCTCGAGGACGACATGACGAACAACGTCGCCTCTCGCAACTCGTCCAGAGCTCGCGCGTAGTGCGATTCAATGTTATTGAAATAATTCTTCTTCTTGTTCTCGCTCGCGTCTTTCGCGTACCTAATCCTACCGTCCAAAGTACCACTCACCATGTGCATATTATTGACTGGAAACTTTAAAATCCCCTATAGTATTTTGTGAAAATAGAGGTCAGCTAAATACGAACGACGAGGAAAGAGCGCGCGAAGAAGATGCCGCTGCATCAAACGATAAAGTTAAGGAATCAGTTATCTGTTCTTCGATGAGTCGCGTCACTTTTACGACAGATGACGACGGAGGGGTTACTGTATTAGTCCATCCTTTTCTCCTCCCAAACGCCCTCGCTTTGCGCAGCGCGTGCGAATATATTTCAATCAGCTCCCCTCTCCTTCTCTTTCTCTCTCTCTTGAATTTCATATCGCCCGGCGCCTTTCGAAAAGGAAAGTGGACGCTTAAAGTCTCCTTTTCGCTACGATGATGTTATAAAGTCGGGCATTTTGAAGAGAGACAGAAGAGGAGAGGAAGAGGGGAGCGTCCTCTCGAAACACATAACAGAACAACACATTTGCGTTGGCGAAAGGGAGAAAAATCCAGAGTAAAAACGTCCAAACGCAATCGTCATCCGGTCGGTATCAGACCTTTTACTACGTTGTTGAATACATCATTTTCCTTTTCACACATCGCGCGTGACAACGAGAGAGGAGCGAAAAGTAGCGCACCTGCGTCTGTTCTTGCGTCTGTAAAGTATCTATGTCTCGCAGCGCGTCATAAAAAGCATGCACACTGAGGTAAAAAGTGTTCATCACGTGCACGTTTTTGCTCGTCCCACACCACGTCGCGACCACGGTCCCCGCATCATCCACAGTCTCCGTCGAAACCGTCGGCGTCAAACTCGAATCGTAAGAAAAGCAACTCACGGAACGAACGACGTAAACGACGACGACGCAAAAGAGGAGGAAGAATCGTACGAGAAATTCGTCCACAAAATAACAACCCCGCGCGTAAAGTTTGGGACTAAAATCCATCGCACGTTACACCACCACGCGTTTTCAAAACACAAATCCTACGCGTACCAATGGCAGGCATTTTGCGCGCGGTCGGAACGGTACGATTATCGCGACGTCGTGAGCGAAGAAGCGGAGACATTTTTGAGCGCGTTTCACTTTAAATTGGAAGACGGGTGCAAACGATTCGAGCGAGACGTGAAAACGGGGAAAGCGGCGAAGGATTGGGACGCGGCGAGCGCGAACCATCCGACGTTAGGGTTAGTCGCGATCGTCGCGAGTTGGAAAGCGACTGTAGAAGCGGTGTGCGGGAAGCCTTGGCTGTTTGAAGATGAAGAAGAACAAGAGTGAATAAAGTCTCGCATCCGAACGTTATTGTCTTCGAGCGCTTTTAGTACGTAGCGGAGTAGTATATTTAGCAGAGCATTTGCATTAGGTGTAGTAAATAAAAGTCGCGCATCCTTATTAAACTCGCGGTTCATAGAAAGCAACAATCACCCACATCCTCGTATGCTTACTTTTGTTGATGCGCGTGTGTGGTCGCGTATGCGCTCAAAAGCGTAGTCTCCTCTCTCTCTGAATTTTTTTTTGAAGTTTTTCGATTTCCTTCGAATTTTTTCGTGTGTTCGTCAAATAAACATCCTCCTTTGTGTTCGGTTTGCGCGCGCGCGAACGGACTTAAACACGCGATTGATAAAAAAATTAAATCCGCTTTCTCGTTTGTTGCGCGCGCGCTTCACAAAGGTCGCGGTAGAGGTGTATTTAAAAAGTTACATCGCGTTTGAGAGAGAGAGAGAGAATTGCGCGAGAGATTCCATTCGTTTTGACTCACCCCCCCACGAAGAACATTCGAACATTCGAATTCAAATAGACACCCCACAGAGGTATTTGCGCGTCGCGCTCGTGGTGCATAGATTTGAAAAAACTCGAAAGTTGTCGCTCTCTTCCGTGCGTTGTCAATCAAGTGCACAGAATATAATAAATCAACATGGAGGAAAACGAGGCGAACTTAACGGAGTACGAACTCGAGCGGAAACGAAAGATCGCGCGCAACCAAGCGCTCATCGCGCAACTCGATCTGAAATCGCTCGCGAGCAAAGTCGCGCCTCCGGAAAAGCCGAAGAGAGTTATTGATACCACGGGTAACGGCGAGAATGCGAATAAGAGAGGGCCGAAAGGCGCGCACGCGAGGAAACGGATGAAACCGCAGAGGTTTTCCAGTCGAGCGGATAAATTGAAAAAGCAGCAACGACTGACGAGTTGGAAAGGGCAACGAATCGGGAGTTTGAGAGCGCGGTTACTAGACGGGAGAGTCGGGGCGAACACGAACGTGGTGACGACTGAAGTCATCGCGCTCGGGAGGTTGGATGCGAAAGAGAAAAAAAGCGATAATGGTGCTGCTGTGGAGGATGGAGGAGGAGAAAATGGGACTCCGCGCTCGTCGACGCCGACGGCGGCGAAAAACGACTGCGGGGCGCACAAAGAGTCCATGCAAACGTCGGATTTTCTCGCGATTAAGTATAACATGTCCATGGGGAAGAGTCACCTTAAAAATGTGCCGCAGCAAAAAAAGAGAGGACGACCGCGATTAGACGAGATGGAGTGGGGAGTTGAACAGAAACCACCGGCGTACGTGATGGCGGAGAACGCTTTGATTCCTCGAAGGTATTTAGCCGAAGGCGAGTATTTTGACGAACCGTACTCCGCGTGGGTGGATGAACATCAAAAGCATCACTTGATTTGGGGAAAAGACGATGCGAGTAAATCTCAAAAGAGCGTGCAAACGGTCGAAGAAGGCGTGGATACGCCGAGTGAAGCTGCGGTTCTTATTTTGGAGGAACTGCAACGGCGCGAATTTGAAAAGTGGGAATCGGAACGCGAGGAAAATTTGAAAACAGCCATCGCTCAAAAAATCGCCGTGAGGGAAGACATGTTAACGGAAGCGTATTATCCGTACGGACGAGACGCGTTACCGTCTCGTTATAAAAACATGAAACCACTCAACTGGTATCAGCAGCAGCAGCAGCAACAACAAAGGAACGCTAGTCAAATGAACACGAAGAAAATATCGGCGATTTTCGCAGACCCGACTTCCGAGGAAGCGAGAAAGATGCGATTAAGGCAAGAGCTTGAAAAGTCTGAAACGACGACCAAAATTAATCCCTCGGCACGTGACTACAGTGGTGTTTTACAGTGTTCGACGTGTAGTAAATCGTACAAAGACACACCAAAAATGCGCGCAGGACAATTTGAGGGCATGGATCATCTGTGCACGGCGTGCGGATTGTTTTACGCGACGTTTGGAAGAAAGCGACCGATGGAGATGAAAGATTTTGAGGAGTTGCCAATCAATGTTCAAAAAGAAAAGCACGCCGCGTTCGTAAAGCTAGAGGAAGAGGCTCGACTGAGAGCTATAGAAAAAAGTAAGCAAGAGGCGGCAGAAAACGCGCCGCCACCAGAGTCGGCTACGGCCGCGGCGCCGGCGTCGGCGAACGAAGAAGCGAAACCAAAGTTAGTGTTCACGATGAAATCCCCGTCAGCAGCAGGAGAAGGAGAAAATACACGCACACAGCCTTTATCCGGTGATACCGGTAACATCAATAGCATTAGCACGAATGGAATCGCTGAAGGAATTCAGAAGAAAGAAGTCAAAGCTGAGTTGGGGGAGACGACGAAAGTAGCAGAAGGAGACGCCCCAAAAGTCGTCGTCGGTGGCGAAGAGCAACGCCAGCCTCAACAACAACGTATCAACGAAACTACTGACGTCAAAGACACCGCCACTGCGGTCACAGAAGCCACAAAGCCGTCGCTGAAAATAGTCATGCATCGCTCGCACGCTGCGCCTGATGGAACCAAGGAAGGAGGGGAAAAAGAAGGCGGCGGAGGAGAAGATTCAGGCGCGACTGCGGTTGAAGTTAAGCGAGAAGCAGATAAAAAAGTAGAGGAAACGAAGACGCAAGAAGTGAAGACAACTGTCGTGACGGGCAATTGGATTTCTGCCAAGTTCATTGGTTTAAATCACTGCAGAAGATTGGAATTTGCCGAGCACGTTCAAAAAGCGATTCCTAAAATGGGCGAAATGACGAAACTTCTCACGTTGGTCGGCGCTGGATTGATGACGAAAGATATGGTCGAGGAAGGAGTCCTTCCAGATAAAGACGCAATCTCTCAAATGCAACCGTGGATTGCGCAGTTGAACCCGACGAAGCTTCCAGCGCGATATTTAGTAAACGCGAAGTTTCAGATACTACCACCGGCGTGGTCGAATCCAGATGTCGGTTCCGATGCTTTAATGTTTGCGGCGAACATTGTACACACGACGCCACTCATGATCAATCCGACAAAGTTGAGAAAGTACGAGCCGAAAGATATCGATGGTGATATGCTATTCGGATACGGTCAGTATCACGTGCAAGATTCGTTGATAGCCTTTCGCGACCGCGATGAAGAATGGCAAACTCCCGTTCCCGCTTCGAACGAAAATAATAACGAAATGGATGAAGACGTACAAGACGAGTTGGATGCTATGCGAGACTACAAGGAAACCTTAGAGCGCGAATCGCTCTACGAAGAAGAGTGCGATCGGACGTTATACATTCAAGGTGTCAACAAAGCAATTTCTTCAATTCAAAAGGTCAGATTAAAAGAGTCGCGTGATACCGAACGCATAAAAGAGCGGAATAGACGCGCGAAAGAGCAAGAAAGCGAGAAAAAACGTTTACGAATGCAGATGGCGTTGCAACCAGTCCGGTTCATGACGCCGAGAGAACGCGAAAAGTATTTGCACGAAAAACAGCGCAAAATCGATGCAAAGAACGGGAAGATACCTTCTGATGAGTCGGGTAAACCGTTATTAAAGGTTACGATGAAGAATCCGGCGGCGAGGCCGGTGAAAGGACGCGCATACACGCCGAAGGAAATTCCTATCATTTGTGGTAAATTAACCGGGGTGCTATTGACGAATGGTCGACCGCGCGTTGATTTGAAGTGTAGAATCGATAGTTCCGGCGAGCAAGTTGGGGTTACGGAATTCGAAAGGAAAGGAGGCTCAAAGAGTAAGAAGTGGAAGAACTCGATAAAAATGAGACTTGACGATGAGATTGATGATTCAACCGGGATCACGCTTGGTCAGCACCTGATTAATTCTGGGAAGGAGTTAGACAACAACGGAGAGATCATAAATAAGAAAGTTGCCGTATACCGGTCCTCCAACGATGGATTTCACATTGGAACCATCACGAAATTCCTCGAGAGCTCTGGCGAACATCGCGTCGAGTACGAGAACGGGAAGCCCGAGGAGTTGTATCTATTCTTGATGGATTTGAAATGGGAACCGGAAGTTCTCGATGAAGAAGCAAACGCAGCGGAAGAGGCAAAAGAGCAAGCAAAGTTAAAAGAGGAAGAAGACGAGAAGAAGAAGAAGGAGGAGGAGGAGGAGGAGCAGAAGAAAAAAGAAGAGGAGAAAAAGGAGGAAGAAGAAGAAGAAGAAGAAGAAGATTTTGAAAACTTGTCGGACTTGGAGCTGGTTCAGAAAATCGGAAAGCCAGCCGGTGCGCCTGGAATATCTGGAGCAAAGTATCCCATTTCGATTGGTCCGTTCGAAGTGTACACCATTGATGATATCGGCGTGAGCAAACATCATCCAATGCGCATGTCAGAGCGAAGAAAATGCCTTGAGATGCTAAAAATCGTCCGCGGCGCCGAAGGGAAGGGGAAAGGCGGCGCAAACGCTTCAAAGCGCTTCCTCACAGAAATGTTTGAGCACCTTCCCCAGAAGTCACACCTTCCAGAATATTATAAAATTATTAGGTACCCAATTGACATAGCCACGATAGAATTCTCATTGAAGTCGGGAGTGTACGCCTCGCCGTGGTGGTTCTTCATTGCCTTGGAGCTCGCGTTTGCAAACGCGCAGAGATACAACGATCCCGCGACTCAAATGTACGCGGACGCAGCGGCGTTGAGAGAATGCATGCATCGTGCTGGAAAAGAACTTTTCGGATCAGATGTTCCGTTCCCTACAGCCGGTGGAGATATCTATGACGACGTCGAAGAACCGAGAGAGTACAGAGAGACTCGCATAGTTCCTTACGAAATCAACGACGAGGAAAATCCGTTTGCGGGAGACGATGTTGTCTATCGTGATCATCGAGAGATTATATCCGATACGTCAGGGTTATATCATCCGCCAGCACAAATTTCTCCAAAAGTCATTCGCGAAGAAATCGAGCGTGAAAAAGCTGCCATCGAAGAATATGGTTACGAAGCCGCGCATGAGCAAGAGAACGAGCAACCAGCGGGCGGTGGCGTAAGAGGTCGGACGAAAATCAGGTACGAGAACAAACCGATGGAAATTCCATCTTTGAAGATCGGTAAATACAAAAAGCGGCGCAGGTCGAAGGGGGATACCAACGATGCATCTTCTGAAGAGGAAGAGTATGACTCTGCTGCTTCCGATTCTGATTTCACGGGTAGGAAGAAGAAATCGATCGGTAACGCTACTACGGCTGGAGGTAAAAAACGTGGTCGTCCTTTCGGAACGAGGAAAAACGGCACAAATGATACTACGATCGTCGCAATCAGTCTGTTAGAGAGATACTCTCAACTTGGAACAAACGATTTTATGGAAAAGATTGAAGCAAGAGGAGGTGGCTCTGGTAAAGAATGGGCGCGAGGCGGTCGAAAAACGGCGGCGTTCACTGCGTACATGCGCAACAAATCGGATATTTTCACGGAAGTCACCAGCGCCGGAGGCGGTATTTGGACTTTAGCGAAAGGAATTTCCGCGGATAAAGCGAGAGAAAAACTTGAACCGCGCCACCTACCGAGCCGTGCGGCGAGAAGACAACGTTCCTCAGGCGCCGAAGGTGACGACGATGACGACGACGATTACGACGAAGAGGAGGAAGAAGACTACGGCAGAGAAGCCAAAGTTTCGAAGAATGCCACCATCGCGCACACAAACGCAGATGGAGGAAGTGCATGGGAATGGAAGAATACCGATGGTACAATGACGCAGAAAGCAACAACCGCGTGTCATTCAGTTCTTCGGGCGATTCGCTCCGCTGTCGAACCGGAAACCAAGCGTCTTCGAAGTGAACTCTTCGAACTCCTTCCTACCCAAAAAGTCCTTCCAGAATACTACAAAGCGATTGCCAATCCCATCGATTTGCGAAGTATAACGAAATGTTTGAGAGAAAATGGTTACCCGACCATCTGGTCATTTCTTCTCGCTATCGAACTGTGCTTCTCGAACGCTCAAAGCTTCAATGAAGAAGATTCACAAATTTACGAAGACGCCGAAGAGATGCGTAAAGTCGGGAACGACGCGCTGAGACAACTCGTGCCTGGCCATCCCGTTCCGGTCAGAGATTCGTGTTACGACATGGCCAGTGCAATTGAGCCGCCGTGGGAGAATGTCAAACCAAAATTGACTTTTACCATGAAGCAAAAAGACCAAGACGTCGCCAAAGCTCTCCACGCGCTCCAACCAGGTGGAAAATGCGGAAAGTGTTCCGTTTGCGCGATTAAAAAATCGCCCTCCAAAAGTAAAGGAGCCGCCGCCGCCGCCGCCGAAAAGTGCATCACGAACCGAATGCTTCAAGTCGCGCACGACACCAATTTAGACCTAGCGCTCCTCGCCGCGAAAGGCCAGAACGCCGTCGGCGTCAAGCTCGAAATCTTCTGGCCTGGAGAAGACACGTGGTACTCCGCCGTTATCAAAAGCTTCGACGAATCGACGTGCGAACACGTTTGCGAGTACGTCGACGACGACGTCGAGGAAAAGCTCGCCTTGTGGGATGATTCCAACTGGGAAGAAGGAACGAAACTTAGAATTCCATAATAGTAATACTAAAACATCAGATAATACTACCGGTAGAACACGCAAAGCGTTACTAAATAAAGAGTCTTCTTCTGTGCGTTTTCTTTCGCATTCGTTCTTGGGTTTCCTGGGTGCCCAGATTTGAACGATCGATTTTTTTGAATTTCTCCTCAAAAAAAAAAGAGCGGTTCCGGTTCTTTTGAATACCTACTACTACACGTCACACGACTTACTCGTGATGGGATTCAAAGAGATCTTCTCCGCGCAAAAGAAGAAGCCTCCATCGAAGGAAGATTTGGCGAGTGCGAGTGCGAGTGCTGCTGCTGCTGCGACGACCGCGACAACAACGAGCGCGAAACAGAAGAAGAAAAAGAATAGGAAGACGAAGCAAAACGAAGAAGAAGACAAAGAAGAAGAAGAAGAAGAGAAACGAACGACGAGGACGACGAGGACGGGTGGTCGAGGTAAAAAAGCGCAGCCGTCGTTGCCGACGTTGGACGTGCGCGATGATATCACCTCGAGAAGAGGAGGAAAGACAGCAAGAAGTCCTACGGCGGCGAAACTGGCCGAGATGAAAAGTTCTTTGCACGCGAAAAAGTTGAAGAAGACGAACGAAGAAGAGGAGGAGATGGAAACAGAGAAGAAGGAAGAAGAAGAAGAAGAAGAAGAAGAGGTATTGTTGACGAAACTGTCGCGAAATATGCGCGAACTGAAACGCGCGTTGGACGCGGCGGATACCGTGGAAGATCAAACGGAGCTTTTCGGTAGGTTGAGAGACGTAGAGATCGCGCTGAAAGCGATCGAGGTTTCCGAGGACGTTTTGGCTGCGAGTACGACAGAGAAGGAAAGGTTGAATTCTTTGGACGACGAGGAGTGGAGTCGGAAAAAGTGCACGTATTTCTCAAAGTGCATGATTCGATGCTGGAACGTCGCGGTGGTGAGCGATGCGAAAACGACAAACGTTGGGGCCGCCGTTGTTTCTATAAACGTGCGCGAGAAAGTACTAGAATTGCTCACAGAGGCAAAGAGCGCGTGTGATGTAAACGGCACCATCATCGATGGAGACTTACTGATATCTTTGAGTGGGAAATTAGCGGAGACGTGCTACGAGTGCGCTCGGTTTTCAATGGCAGAGAAGTACTTCAAAAAGGCGTTGGAAGGGACGCGATTTGATTGTGATTTTTCCGAAGACGAGTCTCCTTCGAAAGAAGAGTTGAGAGATCACGAGGAAGATGAAGAAATTTTCTTCTGCAACTTCAAAGTCGCATCGCTACGAGGAGCGAACTTTATTCGCTTGAACGACTTATCGAAAGCGTCTTCGATGTTTGCGAAGTGTGCGAGAACGTTACTGTTCGCAAATGCGATGTCGTCGAGTAGCGAATCAGTGAAAAAGGCACGCATGGTTTCTATATTTTTCGGCGCCTTGGAGAAGTTGGCAAAAGACTTGGAGGATCTCGATATATCGAGCAACGAGGATGGGGATGGCGAACCGACAAAAAGGAAGATGATGGACGTGATTAAAGTAGCCTTGGAGAATTTGATTGAAGTCGCAGAGACGATTGATACATCAGTTTTCCCGCTCGCGACCAAGAAAAATATGCAAACTCGAGCGGCGAAAGTTTGCGTATTCTTAAACGAAGATGCTTCTAAACATCTCAACCTGGTTGAAGATGATGATAAAAAGAAAAGTAAAGATACGATAAGTACGATTGAAGACGCGCAAACGT
>JACLAB010011069.1_pt1 | contig 19895 bp, 20 predicted proteins | sample 8027921 | NCBI WGS metagenome assembly JACLAB01 (sample SAMN15725117, study PRJNA655200) | protist metagenome | isolation source: fluorescence activated cell sorting (FACS) single amplified genomes of... | place: USA: West Boothbay Harbor, Gulf of Maine | collected 2000-07-19
GTCTCTTTCCGGCTCACGGAAAGACACGATGGCCTCGCTCATGAGCATGCCTCCCCCCGAGTTCCCGTTCCCATCGTACGCCGGCGCCGACAGCTGCACGAACTGTTCGGCGTTGGCCTCGCCAGCATTAAGCTCGTTCTCGAGAAGACCGGGAAGGTCGATACCTCCCTGGTCGAGCGAGCGTCCGTTGGCGGTCGCTGACGCCGCCGAAGTCTTCACCAGGCCGGTCTTTTGCCTTTTCTTCTCCCTCTCTTCCTTGGCGTCCTCCTTGGCACCCGCGCCCGACGCGTTCGTCGCAGGCGCCGCTTCCTTCTTCGCCGGCTGGGCCGTTCCCAACGTGTCCTTGAAGAGCGACGCGGGAAGCTCGATCGGGGGAGGGAGCTTGACCGGCACCACGGGGGGAAGAGGAGGAGGAAGCGAGCCGCCCGCCTTCGTCACCTGACTCCTGAGCGCCAAGTTCTCGTCGTACAGCTTGTTCGCCTGCTGCTGTACCTTCTGCAACTCAGCGCGAAGGGACGTGCTCTCGCGCACCAACTCCTGCGCTTTGCTCGAGAGGAGCTCGCTTTCTTCCTTCTTACGTTGTTTGGAGCGCCTCGCGGACTCGCGGTTGGCCTCTTTTCTACGTTGGGTCTTAACGTCCCGATCGCGGACCGCCACGCCACCCTCCTGGGCGCTCGCCTGCGCGCCGCCGCCGCTCGCGCCCTCGCCGTACGGCGCCGAGTACCAGTACGGCTGAGAGGCGGACTGCTGCATCCCCGCGTACGCCAGCTGCTGCTGGTACGCCTGCTGCGAGGGATACCCCCCCGAGTCGGAATATTGGTGCGAGCCCTGTCCTTGCTGCCTCGCGTCCTGGTAGTAATACCCCTGCTGCCGCGAAAGAGTGAGAAAATATCGTGAGTCATCTGCTTGGGATAAGAGTGGGTAACGAAACGAGTAGGGTGTTCGCGGGACGTGGAGACATCTCGGGCGAGCTGGAAGACGAGGAGGATTCGCGGCGCACCTGCTGTTGCGCGTAGCCGTAAGAGTTTCCGGAGACGCTCACGCCTCCGTTGTACCGTTCGTCGCCGTCCGAGGCCTGCGCCGACCCCCTCTCGCGCTGCATCTTGACGTGACGTGCGGACTCGAACGACACGGAAAATTCACGGACCGTCGGACGCGCGTCCCACTGCGGAGCGAGACGACGAACGCGTGCGAGAGAAGTCGCCACGAAAACGCGCCCTGCTCAAAGGCAACCCTCGGGTGAAGGCGTCCGAGGCCACGCGCGCGTCCTTACGCGACGTGGAGCTCTGCGACGAGGAAGTGAAGGACCCCTCCACGACACAGAAATGGCGCGTAAAAAACGCGTTCGAAGAGTCGCGAAGTGTCCCCGCGCCTCTCTCGTGACCGGCCGCGGTCGTACACGCGCGTCGGCCCGCTCGGTGCGCTTCGCTTCTTCGTGTGTCGCTCGGGGACTTCGCGCGAGGTCGATGTCCGGAGCCTCGCACACCGCGCGTCGAGCTGTGGCTGGATAGGACGCCCTCCCCCCGTTGACGCGCTAATCTCGCGGTTTAGAAAACCAAAAAAATCTTCTGGATCAGAGCGCCTCTGGAACCTCTTAAACCGCCACCTCACCCAATCGTCGGGGAATCCGCGATACGCATGCCGAGCGAGACGCAGTCTCACATTTGCGTAAAAAGAGATTGTGAAAACCGCGAGCCAATGAAAATGGAGGGAAAAACGAACCCAAACGGCGAGGTCAAAAATATCTTCGTATCCGTCCGATACCACGCAAACGCGGCCGAAGTCGGTCTCAACACCCTTGCTCGAATTTCCGCGAAAAAGCCGAGCCGCGGCTTCCTCGCGTGGAGCGCGTGTGTTGGCGCGCGCGAGACAGCGGCGGGGCACAGCGAGGGGCGCGACCGTCGAGGCGGTTCGGAATCGGCATCATGGCGTCACGTCGGAGCACGGCGTGGTCTCTCTTCGCCCTGCTCTTCGTGGCGTTCTGCGCGGCGTCGGCGACCGCGCAGGCCACCGGCGAGCCCTGCCAAACGCGCTCGATTCCCGTGGGCGTCTCCATCGTGGAGGCGAGCAGCGAGAGGGAGACGAGCAGGACGTACGTCGGCTTGCTGGCGTTCTTCGGTTCGACCGTGGACGAGGGACCGAAGGGGAGCGGTGACCCGATTCCCCTCGTCGTGGCTTCCGACAGGAACGCCTGCGAACCCATCGCGGAAGTCGCCGGCAAAGCCGTGCTGCTGTGGCGCGGAGAATGCGCCTACATCGAAAAGGCCATAAACGCGCAGGACGCGGGCGCGGCTGCCGTGATTGTGGTGAGCGACGAAGAAGAATTGAGCCCCATGTCGTGCGCGGGAGACTCGATCGTGAGCATCCCCGTCATGCAGGTGCTCGAGGAAGATGGAGCGCAGTTGGAGCAGGACATTGCCGCTGGCGCCGTCACGGTCGCGCTCACCGAGTTGAAGCTCAAGGGAACCGTAGATCTCACCGCGTCGACTGCGCTTCTCGCGATGGCTTCGTTGACCATCGTGTTCGGTGCGGTGTGGTCATTATCTGACCAGATGGTACACTTCAAGAAGGACGAAACGGAATCCGACCGCGGCGCCGGTCGCGCCGAAGCGGCGCGAGGAAGCGGGCTGGAGGGGCTGGAGATCACCGAATCGAGTGCGGCGTACTTCGTCGTCTTCGCTTCGGTGGTTCTTCTCATCATCTTCTTCACCATGCAGCACTGGGTGTTCATCATCATCAAGGGCGTCTTCTGCTTCGCCGCGGTGCAAGGTTTGACCGCCCTGTTTTTCGCGGCGATCGACTCGAGCTTCAAGTCGATGTCGCAAGACGTCAACCTTCCCGTGTTTGGCACGGTCAACGCCGTGTCCGTTCCCAGCGTCGGTCTCGCGGTGGCGACCGTCCTGGTCTGGCTCCTCAACCAAGGTGCGGACTGGGCGTGGGTCCTGCAGGATATCATGGGCATGTCATTCCTCGTGAACGTGCTGCGTCTGGTGCATCTGCCCAACCTGAAGGTGGGTTCGATGCTTCTGATGGGTGCCATGTGCTACGACATCTTCTGGGTGTACGTCCAACCCCATCTGTTTGGAAACGAGAGCGTGATGGTGAAGGTGGCCAAGGGCGGTGAAAAGCACGAGTCTTTGCCGATGTTGTTCCTGTTCCCTCGCCTGGGTGGGTCTGCTGGGGACTTCTCGATGCTCGGATACGGCGACGTCATCTTGCCGGGGTTGCTCATCGTGCACAACCACTTGTTCGACAACAGGAAGGTCGTGCCGGGACGGCCGCGCGTGAACTACCTCGTGCCGTCCATCGCAGCGTACATCGCGGGTCTGTTACTGACGTTCATGGCGCTATACTTCGAGGTGGGAGGACAAGGAGGTCAGCCTGCCCTGTGTTACCTCGTGCCAACCGTGCTCGGGGGTACCGTGGGATATGCGCACTGCCGAGGAGAGTTGAAGGAGATGTGGCGCGGCGGTGACCTGTACGACGAGAACGGGGAGGACGAGGGCGAGCGCCTCATCGGCACTGGATCGACCAACAGCACCGCGGTCAACGTGTGATACGGATGAGCTACTACTAGTCTATGTTTCGTGATGCCTGCTTCGCTAGGTCTCTCGGACTGTTTCTATCTCTACGCTCGCGCTTCTTTTCTGGCGGGAAGGTTGGCCGCAGTTTTCGGTCGGGCGCGATTTCCCCGCCGACGCACCCTCGGTGCGAACGCGCAGACCTGACACTGCTGGTAGCTTGACTGCTGGGACTGCGCACCGCGTTCCGCCGGATACGAGCATGCCGGGCAACAAAGAACCCCCTTAAGTAGAGAGCGAGGGAGGTTGTTTTCCCTCGCGACGGACTGCGCCGAGGACATTAGGTCGGCGGCTACCTGCGGCATCTCCGGAGCCATCTTCAGCGCAGCGTCTCTAAGAAACACACAGTGACGAGCGGCTGGAGATTTGATGTCTCCTCCACTCGACCCTTTCGTCTGAGCCCTCAGGCTCAACCTTTGGTCTGCCTGTTTCATGCTCTCTCTGTGCTTGGCATGAAGGCAGAGAGATGCGACACCGCCGCAGAGAGGAATGAATGGATTGTAGGGACTTCGTTCGACTCAACGAACGACTTCCGGAAAGAAATGAAGAAATGGCGACGCGCTTTTCACAAAATCAAACACACGGCATGTTGTCCCTCGCGGCCTCAGCCAGGTGCGTCTGGTCAAAAAAGCCACGGACTCTTCCCGATTCTCACAAAAGGTTAGGTCACGGCGACCGTTGTCGCGGATGCGCCTTGGGCACGCACATTGTGAGTGCGTTTCGATTTACGGAGTGCCTAACAGGACCGTCTGAAACCCACTTCACATCCACTTGCGCTTCAGTAGAGTAGAGGGTGGGCGACCACTACACGGCGAACATAGGAAAAACCAACTGTGACCGACGAAAAAAAAAGAAATCCGCCAACCCGGGGAAGGCTCTCGTACGATGTCCCTCGCGAAGGTTCACGGGGGGCAAGGGGGTTTCCTCGCCGGATATGCATATTTATTTCGTAAGTATGGAGGCATTTGTCGCAACTCTCACAACCGCGGGCTCCCCGAGAACCTGCGTTTCTGTCGAGCAACGCGGAGAGACAAAGTCGGCACGAGAAAACTCTGAATCCACTCTTTGCAAGGACTTGTACTCATCCATTTCTCTCATCCTACATCTCCATTCGCAGTGACGCAGGCCGTATCGAGGTTGCTACCGTTTATAGTAAATGCCATGGTAGCTCGACGACTGACTCCCGAGGAGTTCGGCGTTCCGACCGTGCACTTCCAGCTTCTGTCGACAATAATCTTAACAAGCAGAGAGGGATTCCGCCGCGCGCTGATGCGAGATACAAAGGCCACAGAAGATAGCAGCCAAGGTACGTTTGCGTGGGCATATATGTACTCGGATTCACTCGCGCTGTGAGCGTGTCATACTGACCATCGAACTTCCTAACCCACGCGAGCAGAGGCTGCGAGCTGGCTTGTAGTGCCGCTCGGCGCGCTTTTATCGGCGGGGGTTCCGACCATGGTGTTCTTTGCAAACGGGCTCACCAAGGCTGATCCTTATGCACAAGCAGTGGCGCTGTACGGTCTCGCAGCTTTCTTAGAACTTCTCGCAGAGCCTTTCTACATCAGGGCACAGAGGCGTTCGAAGTTTAAGCTCAGGCTTGTGACGGAGACGATCGCGACGCTCTCTCGAAGTTTCGTCACGTTTGTCTTGGTCACGAGGCCCGCGACGGGGATCACGGTTCCTCTCGCTTTCGCTTTCGGTCAGCTCGCATACGGTACATGTGTCTGGCTGATGTTCGCCGCGGCACAGTGGGAGTTTGTAGGGGAAGGAATCGACTTGATGCTCGGGAGAAGCTCAATATCGTGGGGAACGCTCACGCTGTTGGGGACCTTTACACTTCAGGTACGCTCGAATTTCGACGATTCCATCGATCTGCATGAACGCCTTTACCTGTGCGCGCTCTTTGCTCTGACACATCATCCTGTCATGAACTCATCGATTGTGTCCTGCAGGCGGCGTGGAAACTTTTACTATCTGAAGGGGAGAAGGGAGTATTGATGTGGGCAGGAAGTGCAGACGAACAAGGGGTTTATGCGCTGGTCTCAGCCCTCGGAGCGCTATTCGTGCGCATTGTTCTCCAGCCATTTGAGGTACGATACACTCTCTCTGTTCCGTAAACTTTGGAATATATACTGACCTGACCTTGAAACATGATTGACTCGAATCACAGGAGGCTGCGTTCCTGATGTTCGCTGGAGAGAACACGAACAAACGCGAAAAGGAGAAAACAGCCAATGAAGACGAGCGAAGGTACGGAGGACGAATTCAAAAGCGGGTTCAAGAACATTTTACTAACTGAATTCTTATTGCGCGCAGAAAATTCAACTCCTTGATGAAAATCGCTGTCGTTCTTGGATCATTATCGGCTTTGCACGGTCCACAATATTGTCATTTGGCACTCAATCTGTTGTATGGCGACCGATGGGCAAATGCGCCTGGAGCGACTGCTACTCTAGGTAAGGATGTTTATGTTTTCTGTCATCATTGTGAAAGCTTTCTGACATCGTAACGATTTTCTCCTGCAGGTGGCTTCGCAGTTATGATCTTATTCCTAGCAGTGAACGGTATAACAGAAGCTTACGCGCATGCCGTGATGAATCCGCGTGAACTCGCGTCAGCCAACATGGTGCTCTTGGTAAGTTAACATCACCTTCATGTGTTGAAATCCGCAGCGCTGAAACGCATTCCTCTTAACTCGCAGATTACATCGGTATTTAACGTCGTTGTATCTCTTGTCCTGCAAGAATACATCGGTCCTCTTGGCCTCGTGGTGGCAAACTGTTTTGCGATGTCGATACGCATCTCATATACGCTTTGTTACATTCGTTTCATTCGATTCTCGTGGTCATCCGAGGCGTTCTTGCCTGCGATCATGCCTCGAAAGCGGCTTTTGTTAATGATGTGCGGAACTTGTGCTGTCACAATCGTGACGTCAAAAATTCATACCGCCATACATGTTTTCAGCGGTGCGCTTACCTTGCTGATCACGTTGATGGCGCTTCTGAAATTAGAGCGATCGTCGTTGATGACCATTCGTCAGTCGACGAAAAAGGAGGTGTGATTTTCTTGGTTCGTGAGGGTTGTTTTGTTTAATTTTGAAGTCCTACAAGCATTGCCTACGAAGTCGTTCGAGTCTCTCTCGACCCTGTTCTAAACCTTAGGGTATGTCTGTTCTATTGCTGCTATTAATAAAATGCCTATGAATTTTTTCCTAGTCTCTGTTCGTAAGCGTCTCCTCATCCTCCTCGAAGTCCTCTGCGCTAAGCTGGTAGAAATTGCTGCTTGATGTCGCTTGCGCCTGTCTAGCAGCGCCTTCAAGAGTATCTTGCATGATCACTCCTTTGGTTTCTGCCAAAAAAGTCGTTGCAAAGCACGCTGCCGCTGAAGCCCCAGCGAACACGATGAACGGAAGCGAAGGGCTCACTGTTTGAAGGAGAATTATTTGCGGCGCGATGATGCCTCCGAGCCTCGCGACAAGAGAGCAAGTTCCCAAGGCTGCACTTCTCACGACAGTGGGGAAAAGCTCTGTGGTATACAGAAAAATCATGTTGAAGGACGCTGCGATTCCGAACCGGCCAACCAACGCAACAGCGGTTTGTGCGCCCCCCGTCGAAAACCCGCTCACAAGACACCCAAAGCCGGCGACGGTCAGTAGGAACATCAGCGTGTGCTTTCTCCCCACCTTCTCTACCGAAACCTGGGCGAAAGCGTATGAGACCATTTCGACGAGAGCCGAAAGAATATTGTTGAGATAGATCGACCCGCCGAGCGAGCCAACATTCAGCGACAACCCATAATACACTGCGCTGTTCACGAAGAAGACGAAGGCCATGGCAAAAAGACGTATGCGAAGTGCGGGGTAAGGAAGTACCGCCGCGATGCTCGTTGAGCTCGCTGAAGATGTTGCAGGCCTTTTGAGACGGGGTAAGCCTCGCGGAGGTATGCCTTGTCCGTTTCCCTCGGCAAGGGCTGTAAGGACCTCGAGAGCTTTCTCCGGTTTTCCAGCAATCAGTAGCCATTTCGGTGATTCTTTCAGAAGCGGCGCGCTGACGACGCAGTATAACGCCGTCGAGACGACAACAAAGATCGTGTACGCGCGCCACTCCGTGATACCCATGGCGACGCATGACATCAGGACAATACCCGACGCCCACCAGTACTGAGTGGCGATACCCAAACGAGAGCGCCACTTAGCACCCAGGGGCTCTGTGCTGAGAACAAACGAAGCCACACCGACGCCGCCACAACCAAAGCCGATGATACTCTTGCTCCAAAAGTACGGCCAGAAACTGGATACAGCAGCACTTATCGCCGATCCAAACCCCCCAATCACGAGTGATAGGTACATAGCAGGTTTACGTCCTCGAACATCTGCTAGCTGTCCAATCAAACCCGCTCCAAAAAAGAAGCCCGCGAAGAACATCGAGTCAGCTGATGAAACTTTCCAAGCATCACCACAGACGAGATTCCACTCCGACCGGATGGAGGCCGACTTGGAGACCCACTCCCATTCTTTGTCGTTCAGGCTACAAAAATCACGATCCTCGCATCCGTCAGGAGCAATGCAGCGCCATGCGGCGTCTCTTTCAGTAAACACAGACATTAGGGTCATGAACACGGCGGGCACCCAAGCCACGGACGACAGCACAAAGTGCCTCACTTGCGCTTTGCCTATCTCTCCGACGTGCAGAGAGATCATCTCCTCCACCGTCAGTCCATCGTCCCGCGAAGGCTGGGGAGAATCAGCGTCGTCGAAGTGATGCACTCCGGTACCAGATGACGATGGTGTCATCATCTCCAGCACCGTGACCTCAGCACGGTTGCGCCCCCCAACTCTGCGCAACGACGAAGTGCTCTCACGAGGGTGCCCAACCCTCGTTTTTTTTTGCTTTGAGAATTTCTCCAAACCACGCGCAGCTGCGCAGACGCGTCGCGTTTGATATTTCTGATCCCACACTGCGCAACGCGTTTCGCTTCGGGATTACAATCGGCAGTTTTTACGTGAGGTGCCCCGACTAGCCCGGCAGTCTTCGGACACACCTCTCGAGGACACCCATCATGTCGACGATCCCTGTCTTTGGCAATGTCAAGGACGTGTACGGTCCGGAGACTAGCGATGTCGAGGAGCGATACGCCAAGCTCGCGGCGGCCTTCACACAGACCCACGGGGAGAAACCAGATCTGTTAGCGCGTTCGCCGGGACGAGTGAACCTGATTGGTGAGCACATCGACTACGAGGGATACAGCGTGCTCCCCATGGCCATCGCGTTGGATACTATCGTGGCCATCAAAGTGGACCGTGGCTCCGACAAGCTTCTTGTGTCCAACACGGACCCCAAGTACACGGCGAAGGAGTTTACCGTCGACCCTGACCAAGCGGTGGACACCTCAAGCCACCACTGGACCAACTATGTGATGTGCGGGTACAAAGGGGTCTTCGACTTTCTCAAAGAGGCAAACCGGGACGTACCCAGCGCGGTGGGCATGCGCATGATTGTCGACGGTGTTGTTCCTCAGGCTAGTGGACTGAGCAGCTCGTCTGCGCTGACTTGCGCCACCTCTGTCGCTGTGATGGCTGCGCACGAGCTCTCGTTCACAAAGCCCGAAGTCGCTGACTTCACGTGTAAGTGCGAGAGGCACAGCGGGACGCAGTCTGGAGGTATGGATCAAGCTATCAGTATTATGGGGGAGAGAGGTGTTGCTAAGTTAGTGGATTTCAATCCCGTGCGTGCCTCGGACGTGAAGGTGCCTGAAGGTGCGGCGTTCCTGATTGGTAACTGTTTGGCGGTCTCGCAAAAGGCTGTGACGGCGCACGACAGATACAACCTCAGAGTCGTCGAGTGCAGACTCGCGTCGATTGTCCTCGCTATGAAACTTGGCGTCTCGCAAGCAGAAGCTCTCGGATACTCGACTCTGAGTGAAGTGCAAAAGCTGATCGGAAGCCTGGAAGAGTCGGAAAAAGCGGTGACTAAGCATCTGCATGCTGAAGCGTACACCGCAGCGGAGCTGAAAGAAATGCTAGGGCAGTCTCTTGAGACCCTTTTTGCAGGTTCCGAAGCTTCTTTGTTGGTGTTGAAGCACAACACCACCGGATACAAGCTGCACGATAGGGCTGTTCATGTCTACTCAGAAGCGGCGCGCGTACATAAGTTCGCGGACGAGTGCAAGGATACGCCTTCCCTCAACAGGCTCGGTGAGCTGATGGATGCGAGCCACAAGTCGTGCAAAGAGTTGTACGAGTGCTCGTGCAAGGAGCTTGATGAGCTCGTGGAGGCGTTCAAGTCGGCGGGGGCTGTCGGCGCGCGTCTTACCGGGGCCGGTTGGGGAGGTTGCGCGGTGGCTTTGGTCAAACAGGATGCCGTGAAGGATGTGCTCGCTCGTGTTAAGGAGGCTTTCTTCGATTCGCGTATCGAGAGTGGAGTACTGCGCAGTGAGGATCTCGGTCAGATGTTATTTGCATCGCTCCCGTCCAGCGGGGCGGCGATCCTCAAGGGCGTCTGAGAGCCATCGTGCGCGTTCACAGAAAGATCTCGCGTTGTATTATGAAAATACCGGTGCTCACTTGCCCTTCTCTCCCCACAGAATGGAATCGACATCCTGACCCTTACGCACGTACACACCACCGCTCTCGATCAGGCCCGGGCAAGGACGATACGCCTTGATCGGCCACCAGGAGAAAAGGGGAATGGCTCCCATGCCGCCGATGATGCGGCCGGAACCGTCACACTGCATCTTGTCCTTGGCAAGACCGCAGGAGTCGCAGCTTCCAGTGCACTTAGCGTCGTCCTCCTTGCCCTCGGCGCGCACGACAAGCCTGTTGGCGCGAGCGCCGGCGTTACGCGTCGCACGAGTCGGCCTGATGAAAGGTCGATGATGAGAATGGAGAGCGGGGTTAGCTTGCGAACGAACACGAGAGAAACGTGGGTGGACACCAGCGGTGGCGAAGGATAAAATGGCATCTGGGACGGCTTCGCGAGAGACTAACCTGCGAGACTTGACGCGGAGCGTCGCCGCTGCGCTGGTGGAGCAGGCCATGAAAGTCATAGTCGACGTGGACATGGTGGGAATGACCCTGGACGGCGCGTGATCTCGGTGCGCGGTTGTGTGTCGAGCCAGATCGCGCCGGAAGTTACAAACGTCGGTGGACTCGACACGTTGGCAGCTGCCGAAGACGCCGAGTCGCTCGCTCATCGGGCAGTCGTGGCGGGCGGTCAACATGGACCGACGCGACGAAAAATACCCCTTTTTGGTAAATCCAACAATCGCATGTAAGGTTTCACCTTAGCTGCTAGCCATACACACGCAGCGCGCGTCGCGCGCGACCAGGAGGTCCCCTGCCGTCGTGTCCTTTCGCGCAGGCCGATGGGAAAGATGTCGGGTTCGGGGTCGGAACGGCAAGCGTCGGACGCGGCCAACAATATGCAGCTCCAGACCTTTCAAAATGCCGCGAATCGCGACGGCGAGTTCGTCGAGCTCGCGAGCTATGCACCCGAGCTCACGTCGCGCATCTGGGACATCAGTGACGGGCGTTTGGTCAACGGCATGTGGGCACGAATGGGTGTGAACGACCCCGGTTTCGAACCCTTCGGCGGCACAGTGCACGAGTTTCAGCTCGCATTGGAGGAAGAGCTCGCGCTCGATTACGAAGAGGAACCGGGGGCGCAATTCCTCCGGAATCTCCGTGAACAAGAGCGATACAGAGACACCAATGGCTCGAGTAGTAAGTCCGCACCCGTCACCGCGCTTTACGGCGGATCTTTACCAGGCGTTACGAGACCGGTGTGGGTGATGAAGGATCACAAAGGCGAAGAGCACGAGTTTGGCTCGGAAGACGACGCCGTGTTATTCCAGAAAAAGCAGTCGGCGCTGATGTCGCGGAAACAGGCGAAGAAGGCGAAAGCCACAGCGATGTCTGTGGCAGCGAAGCTGCTCGCTGGCAAGACGACCAGCAAGGACGACGGTGAAGGCGTTGATGACGAGGGCACGGCGAAGGCTAAGAAAAAAGGCAAGGATGGTGATGATTTGAAAGGATCTGTCGAGCCGCCTTCGTCTGCTGCGCGTCCACCGATGGCGTTCGACTCCATCGCGTCCATCACCGTCGCGGCGTGCCGCCGAGATTACGAAGGAACTGACACGGAACTGAAACGAAGACTCCGTGACGTCATCGACGGCAACGTGTCATCGGAAATCACGAAGAAGCGAATGTTCTTACGTTCGCAAGTCCAGGACGCTCTTCAAGTTTTCGCGCAAGTCATCGAAGACGAAGATGCAGTCACCGTCTGTAATTTCGTCAACTGTTTGGTGATGCAACCGGTGGTGGGGAAGCACGCGGACCTGAGGGATGTGAAGACGACGGAGGATCGGTACAAGCAGATGGAAGCGAAGATATTCGACAAGCGCGTGATCAGCTTTGAGCTGTTGCGCAATGAACCTGTTTGCATGCTGGGCATGGCGATCAAACAACAAAGGCCGTTGAAACCCCGGGTGGTCATCGTCGTCGAGCGGTCCATCATGGAAAACGTGTTGCGCGCGCTTACCAGCCCTGAGGCTCAAAAATCAGGTGGTTTACGTAATCTGTATCCCGCCGCGGGATGGGTGGTCGTCCCAGACGGGACGGACATGGCGTTGGCGAAAGTTAACTTTCAGATTGCTTTGGCGCGCGTCCTTAAGAGACATGCTCTCGGGGTATCGTGCGGCGGCGGATTAAACGTGCTGAGCCAAATGTGCCAAGCCGCGATCTGGGATGTTCCGATGATGGTTCTGCACGGTTCCGGCAGAGTTTCCGACATTTGGATGAAGCTCTGGCCTCGCAGGACGTCCGCCGATTTCGACGCTGTCGTCGTGCACGCACAATTGCAATCTTGTGCTGGGTACTCAATCGAGATGCAGTCGACGCACAACGTGCGCGAGGTTTTGAAAAAGGGCAACCTGATGCTCCACTCCATCAGCGCCAACACAAACGCATTCGAGCGTTTGTTTCGGATCGAACTCAAAGGTGATCAATTGATAACCACGGCGTTGCGGCGGTTGCACTCGTATGAGGTGACCATCCGGGTGTATTCAAAGTACAAAAGGCCCCTCGCGACGTTCGCGTTGATGGTATCCTTGTTTGCCACGCTCGCATCCGTTTTCGTGTCTAATTTGGACACGTTCGGCCACTCCCAGTCGACTGGGAGGATTTGGGCTGGAATGATATTGCGGTGGATTGCTGTCGTCGCACCGGCGGTGTTAGTGGTGCTCAACTCCATCGAAAACTTCGTTAACTTGAACAACATGCTCATCATCGCGGAAAGAGCGTCAGCGAAAGTGGAAAGTTTGTTAAACGTTTACCGTATGCGTGCGCTGCAGTACAGCGACGCGTACATCGACAAGGAACGCGACGCGCAGCTGGAAACAGAACGTTTGCGCAAAGAGGCTGCGAAGCAAAAGGCGGAACGTGCGAAGAAGTCGTCGTCGTCTGACTCTTCTGACGACGACGACGACGACGATGACGGCGGTGCGGCCTCTTTTTTCGAAGCCGACGACATGGATCAAGAGACGGGTGATATCGTCACCGTCCGCCAAGCTAAGTTGGCGGAGATTCTTGAAGGCGTGAACAAGGACTTTTCAGAGGCGGGTGCTATGCTCTTCGAACTGAAAAATCAGCTTGATCCAGACCAAGAGGCGAAAGTGTTGCCCGCCAAGACCAAAAAGTCTGTCGAGGAACAGATCATTTCCATGCACCGCAAGCGCGTGCCCAGCAAATCGAGACAGGCGAAGCAAAGCTCGTCGGTGGCGGCGGACCCGACGAAGGCGGACGATAGCGATGACGATTTGAACCCGCAGATGATGTCGCCCCTGCATCTCGCGAGGCTGGAGGGTAACCTGGATGGTCTGAGTAATCTAGGCGGTCTGGCAGGTAAATCGTATGGGGGTCAGACGGTCGGTGGGAGAACGTTCGAGTCCCGGAGCGTTTTCAGCCAGGATCCGAGACAGCTTGGATTCGACAGTCGGACGCTTGCGCTTCCCTACGCGTCAGTCAATACGCCCGGCCAAACGTTGGCTCTGCCGAGCTCTTCTGATATTGCGGCGCAACATCTCACACCAGGACAGCGCATGCTTCTCGCTGGTGCGGCGGCAGAGGCGGGCGTTGACGTGCCGTCGACCTCCGCCGTGTCGTTTGATGTTCCCGGCGTTGACCTGGAAACGCCGGGAAAAGGAAAAGAGATTGTCACTCCTGGTATGGAAATCGAAACTCCCGGTGTGGACTTGAAAACCCCCGCCGTGAAGATCCCTCAAGTCCAACTCCCGCAGTACTCTGTGCCGTCGCGTCAAAGCGTCCGGTCTCGGATTGAGCGTGAGCGCGCGGCGGTGGAGGCACGCATGCCAAAGACCCCGCTCGGCAAGCTGTACCAATCCATCACCGGCTACACTCAAAAAGCCTCGAGCAAGGTGCATGCGGTGTCAGGTTCAGCTCAGATGCAGGCGACGATGGGGTATCTCGGGCTGAGTAAGAGGAAACTATCACAGAAAGAACGTGCGAGCCGGCTCATGGCTAAGGCTGAGTTTCGGGAGTTCAAAGAAAGCAAGTTTCCCGTGTCTTCGCGAGAGTACGTTCGATTCAGGTTGTCGAAGACGCTCACGGAGTTTCGCAACAAACACAACGAGTTGATGGTATACTCGTTGATGGCCCAAGTGTTCATGTACGTTCTGTCTGCTTTGGGTTCCGTTCTCGCGACGATCGGCATGCCCGAATGGGTCGCCATCACTGTCGCTTTGGGACAAGCGTCTCAGCAGTGGCTCAGGCAGAACCGCGTGGAGGAACGCCGCATCGCGTACCGACAAGCCGCCGCCGAGATGGCGGACGCGCGCATGAAATGGGAAGCGATTCCGATGGAAAAACGCGCGATTCAAGAAAATATTGACGCGCTGGTGTTTCGCGTGGAGAAGGCTATTTTGAGTGTCGTGGAGCCCTTGCCGACGCAGGTGAACTGCCCGAGCCTGGAGAGTTTGGCGCACGTGGACACGAGGCCGACAGCCGAAGACAGAGAGAAGAACGCGCTGTAGACGATTCGTCGGATTTTGTCACGTCGTATCGTAGTCTAAGTTGTGCTTTGACTTGCAAAGATTTATTTTTGCCTCGCACACGCCTTCAAGGACTAAGACCGCTTGTAGAACTCCAAATCGTACTGCGTCTGTTCATCGTCCTTCGAAATGACGCCGAATGACTCACGGAGACGCCTGCCCTGCGCCTCGTCCTTTTCGAGGACGGATTCAGGGACGACGGAGAAGAGCGCGTAGAGACGACCGCCGTAAACGGTGACGCACGCGAAGATGGCTCCGAAGTAGCCGGTGAGGTCGAAGTCGACGTACGTCAAGCCATACGCCTCACGCTCGGAGACTTGAAAGGTGTCGGCACCGACGATAGCATCCTGCAGGTTGTAATCGGACAGAGCGAGGTCTCCAAGGAGCTCCTGGCGATCTTCTTTCAGCTTGTTATATCCCGTTAGTGACACGCAGTACACCTTCTCCGCCGACAGTTTCGGGTTCGAGTACTTCGTGTCGGTACCGTTCGTGGACTTCTCAGTCTTGTTGATGGTATCGGGGGTCCAACCGTCCGGAATGTCGTAGTAGTACTTGAATTTCTCGAAGTTGTTCTCGTTTCCGCCGTATCCGCCGTACGAGGAAGACGAGGTCGCTTCGCCGTACAACCTCCGGTACCCGTCTCCGAGATCAGACGGGTTTGTGAAGTTCTGACCCTTGGCAGCCGCTGCGAGCGCGGCGGGGGACTCGATGGCTCTCGCTTCGAGCGGCACGAATCCCTGACCGTCAGAAGTGATGAGAGTATCGGAAGGGGATCGTTTTCGTCAATCATGGCGTACTCTTAGGCGACGAGGACGACACGCAGGTTTGATGGAAACAGTGATTGGGTTACGCCGCGGTTGCTTACCGCGAGGGTGGCTGCCAGACCGGTGCCGATGATCTGCCGCCGAGAGGCGTGGTCACCGTCCGTGGAGGAGGACTTTGGGTGAGAAGCCCGCACGACGACAACTTGCTTCTTCGCAGCGGGAGACTTCCGGCGGAGAGGGCTGAACCTGTGCAGTGTCAGACCCAGCGAAGACGAAACAGCCGATGTCATGATGACGTGGATGAGCTGAAAAGTAGATGCCGCGGTGTCCGATCGATACTCCCTGGAAGCTCTGTGGGACGGCGTGGAATGTAGGGTCCAGCGGCACGATGCACGAAGACAGTGCGCGTGGTGGAATGGCTCTTGAATGGTGCGAAGGCGAGACGTCGCGTTACGAAACAGCCCGTGTACGCTCTCGCTTGATGACCTATCCTGAAGAGAGGTCGGAGAGCCAACAGGCGCGAACTTATGAGAGGAAATTCGGGTGTGATTGTGTTCCGAAGCGGTGAAAAAAGATTAGGTACCATGTACAAACCACGCCTCGACTACGCCTCGGTGGTCGTCGGCCCACCTTCGTCACCAAAACTAGTACCCCGCGCGGCCTCCTCCTTGGCCTGTCTCGCGTGCTCTGCTTTCGAAGTGATCACCTTCTGGAACAGGTCGTGGAACCTAAAGAGCATCGTGTCGAGCAACGCGTTGCTCGCGTTTGTGGTTTTCAGACCCGAGTCCACGAGGTCCTTCACGCGTTCTTCGCGCAGCTGATCTTTCACCCCTTCGAGGTCTCCCGCCATCGCCTCACAACCGGAGCTCCGGCACGCCTGTATGAGCTCGTCGAGAGAGCACAGGCCGTGCACGTGCGCGACGTTCATGAAAGTCGAGTTTCCCCTGTTGCTCCCTTCGCCGTTGGCAGAGCCGCCGCCGACCGAGGAGTCGACTGTGTCGAACCTCGAGCCCATGACGGAGGAGTCGGCGGTGTCATACATCGCCATAGATGACAGTCTCGACTTACTGTTGGATCGCGCAATCGCAGCCTTCATGACGGGAGGCGTATCCAACGTTTCTGGTGCGCCGGAATCGGTGTTCGGCGCTCGCGGCGGCTTTGATCCCTGACCGTTCCCGCTCGCCGCTAGCCTGGGGGTGGCGTCCACGAAGCGTGCACCGCCTCGGTGTCTCACGCTCGCTTCACCCACCGCGCGCATTTCCATGTACAACACGTTGAGCGACTGCTTGCGTTTAACGCTTTCTTCCCCAATCGTTCTGTCGTCCCCGTCCAGGCTTTTCCGAACCCTCGTGTTCGCCTCCTCAAGGGCTTTGAGCGCCTTGTCGCTCGTGTTACGTCCACTCGGCGTGAGCGGAAAAGCGCCAATCGGGCCGCGTCGGCACGCGTTGATAGACTCCTCCTCGACAGACATCGCGAGCCAGCGCTGAATGGTCTCGATATCTTCTTCGCGGAGTTTTGATGCCATCAAGTCGGTCGTTCTGCTGACAATCTCCTTATGGAGCTCCAGCGCGGCGATGCAACCCTCGCTCGAGTACACCGACTTCGGCAGCTTCGCCATGATGCTTCTCGCCGCCGAAAGGCCCTTGTCGGTGAAAAATGGATGTTGCACGCACTGCGCGGCGTTCAGACGCTTGTCCGGGTCGACTAAAAGGAGCTTGCTCACCAAACTGCGCGCGTGCGGGCTGAAGGTCTCGTCGAACGGTTCGTAGGCGCCAGCGAGAACTTTGTACAGTCCGGCCACAGAGTGCTCAAACGGCATTCGACCGGAAATCAGAAGATAGATAATCACCCCGACCGACCACATGTCGGACTGCTGGCCGTAAGACCCGCGCGATTCAACTTCCGGTGCTTGGAACAAGCTCGTACCGAGAGGTGGCTGGTTAGCGATGCGGTCTTCGCGGTCCAAGTGCGTGGCTCTTCCGAAATCAATCAACGTGAGCTTACGAGGTTTCGCGGTGGAAATCATCACGTTGGCCGGCTTCAGGTCGCGATACACCACCCCTCTTGAATGCACGTGCGCGACAGCATCCGTGAGCTGTCGAAGGAGTGCCATCTTTTCGGTCACGATTTTGTCGTGCGAACGCCCAGCGTTTTCCTCCTTTTCCACCTCTACCAGGTACTTGATGAGGTGGCACCCTTCGACTCTCGTCAGGACCGTGTAAATGTCATGGGGGGTCTGGTACGCGCCCAAGAGCTTCACCACGTTGGGGTGGTCGACGTAGGAAAGGAGCTCAATCTCCGAGAACGCAGACGCGCGCGCGGCAGAGCTCCCGAACCTTCCGATGTGCGTGCGCTTCAAGGCCACGGACGCGCCGGTCACCCGATTCTTCGCCGCGAAAACCACGCCTTGCACGCCCTCGCCGATTTTATCCTCCTTCGTGTTGAACTCGTAGTCATCCTCACAGTGTCTGTCGTGAATGATGCTGATTGGAGCCTCCGCGGGTGCCGATACGCATTGTCCCATTCGTGTCGCCGCGACACGCGAACTCGCCGCTGGGGAAGCGCGCGAGACGGTGACGCGGGAGGTATTCGAGCGGCGTTATATCGCAGAAAGATTTGGTGTCCTTTGGAGTTGCTGACGCGACTCCGGTCGTTCGGGGGCACGAACGACGGGGCGCGAGTCGGTCAAAAGAGGCGTTTTTCGACGATCGTGCCAAACCAAAGGCTTAGTAGCTTCGCGCGTTTGTTCCTCCGCAGGCACCGCTATGTATTGTATCGCAAAACGCGCGCGCGCGTGACTACACATCGCGCTTGTCCGCGTCCAAAGTGGTGAAGTCGGGCGATGAAGAAGTGCGCCGCATCTGTTCCATCATCTTGCCGTACTCGTTCCCGCCGCGCAGAGACAGCTCTCTGGTCTCCCACGCGGCGCGATTTTCGTTCACCGCGATGGTGTTATTTATGTTCTCGAACATGTTTTTTCGGCTATCCTTCAGCCCGTCGATCACGGGCGCATCCTTGGGCTTTTCCGCTTTCATGCCGTAGTTCACCATCAGCGCCTTGAGCTCGCCTTTCAGCGAAGACATCATCGTCGTCTTGGTCTTGACTTTCTTTTCCTTCGCGAGGTCGCTCACCGACCCGATGTCGTGAATCTTGTGCTCCTCACTGAACGACACGACGGACGAGCTGTGGCGCATCCGGTGACCACGGCTCCCGGGCCTTGACGATGAGGATGCGACGCGGTCGTCGCTTTCCTCCGGTCCGCTCCCGTCCGTGTCCCCCGTGTCGCTGAAACGCCGGTGGTGTCGCTGGCTCTGGCCCATGAAGAGCCAAGCCTCGTTGGTGCCGTGTTTCGACACCTCCGGCGTCGGCAACGGCGGAATGTCGTCGCTCTCCGTGACCTCGTCGATCAGGTCGAGCGCGGACCCCGAGTCGATACTGTTGAACATGCTGCTGATGCTCGCTTCCGGTCGATCCGCGTCCTCGCGGTTTCGCTCCAGAAGCTCGTGCAACGGGGACTCGAGGCCCTTCAACGCTTCCCCTCGCCGCACACGCCCTTCCGCCTCGTCGCCACCCGGCGCGTCCGGGGACGACTCCAGCGAGGGACCCGACTTGTCGTCCTCGTCGGGAGCTTCTGGGGCGAGCGCAACACCGCGTTGATCGCGCGCATTCATCAGGAAGAACGCTTTGCTTCCAGACGCCACGGATCCGGCGTGCGTCTCGCCGCGGATCTTGGCGTTCAAAAACGACTCCCCGACAGGCGCGGGCGAACCAGAAGCGCTCGAGCCGCTCGCGACGCTGTCGCCGCCGCGCGCGCGGCCACTCGTGGGAATGGCGATGGCTCTCGACGGTGCACAGCCGAGCTCACCGGACGAAATCGTCATGTTCACCAGAGAACCGCCATTGGGGACCGAGAAACTGCTGCTCTTCCGCAAGATGCTCCTCGGGGGTGCCGCCGTGACCGACACCGACTTGTCGACGGACATTATTCCCTCGCGAACCGGTTTGTCTGCGCACAACCCCCTCGCGCTCGAGCACCGCCCTGAGCGCCTCTCCGACCGCGGCGAGCCTATCGAATCGCCCCGGACGAGTCCGCGTTCGCCTCACCGCGAGCGCCGCTCCCTGTGAAGGCCGCGCTTTGCCGTTCCACGCGACTTTTTTCGCCTCGAAAGGTCGGCCGACGAAAATCTTTTATCGATGGGACGTTTTCTGCGCCGCGGAAAAAGTTCGACACTTCTTGGAAAACACCGCGGGATCTCACGGGTTTTTTACCCGCCAAAAGTGGGTGATATTTTTCGCGATTCGAGACTCCACCGGACAAACGAGCCCAATGAAAGCGCGCCGTGTCGGATCCGCCGCACTGCTGCTGTGTCGTGCTCTCTGTGACAGAACCCGATCGCGATTCCACCCCGAAAACAAACAACGCGCCGGTCTCGCCGGACATTCGCGCACGAGCACCTCTCGTGTCGCTTTTTCAACCCATCGCTTA
>JACLAB010008457.1_pt1 | contig 19866 bp, 9 predicted proteins | sample 8027921 | NCBI WGS metagenome assembly JACLAB01 (sample SAMN15725117, study PRJNA655200) | protist metagenome | isolation source: fluorescence activated cell sorting (FACS) single amplified genomes of... | place: USA: West Boothbay Harbor, Gulf of Maine | collected 2000-07-19
TCGCGTGCCTGGCGTCGTCGTCGCCGTGGACGTCGATGCCGATGCGGTGGACGTGGACGTGCGTCCGTATGCCGCGCGTGCGGTGCGCGTGCGGTGCGGCGAGTGCTTGCTTCGCGACGTCGTGGTGCAGGAAGACATGGTGAAGCTCAACCACTTGCACGAAGTCGGCGTGTTGGATAATTTGAAGCGACGATACGCGATGGATGACATTTACACGTATACGGGAGGGATTTTAATCGCGGTGAATCCATTTAAAGCGATGGGGCACTTGTATGATGAACACATGATGGGGATGTATAGAGGCGGGAAACTTGGGGATTTGAGTCCGCACGTGTACGCGGTGGCGGATTGCGCGTACGACGCGTTGCGCGCGGAGAACGTTTCACAAAGTATACTTGTGAGTGGGGAGTCTGGGGCGGGGAAGACGGAGACGGCGAAATTAATCATGCAGTACATCGCGCATACGTCGAGTTCAGCGATGAGTGGGGGAGATGATGGACAGAAATCGACGCAGGATAAAGTTCTAGACAGCAATCCGTTGTTGGAGGCGTTTGGCAACGCGAAGACGTCTCGAAACGATAACAGTAGTCGATTTGGAAAGTACGTTGAGATGCAATTCGACGCAGATCATCGTATAAGTGGTGCTGCTATTCGAACGTACTTGCTCGAGCGCAGTCGAGTGGTGAAGACGAACGACCCGGAGAGAAATTTTCATATATTTTATCAGCTGTGCGCCGGCTCCGAAGACGAAGACAGAAAGGCGTGGCGATTGAAAGATGCATCACATTACCATTACACGAATCAGAGTGCGTGCTTCGAACTCGAAGGCGTCGATAACGCGGAAGAGTACAAGCGCACCGTTCGAGCGATGCGTGGCGTGGGTATATCTGAGGCTGAAGAAAAGAACATGATGAGCGTCGTCGCCGGTATTTTACATTTGGGCAACGTGCAATTCATCGATCAGGGGGACGCCGCTGATGAGGGATGTGTGCTCGCCGATGATGTGGCTAAAGCCGCTCTAGGCGACGCGGCCGCTGTTCTCAAAGTCGACGTTGCCGCTCTCGAACAATCTCTTCGCACGCGGCGCATAGTTCTTGCGGATGAGGTGATTTATAAGCCGCTCCCGGCGGCGGAGGCGACGCACTCGCGAGACGCCTTGGCCAAGAGTTTGTATTCAAAGCTGTTTGACGCGCTCGTTGAGCGCATTAATGCAAGCATTGGGCAGGATTCGAACAGTGTTGCATTTATTGGTGTGTTGGATATTTACGGCTTTGAAAGCTTTGCGGTCAACTCTTTCGAGCAGTTTTGCATCAACTTTGCAAATGAAAAGCTGCAGCAACATTTCAATCAACACGTGTTCAAGACGGAACAGGAAGAGTACGAAAAGGAAGGTATCGATTGGTCATATATTGAATTTGTCGATAATCAAGACATGCTCGATGTCATCGAGCGTCGTGCGAATGGAATCATCTCATTGCTTGATGAATCGTGCATGCTCGCGTCCACGACGGATGAGCAATTTGTTCAAAAGCTATATTCAGGTCTCAAAGATGAGCCACGTTTTAGCAAGCCCAAAGTCTCGCAAAGTGCGTTTACGCTTTCACACTATGCGGGCGAAGTGACGTACGAAAGTGCAACATTCCTCGATAAAAATAAGGATTTTGTGGTGCAGCAGCACGAAGAGTTGTTGGCGAAGAGTGAGCGTGGCGTCGTCGCGGAGATGTTTACGACGTCTACATCAAGCCGATCTTCAACAAAGTTAAGTTCTGTAAGTGCTCGGTTCAAAACGCAGCTAGGAGAGCTCATGGCTAAGCTGAACGTCACGGAACCGCATTACATCCGATGTATCAAGCCCAACGCCGCGTCCAAGCCATCGAGTTTTGAAAGTTCAAACGTTTTGCAACAACTTCGATGCGGAGGAGTGTTGGAAGCTGTGCGTATTTCGTGCGCCGGTTATCCTTCGCGCAAGCCCGTTGAGATGTTCCTCGCGAGATACGGTTTACTCGCGCCCGACATGGCCTCGTTGTTCTTTGAAGGAAGCGAACGCAAAGCGCTCGAAGGAATTTTGTCTGCCGCTCACGTTACAGGCTGGCAGATTGGGAAGACAAAGGTGTTCTTGCGCGCGGGACAAATGGCAATCTTGGATGTTCTTCGTCAGCAAAAGTTGAACGCGGCCGCTACCGAAATTCAACGACGTGCTCGCGCTTTTGTGAAGCGCAAACAGTATCAAGATTTACGTTCGGCGTCCATCAAGGTTGCCGCCATGGCTCGTGGGATGATTGCGCGTAAGCTAGTTCGGACCATGCGTCAGGAAATCGCAGCTGTGCGAATTCAAACTGCATTTCGAGCTATTCGTGACCGCGTCAAGTACGCACGTACTAAGGAAGCTGCGGTGAAACTGCAAGCCATCGTCCGCGGCGCTCGCGCGCGGCAGATACTCAGAGAGACGCGTGCCGTGGAAGCAAAGACGAATGACGCGGCGAGAAAGATCCAATCCAACTGGCGCGGCAAGAAGGCTCGAAAGGATTTTGCGATAGTAAAGCAGAAAGCTCGCGAGACTGGAGCATTACTTGAGGCGAAGTCGGCCCTTGAACGTCAACTCGATTCGGAACGTTCACGTACGGCGATGGAACAACGCGCACGCCAGGACGACCAAATCAGGTTTTCCCAAATCGAAAGGGATCTCAATGTACGAGTCAAAGATTTAGAGGCTGCATTGATGCAATCAAAAGCGCAGATTGTTGAAGTTGAGCGCGAGTCACGTGTTGCAAAAGATGAGACGGCGTCAGAGATTGCCGAATTGAAATCTCGCGTTGACAAAGCGCTTTTAGACGTTGATGCGGCGATTCGCGAGCGCGATACCGTCGCTACTGAATCCGCGATCGCTCTTGAGACGTTGAATTCGCGGATTGATGAAGAACTCGCATTCAATGCAAAATTGCAGACCGAGATTGAATGTTTGTCACGCGAGCGAGATGCGTTGACGCAAGCGTTGGAAGAGGCGCGATTGCACGGCGGTATTATTGGCAAAGAAAACGAGTCCGAGCGTGAACGTGGTATGTCGTCATACTCGACGCCTACGAAGACGCCTACGACAAGCCGCTTTACTGGTATCTTAAGCCCGCTGATGTCGCCATCAACCGAATTGAACACGCCTGAAACACCTTTGACACCAAATGACGATGACGCAGCCGCGGCGCTTGAACGTGAGCAGGCTGAACTCGATGCTCGCAAGGCCAAACTAGAGCAAATGAGAAGCCAGAACGATTACTCTGTGCTTTTGACGTTTATTGAGCACCATGCACTGCGAGATGCGGGGTTCATGGAAAACGGTACGCCAGTATTGGCTTGCATCATTTTCAGATGCCTACTAAAGTGGGGTACGTTTGAGGCCGAGAGAACATCTCTGTTCGACAAAATCAATGACAGTATGAACTTAAGTCTAGAACGAGCCCCCGAAGATTACGTTCTGTTGACGTACTGGCTCAGCAACGCCTTCACGCTGCTGAATCTCTTGCACCGAACGCTCAAGAGTTCTAGTTCAAATAGCAAAGCGAATCGCAGAAAGAGCTCAACGTTCTTGCTCGACCGCATGGCTTCGCGATTTAGATCATCATCGACGCCAGTCGCGTCTTCACCAGGTGTCAAAGGTGTGGAGCAAATCAACGCAAAGTATCCCGCTTTCTTGTTCAAACAACAGCTGGCTGCATTTGTCGAAAAAGTGTACGGCATGTTGAGAGATCACATGAAGAAGGACATGTCAAAAGCCCTTGCTGAGTGCATCCAAGCACCGAGGCCCAATCGTTCCAATAGCGCTAAAGCGCCGAAACTGAGCGAAAGCTGGACAGTAATTATCGAAACTCTTGATAAGTGCCAGAAAGCGATGGCGAGCAGCTATGTACCGCGAGAGTTGGAGAAACCTTTCTTTGTGCAAGTGTTCTGCTTCATCAATGTTCAAATGTTCAACGCTCTTCTACTGCGACGCGAATGCTGTTCGTTCTCAAACGGTGAATACATCAAGATGGGACTTGCAACCTTAGAGGAATGGAGTATACAATCAAACAATGTCGTTAGCGAGGAAGCGTGGGAGGAGTTGCGGTTCATTCGACAAGCCGTACAGCTGTTGGTGATTGATCACAAACCGAAGAAAACTCTCAACGAGCTTTCACTCGAGCTGTGTCCACAGCTTACTATACAACAGCTATACCGAATCAGCACAATGTACTGGGATGATAAGTTTGGTACCGAAACAGTGAGCAGCGACGTCCTCGTCGACATGAAAGCTCGAATGACGCAAGATTCCAACACGCAGAAGAATTCGTTCTTGCTCGATGACGACAGCTCTGTGCAATTCAGCGTGGATGCTATCGCTGGGCATGATCTCGAGGTACAACTCTCGGGCTTCAGCGTGCCGGAGACAATGCTCAATAATCCATCTTTCGCTTTTCTCGTTTGCGATCCAGCGCAACAATGAACGGATTTTGAACTGAGCTCCGAAATGTAATTTTACACGAACCTTGATTATACTTATTAAACGTCTACGCAGTCGACAATATTATTATGCGTTTATTATGTTTTTTAACTACTCTTCATGCGTTGTCAGGCGAGGTGGCCCGAGGTTAGCCATTGGAGACCGCGGCGCGCCCGACGGGGGCGGCGCCGGCGTCCTACCGCCAGAGTGCGAAATATCAGAATCCATTATTTCAGAAAGAACCATGGCAAATTTAGCAGCATCGCCAGCGCGAACACGCATCTCCATCGAGCCTTCGCCGCCGCTCTTGTCTTTGAATTTGAAAATCGTTGTTTGGAACTCCGTATACGATTGACCGCCGTGAACAGATTTATCGAGCCCGTGGCTCTCCAACTCTTGGCTCACTCTGAGCATGTCAAACCTCTGCAAGGTGAACAATACGATAAGCACACATGCAGAAACCCAGCCTAATATGGCAAGCATGTAAACAATCATGGCAGCGAAAACGTTGCCACCATTTTTACATCCGTAGAATAAACCGCACGCGTTGTAGTCGTCGCCAAAAAATTGGTGCAAGTTGGCCTGCGTGCTGAGCAGCGCGCTACCAAACAAGCCGAGCGCGCCACCGCCGAGATGAATTGCCACGGCATCGACGACGTCATCGAGACGATATTTGACCATCAAATCAGAAATCCATACGTACACGAGTCCCGAGAGCGCGCCAATTGTAAGCGCATTCGGTATCGCTACGTACGCGCACGGCGCCGAACTCGCGACGAGCCCGGTGAGCACGCCGTTAATCATTCTCACCGGTCGAATCGCGGTTTTGTCTCTGTACCAATCAACCGCCACGGTGGCTGCGCCTCCCATCGCCGCGCAAAGCGTGGTTATGATGGCGATTCTCGATACTATAATCAAATGATCATTCGCCAAAGTTCGCACGCTCCCACAGTTGAACCCATACCAACCGTACCACATAAACAACCCGCCAGCGATTTGAAACACTGGACTCTGCTGTGGCATCGAGCTCTGCGAGTTATTGCGCCCGTGCTCGAAACGCCCAATACGAGGGCCAACCATGTACACCGACCATAACGCCGCCAAGCCGCCAACCATGTGCACCACACCCCCTCCCGCGTAGTCGAGCGCCCCGACGTCGAAAACCGCGCTTCCGCCCTCGCGCGCCGGATTCGCCCACCCCGTCGTCGCCCACGGCCAGTGCGCGACGACCGGAAATATCACCCCCGCCATCGCCGCACTCATAATCGCATACGATTGAAACGGAAACCGTTCCGCCACCGCACCCGACACAATCGTCGCGCTCGTCGCCGCAAACGCAAACGAGAAAAACGCGTGCGCGTGCGCCCTCGCCGACGTCTCCACCACGCTCGACGAAAACATCGACGACGTCAACGCGAACCCATCGCGCCCAGCAAACCCATGCTCACTCTCCCCATTCGATAACCCGTACCCAAACAAGTAAAACACCACCGACGTCACGCACAAGTCCAGTAAATTCTTCAACAAAATGTTCTTCGTGTTCCGAATGCTCACGCTCCCAACTTCGAGCAAGGTGAACCCAATCTGCATGGAGAACACCAGGGTGGCGCAATACAGGGTGAACACCACATCCACGGTCTCGTCTTCCACCATGCCGTCTCGGCGCCTCGACGACCTCGCGCGCGGTCGCCAACCTCTGGCGGGACCCCAAAGCCACGACACACGGCGCCAAAAAAAAAAGCGCTTTTTCCCTGGCGGCGGATCTGCGACCTGGATCTTCGGACATTCGGCGTTGTGTTCGCGGGGAGATCATCGATGGAGTCGCGCGCGCGATCGATGTGTGGTATCGATGGAATGTGCACGCGATCGATGGGTGGTATCGATCGAGCGAGCGCACGCGCGGGGTCGGCGTCGGCGTCGGCGCCGGCGTCGTCGGCGGGGGCGCGGCGCGGCAGAGCGCGGGGCGCGGGGCGCGGCTGAGGTGCGGGGCATGCGTCGCGTGGTGTGCGTGGCGGAAAAGCCGAGTTTAGCGCACGCCATCGCGCGCGCGTTGGCGAACGATGACGGCGGAGCGGGCGATGGGTCGTTGCGCACCAGACGCGGGGGGGCGACGGATGTGCACGAATTCACGCGTCCGTTCGATGGTTTAGGCGCGTGTGCGTGGCGCGTGACGTCAGTGACTGGACACGTGATGTCGGTGGAGTTTCCCGAGCGGTATGCGAATTGGGATCAGTGCGATCCGGGGGAGTTGTTCGCGGCGCGCGTGGTGAAGCGGGCGGATGGACGCGTGGCGAGGCACTTGGAAACCGAGGCGAAAGGATGTGATGTGTTGATTTTGTGGCTTGATTGCGATAGAGAGGGGGAGAATATATGCTTTGAAGTCATCGAGGCGTGTGGGCGCGTGGGTAAGGTGCTGAGGGCGAAATTTAGTGCGGTGACAAAGGATTCGGTTGAACGCGCGCTGCGGACGTTGGTTGAGCCAAACATCAACGAAGCGCTCGCGGTGGATGCGAGGCAAGAGTTAGATCTTAAGATGGGTGTGGCGTTTACGAGGTTCCAGACGCAGTATTTTTTGAACAAGTATGATCGCTTGGATGCGCGCGTGGTATCGTATGGTCCGTGTCAGACGCCGACGCTCGGCTTTTGCGTCGAACGTCATTTGGAAATTATTCGTCACGTACCAGAGCCGTATTGGGTGCTCGATGTGGCGATTTCGCGCGATGATGATGGCGATGACGTGGTTCTCGCGTGGTCTAGGTCGAGAATATTTGATGAGCTCGCGGCGCGCGTCTTCTTACAACTCGTCCACGACGCCGTGCGCCTGCGCGTCGTCGCCATCGATGTCAAGGAGGAGAAACGAGTTCGACCGAGTGGTTTGAACACGGTAGAGATGCTCAAAACGGCGTCGGCAGGACTTGGAATGGGTGCCCATCGCGCGATGCAAGTCGCCGAGCGTCTATACATGGCTGGTCACATTTCATATCCTAGAACAGAAAGCACGGCGTATCCGCGAGGATTTGAGCTCAAGGAGACACTCGCCATCCAAAAGTCGCATCCAACGTACGGTGAGTTCGTCTCGCGACTTCTCGACGACGGTGCGTTTACCGCGCCGCGACGTGGGGTTGACGTGGGTGACCATCCACCAATTACCCCCATGCGAGCGAGCACCGAGGACCAAGTCGGCGGCGGCGAAGCGTGGCGACTGTACGATTTTATCGCGCGACACTTTATTGCGAGTGTATCTCCAGACTGTGAGTACGAGACGCAAACTGCGAGATTTGACGCCAATGGAGAATCATTTTCAGCGCAAGGTGTACGCGTTATCACGCATGGATGGACGGAAATCATGCCTCATCGAATGATTAAAGACTGCCCGCTACCTACATGTGTCGTCCCCGGGGCAAACGTGGAGATGAAGTCTGTACGTTTACGGAGCGAGATGACGGCGCCTCCGGGGTACTTGACGGAAAGCGAGTTGATTGGTATCATGGAAAAGAATGGCATCGGTACTGATGCATCAATTCCGACACACATAAACAACATTCAACTTCGTAAGTATGTGGACATTGAGAAGGGTCGCCGTATGGTGCCGACACAGCTCGGTATCACGCTCGTACAAGGATATTATGCCATCGACGCCGAGCTCGTGCTTCCAACAGTGCGTCGCCACGTTGAGCAGCAGCTAGATCTCGTGGCGAAGGGTGAAGCGCCGTACGAAGGCGTGGTCAGTCACACGCTTGCACAAATGTTTGACAAGTTCAACTTTTTCACGACAAACATTGCGGCGATGGATGCTTTATTCGAAGCATCCTTTTCGCACACGACCACGGAGTCGACCCCTTACTCAAAGTGTGGAAGGTGTCTGAGGTATTTAAAGCTCGTCGGCGCAAGTGGACGAATACAGCGCCTGTACTGTCCTATGGAGGAAGTCATATACGAGCTCCCAATCGGTGGCGCGTTCAAACAGTTCAATGGCAAGACATGCGCGCTATGCGGATTTGAGCTTTTGATTTTTACCGTCAAGGGAACGGGAAAGAATTTTCCCTTGTGTCCGTTCTGTTTTAACCACCCGCCGTACGAAGGGAGTCCGCGAGTCAAGGCAATGTTGCGTGGCTCGCCTCATCCGTGTGCGCATCCCGTCGCCGACGCCCTCGCAGTGTGTCCTTGTCCGGAGTGTCCACCAGATAAGGGATCGATGGTCATGCTCGATCCAACGTCAGGATGTAAATTACATTGCTCGACATGCGACGTTTTAATGAAGCTCCCGGCGAATATTCGCAAGGTGAGCGTCAGCGAGGACGCCGAGTGCGCTGCGTGCCAAGCGAAATGTTTAGACCTCGAATACTTTAGTGGCGATAAGACTTTAGCATGTTTGGCTTGCGAAGACGAACTTAGCGAGGGAACAAAACTTGTACATAGTAGAAACACCTCGTCCGATGGACGCAGTCGCGGTCGCGGTCGTGGTCGTGGCGGTCGAGGAGGCGGTCGAGGTCGAGGAGACGACAGTCGATGACACGGTGGCGGCGGTGCCAGTCGTTGTGCCCCGAACTAGCTTAGCGCGCGCGGAGACGGTGAATTGATTGAAACAAGTTTGGTATTAGCAAAACTACGCCGAATTCAATAGATGATTGATTTTCTAAAATCCTGTCCACCCACAGTCATCGACTCAACTTCGCTCAGCGCCAAGCCTTAATATTCCTACTAGTTGAAAGAGAGCTAATGACGACACGAATCTTACGCGGCCAAGGCCTTCTTGACGAGGGCAGAACGCTTCGTGCGCGCAACCGCAACCTTGAATCGCTCAAAGTCGGTGAGGTTGGCACGCGCATCTTGGCGCGCAATCTTCTTACCCCACGCGCTCGCCGCCCACTTGCCCGCAACGTCCGCGCTCTTCATCGCCGCTTCGAGCGCGGCGCCGTCGCAAGCGCGCTCGATGTCGACCTTCAAGTCGGTGATCGCCACACGGCGGAGACTGATCACATCACGCTTCACGCCCGGGGCGTCAACGAGCACCTATATTATACGAAAAACAATGTTGGTCAGTACTCGCATTCGCCGTCGTAGTCTCTCCTCGCGCTCGCCGCGCTCGCGCCCGCAAACCCCTCGCAGACACCATCCCGCGCGCACGAACCCCTCGCCCGCGCGCGCATGGGCGCTTAACAAATATCATCCGCATCAACCCATCGCACGCACGCGCCCACATCCCCGTCGCCCGCGCGCACAGCCCCGCCCACGCGATCGCCCCGACTTTAGGGTCTGGCGTGACCCTAGCCTCCATCATCATCCCGCCGTCGCCCGTCGCTCGACCATCACACGTACCCGGTTCTGGTCAATGATATCAACAATCACCAAAAGCTTGCCGTAGCGCTTATCCGCCTTCAAGTTGCACAACGCAACGCGGCCGATTTCGATATTTCTCTGCGCGCGCGAACACATCGACATTGTCGGGGTCAGTCTCCACGCGCGATCCCGACGATGCGCGCTTTGCCTCAACGTCGTCACCCGCGAACGCGAACGACATCGACGCGGCATGTGCGCGGCGAATACACGACACGAAACCAACGCGCTCGATCGACGTACGTTGAAAGGCATGGGGTCTAATGCGTCGGAGAGAGGCGTCTCGGCGTCGCGCGCCGCGCATCCACAAGGGCTTCGATGCGAACGGGCCCGCTGGACACACTGAAACACGTGGACCGCTTTTCGGACATTCGGCGTTGTGTTCGGACATTCGGCGTTGTGGACGCTTATCTGACCTCAGACTTTGACTTTTCATAGCCACGTATTCACTACACTACGTGCGTACGTGTCCTCGCGATGGATTCCTCGGTCGTCGTCGTCGTCGTCGTCGTCGTCGTCGTCGCCAGTGCGCGACGACGCGCGCGATGCGTCGACGCCAACGGGGCGGACGAACGCGCGCGCGCGCCGCGTTCGTGGTTTTCGTCGCGTTCGCGGGGGCGTTGGCCGGGGTGACGGGCGATGGGGCTGCGGATTCGCGCGCGACGTTGGGCGCGGGGCGCGCGCGCGAGGCACCGTCGGGGGAGGTCAAAGAGGCGGCGCGCGCGGGAGAGGCGCTTCGTTGGGTCGTGGAGTCGCCGTGCGATGTGTATTCGAAGTCGTTCGCGGTGGAGTCGGGGGAGGTGCTTCGTAGGGTGACGGTGGGTGCGAGCGAGCGGGCGTGCGCGCGAGAGCGCGCGCGAGAGAGCGGAAAGGATTCGCAGGCGTGCGCGGCGTATAAGGATGTGGTTGCGAAGATAAAGACGATGTCGCGGGATGATGTTATTACGACTTTGCGGTTGGTGCTGCATGAGGCGTGTCAGAGCGCGGCGATGGAGTTGTCGGATCCTGAGAAGAGGTCGGCGGCGGAGGCGGAGGAGTTTGTTAAAGACGCCGTTCGACGGTCGGCGGAGGAGGAAGCGACGGTGGGGAAGTCGAGCGCGAACCCGTGGGGGTCGAACGAGGAGATTTTAGCTAGGCAGCGCGAGGAAAAGCTCGCAAAAGGTGAAGAACGCACGACAGGGCGTGGGATTTGGGGTTGGTCTCGAGACATCGCTCAATTTCGTGAGTTTAGCGACGCGTTTGGAGACACGTTAAGCAGAGATTCCATCCAGGTGCAAGAGAGGAACGCGTTGATGGATATTTATAGAAGAACGAATGGTGCGAACTGGCGTCGACGTGATCGGTGGATGTCGGCAAAGTCTTATTGCACTTGGTATGGTGTGACGTGTCAGGACGCCGACGCCGGCGTGACGTTTGTGGATTTACGCGACAACAACTTGAGAGGTGATATGCCTCAAGCGATTGACGAGTTGCGCATGTTGCAAGGTATTGACATGTCACATAATCGCCTTGAAGGTCGTTTGAGCCCGATGATTGGCGAGCTCAAAGCGTTGCGGTACTTGCTCGTACGCTCCAATGAGCTCTACTCAAACATTCCCGCCGGCGTATTTCGCAAGGATTCTGCGCTGGTGCATGTGGATTTGAGCGATAACATGCTTTCAGGGGCTATTCCACACAAAGAATTTATGAACTTGCACAATCTTCGAATGTTCAACGTGTCCGTGAACAGCCTCAGTGGAGGTCTTCCAGATGTTTCAAAACTTCCAATGTTGGAGGTGTTCTCGGCGTCGACGAATTCGCTCCGAGGCGAGTTACCACATTTTGAACGCGATTCAAACATGCGCTTCTTTGATGTGAGCAAAAACTTGATGCATGGGACCATACCACCTTTACATGTGCAAATGCCATGGGTGTTGTTTGACGTTTCAGGCAATTCCTTGTCGGGTGAGCTGCTGCCGGTTGAATTTCCGCGCACGCTTCGCGTCTTCTCTGTAGGAAACAACAATTTGAATGGCTCAATTCCCTTAACGTTTGGCAAGCTTCCATACGTCGAACACTTGGACTTTTCTTCAAACAAGTTCACTGGGATGTTGCCATCGACGGTGATGCGTAAACCAAGTCTTCGGTATTTCAACGCGTCGCGAAACGCGCTCGAAGGCGAATTGCCGCAAAGTTTCTATCAAGGCGAGAAGGAAAGATCCGCCATGAAACTCGCCGAGCTTGATGTCAGTCACAACCGCCTCACGGGCGAACTTCCTCGGGCTCTAGTTGAACTCGAAAATATCCGAGTCATCAACGTCGCGCATAACAAGCTCGCCGGAGAACTCCCGTCAGAGCACTGGTCCACGCGCAACCTCATTCGGCTCGACGTCAAAGCCAACGCATTCACGGGTCGCGTTCCACCCTCCCTTGCCACCGCCCGCAAGCTCGAATACCTTGATTTGAGCCAAAATCGATTCACATCAAGAATCGACTTGAGCGTGCTGACCATCCCCACGCTCACGCACCTCGACGTCGCCGGAAACGACTTTGATTGGACCAACGTCGCCAAAGCCGGCGCGTCCTCGCCCGCCGCCTCGCGCGCGCGTCAAGACCCATCTCGCGCCATCAAACCCCCGCGCGCGGATGAATTGTAAAATCACACACCATATCCCTCACCTCTTCTAGTCCCGCGTGCGCCTCGTGCGTTCTTTAGCCATAGCGCGCCTTGTAACGTACGCGTACCATACGAAACCAACCGCGTTCGGCGCCTTACCCTACGCAGAAAAAAGAAAAAGAAAAGATCACCCATTGGATTGATGCCGCGCACGCCCCGGCACACCGCGACGCGGCGCCACCCACCATGGTTCGCGTCGTGCATCAAGGCAAGTACACGAAGAACATCTCCAAGAACCTTCCTCACGCCGGCACGACGAACGACGACGACGAGGAGGAGGAGGAGGAGGAGAATGATTCTCGACGTCGCGAATCTGGGAGCGACGACGACGCCGGCGACGGTGCTGGGGACGACGACGACGAGGAGGAGGACGACGACGAGGAGGAGGAGGAGGACGACGACGAGGATGAGGAGGAGGACGACGACGCGAGCGAGGAAGGCATCGCGTTGAAACCAAAACCAAAACCGAAACGAAACCGCTTCGTGGACGACGTCGCCGAGGAAGACGACGACGACGATGACGGTGGGAAGAAGCGTAAGACGAAGAAGGCAAAGAAAGGTGGACAGCGTCGTTCTGAGTTTATCGATGACATGGCGGATGTGAATGATGAGGATGATGACGAGGAGGATGAGGGCGACGAGGAGGATGATTTGGATGACGCCGAGCGGGAGACGATTCAACGGGAAATGGATTCTCGGTTGCACGCGCGTATGGAGAATCAAGGTCAATTTGAACGCATGGAGAACGAAGAGGAGCTTGAAGCGATGATCAAGGAACGTTATGCGCAACCGAGATATGCCGATAGCGGACGAGCGCAGTTGGATGATAACGTAGATCAGCAGGCTTTGCACCCTACCGTGCGCGATCCTAAGCTTTGGCTCGTCACCGTGAAGCTTGGAAAAGAACGCGAGACGGTTGTGTGTTTGATGCAAAAGATGATCAACTTACGCAAGCAAGGTAAGCCTCCGATGCCGATCTTGTCGTCGATTACGCAAGATCACTTGAAGGGATACATTTACGTGGAAGCGGAACGCGAAGACCAAGTGCGTAAAGCTTTACAAGGGATGCGACACGTGTATCACGGCAAACCGATTCGTCTCGTACCAATTGCCGAAATGGTTGACTCTATCAGCGTGACGAAGAAGGAGGTTGAGGTTGTCAAGCTCGACTCTTGGGTGCGCATGCGCACCGGTGTGTACAAGGGAGACTTGGCCCAAGTCACCGATGTAAACTACGCCGACAACCAGTGCACGGTGAAACTCGTGCCACGCATCGATTACCAACACCTTGCCGACAAGGAGTCTGGCGCGGCCAAGGGCAAGGCGAAGTCGCAAGTGCGCCCGCCGGCGCGGTTGTTTTCTGAAGGAGAGGCCAAGCGCTTGAACCTTACATTCGAAAAGGGCCGCTTCGACCGAGCGATTAATGACTACGTTGACGTTTTATGCGGCACGACTAAGATTCGTGACGGCTATCACATGAAGACGTGCTCTTTGGCGACTTTGAAGTTGGCTGATACGCCGACGTTGGACGAGTTGCAAAAATTCGCCGTCGGCGACGCCGTCGACGAAGAGAACGCTGGTGGTGCCGGTGGTTCCTTGGCGGCGTTGACGCAAGCCATTGGTGTACGTAAGACGGACCTTAAGTTCATGCCGGGTGATCAAGTCATCGTCGTTGAAGGTGATTTGCGAAACCTTGAAGGTGTCATCGAACGCATTGCCCCCGACGGACGCGTCGTCGTGAACCCTTCGCACAAGGAATTGAATGAACTTTTGACTTTCAAGCCGGAACAGCTTCGCAAGTATTTCAAGACTGGTTCTACTGTTCGCGTGTTGCACGGTAAACACGAAGGCGTCGTGGGTATGGTGGTGAAGGTTGAAGGCGACATCGCGCACATCTTTTCCACCGTCAGTAACGAAGAGTTCCAAGTCTTCATGCACGACCTCGCCGACAGCGACGAAAATACGCAACGCATCGATACTCTCGGCGAATATGCTCTGCATGATTTAGCCATGCTCGATGGTTCCGAAGTTGGTTGCATCGTTCGCGTCGAGAAGGATGTCGCATTCGTGATGACCAACGCGGGTACGCCTGAACGTCCCGAAGTGAGACCGTTGAAGCTCCAAGATTTGAAGAAGAAGATGTTCAGCCGTAACATCTCCGCACAAGACGTACACATGGATACTATTGATCCCGGTTCGATGGTTCGCATCATAGATGGCGTGTACAAAGACATCACGGGAACGGTTGAGCACATTTACAAGGGAACGCTTTGGATTCGCGCGAGACACGTCAAGGAACACGGAGGTATTGTGTGCATTCGCGCGCGTAATTGCACGGTGCATGGTGGTAAGGGCTCTACTGGTGGTGGTCTCGCTGCACAGATGATGTCTAGCTCCGGATTGGCCCCCAAGTCTCCCGGTCACGCTCTTCTTCAAAGCTCGTTCACGTCTGGTATCCGTGCCGAGTTGATGTCTCCGCGTCACCAAGAGATGAGAGCGGCGCCTCAACGCGGGTCGTTTGGTGGTCCTCGTGGCGCTCGTCGCGACGATAGCTTGATTGGCCAAACGAAGAAGATTCGCGCGGGTGTTTACAAAGGATACATTGGTCGAATTGTGGATGCGACAGACACTACCGTCCGTGTTGAACTTCAAGCGCAAGCGCGCACCGTCACGGTGCAACGCGAGCATTTGGATGTGCCTCAAGTCGCGGCGGCGCGCGATGCCTACGCGGCTCCTCGCGCGTACAACGCGTACGATGCTCCAGGTTCGCGCACACCTGCGCATTACCCTATGACTCCGGCGCATGGCGGTGGTATGACCCCGATGCATGGCAGCATGACGCCCGCGCGAGAGCAAGCGTGGAACCCGACGGCGACGCCCGCGCACATTCCGAGCGACTGGGCGCCGACGTCTACGGCAGGTACGGGTTGGGGCGCCACGCCCGGAGCTGGTGGCGGGTACGCCCCGAGCTCGTACGGCGATGCCGCCGGACTCGCTGGTCCGACACCGGGCGGATACGGTCCGACGCCAGGTGCGGGAGGCCCCACACCCGGCTACGGCGTCACGCCTGGCGGCTACGGCGTCACGCCCGGCGGCTACGGCGTCACTCCGGGTGGCTTCGATGCACCGGCTGATGACGTCCAAGCGAATGAACCCGCGGTTTCGATCCCAGATGATTACAGCGGTGTGTTCATCCCCGGCGTTGTCGTTCGTTTGTCGAACGGTTCGCAAGGCTACGTCGTCTCCGTCGGACCAGCGGGGTCGAGCTTCAAGGTTAAGATTGGCGCCACGCGCTTGCGCGACGGCGTAGAGGTTTTAGAATCCGTTTCCAAGGCGTCCGAAGTTGTATCGGTGAAGGAGGACGAATTAACCGCGATCAAGCCCGAGAAGAAGGACCATATCATAGTCACGACGGCCTCTGGGGAGGAAACGCAGCGCGGAGAAACTGGCGAATTGTTATCCGTCGACGGCATCGACGGCGTCGTTCGTCTCTACTCTACGGGCGATGTTGTCATTTTAGACATGGGCTTGCTCGCTAGATACTGGCAAGCTTAGAAAAATACATTTGCAAAATCTAATGATCTCTAACATGTTGTCAAATACTCTTTGACCAAATACTACTTTATGCCTCCTAAAATTTTCGCACAGCCAATGTCGGATTGCATGCACGACGTATACGTCTGCCGTTGCAACTTCACCAACCCGCCGACGACTGGGGAGTTTTCAGTGATGGCTCCATCGGCGAGATAATCGCGGTGATAAATAATTGTATCCGAATCAGGCTTAAACTTTAACGTAGAAATCCCCGATAAATTACGCAACGGCCCCGTGGACAACAACATGTCGAGCGACCACGTCGCGACGTACGAATCCGCCGCGCACGTCTCCTCCTTCACCGTTAAAAACTGCCGAGAAAAATCAAACTGATTACGCAAATACCGCTCCATTTGTTTCTTCCCGCGCACTTCAGTCAACCCAGGCCCGTCGACGTAATAAAAATCATCATCATAGTTGTTCAAGCACCCTTCGCGCCAGTTGTCCTGGTTACACGTCATCACCTCTCGCGCCTTTTTCAACCGACTCTCACTCAGCGTCCCATTCGCGCACGACGCGCTCGCGGGCGCACCCGTCGTACCAGTAAATACCGACCCACCATTTAGCGACGACGACGACGACGACGACGACCACGACGACGCGCCGACGGCAGATAACACCGTCGCGGCTACGCCAAACGCCACGACGCTCCGCCCGAGCGCCGCGAACGCGCCATCCACGCTCGACGTCGCCACCGCCCCCGCGCGCACCACCGCGCGGTCACCGTCTAAAACACCACCACCACCACCACGCCCACCATTCGCACGCGCGTCCGCGTCCACCGCCGCCGCGCCATCGCCCGCGCCCGCGCCCGCGCGCGCCTCCTGAACCTCCCTCGTCGTCGCCCGCGCCCCGAGCTCACCGCCGCGCGCGCGCCGCAGCGCCCCGCCGCGCGCGCGCCGCAGCGCCCCGCCGCGCGCGCGCCGCACCTTCGCGCACCTTCGCGCGTCGCCCCGCACCGCCCCCGGCGCGCGCGCGCCCGTCGTCGCGCGCATATCCACCGCGGCGTCGCGCACTGGCGCACCAGCCCGAAAGCGTCAGAGAGTGGATAACGACAATCAATCGCGCGGCATATCGCGACGCACGGCACGCCCGTCGACGCACGGACGCGAATCGAAACGTTGAGAAAACATGCGAGCGGCGATCGCGCGAATGGCGCACGCGACGCCGGCGCCGGTGCGCGCGGGTAAGGCGACGAGATTGCGGGCGAGCGCGGCGCCGATGATGGCGACGTCGTTGAGGTTTTGTGCGCGGGATTCGCGCGGCGTGACGACGCGCACGGGCGCGAGACGAGGTGCGGTGCGCGTGGCGTGCGAGGGATTGAATATTACGCCGCCACCGAGCGATGGGAAGGTGCGCGTGCGGTTCGCGCCGTCGCCGACGGGGTCGTTACACGTCGGGGGAGCGCGCACGGCGTTGTTTAATTACTTGTACGCCAAGCGCACGGGCGGGACATTTGTGCTTCGCGTTGAGGATACGGATCAAGCGCGATCAACGCGTGCGAGTGAAGAGAGTATGATTGCGGATTTGAAGTGGCTCGGGTTGGATTGGGATGAAGGTCCGGATATTGGAGGTCCATGCGGGCCGTATCGGCAGAGCGAACGCGGGGAGATTTACATGGCGCTCGCGAATAAGCTCGTGGAGAGCGGTCATTGCTACAAGTGCTTCTGCACCGATGAAGAGTTGGAAGCGATGAAGGCTAAAGCGGAAGCGGAGAAGTTGCCGCCCAAGTACATGGGGAAATGGGCCACCGCGAGCGAGGCTGAGGTGCAAGAAATGTTGGATAAAGGCGTGCCGTATACGTATCGATTCCGCGTGCCCGAAGGTGAGCGCATTGAAATCGATGATATGGTTCGTGGTAAGGTTGGTTGGGACACCGACACATTGGGTGATTTCGTGTTGCTGCGCTCTAACGGTATGCCGGTGTACAACTTTTGCGTCGCCGTTGACGACGCGACGATGGGTATCACGCACGTGTTGCGCGCCGAAGAGCACTTGCCGAACACGCTTCGCCAAGCGCTCGTATACAACGCGCTCGGCTTCCCGCTCCCGACGTTCGCGCACATGTCTCTCATTCTTGCGCCGGATCGCTCCAAGCTTTCCAAGCGCCACGGCGCGACGTCCGTTGGGCAATTCAAGGAGGAAGGTTACTTGAGCAAGACGATGGTCAACTACCTTTCGTTATTGGGATGGAACGACGGCACCGAACAAGAAATCTACGAAGTCGAAGAGCTCGAAAAGCTTTTCGGCGTCGATCGCATCAACAAATCTCCGGCGGTGTTCGATAAGGTCAAGCTCAACTGGATGAACGGACAGCACTTGCGTTTACTTCCGGAATCGGATGTCGAAGCGCTCGTGGGCGACGCTTTGAAAGCCGCCGGTGTCGTCAAGGAGTCTTCTGGCCCGGCGGTTTCGGCAATCATTCCTTTGATCAAAGAATCCATCGAGCTCGTGCAAGATGCTATTCCTCAAGTTCAGCAAATGTTCGAATACCCATTGAAGGCGAACATGGAGGACGAAGCCATGAAGAAGGTGCTCGAAGATGATTTCCAACCGATTGTCGACGCCATCGTCGCCGCGCATGAAAGCGGCGCGCTCGCCACTGCCGTCAAAGAGGGCAACGTGAAGAAGTTCATCAACGACACTGGTAAGGCGCTTGAGCGTAAGGGCAAGCGTCTCTTTATGCCGTTCCGTATCGCTCTCACCGGACGCATGCAAGGCCCGGAAGTCGGCGACGTGCTCACGCTTTTGGATAAGGCGGCCGGTTCTTCAGACACCATTGTCAGCCTTGATGAACGCGTCGCCACGCTCAAGGCGGCGTTCCCGAAGTAAACTCGCAGCAAATATGAAATTTTAATAAATATTCTAGCCATTGTTCGAAACGACGACGATAAAGAAGTAGGGAAACGGCTGTTATTATAATCTTGTTTGTCTTCGTGTTACATGCTAACAGTAGAGCGTGGAAACCTTCTTGTTTACCACGAGCTGCTGTCTTCCTTGGATTCTTCGGCCTCCGCCCCCGCCATCAACGGTTCGTCCGCCTTCTTCGGGTACGAAGTCTTGGAGGAGGAGGTGGACACCTTGTCGGTGATTGAGCTCACGGCGCCGATGGCTGAGTCAAAGATGGCTGGGATGTCAATACCAGTGCTCGATTCGAGATCTTCGAGCGTGTTCTTGAAGTCTTCACGGCTTTCTTCGAAGAGCAAATAGTTGTACGTGAAGTAGAGCGTGTAAGCGATGCCAATAGTTTCCAACGCAACATCAGCGATGCCCGGGAGGATCGCCAAAGACAAGAGGAACGAACCGGCGATGATACCGGCGAAACCGAGATCCGCAGTTTGCTTCAACGACATCGTCGTGTTGATCGGCTTCTTGGCCGCCACGCGGCGCACGGCAGGTCTAGGCTTCGTCGTCATCATCGGTTTGCGGGAAACGAGCGGCTTCTTAGCAACAACCTTCTTGGTTGCCATCATCGGCTTCTTGACGACAATTTTCTTCGTCGCCATGACGGGCTTCTTAGCCACAACCTTCTTGGTCGTCATCAATGGCTTGACAGCCTTCTTGGCCAACGGCTTCTTAGCCACGACAACCTTCTTCACCGTCGCCTTCGGCTTGCTCGCGATGAGCGGCTTCTTAACGATGGGCTTCTTCTTCGCCACGACGATGGGCTTCTTCTTCGCCACGACGGGACGCGGCTTGACAACCTTCTTCACCACCGGCGTACGCTTTTGCGTGCCAGCGCCCGCATCCATGTAACCCTTAACCTTAGGCTTCGTCGCATCCGCCTTGGTGGACGAACCAAACCCAA
>JACLAB010012919.1_pt1 | contig 19855 bp, 16 predicted proteins | sample 8027921 | NCBI WGS metagenome assembly JACLAB01 (sample SAMN15725117, study PRJNA655200) | protist metagenome | isolation source: fluorescence activated cell sorting (FACS) single amplified genomes of... | place: USA: West Boothbay Harbor, Gulf of Maine | collected 2000-07-19
AACGAGACGTACCACCCGCGAGGACAGCCTTAACATCAGCGGCAGAAGGGGATTCCTTGCCCGCAAGTTGCGCCTTAAGTCATCACAAAACACACACACCGTCAGTCATCATCATCATCATCATCATCATCACGCGCGACGAAAGCCCTAGCGCGATCCGACCCCACCCGATGGCGATCTGTCGCCCTCCTACGCCGCACGCGCCCTCGACCGCGCCCGCATCGACCGTCGACATAAACCACACAAAACATCCACGCGTCATCCCACGCATGCGCACCACCGCCTCTGTCGCGCGCGCGCGCACGCATCACCGCACGACGCGACCCCACGATGCGAACGCACACCGCATCATAGGGATCGCATCGCATCGCATCGCATCGCGACGTACCAAGAGGTAGGCGGCGACGTATTTCATTATATCGTAGTGTGTGTGTTCTGTGTATTCGAAGCCGAGGATCGATGATCCTGCCTTAGCCGGGTGAGAGAGCAAACGAACGTGTGCACGAGAGGCGGACGCGACGGCGCGACGCGCGGGGTCGTCGGACGCGTGTGATACATTGGTGGCGTCATGTGATGGATGCGGCATCGCGATCGATCGACGCGCGCGCGCGCCGCGGTCGAGGGCTCATTCGCACGCGCGCACGCGCACAGACAGAGAGGGTCATCGTCGCGCACCGATGGCGTCCAACGGCGGCGGGTGGTTCTACCGCGCGATGCACCGCGAGCCGGTGGTGATGTGGTCGTGCATGATTGGCGCCCTGGGGTTGGCGCTGCCGCTCGTGGTGCCGCGCGATGCGGCGTTCGGGGGCGAGGCGGCGGTGGTGCGGGCGCCGCCGAGCGCGGCGGCGGTGGTGCGGGCGTTGAAGCCGCAGCGTGGCGCGGGCGGCGATGCGTAGAGAGACAGAGAGGGCGCGCGCGTGTGTGCGCTGCGTGAGACGCGCGAGCAGCGCGCAGAGATGTAATAATTAGTCAAACCGTGTGTAGTGAGTACTCGAACGTGTATTATATGTGCGTGTGCGTCGTGTCGTGATGTCGTGATGCGTCGCGCGCTCGCGTCCGCGCCCGCATCCGACGCACGCGCGCGTCGTCGTCGTCGTCGCGCGCGACGCGTACGCGCGAATCATCGTTGGGAGACAGACGTAAATAAATACCCATAACTTTTCACAACGAACCCTTGTCACGCGTCCGGGAAAACATAAAACACCTCCGAATCTCATAACACATACTCTGTGTCATATACGCCTCCATAGCTCAGTTGGTAGAGCGCGCCCTTCGTAAGGGTGAGGCCCCGTGTTCAAACCACGGTACGTCCTATGTTCGGCGATGACGCTCCTCTCGATGTGTTATGTGGCGCACGGCTCGTATATACGATGCACCGACGACTGCGTACTGACGAGGACTGGTTTCGATGATCTCAGGTGGGGGCATATATATAATTACGACCTCTAAAGTCTATCATCTTTTTATTTTTGATGGTTTATCCACATACATGATAGACCTTTAATGTACACAATACGTTATGCGGGATCACCCATGTCAAACACAGTCAAAAACGACTTTTTTTTTGTCGCGCGGTTGGGTGTTGTCGTTGGATTTCGCGTTGGATTCGCGCCCGCGTGTGCGCCCCGCAGTGCGCGCCGCGCGCCGGTGAACGTGAACGGTCGCACACCCACCTCGCACGATGTCGTCGCACGACGCGCCGCACGACGCGACGGACGCGATGGACGCCGCCATGACGCTGCGCTTGGCGTGGCGCGGTTGGGCGCACGCGTGCGCGAAACAGCGCGCGATCGGCGCGCACGCGGAGGCGATGTGGCGCGATCGCACGCGACGCACCAAGGCGAAAGTATTTATCGCCTGGGCGCACTCGGTGAAGTTTGCGATGAGGCGACGGGAGCTGTTGTGCGATCGGGCCAAGGCGAGAGTGGCGAACGCGCGGTTGAGCGCGGCAACGCGGGCGTGGAAGGCGAGGGTTCGGTTTCAGCGCACGCAGCGGCGGGATGTGATACGAGCGTATTTGATTATGCGTGCAAAGAAGTTTTAACGGGCGTGGTTGGATGTGGCGATCGAAGGGCGGGCGACGCGACCGGTAAAGGTGACGACAGAGGAGACGGAGGAGACGAAGACGCCGACGACGCCGACGCGGGCGGTTTCAGAATCTGGTTCGTCTTCGGCGGTGCGACGGTATCGCAGAGAGACGCGAACGGCGATGTCAGTGGATGATATGAAGTCACGCTTATGGACGCATGCCAACGCGCCGTCGTCGCCAGTGGTCAAGGTGATTGAGTCGTACTCTTCGGCTGCCGCTGACGAAGAAGACGACGAAGACGACGACGAGCGCTCGGTGGATACGACGATCTCAGCGTCAACCTCGACGACGACGACCACGACGATGACGACAAAGACGACGAGTGGAGGCGCGCAAGTGCCCGGTGCGACCGTGCCTGGAGAACTCCCGACCGCACCCAAGCAAAAAGCCGTGGTTCGTAGACGTAAAATCGTCGCCAAGCAAGCGGGGACGTCAACGACAGAGGCAGAAGCAGACGCAACGGCGGTCGCCGCTCCTCATGCGCCGATCGCAGTCGCGACCGCGACTGCATCGGCTCCATCGACCACTCCATCGACTCCATCTGTGGTTGAGGTCATTCCCACGTCGATGACGACGTCCTCTCGAGAATCATCCTCCACGACGACGTCGCTGTCCATGGTGGTCGTCTTTCTCATCCTCGGCGTGGCGCTGGTCGGATCCGTCACGATTTTAGGCATGATCTTTGGATTTTCGTTATCCACCGATGGGTCGTCTATTGCGGCGCTAAATGAAGCGCAACGTAACGTGACTATTTTGGCCCGCGCGTCGGCGGCGCAGCGGCGCGAACTCGAGGCGTGTCGCACGTTCGGCGGCGGCGTCCCTGACGCGTCGCAAAATGCCGCCATCGCTTCGGCAGAGGCTAAAGTTTCAGATTCCGTCGTGCGCATTAGCGAGTTGGAGGTCAAGTTGAGCGCCGCGCAAGCCGAAAAGGCATCCGCACAAAGCGCTCAAAAGTTAGCCGAAGGTCGGCTGCACAAGCTCGGATCTTTAGCTATGGACAAGCTTCAAATCGTCGAGGCGCTTGACAAGATGACGACGCGTGCGACGTACTGCGAAACCGTGTCTTCGCAAGCGATGAAGTTGAGTAAAGCGCGCGATGTGTGCATCGCGCGCGCCGATACTTGCGAACAACTCGTGTCGACGCTCAAATTTCAAGTCAGCGAGTACTCGAGCGGTTTGCAAAGCGCACAAAAGTCGTTGCAAGAAACTGTCGAAGTCGCCAACGCCTGTCGCTACCAAATCGGCTTGCCCGCGTACTCGCCGAAACACAAGTCGCGACTCGGTACGTTTGCGTCTTCGGCGTTTAGTTCTATTCCGGGACTCTCAGATTTGTTCTCCTACACCGCCATAGCGTTTTACCTCGTCATTGGCTACGCGTATTACTTGAAGGTTATGGTGAGCGAGCTCGTCGTCGAGCGGGACACGTTAGTGACGCACTTGGCCAAGTTGAACGTCGAAGGCGTACCGAGCAAGGTGGATAGCAGCGCGAGTGCTTCTGCGGCTACTCAAGTCGCTGCTAAAGCTGCCGAGCGGGCGTCGAGCAAGCGCGCGCGTAGTTTGGATGACTTGATCACGAGTCAGGAAGACTCGAGCGAGCGCAAGAAGACAGCGGCGGAGCGCGCGAGCGAAATCATTATTGAAGAAGAAGACGAAACCGTCGCGGTGCCGATCACGTCGGAAAATATTGAGACGCACGCCGCCGTCACAAGTGGCGCCGCCGAAGAAACAAAGAAAGAAGACGACGAACAGAGTGAACGATCCATCAGGCTTGTTGAAAAGTGGGTTGAAAAGTCGCAAGACGAAGAAATTAAAGATGAGCTCGAGCGCATTCGACGTCTCGTCGCCCTCGAGGATGAGCGCGAGAAGGCTGCCGAGAAGGCGCAGTTGGACGCGCTCAAGGAAAAGGCGCAGGACAGTTAACGTCGTCGTCGTCGTCGTTGTGTAAGTAATATTTGCTACGTAATAAATTAAATAATTTCAACACGTCGGTGCTCCATCTAAAATAAATACTTCTAATCAATCCATCCCAACAACTCACACAAAAAAACACCTCACTCGTCGACAACCACTGGCAGGCGCATCGTCTTATCCTCAAAGTGCCTAAGTTTCTCTTCGAGTTCCAGGAATCCATTCACGCGAGCCAATTCGCTCGGCGCTTGGTTGCGGTCATCCGGCGCTATGTATTTGGGTCTGTCCTCGTACGAAATCTTCGTCAAAAAGTAATCAATGACGCAACCGTGCCCATAAATTGCACACTTGTGCAACGCTGAATGCCCATTAACGTTGACCACGGAATAACTCACGCCCAAGTCATCACACAACCATTTCACCATGCGCAACGTTTCATCCGAAGTCGCTTCCGATGTGCACGCCCAAAGCACGGCGTTGCACCCCCATCGGTTCGTGGTGTTGACGTCGAACCCGGGATGGGCGGCAAACCACTCCGCGACGTCTAGGTGATTCTTCCAAATCGCTAAATGAAATGGAAAATCACCATCGTACGACGCACGCGATGGATCGGCGCCGTGGTCGACGAGCCACGCGCACACTTTGAGCGCGCCGTTGCGCGCCGCCCAATGCAGAGGCACGCGGCCATCTTTGCGGCTGGTGGCGTTTACATCCATGCCCACGTCGTTTACGAGAAAATCGCACGCACGCACGAATCCACCACCTGCGGCCCACATTAAGGCGTTACTTCCGAACAAATCGATATCCGTGATTGGGTCCCAGCCTTCGTCGGCTATGGCGCGGCGCATGCCTTCGACGTCGCCTCGGGACGCGGCATCCATGCCAGGCGACAACACCTTGCGACCTTCGCGCGGGCGCCAAGCCTTGGGCTTGCCCCCTTGCGAGCCGCGCCATGAGCTCGATTCAAACTCAGTGTTTTCGCACTCTATGGCGTCCACCGCCGCCGCGGCGCAATCCGGTCCGTCGCCGCCACTTTGGAAGTGTTGTCGTAATCCGCCGCCGTGTACGGCGTAGTACTTGAAGCACCCACCGCATTGCATCAAACCGATGGCTGTTTTACCCATGTCATAACTTTTACTCGTCAACCAGAGCGAACCATTGGCCATGGGTTTGGCACGAATAAAGTAATCTTCGACGTTGTCGCCTCTGTCGAGCTTTTGTTCATCCAGGGCGTCGGCGACGCGTCTGGCGAAACGCGCCTCGCGCCCATCCATGACATCGGCTGTTCCGCCTCGCGCCATGAGCAAACGTATCGGCGCGGAAGAAGAATAGTCATTTCCAGGACGACGGCCGGCGGTTTGTGGACGTAAAGCTCTAACCATATGACGCTCTTTGTCTGTCAGCGGTGGTTCGTCATTCTTTTCGAGCGCCCGCTCGACGGCTCTCACCACGCACTCGCTCAACGTTGCCGAAGCCGGGGGCGGAGGTTCCATCGCCATATCAATCATGGCTTGCGTGATTTCGCTCACGTCCGACTCTGAACACGTCGTGAGCGACCGTTGTTCATCATCGAGGAGCTTCTTCTTCACCTCGTACGGCTTGATAACCTCTGCGGCGTCGAGCTCGAATACGACGTCGCGTACAGCGGATTCTAAATCCCCTGCGAGCGCTGCGGTCACCCCGCGCTGATTCAGCGTCGAAAGCACGAGCTGAATCTTCGTTGGATCCACCCCGGCAAACTCAGGCGCTTGGTTATTCAAAATATCAGGATTGTGGAAGAACTCGCACGCCTCGCGAGACGCGCGCACCTTGACAAAGGCTCGAGCAACCATTTCGCGATAAAAGCACGCCAACGCCGTCTGTGGTGGTGCCTTGGTCAACCACTTGGCCAACGCCCAGGCATCATACAGCGATGTATTCGCGCCTTGACCTTTGAACGGCGACATGGGATGCGCAGCGTCGCCGATGCACACCACGCGCGACTTTGGACTTCTGAGCGCCATGTGCGGCTTGGCTTTCGCATCCGCCTTGCTCGTTGGCGGCTCTTCGCGGTCAAACAACGGCCCCGCCCACGCTTGTTCCCAATCTGTGTGCTCAAACATTGCCGCAACGGGGTCGTGCCAACCCTCGGTATGCTTCATGACAAACTTTCTAACCTCGCTTCGCGGCGCGCCCGCCAACGCGCGCGCCTCGGCTTCGTCCACGCGCACGCTCAGTTGCCACATGCTGCGTTCAGGCGTCCCAGTCTCCGCGCACGCCGCCTGAAACGGCATTGTGAACATTCTTGACGTACCATCGACGGTGTAAAACCCTTGACCACTCAACAAAGGATGGGACAAATCCGTAAATCCCGTGCACAACGCCACGCCTAAATACCGCAACTCGCCGCTCTTCAAATCTGCCGCCGCGCCGCTCGCCTTGCGTACGCCACTCCGGACACCATCCGCACCCACGAGCACCGTGGCACGAATCACATCACCATTGTCTAAAATCACATCAACACCATCGGAGTCTTCCACAAAATCCTTTAAAGTCGCGCCCCAACGAATCCATTCCGGAGGAATCGAGCGCAACAAAATGTCCCGCACGACGCCGCGCGGCACTCTCAAATTCGTCAACTTTTGCCCCTCCTCCGCGCTCTCACTCGCGCTCGATGACGCTTGATCACCACTCCCATCATCATCACATTCTTCACCACTCCCAGCGCTGTCTAAATCTCCATTCTTGCCCTTCACACCGCCTCCTTTCATTCTCTCGTCGGCGTGAAACAAACCTTTACCATAGTACCCCAACGCGCGTCCACTCGGGGCAAACGTCCAGTGCGCGTGGCTCTTCGTCGACGCCTCGCGACACGCATCGAGCACGCCTAGACCACGCAACGCACCATTCGTTTCGCTCAGCGTCACCCCGTACCCTTGCCTACGCGCGCTCGAACTCTCGTCGCGCTCCAACACCACGCAGCGAAAGTCAACGTCATCGTCATCTTTGTCGTCGTCGTCCGTCTCCCGTCGTCGTCGTCGTCGCTCCGATGCGAGCGCGGCAGCGAGCGCGAGCCCAGCGACGCCACCGCCCGCGATGACGACCACGTCGCCCGCACCGAGCGCCTTGGCGCACCGCTTCATGGCGCCAAGCGTCACACTCTGACGGCGGCGCCTTCGCGCCTGTCGCCTTCGGTCGCGTCGCGCGCGCGCGATGGCGGTCGTCAAGCCGCCGCGCGATGCGCACGCCGCGACGGATGCGCGCGCCAAGCGCATTCGCGACGTCACGGGCGCGCACGTGCGCGCGAGTATTGGTGGCGACGTCAGGGAGCCGCACGGGAGCGCTGGATGCGCGTCGGCGTTTCACTCGCCTGCGGTGCGTGACGACGACCCGGAAGGGTGGCGGTCGGTGGAATACGTGAGCAAGGTGTATGATGCGTGCGCGAATGGCCATCACGAGGGCGTGGCGCGAGTGTTGCGCACGGTTGAGATGTGCGCGTGGTTGTTGCGGATGAATGGCCCGACGAAATCGCAGCGGACGTTGCGGGCGCAGGCGACGTCGACGATGAATACGTTGTTTCACAGTACGTTGATAGTGATCGAGCGCGTGCGAGTGCGAGTGCGAATCGTGTGTTTCTTGAGGGCGAGCGATGACTGACTGATGGTGGTTCCGAACGCAACGCGCAGTCGCGGTGACGAGCGATAAGGGCTCGGTGGCCATGTTGAACACGTTATATCAGGCGGCAAAACGAGTCGCGCAGACGGCGGTGGATGAGAACATGCAAGATGAGAAGAGTGGGGAGAAGTATACGGTAAATGAGATTGTTTCAGCGTTTATGAGCGAGCCAAACGCCGAGCATGATTCTCCGCTCCATATGGCGTGCGCGCTCGGTAAAAAGGACTTGGCGTTGTGGCTTTATGATAAAGGTGGAACGATGTGCCGAAAGAATAAAGATGGTTTGGATTGGCTCATGACAGTAATTTGTTATCGTCGAGGTAGATTTAGACCCGTCGGGATCACGCCGACGGACAAAAGAGAAGAGTTTATTGAGAGTGTTCCAAAAACTAACCAAAGCTCATACGGCGCGTTTGGACACCCCAAGTCCGCGCCTGATTCGGTAGGTTGGAAAATCATACTGCATGGTAGAAAATGTGCAGTTTTGCGTGTGAGAGAATACGTTGGGTGCGTTCCTGATACGCGCAAGGTGTATCAAGCATACATGTCTACGATTCTCCACGACGACGTATACGACGAAGAGGCGGGCGTCGAAGAAGAGTTGGACTTAGAATTCGCTCACGATGTTGTAGAGTTCGCATGGTGTATTCCCTGGAAGGCTGGTACGGAAGAAAACGAGCTCATGAAAGCTTTGCTAGATCGCGGCGTGGATACGGCGGTTGAATGCAATGCTGGGATGACGCCGTTGCACTACGCCGCTCGATTTGATGAGGTTGAGTTTACGCGACTACTCCTCAAAGCTGGCGCAGATGTTGGCGCGGCATCGAATCAATCTTGCGCCATTCACGGCAAAACAAACACTAGATGCTGTCCTCGATATCAACCGGGGAAGACGCCCTTGATGGTGGCCGAAATTTTGGGGAACACGGACGTTAAAAATTTAATCACCGAGTACGCGGAGAAAAAAAGAATCGAGGACGAACGCACGTCGGAACAACTAATGCTCGAGTTGATAGAAGAATCCGAAGACAAGAACGCGCCGAAAGTTTCAAAGAAGAAGAAGAAGAAGAAAGCCAAAGAAAAAGAGCCTGCCGAGGAAGAGCCCATTGTATCGACGTCGGTGGAACAACTCGATCCCAAAGAAAAGAAAAATGACGCAGCGGCCAAGCCAGAGGACGCAACCACGGATGCTTTTGAGTTGGAAGCTGAGATTGAAGCGGTGAGAAAAGCTACAGCCGCAAGTGCCATCGCTGATGAATTACAAAACTCTAATCAAAAGCCGGCGCGCGAAGTCGTTGAAGTAATGGCACCGAGCGAGGGAAACACCGCTTCGCCTTGGCAATCCATGTCAACTTGGGCAACGATTGCACATGGTTCTCAAATTGAGTCCACAATGACAAACGCACATTTCATCAATGAGGACGAGGACAAGTACGAGAAGGGGGAGGACGGCCATGACGATGACGACGACGACAACGACGAATTGAAGCCGCCAAGCGTGATGGACTTTTCATCGGATGAGTGGCTCGACGACGTTTGTATCCGACAAAACTTTGGCGTGGTTGCGGATGGAGGTTCTCCGGAATGGTTAGCGGCATGCAGCGAGCGAATACAGCGATTACACCCTATGGCGAGCGCTCTCGGTCTTGGATGTGAGCATATTTTAGGATACGACATTGACGCGCTCAGCGTCGCTCAAATCGAAGCTGCCGAGGAAGTTCATCGCGAATTACTTGCTCGACTCGCCGACGCACGCGTTCGATTAGCCATAGAACAAGAGCGCCAACGATTGAGTGAGGCTAAAGATATTGAAATCGTTCGTCAAAGTATTCGCAGAGTGAGAGAAACTGAATCGATGTTCTCTAAGTGAACGATTCTGCTACAAACTAGAATCTACAGTAGCTATCTATTGCATGTAACAATATCATCATCATCATCATCATCATCATCATCATCACAACTCGTGCTGTGAATCGGTTGGTTTTGTTGCATGTGTACCGACATGTCTCGGTCCAACGCGCATCCATTGCGTGGCTATCCACTTCGTGCCGCGAGTCACCGGACACCCCGCGTGCAGTGAGTTGACGTCGTTTTCTCCATTCAAGTGCCCATTAAACAACAAAACCGCATCTCCTCGACGTGGTTTCACGCTTAACACGCCTTTAGTGCCTTTACGCGCCATAGAACACGCATTTTCTGGCGTCACCGACGCGTGGCGCGTCTCTCCAATCGGCGTGCCAAGCGGAAACACCGTCTCCCCGCCGTCTTCGACGTCGCTCAAATACATGAACACCGTCGCCGCGCGTTGACCTCCATTCAACAACTCGCTATCATTTTCATCTTCAAAGTAATCGTGATGCGCTGTATACTCGTCACCAACATCATACTTCAAAACCGCTATGTTTTCCGCCCGATTCGGAGGCAACATCGACCACGCCGCCACGCGAAGCTCAATCGCCCGCACGACGTCATCCTCGCTCTCGAGCGCGTAGCCCTTCTTCGCTGTGAACGCGCCCCGAGGCGCGGGAAATTTCACCACACCATCATCACCCTCACGCATCACGCGCGCGTACGCTAAACTAATCAAGTGCTCGCACTCCTCGACGCTCAGAAAGTCGCGATACACGTACGCCCGAGGCGCGCTCGACACCCGCGTCGCGAACGCCTCACCCTTGCCATCCGCAAAGTATGACTTTGTTTCGACAATATTCAACTCACCGTCGTCATCGTCGAGCTTTTCGTCGCGGTAATCGCTCGGCAGCGTCGTTCGCGCGCCATCCACCACCGTCAACATCGTCATCAACACCATCATCATCATCATCACCGCAACCATCTTTGTCATCTTTGCCGCCATCATCATCGTCCACGCACGGACACGGCACGCACGCACGCACCGATACCAACACCAACACCAACACCAACACCCACGCCGCGGTGCGTGCGCCCCGTCGTCGATCGTCGGGGTGTGTCTCGTGCTCCCCAATGGAGTCCAAAGGCAGCAGCAGCAGCGGGTGTATGCGACACCCACGATCGTATAGGTAAACAGTATACAATAACACACGAGGGGAACCAAAAAGCCTCTCCGTGTCCCCCGATGGGGCACAGCACTGCGTGACGCACGCGACACGCGACGAGGACGACATACGACATACGCGATGGCGAGCACGGTAGGCATGATGGACCCCGCGTTCTTCGTCGGACGCAAAGAAATCATCGCCTGGGTGAACGCGCTGCTCGGATTAAACCTGAGCAAAGTGGAGCAGTGCGCCTCGGGGGCGATTTATTGCCAAATCATGGATGCGTGTCACGGGGGGAGCGTACCGATGCATACGGTGAATTTTGAGGCGAAGAGCGAGCATGAGTTTGTGAGTAATTATAAGGTGTTGCAGCTGGTGTTTGATAAGTTGAAGATTGCAAAGAATATTGAGGTGAATCGATTGGTCAAGGCGCGACCGCTGGATAATTTGGAATTTTTACAGTGGATGAAGTGTTATCACGATAAGACGATTGGGTGCGTGGATGGGACGTATGATGCGGAAGAACGACGTGCGCACGCACGCGGAGGGGCGTCGTTTGCTGGGGCGAAGAAGGCATCGGTGATGAATGGTGATCGTGGGAAGGGTGGGCATCGAGGAAGCGGGCACCCGTCGGCGCGGAGTTCGCGCGAAGGCGGCGTCGGCGGCGGACGACGCGAAACTGGCCCGAAACCGATCGGTTTTGGGCGTGAGAGCGGTTCAAATAGCGTAGGTGGAGGGTATTCTACGATGTCGACGACGACGACGACGACTGCGACAGCGGCATCGGGCAACACCACGTCGAGCGGTCGAGCGACCACGGGGCACTCGGCGGCGACGTCGGCGCACGTGCGGGAATTGACCGAAACGAATACGTCGCTGTCGTTACAAGTCGAACGCGCCGAACAAGAGCGTGAATTTTACTTTGAAAAGCTTCAAGATGTAGAGTACTTGTGTCAGCGTCCGGAATTTGAGAATAATCCTTTAACCAAGGTTGTGGAACGGATTTTGTACCACACCGACGGCAAGGCGGACGTGGACGCCATCATCGCCGAATGTTTGGGTTCGACGGCGGCTGAAGACACTGTTGTCGTCGCAGCACCAACAGCACCAGTGCTGACGCCCAAACAACCACAAGTCGAAGAAGAAAAGGAAGAAGACGTTGGTGTTGATGATGAAGAAATCACGTGCACGCAAACCACGCCGACAGTGGCATCAACCGTGGCGACCATGGCGGCGATGACGCTCGAGCGTTCAGACTCCGTCAACACAACGTCACCGTTGGGTACGCCTCCGCCCATGTTTGACGACGACGTACCACCGATTGGAGGTATTCCGCTCTTAACTCCGCCGGTGTGTAAAAGTCCGGTATTCGCGTCATCCGTACGCACACCCTTACAGGATAGACTCACCAACAGTGGCGGAAAATAATAAATCTTTGTTTGTTTGTTTTGTAATTTGAACCATTAAAACAAGTTTGACTCGCACTATGCGACGTCGTCATCTCCGCGCAAGCGTCTACGCAACAATTCTAATTCCTCGTTTGTCACCTCGGCGTTTGCGCACACGTCTCGCGCCGTATCGCTAGTAACTATTAATGTTTTCATCGCCTGGTCGCTCTCGACGACGCACTCGATAAACAACATCGCTATAAAGTCCCACCGCGCCGACGTAAGCGACGGCACGGGTCGGTTAAACGTAAACGTGCGCAAGAGCGTCGTGAGCTTTTGTTCTATGCGTCGAGTCTCGGCGCCGATGTTCAACTTGAGTAATAACGCTGGAACACATTTCGCCAAAAAAGTGTTCCACGTTTCGCTGACGCTAACGCTGTATTTCGTTCGTCCAGGAAGAATGTCGGCGTACGTTTTGTCGCCCCGCAAAAACGCAAACGTGGCGTCGGTGACGAGATTATCCACCGCCATCCACGTCGTGCCAAACTGCGAGATTTGCGGCAACGGCATCGACCTTGGCGTGGCACTAAACTTGTTGCTTTCACCATCACCATCGTCGTCATCGGTATCATTGATCGTAGCATCGCTCATGTCGTCGTCGTCGTCGTCGTCGTCGTCGTCGCCAAATCCCTCGAGCGGGTTCCCCGTGAGTTTCGTCGCCAACATCTTTCGCGCTAAATCTTCCGCCATCAACGCCAGCTCTTCGGGTGTTTTCCCTTCTAAACCAGACCCTGATGTCAAAGCTGCCGCGAGTGCTTCACCGTCGTCGTCGTTGTCTTCCTTGTCATCGCCAGGAATGACAATCGGCGCGTCTTCTCGAGGTTCGGTGCGCAATTGTCCTTCAGAAAATCTCCCGCCGATGCTCGGCACGAAATCCTTTGATGGCTTTTTGCCCTCACCGTACGTATCGAAATAAAACACACCACTTTTGTCTTTGTCATCGTCATTTGTTGACGAGCTTTGGGCGATTTCTTCTTCATTCCACGTCACTTTCTTCGCCGCCGAAGATGAACTCGCGACGGCGTCGATTTTGTTTCTCCTCTCCGCGCGCGGCACGTACCCATCCACCGCCATCGCTTGCGCCATCGCTTGCTCCTTGGACAATGGCTTCTTCATCGACATCGACGCCGCTGATGACGATGACGCCGAAACCACGCGCTCGACGACGTCCGCCTTGATGACATCGCTCGAAAGTTGTCTCGGCCCCGGCGTCGTCGAGGCGCGTTTCGCATCCGTCGTCGTCGTCGTCTCCAACATCTTTGCCATCTTCTCCGCCTCTAACATGTGCTCGCGCGTACAAAATCCATGAACAAACACACCTTCGCGTACGACACGATCCTTTGCGTCGACATCGTACTTTTTCGCGCGCTGTCCCCGGACGTCTACGCGTTCCGAGCACGCGCGCCACCCGCACCGCCCGCTCGCCGATCGTTCCTTACACGCGTCTATGTACTCGTTTCTCGTCAGCTTTACCCTCGCGCACGCGGGGTAAAATGTGCCATACATGTCTATTTTTGTTCTACCATCATCCTCGTCGTCGTCGTGTGCTAAGAACTCGCGCTCGATGAACGCGAGCTTGGCTGACGTGTAGTCCAACGCCGACGCCGTCCCGGAGCCGCGTTCCTCTTCCTCTTCGTCTTTGTCGTCGTTGTTGTCTTCTTCTTCGGACGCATCGCCGTAGACAAACTCGGGACACGACGTCGTCGTCATCCTCGTCGTCGTCGTCGAGATGCAAACCCAACTAAATCGCGAGCGCGCGAATGACGTCGGTGGGCGTGAGCACGTTTGCGCAGACGTCTCGGTCCCGCGCGACACATTTCGACAGTACGTATACGCGATGCACTTTATGGACATGCATTAAGGCCAAAACTTCACCAAACGTCGTACACTCTGCGCGAGCAAAGATGAGCTCGACGTAGGCGTGCGTGGGAGGCGTGGCGAGACTCGAACGACGACGTTCGTCGGCAAACGGCGCGACATCCGCGTCGGAGAAATCCGCCTCGCGCGACCTCGCGCTCGACACGAATTCCAGCGCTGAGCACGAGCGTAAACGCGCCAACGTCGCTGGAGACTCAATTCTACGCAAGTCATTGATGGAAAAATTCGCACAGATTTCCCCGCCGTCGTCGTCGGTTAACGCGATGGCGGAGACGTCTTCGCGCACCATGTCCCGCACGCACGCCAACGCCGACGCGCGCGCCGGCGCGCGAAGAACGTTTTTCGCCCGGAACAACCGCGACACGAGCGCGGTGGTGATGTCCCCCAAAATCTTCACGTGCCTGTGCAAAAATTCAACGATATCAAAACGAGTGATGACATCAACTCGTCCGCCGTCGACGACGTTCACGACGACGAGAGGTTCATCTCGCAACGCGTCCACGACATCGAGCAGCGTCCGCGACGTCGCGTGTCGCTCGCGCATCACGATCGCTCGTCGTCCATACTCCCACGCGCTCGAGCGCCAAAACTCGTCGTAAAAATCATCAGCACGAGCACGAGCGTGAGCGGCGTCGTCGTCGTCGTCGTCGTCATCATCTTCCCTAGTAGTCGCAGTGTCATAGTAGGCATTGATAAACGCTCGAGCGACGTCGCGAACGCCAATCATCCACCAATCATCGTCGTCGCCATCGTCGTCGCCATCATTCGCGAGCACCGAGCTCACGCGCGCGCGACCGCACGCCGCTAACACCGCGCCCATGGTGGCGTCGGAGCGTCGCACGCGCACCACCGCGCGAGGCGGTCGAGTGCGCAGGTACGCGGTGATGGTCCATGAGAAGAGTATCCGTCGCGGTGGGTCGAGCGTCTGCGCATCCATCGTCCGTGTGCGCGCGCGCGTGTGTGTGGCGTCGGTCATCGGTCGAACGTCGTCGACGACGACGACGACGACGACGACGACGACGCCAACCGTCGTCGTCCGTTGTCAAGACAAAAGTACCCATAACTTTTCACAAGGAAAGCTAGTGGAGGAGAAGGCTTGATTTTTTACTCATTTATGCACCCGTGAGCACGACTACGTATTATACTACGTCGTTGGTCAAGGAACTCTCCTTAGCTCAGATGGAAGAGCAGCTGACTGTAGTTTACATGAAAAAACTGAAATTGAGGCGCGTCACAGCGTCCACACGAACGAGTAAATGGCCTTTATCCATACATGAAGGTCAGAACCGCCATCAGCGGGTCACCCGTTCGATTCGGGTAGGGGAGACGACATATTTTTTTGCGTGGCTGGTCGCAAGTAAGTCAATAAATGTAGTGTAGATGACGATAACAATTATTATCAAGCTAGCTTCGCAAATTGATTTTGGTGGTAGAAATTTTAGAAGAATTTCTCTAAGTAAGTAGTGGTTGAATCGGAAGAAGTACAATGAATGAAAGTCGCCGCGACGCCGCCGGCGCCGGCGTCAACCCCTTCGCTTACTTCCCACGCTTACCCTCCTTTTGGATAACCACCTCATCAGCGTAACGGATACCCTTACCCTTGTACGGCTCAGGAGGACGCTTAGAGCGGATAATCGCAGCAAAATTACCAACCTCAACCTTGTCATAACCGCTGACCGTAATATCCGTGTTGCTATCGCACTTGACTTCGAGACCCTTCGGGATTTCCATAATCACCGGGTGGGAATAACCCAAGCTCAAGTTCAAGTTCTTGCCTTGCATCGCCGCCTTGTAACCAACACCAAGGAGCTTGAGCTTCTTCTCGAACCCCGTGGACACACCCACCATCATGTTGTTCGCCAACGTGCGGTACAAGCCGTGACCCTTGCGCGCATCCGGGGTGTCATTCGCGCGCGCCACCTTGATGGCTTCACCCTCCTCCGTGAAAACAACGACGTCCGGGAACTGCATCTCCATGGAACCCTTAGGACCCTGTACATGTGTGCGTGCAATAATAAGCGCATACGCAGTCAGTATACGTGTCAACGTCTCGCCCGCGCGCGCGCTCGACGACGGGTGAAAACCCTACAACCCTCAAGCCCTCGAGAGGGCGTGGTCATCACACCCCGTGCGCGCGCGCGCGACGCCACCAACCCATCGCGCTCGCGCACATTCGCATCATAACATTTTCATCGCTCTCATAAACACCTACCTTGACCGCGAGCATGTTGTCCTTCAACGTGTACGTCACGCCCTTGGGCACCGCCACCGGGACCTTGCCGATGCGCGATTCCTTAGCCTCAATCGCGCGTCGCGCGGTGGGCTTCGTGGACTCGGCGCGCTTGGCGCGAATCGTGGTGTCACCACGGACGAAAGAAGATACTTGAGCGGCGAGCATCGCGGGCGGTGTGTGAAGGTTTGACGCGTCGCACAGTGCCGGCGCCGCCGCGCGACGACAGCCCTTCGCCCGAAAGCCCGCGGACGACGACAAGAAGAGTACGAGTTTCGTCGAGTGGATGGTGTGCCTGGTCACGATCGGTCGATGTGTGGGTACTCATGCTTGAGGTTGTGATTGGTCGTTGTGTGCTTTTCAGAAAAAAATGAGACCGAAGCCAAAAGCCTCGGGAACACGAAGCGTTGCGCGACACACGACGACGAGGACGACGACGCCGAGGGGACGGGATGATGCCGACGACGACGACGAAAAATTTAGTCATGACGCAGACGCAAGATGCGCTCGGGAAAGGTGCGCGTGTGTTGCGACGGGACGCGAGGCGACGCGCGCGAGAGAGAGAGAGAGAGACGACTGACGAACCGCGCGCGCGTAGGATTGGAGGAGTTGAAACGACGTAAACGAAGCGTTGAGAGCGCTATTGAGGCAAAAGAGCGTGATGGAGATGCGCTTCGGCGACGGTTGAAGGATTTGGAAGGACTAATCGCGCGGGACCGCGAGACGCTCGTCGAGTATGATAAAATCATTCGCGACGCCGAACAAAGCTTGGATCGTATCTTGGAAAGCAGTGAATTCTTGTTGAACGCTATTCGACGCGAGACACAAAACTTGGACGCACGAGAGCCTTGATTCTATGTACTGATAATATTGCATGCTTGTCTTCTTCTGATATATATATGATCTGTATGCCCACCTGTGGACGCGCGCTTTGCCTACAACTCGTCGTGGGCTTTACTCGCCTTCGCGTAAGCATCGGAGATGAGTTTCAACACTTCTTTCGAACGCAACAATTTCGCAAGTTTTCTCATATTTCGCCCCTTGGAATCTAACGCCAGAACATTGGCGCCGTTATTTAACAAAATTTCCACCGCCTTGGCGTCTTGCTTGCGCACGGCGAGCGTCAAGAGCGTATCGCCGCGCCTATTCATGGCGTTTGCGCTCGCTCCGAGCTCGATGAGCTGCTTGAGTGACGCTACGTTTCTGTGCTCCACCGCGGTGAACGTCGCAGGCATACCAGACGAATTGAGTTCATCCGCGTCTACCCCGCACTCCTCGACGAGAAATTTCAGCGCCTCGAGGTGCGTCTCGTTTCTCCCCCAACTCGCGCGATGCAACGCCGTGAATCCATCTCTGGACTGCGCTGATAAATACCCATGCTTTTTCAGAACTCTCAACATCTTCACCGATCCCATGCTCGCCGCAAACTCTAACGCGCCGTTTCCATCGTGGTCCAACGCCGCGCCATCCGCGCCGAGCGTCAACAACTTATCCAACAACTCATCGTGCCCATACACCGTCGCCATAATCACCGCCGTTCGTCCATTATCATGATCACTTGTGTTAATGTGTTCCAAGAAATCCTCCTCACCGCGCGCGAGCGCGGCGTCATCAAAGTACTTTGCATCATTGTTCATCGCCGCGACGACCGGTTGCGGCGTGTTGTGCGCGCGCACCACCGAGCTCAAGCACCCAACGCACGCCAGCGCGCACGCCAGCATCACCCTTGACATCGTCATCGTTCGCGTGCGACGCGAGCTCGCACCATGCATCGCGCGCACCATCGCGTTGTGCGGTCGCGCGCGATCGCGGCATTCTGTTGTGCCTTTGGTGGTCGTGTGGCCTCACTCGTCGACGCGCGGCGCCGTCGTCAGGTCGCGTGAGCGCATGACGCGCGCGCAGAAGTTTGGTGCGTGCTCGACGTCATCGTGCGTCGTCATCGTCGATGTCGGCGCCGCCGCCGTGCAACGACGAATGTGATGAGCTGCAGTCGCGGCGCGATGATGGATTATTCATCACGAATCAACTTTGTCGTCAATCACACGTCTCCCAAGACTGACTCACGCGCGTGTTTTCTGCGTCTACACAGCCGCCGTGGGCGTGGCGCTCGCATCGCTATGGGCTGGTGCGCTGAAAACCATAGACATGTCAGACGACGTGCGACGATTGGTGATCACGGTGCGCGCGCGCCGTCGTCGCCTCGGTCAACGATTCCCCGCGTCGCGTCTCGACATCTTTCGACATCTTTCACCACTGACTCGCGCGCGCGACACCCCCACACACACACAGGCTCCACTCTATGCCATCATCGCATTTGCGATATACTCCATGGCATACATCATCCATGCCGTGTGGACGTTCCCGGAGTGTCCTCGAGCCGCCGAAGCGCTCGCGCGCGACGTCGCGCGCGCAACGCGAACTCATCGCCCGTCGCGTCCTCCCCGCCGACGCCTTCGACGCCACATCACCGCCACATCGCGCGTGAATCACCATCATCGTCGACGTCGACCGTCGTCGTGTTGTTGTTGTACGCATAGTAGTAGAATCCTCCGTATAGTAGCACGCACCGGGAGCGCCCGTCGCGTCCATCCATCCATCCATCCATCCATCCATCCATCCATCCATCCATCCATCCAGACCGCCGTCGCCGTCGCCCACCGCGGGCGTTTGAGTGTCAATGATGTCCGTCGTCCCCACGTCCTCATCGCCGCGTCCACCGCGCGCACATCCACAATCCCACAATCCCACGATCCCACGAGGCCCTTCGCCTTTTGGCCCACCCCCCAGGGACGATGCCCACGACGGCCAGGTCACCCGATCGCACGGCGTCGGTCGACGTCGACGTCGCGCATGGCCCCCTCACACGCGGGTTTATGTTCGAATCCCATGCGCGACGCGGGCCTTGGCGGTGTGGATACCATACTGTTTACCCATAGAGATACCACCACCACACACGACTACCCGAGACGCGCGCAGAGGGGGCCTCCGCCGCGCCCGTTCGCGTCGTCGTCGTCGTCGTCGTCGTCGTCGCGCGGGACGCCCCCGGGCGATGGGCGCGCGTCCTCCGTGAAGGTCGTCGTCGTCGTCGTCGTCCGCGGTCGTGGTCGTGGTCGTGACGACGACGATGACGCGTACGACGACGACGGAGGAGGACCGCGACGAGCACATCGCATCGCATCGCGTGACATCGGCACGCGGCATCGCCATCGGTGGTGCGCCCGGCGAGTCGACGCGACAGACGCCGACGCGCGCGCTTTACACGCGCAGCGCGACGTTCGATCGTCGTGTGTGTGGCGACGTTCGATCGTGGTTGTGTGTGTGTGTGTGTGTGAGGGGATCGTTGTGCGTGCGTTCTGTGTGTGCATGCGTTGATACTGACGTGTGACCCGTTGTTTTCGTCAACTGGCTAGATTGTGTGCGCGAATACGTTTGCCATCATGGGCGCGATGCGATTCGGCTTGATGCCGTCGGTGAAGAAGAACTACAACGGTGCTTCCTCGTACGGTATGGTTGAACAAGCGTCGACGAAGAACATTGGTTCTCGTGATCCGGCTGGTTTCACCGCCGTTGATGTTTTGGCTGCGGGTTCTTTCGCCACCATAATCTCCGCGGGTGAAATCTTGGCGGGTCA
>JACLAB010015418.1_pt1 | contig 19833 bp, 16 predicted proteins | sample 8027921 | NCBI WGS metagenome assembly JACLAB01 (sample SAMN15725117, study PRJNA655200) | protist metagenome | isolation source: fluorescence activated cell sorting (FACS) single amplified genomes of... | place: USA: West Boothbay Harbor, Gulf of Maine | collected 2000-07-19
AAGTAATTTAGAAACAATTTCCACAAAATATTTAGATAAGTTAAAATATTGTTACGGTATTATGGTCGTGGATTTTTTCAAAGCAGAATTACAAAATTCAAGCAATGAAAGTAATATATCAAGTGACGCTGGAAAAGGTGTTGTTATTGATGTCACTGAAGAGTAAAAAGGAAAGAGTGAGATTCGAACTCACGGTACCGTTAAGTACATCTGATTTCAAGTCAGACGCAATAGACCACTCTGCCATCTTTCCAATCATAGAAAATTAGTATTTTAATTTTCTATGATATATTTAATTATGTCTCAAACGTTTCAGTACCTGTAAATTTAATTTGTGCTGGATTGGGATTTTTTCCAATCGAAAACTCACGTTTTCCGACAGCAACACGTCCTGCATTAACCTTTTCAGGGAAAACACCATCTTTTGGATGAATAAATTGGATTTCCCCACTAGGTAAAATACGAAAAATTCTATAATCATTAATTTTAAAAGTTGTTCGTAATTGTTTACCTAAAGCTAAACATTGCTCTTTACGTGCCATATAAACTAAATTTGGACCCATTTTCATGATAGCGGCTCCACCTGTAGGCATTTCAAAAATATTATCTTCGACTGTAGATTTTTTGTTATTATTTGTCCAAGTCATTACATATTTTTCTTCCTTTTCAGCAGCCTCTAACCAACCACCAGTACTTCCACCAAATTCAGGAAAATACAGGTTACTAGATTTCATACGTTCTGTAGTATTTTGAAACATAAAATTATTGATATTAATTTGATGAATTAATTTTTAAATCATTCTTCTTCAGATAAAAAACGTTATGTTTGTAGCGGAGAATGGATTCGAACCATTGACCTTCGGGTTATGAGCCCGACGAGCTACCGAGCTGCTCTACTCCACCATTAATATATTTATTATAACCTATAAATATTATTTTTTTAATTTTTTGTTAAATTTGAAATAAAATTAAAAAAATAATATCGATACCAAATAAGAAAAAAAATGTCTGACTTAATCGTTGTACGATGGGTTCAATCTTTTGGGTACTTATTAATTTATCATTTTTTATAATTAAAAAAGGTTTTTCCCATATTTGGCTGTCGTACCAAGATCCTTCTTCATATATTAATCTTGTTTGTTTAAAACGATTCTGTGTCTGCTTCCAACGAAAAATTACTGTTAAAAGTAAAAATAAAAGTAAGTTTAAACTAATAAGAGTATCAAAAAAAAACCAATCAATAAAATTATTTATATCAGATAAAAGATTATTCATTGTAAAAAAACCAATAAAAATGAAATTATAAAGTGAAAACTTTAAAAGTTTTTTTTGATAACTTACTTTTGATAACGTTGTCCAATTTGTTAAAGGATTTTCTTTTAAACTTATATATTCTGTTATTGGTTTTTGCTCATCCGGAACAGGACACAATAAAAAAATTTTAATATTTGTGTTCATTTTATATTGATATTTAAATGTTTTCAAGCTTTATTCTAATTAACAATAAAATAAATTGAAAAGCTAAGCTTATCCAAGTAACTAACTCTACTGGACTTGTTGTTGTTGAATTCGACTGAATACTTCCCGGATCCTTAGTTTCATTTTGTGTAATAATTAAACCAATTAAAAAAATACTGTTAAGTATTAATAATATAGTTAAAGGGTTTATTTCATTCATCTTTAATTTATTAAAAATAATAAAATTTGTTCATTAAATTTTAATTTATTAAAATTTAACAAACAAAATTAAAATATTGTTGTTTTTATATTTTTAAGCATTTGCTTGTACTTGTAATAAAACAAAACCTAAAGCTAATCCAAATAATGTAGTTACAAAACATACAATTGCTGTTGTAAAAATTTCTCCCATAAAATCTATTTTTTATTTATTTATTTTTCTTTTTAATTTTTATTAACAAAAATAACTTAGAAACCATTACGGCCCCAAACTACTAAAGCTAATGAAAATGAAAAAACTAGTAATAAACTAGCCCACCCTAAATTAAGTACATCAATCATTTTATTTAATAATTTTTAAATATATATATATTGTTCTCTCTAGTACATAGTATATATTATATGTATTTTTTCCAAAAATTTTATTTAATGTTATCATTATAATAGCTAGAGTAACATCAACCTCCTTTAAAATTTGAATATGATAACAGAACTAAATATTTATGTGACACTTTTTCTTGCTTTTGTACTTCTTACATTTGCTATTAGATTAGGAATTTCATTATATAAATCAAATTAAAAAATAATTAAAAATTTTTATGGCAACTGTAAAAAGTTTAACAAATTTCCCATTTGCTGCAATTATTGGGCAAGAAGAAATGAAATTGGCATTACAATTAAATGTAATTGATCCTAAAATTGGTGGTGTTATGATTATGGGTGATCGAGGCACAGGAAAATCAACAACTATTCGAGCATTGGCTGATTTATTACCTGACATTAACATTATTAAAAATGATCCTTTTAATACTAACCCAAAAGGGCTAGATAAAGAATACGAAATTGAAGCTATTAAAATTCCAATGGTGGAATTACCTTTAGGTGCTACTGAAGATCGTGTTTGTGGAACAATTAATTTAAAAGAAATATTATCAGGTGGGAATAGTACATTCGAACCTGGTCTCTTAGCTCGGGCAAATCGTGGTATTTTATATGTTGATGAAATTAATTTATTAGATGATCATTTAGTAGATGTTTTATTAGATTCAGCTGCTTCTGGTTGGAATACAGTGGAAAGAGAAGGAATTTCAATTAAACATCCCGCTAGATTTATTTTAGTTGGCTCAGGAAATCCAGAAGAGGGTGAATTACGTCCTCAATTACTAGATCGTTTTGGTATGCATGCGGAAATTAGAACAATCCGTGAACCAAATTTACGTGTACGTATTGTAGAAGAACGTATTAGTTTCGATATTGCTCCACAAGAATGGTTTGAAAAATATGATCTTGAACAAAATGCAATACAAGATCGTATCATAAAAGCTCAAAACTTATTAGAAGAAGTAACAATAGATCAAGCCTTTCAATTAAAAATCTCACAAATTTGTAGTGAATTACAGATTGAAGGATTACGTGGTGACATTGTTTCTACACGTGCTGCAAAAGCTTTAGCCGCTTTTGAAAATCGAACAGAAGTAATCTTAAGTGATATTGAACGTACTATCACATTATGTTTACGACATCGTTTACGTACAGATCCAATGCAAACAATTAGTACTGGAGATAGAGTAAGTGAAGTTTTTACTAATATATTTAGTGATAGTCAAATTTAATTTTTTTTTAAATGAGCTCAGTAGGATTCGAACCTACATTAGAAACTTAGAAGGTTTCCGTCCTAATCCCTTAGACGATGAGCCCTTTTAATTAATAATTTATTATTCATATAGGCGATACTGGATTTGAACCAGTGACCCTCTGCTTGTAAGGCAGATGCTCTACCACTGAGCTAATCGCCTCTATGATAGGATTATAACCTTTTTTTTAATTAATTAAAACATAAAAATCTATTTGTTGAAATTTAGAGTCGATTCTTTTAAAACATAAGTTGCTATTTCCTCAATATCTTTTTGACTTAATCGGCCTCCAAAAGCTGGCATACCATTTTTTCCATTTAAAACTTGGTAGATAATAGCGTCAATACTATTCATCCCATTTTCTTCCAAAGCTTCTTTTTTCAAATTTTTTTCTGGAATAATAACGTTTTCTCCATTTTTATGACAGACATTACAATTATTTGTAAATAAAATTTTTCCTTTATTTAAATCAATTGCATCTACTTTGGTTGTTGTCATTAAAAAAATAATTATTATTAGGCTATTTACTTTTTTTAAAAGCATAAATATTTTTCATATTTTTACAAAAAAAAATAAATTTGGATAATATATTATCCAAATTTATTTTTTAATAAACAAAACTATATTAATCAATTGGTTTTAATTGTAATACAGGTTCTGTTTCACGATTAATTCCCTTTTCAAAACCAGCAGCCGCAGCACGTGAACGACCTGCATGCCACCAGTGTCCGACTAATAAGAAGAAACCTAAGAAGAAATGTGAACAAGTTAACCATGAACGTGGAGATACGTAATTTACTGAATTAATTTCAGTAGCTACACCACCTACAGAATTTAATGACCCTAAAGGTGCATGAGTCATATATTCGGCAGCACGACGTTCTTGCCAAGGTTGAATATCGTTTCTAATTTTATTGATATCTAAACCATTAGGTCCACGTAATGGTTCTAACCATGGAGATCTCATATCCCAAAAACGCATTGTTTCACCACCAAAGATAATTTCTCCACTTGGAGAACGCATTAAATATTTACCTAATCCAGTAGGACCTTGTGCAGAAGCAACATTAGCTCCTAAACGTTGATCACGTACTAAGAATGTAAATGCTTGTGCTTGTGAAGCTTCTGGACCAGTAGGACCAAAGAATTCACTTGGATAAGCAGTGTTATTATACCAAACAAAAACTGCAGCAGTTAATCCCATAACAGCTAAAGCAGCTAAACTGTAAGATAAATAAGCTTCACCAGACCAAACAAAAGCACGACGTGCCCATGCAAAAGGTTTAGTTAAAATATGCCAGATACCACCCGTTAAACATAAAATACCAACCCAAATATGCCCACCTACTAAATCTTCCATATTGTTAATAGAAATAATCCAGCCGTCACCACCAAACGGTGATTTGAAAACATATCCAAAAATAACTAATGGATTTAATGTTGGGTTTTTAATCATACGTACATCTCCTCCACCTGGAGCCCATGTATCATATACACCACCAATATACATAGCTTTAACTACTAATAAGAAAGCACCAATTCCTAATAAACATAAATGAATACCTAAAATTGTTGTCATTTTATTTTTATCACGCCAATCATAACCAAATAAGGGAGCATTTGTTTCTAATGTATCTGGTCCAAATAATGAATGGTAGATACCACCAAAACCTAGAACAGCAGAAGAAATTAAATGTAATACACCTACAACAAAGTAAGGGTAGATATCAGTAATTTCTCCACCAGGTCCAACACCCCAACCTAAAGTAGCTAAATGAGGTAAAAGAATAAATCCTTGATCATATAAAGGTTTTTCTGGGATAAAATGTGAAACTTCAAATAATGTCATAGCACCACACCAAAATACCATTAGACCAGCATGTGCTACATGAGCACCTAAAAGTTTTCCAGATAAATTAATTAAACGTGCATTTCCAGCCCACCAGGCAAAACCTGTAGCTTCAAGTGTCGAACTAGTCGTAATTTCTAAATCATCAAAGCGCGTTTCCACGTGGCAGTACCTCTTCTGGGAATATATAATTTTCATGTGGTTGATCTTGTGCAGCCATCCACATACGAATACCCTCATTTAAAAGAATATTTTTTGTATAAAAAGTTTCAAATTCTGGATCTTCAGCAGCTCTTAATTCTTGTGAAACAAAATCATAAGCACGTAAGTTTAAAGCTAAACCAACAATTCCAACAGAACTAGCCCATAAACCTGTTACAGGTACAAAAAGCATGAAAAAATGTAACCAACGTTTATTTGAGAATGCTACACCAAAAATTTGAGACCAAAAACGGTTTGCTGTAACCATTGAATATGTTTCTTCTGATTGTGTTGGCGTAAATGCACGGAATGTATTTGCCGCATCACCATCTTCGAATAAAGTATTTTCTACAGTAGCACCATGAATAGCACATAAAAGTGCACCACCTAAGATACCTGCAACACCCATCATATGGAATGGATTTAATGTCCAGTTATGGAAACCTTGTAAAAATAATAGGAAACGGAAAATTGCAGCTACACCAAAACTTGGAGCAAAGAACCAACTTGCTTGACCTAAAGGATAGATTAAGAAAACTGAAACAAAAACTGCAATAGGTCCAGAAAAAGCAAGAGCGTTATAAGGACGAATCCCTACTAAGCGTGCAATTTCAAATTGACGTAAACAGAAACCAATTAAACCAAAAGCACCATGTAAAGCGATGAACGTCCAAAGACCACCAATTTTAAACCATAGAGTAAGGTTACCTTGAGCTTCAGGTCCCCATAAAAGTAATAATGAATGACCCATACTATTTGCTGGTGATGAAACCGCAACAGTTAAGAAATTACATCCTTCTAAAAAAGAACTTGCTAAACCGTGTGTGTACCAAGAAGTTACAAAAGTAATACCTGTTAGCCACCCACCTAATGCTAAATATGCACAAGGAAATAATAATAATCCTGACCAACCGATGAAGACAAAACGATCACGTTTTAACCAATCATCAATTAAAGAGAATACTCCTTGTTCTTTAGACTGAACTTGTCCAATTGAAATTGTCATATTAAGAGTATGAGTTATAAAATTTTATTGTCTTTTTGTTTTGACATATGAATTACCTAGTTTTTTTACTCTAATTATTTATGAGTTTATTCTTTTATTTAGATATATATATTAACACTAACTTTTTATTATTAAGAAAAAATCTTAAAAAATTTTAATACTATTTAATTCCTCGATCTGTCTATTAATCTATTATATCCAAAATTTTATTTATAGTATAAAAAATATGATTATAAACTCTAAACTATTTATTTTTTAAGATGAAAATTAGAATATATATCGAGTTATATAATTGTTTTAAAGCAATAATTTTCATAACTTTATTAGGTTTATTAAAGAATAAAAATTAAGAATTAAGAAATAAAAAATAAAGAACTTGACATATTTATAACATTGTCACTATAATATGAAATGTTTGTAAATAGTTAAATCTCTACTTTTCAGTACAAGATAAAATTTAATAGTTAATTCTATTAGAAACTACAAAAATAAATTCAGGAAAAAGAAAATATATTAAATTATATTTTTTATTAAGAGTTTGATCCTAGCTCAGAATGAAAGCTAGCGGTATGCCTAATACATGCAAGTCGTACGGAAGTATACCCTTCGGGTGACTACTTTAGTGGCGAACGGGTGCGTAACACGTGAGAATCTGCCTTTAGGAAGAGGATAACTTTTAGAGATAAAAGCTAATACTTTATATGCCATTGGTGAAAGAAGAAATTCGCCTAAAGAGGAGCTCGCGTCTGATTAGCTAGTTGGTGGGGTAAGAGCCTACCAAGGCGACGATCAGTAGCTGGTTTGAGAGGATGATCAGCCACATTGGAACTGAGACACGGTCCAGACTCCTACGGGAGGCAGCAGTAAGGAATATTCTGCAATGGGCGCAAGCCTGACAGAGCAATACCGCGTGAGGGACGACTGCCTACGGGTTGTAAACCTCTTTTCTCAAGGAGGAAGAACTGACGTTACTTGAGGAATAAGCAACGGCTAACCCTGTGCCAGCAGCCGCGGTAATACAGGGGTTGCAAGTTTTATTCGGAATCATTGGGCGTAAAGCGTCTGCAGGTTGACATAAAAGTCTTTTGTTAAATATCAGAGCTCAACTCGGAATCTGCAAAAGATACTATATGTCTTGAGTATGGTAGAGGTAGGGGGAATTTCCAGTGGAGCGGTGAAATGCGTAGATATTGGAAAGAACACCGATAGCGAAGGCACCCTACTGGGCCATTACTGACACTCAGAGACGAAAGCTAGGGGAGCAAACGGGATTAGATACCCCGGTAGTCCTAGCCGTAAACGATGGATACTAGATGTTGTGTACTTTATTGTATACAGTGTCGTAGCTAACGCGTTAAGTATCCCGCCTGGGAAGTACGCTCGCAAGGGTGAAACTCAAAGGAATTGACGGGGGCCCGCACAAGCGGTGGAGCATGTGGTTTAATTCGATGCAACGCGAAGAACCTTACCAGGACTTGACATGAAGAGAAGTTTTTTGAAAAAAAGATGTGCTACGGCCTCTTACACAGGTGGTGCATGGCTGTCGTCAGCTCGTGTCGTGAGATGTTGGGTTAAGTCCCGCAACGAGCGCAACCCTTGTCTTTAGTTGATACTCTAAAGAGACTGCCGGTTATAAACCGGAGGAAGGTGAGGATGACGTCAAGTCATCATGCCCCTTACGTCCTGGGCTACACACGTGCTACAATGGGTGTGACAATTAGTTGCGAATTCGTGAGAATAAGCTAATCTGTAAACACATCCCTAGTTCAGATTGTAGGCTGCAACTCGCCTACATGAAGGTGGAATCGCTAGTAATCGCAGGTCAGCAACACTGCGGTGAATCCGTTCCCGGGCCTTGTACACACCGCCCGTCACACCATGGGAGCTGGTTATACCCGAAGCTGTTATCCTAACCTTTTGGAGGGAGGCATCGAAGGTAGAATTGGTGACTGGGGTGAAGTCGTAACAAGGTAGCCCTACTGGAAGGTGGGGCTGGATTACCTCCTATAAAAAGAAAAGTAGAAAAAATAAAAGGGCTATTAGCTCAGTTGGTTAGAGTGCACCCCTGATAAGGGTGAGGTCTCTGGTTCAAATCCAGAATGGCCCAGATGGGGGTATAGCTCAGTTGGTAGAGCGCTGCCTTTGCAAGGCAGATGTCAGCAGTTCGAGTCTGCTTACCTCCATAAAAATTGAACACTTAAGAAATTAAGGGCATATAAGGGATCCCTTGGTATCCAAAAGCGATGAAGGACGTGGCTACCTGCGAAAAGCCTCGGGGAGTTGGAAGTAAGCTATGATCCGGGGGTATCCGAATGAGGAAACTCTATATCTTATTACTGAATCTATAAGTAATCAAAGAGCGAACCTAGGGAATTGAAACATCTTAGTACCTAGAGGAAAAGAAAGTAAAAACGATTCCCTGAGTAGTGGCGAACGAAACGGGAACAGCCTAAACTTTTAGATTTATTTAAAAGGGTTGTGGGGTAGAAAACGATAGTTAATCTATAAGCTTAACTGCTATTTAAAATTAGGTGAACTAACTGGAAAGTTAGACCAAAGAAAGTGATAGTCTTGTAACCGAAAATTTTTAATCATATATCTATACCCGAGTAGCATGGGACACGTGGAACCCCGTGTGAATCTGCGAGGACCACCTCGTAAGGCTAAATATTCTTGGATGTCCGATAGCGAATAGTACCGCGAGGGAATGGTGAAAAGAACCCCGGGAGGGGAGTGAAATAGAACGTGAAATTGTATGCTTACAAACAGAAGGAGGACGACTTAGCGTCTGACTTCGTGCCTGTTGAAGAATGTTCCGGCGAGTTATAGTTAGTGGCAGGTTAAAATAGAGATATTGGAGCCAGAGTGAAAGCGAGCTTGAATAGAGCGTCCGTCACTAGTTATAGACCCGAACCCGGTTGATCTAACCATGGCCAGGATGAAACTCAGGTGATACTGAATGGAGGTCCGAACCGACTAATGTTGAAAAATTAGCGGATGAGTTGTGGTTAGGGGTGAAATGCCAATCGAAATCGGAGCTAGCTGGTTCTCCCCGAAATGTATTTAGGTGCAGCGGTGGATGTTATAGCGTAGGGGTAAAGCACTGTTTCTTTGCGGGCTGGTAATTCGGTACCAATAAGAGGCAAACTCTGAATACTACGTGCATAGTCCACCAGTGAGACTACGAGGGATAAGCTTCGTTGTCAAGAGGGAAACAGCCCAGATCACCAGCTAAGGCCCCCAAATAATTGCTAAGTGATAAAGGTGGTGGAAAGGCTTAGACAACCAGGAGGTTTGCTTAGAAGCAGCAATCCTTTAAAAAGTGCGTAATAGCTTACTGGTCGAGCAGTTCTGCGCCGAAAATTTACGGGACTAAGTAATTTGCCGAAGCTGTGAGATATACTTATGTATATCGGTAGGGGAGCGTTCCGTTGTAGGTTGAAGTGTTAGCGAAAGCGGGCATGGACGAAACGGAAGTGAGAATGTCGGATTGAGTAGCGAAAACATTGGTGAGAATCCAATGCTCCGAAACCCTAAGGTTTCCTCCGCAAGGCTCGTCCACGGAGGGTGAGTCAGGTCCTAAGGCGAGGCTGAAAAGCGTAGTTGATGGACAACAGGTTAATATTCCTGTACTGATTATTACTGGTATCGAGGGACGAAGAAGGCTAAACTAGCCGGATATCGGTTTTACCGGTTCAAGTAGTTAAGGTGTTGATGGTTAGAGAAAATAACTAGAGCTGAGATACGAGTACAAGATTATTAAAATCAAAGTAGTTGATGTCATACTTCCAAGAAAAGCTCGCAATGCCATAAGTAATAATCACCTGTACCATAAACCGACACAGGTAGGGAGGTAGAGAATACCAAGGAGCGCGGGAGAACCCTCCTTAAGGAACTCGGCAAAATGACTCTGTAACTTCGGGAGAAAGAGTGCCCTAAGGGCTGCAATAAAAAGTTCCAAGCAACTGTTTAGCAAAAACACAGGTCTCCGCTAAGTTGTAAAACGACGTATGGGGGCTGACACCTGCCCAGTGCCGGAAGGTTAAGGAAGTCGGTTAGCAATAGCGAAGCTGATAACTGAAGCCCCGGTGAACGGCGGCCGTAACTATAACGGTCCTAAGGTAGCGAAATTCCTTGTCGGGTAAGTTCCGACCCGCACGAATGGTGTAATGATTTGGAAGCTGTCTCAAGGAGGGACTCGGTGAAATAGAACTGTCTGTGAAGATGCGGACTACCTGTGCCAGGACATTAAGACCCTATGAAGCTTTACTGTATCCTGAGATTGGGTTTTGATTTTATTTGCGCAGAATAGGTGGGAGACTTTGAAGCTAGCGTTGTGGCGTTGGTGGAGTCATCTTTGAGATACCACTCTGATAAAATTGACATCCTAACTTTACACCGTAAGCCGGTTAAAGAACAGTTTCAGGTGGGCAGTTTGACTGGGGCGGTCGCCTCCTAAAAGGTAACGGAGGCGTACAAAGGTTTCCTCAGATCGGTCAGAAATCGATCTTAGAGTGTAATAGCAAAAGGAAGCTTGACTGTGAGACCTACAAGTCGAGCAGGGACGAAAGTCGGTTATAGTGATCTGACGATTCTGTGTGGAAAGGTCGTCACTCAACGGATAAAAGTTACTCTAGGGATAACAGGCTGATCTCCCCCAAGAGTTCCTATCGACGGGGAGGTTTGGCACCTCGATGTCGGCTCATCGCATCCTGGGGCGGTAGTACGTCCCAAGGGTTGGGCTGTTCGCCCATTAAAGCGGTACGCGAGCTGGGTTCAGAACGTCGCGAGACAGTTCGGTCCATATCCGGCATGGGCGTTGGAGTATTGAGAGTGACCCTTCTCTAGTACGAGAGGACCGAGAAGGATATACCGCTAGTGTACCAGTTATCGTGCCAACGGTAGACGCTGGGTAGCTAAGTATAGTTAGGATAACCACTGAAAGCATCTAAGTGGGAAGCCGTCCTCAAGATGAGTACTCTTAGGTTGCAGGAAGACTACCTGCTTGATAGGCATCAGGTGTAAGTATAGCAATATATTCAGCCGAGATGTACTAATAAACCATATTCTTAAGATTTTTAGTTAATCATACTTTCAATTTCGGTGTTTATAGCATAATGGTCCCACATCATTCCATCTCGAACATGATTGTGAAACGTTATTGCGGAGAAAATACTTGGAGGGTCACTTCCTGGGAAGATATCACGATGCCGGAATTCATAAAATAAAAAAAGTATCAAATTTTTGAGTATTTTTCAAAAATTTGATACTTTTTTTTGCTATTTTACTAATTGGGTTTTAATAAAAAATTTATTCATATAATAATAGATGGAAGAGGAGACGACTATGACAGCAACTTTAGAAAGATATGAAAGCCTAAATATCTGGGAACGTTTTTGTTCTTGGATCACAAGTTTAGAAAACCGTTTATACATCGGTTGGTTTGGTGTTGTTATGATTCCTACACTTTTAACTGCTACAACTTGTTTTATCATCGCATTTATCGCAGCTCCGCCTGTTGATATTGATGGTATCCGTGAACCAGTAGCTGGTTCTTTAATGTACGGAAACAACATCATCACTGGTGCTGTAATCCCTTCATCTAACGCTATTGGTGTTCATTTTTACCCAATTTGGGAAGCTGCTTCTGTTGACGAATGGTTATACAACGGTGGTCCTTACCAATTAGTTGTATTACACTTCTTAACTGGTGTTGCTTGTTATTTAGGTCGTGAATGGGAATTAAGTTTCCGTTTAGGTATGCGCCCTTGGATTTTTGTTGCATTCTCTGCTCCTGTAGCTGCTGCAACTGCTGTATTCTTAATCTACCCAATCGGACAAGGTTCTTTCTCTGATGGTATGCCTTTAGGAATTTCTGGTACTTTCAACTTCATGTTAGTATTCCAAGCTGAGCACAACATCTTAATGCACCCATTCCACATGGCTGGTGTTGCTGGTGTATTCGGTGGATCTTTATTCTCTGCTATGCACGGTTCTTTAGTAACTTCATCTTTAATCCGCGAAACTGCTGAAGGTGAATCTACTAACTACGGTTACAAATTTGGACAAGAAGAAGAAACTTACAACATCGTAGCTGCTCACGGTTACTTTGGACGTTTAATCTTCCAATATGCTTCATTTAACAACTCTCGTTCTTTACATTTCTTCTTAGCTGCTTGGCCAGTTATTGGAATTTGGTTAACTGCTTTAGGTATTTCTACTATGGCATTCAACTTAAATGGTTTCAACTTTAACCAATCTATTGTTGATAGCCAAGGTCGTGTAATTAACACATGGGCTGATATCGTTAACCGTGCTAACTTAGGTATGGAAGTAATGCACGAACGTAACGCGCACAACTTCCCATTAGATTTAGCTGTAACTGCTCCAGTTATTGTTGGTTAATTTTTAAAATATTCAAATTCAATTCTTTAATTGAATTTGAATATTTTTTTTTACTTAATTTCTTTTATTTCTTATAATAAAGTTAGAATGTTTATATTTTAAAACATTTTTTAAAAAATATGAATTTAATATTTTCAGATTATCAACTTCCAATTATTGCGTGCTTCTGTTTATTTTTTGCTATGATTGGTTATTGGATAAGTTTAGCCTTTCCGACAAATAAATCGGCTTTTTTTGTGAGTAAAATACTTACCGTAGTAAGTAACCTAATTTTTGTAATAACACTAGCTTTAAGATGGTTTAATGAGGGATATTTCCCTTTAAGTAACTTATATGAGTCATTAATTTTTTTAAGTTGGGGGATTTCAATAACCCATTTATTTGTTGAATTTAAAACACAAAGTAGGTTAATTGGTGCTATTGCTGCTCCTATTGTATTCTTTATTTCAGGCTTCTCAAGTTTAACATTACCTACAGAAATGCAAAAAGCTTTACCTTTAGTTCCATCTTTACAATCTAATTGGTTAATGATGCATGTAACAATGATGATGATTAGTTATTCAACATTAATTGTTGGTTCACTTTTATCTATTTTATATATAGCTTTTATCATCTTTAATAAAGAGACAAAAACTGTAATAAAACAAAACGAACAGACAAAAACTTCGAATACCTTAATGCTAAGTGCATCAGCATCAAAATTAGCGTTATTAGAAACTGTAGATATTTGGAGCTATCGTATTATTGGGTTAGGTTTTCCGTTTTTAACAATCGGAATTATTTCAGGGGCGGTTTGGGCAAATGAAGCTTGGGGTTCTTATTGGAGCTGGGATCCTAAAGAAACTTGGGCATTGATTACTTGGTTAATTTTTGCTATTTATTTACATTCTAGATTATTAAAAGGTTGGCAAGGTAAAAAAGCTGCTGCTTTAGGATCGTGTGGATTTTTTGTAATTTGGATTTGTTATCTTGGTGTAAATTTTTTAGGAAAAGGCTTACATAGTTATGGCTGGGTTTTATAAAAAAGAAAAAGGTATTGGAACAATTAATTGTTCCAATACCCTTTTCTTTTTTAATATGCTAGACCCATACTACGAGTTGTCTCACCACCTAAATAAACACGAACACTTAAAAAATCCGTTGGACAAGCACTTTCACAACGCTTACAACCAACGCAATCTTCTGTACGTGGGGCAGAGGCAATTTGACCTGCACGACAATCTTCCCATACTACCATTTCAAGTACATCTGTAGGACATGCTCGAACACATTGAGTACAACCAATACAAGTATCATAAATTTTTACCGTATGACTCATAAAATCTCCTAAATTTTTTTTATAAAATTATAAACATTATTATAGTTAAAATTTTTTTAACGCCCCAGCTTGGACTTGAACCAAGGACCTATCGGTTAACAGCCGATTGCTCTACCACTGAGCTACTAGGGCTAAATGCTTATTTATATATATATATATATCGAAAAAAATAATTGTTTCCTAACTTTTTATTTTGGAAACAAATATATTTTTTAAGATACCTTCTTCTATCTTACGAACTAAATTTTCAAATTCAATTTCTAGAGTTATTTTTCCTCTATTTGTTGTACTACCTAACCAAGTGTTATTTTTTTCCTCAAAAATCCAAATTTGAGTATAAGGTAAATAACTTAATAACGCAGTTAACATTAATAAACCAAAACCAAAATAAATAACTGGTATACTAGGATCGTATTTAATTTGTAAACCTGTTGCGGGTATAATATCAACAATTTGTAGGTTTTGCGTTACTGCTTCTCCTAATGTTGATGTTTTTGAAAAAATTCCATTTTCATCATAAACTATAAATTTATTTTGCAACTGATCAAAAATTAACGTTTGAATTTTATTATTATTATCGATTATCCAAGTAACCCATGACTTAGAAGAACCTTTCAAATTAAATAAAGGAAGTTCATAGATTTGTGAAGTAATTTGATCTTGAACTCTAATTCCAATTAAGCTCCAATCACTTTGATAAAAATCTACATGATTATATCTCAGAGGATTATTAACAGAAATAGTTTGTTGTTTTATTTCATTTCCTACAGAATCTAGAATAGATACATTAGAATAAAATTGATAAATTTTTTCATTTTTATACTCTACCCAAAAATCATTAATACGAGTATTAATATCAGGTATTGTTGTAATTTTACCTACTTTTATTAAGTTCTGAATATGAAATATTTCACCTTTAGGTAAAATTTCTTGAGCTTTAAAATTATTAAAGGCACCCCAAGAAGAGCCTATTAAAATCGTTATTAAACTAATATGTACTAATATAGGACTTATTCTTCCAATTAAACCACGATAACCATATATTAAATTCCCGTATTGATAAATATAAAAATTTTTATTTCGTAAGCTTTTTAAAATATTTTCTTTTAGAAAAAAACTATTCTTTAATTTAACCGAAAATGGTAAATTTAAAAACGAATTTGTTTGTTTTTTAAAAAAATATTCCTTAGAATTATTGAGTATTGGAAATTGTCGAGTTACACTACATATTATTAGAGATAGACCTAAAAAAATAAGTAGTAAGGTAAACCACCAAGTAGCGTAAACATTATCTAGACCTAAAAATAGAATTAATTTCCAATTAATAAAACCGTATACTGGATTTTCTAAGGTATAATTAGTTTGATAAAATTGTATTACTTCATTTTGCTCAATAACTGTACCTATTGAACTAATAAGGGCGATTAAAAAAAGAAGAAATAAAGCAAACTTTAAATCTGCAAATACTTTAAAATTTTTATTAATTCTTTGAAAATTCATTTTTTATTATATTGCTAATTTATGGCGACCTCTACGGCGACGATTTCGTAAAATTTTTCTTCCACTTTTTGTTGCTAATCGTGCTCTAAATCCTGATGTTTTAATTACCTTTTTTCGAGTACCGTTTAATGTATTTTTTGACATATTAAATTTCTTATATTATTGGATTATTTATAAAGTAGTATATCATAGAAGCTCTTATTTGTTGGAACATTAATTTAAATGAACTAAAAGCTTCTAAATTATATTCAATCAAAGGATTTTGTTGTCCATAAGAACGCCAACTAATAGTTTCTCTTATATAGCTCATTCGTTCTATGTGTTCTGTCCAATAAAAATCGATAATTGAAAGTATTGTTGTCGCTCGTGTACTTTTTAATAACCCATTTTGATATAGATTTGTATTAGCAAATCTTAAATCATATGAAATCCAAATTTCTTTATAGAATTGATTCTTTTCGGTTACAATTTGGTTCATAAAAGAAGTAGAATATACACCAAACCATTTTTCTAAACGCAGATTGATATCTTCTCTATTTATTATCTTTTTTTGAGATAATGTATCAACTTCTTCATCAAATAAAGATTCCAAATAACGTAAAAACAATGTTTGATAAGTATTCTCTGATAAAATTTGATTACGTGCATTAAATAATTGTTTACGTTGAGAATTTAAAACATCATCATATTGAAAAACATTTTTTCGTAAATCATAATTATATAATTCAACTTTTTGTTGAGCATTTTCTAAACTTTTTGTTAAAAGCCCTGATTCTAAAGGAGAATCTTTATCATCAACTAAAAATTCGACCCATCGCTTAATACTATCACCGCCGAAAACTTTAATTAACTCATCTTCTAAGCTAACAAAAAATTGTGAAATCCCAGGGTCGCCTTGTCGACCAGAACGACCCCTTAATTGGTTATCTATGCGTCTTGTTTCATGTCTTTCAGTACCAAGTACAAATAAACCACCTAAGTGTAGTACTTTTTTATTTTCTTCAGTCCAAATTACATTATTTTTTGAAAAAAGAGTGTTATAAAAATTTTTTAATGTTTTATTTGCTTGTTCTAAAGAATAAGGTAAATTAAAAATCTCTTTCTTTAAAACATCTAAACCTTTAGTATTTTCATAATCTGCAATAATTTCATTTTTTAAAGATAAAATTTGTGAAGTACATTCTATATTATTTAATAAATAATCTTGCACTTGTTGTTTTGTCTTATAAGATGGATTTCCACCTAAAATAATATCAGTACCACGACCTGCCATATTTGTTGCAATTGTAACCGCAAATCTCTCACCTGCTTCAGCAACAATCTCACTTTCTCTTTTAACGTTTTCAGGTTTTGCATTTAAAATTTGATGTGGTATCTCTGAAATTTTAAATAAATCAGATAAAAATTCAGACTTTTCCACACTAGCCGTACCTATTAAGATAGGTTGACCGCTTGCAAAACAAGCTTTTGTTTGATTTAAGACAGCTTTCCATTTAGATAATTCACTTTGATAAACAAAATCTGATAAATCCTTACGTATCAGAGGTTTTGATGTTGGGATAACTTCTATATCCAAATTATAAATATCTTGAAATTCTTTCTCTGTGGTTGTTGCTGTACCTGTCATACCTGCTAACTTAGGGTATAAAGTAAAGAAATTTTGATAAGTGATCGCACTTTTTGTTTTTGTACCGCCACCAATTTCAACTTTTTCTTTTGCTTCGATAGCTTCATGAATTCCCATACTCCAGCGTCGATCTTCCATAATACGACCCGAAAATTCATCAACGATACAAATTTTATTATTCAAAACTATGTAATCTTTATTTAATTTAAAAACATGTTTTGCTTTTAAAGCGTTTAAAATTTCTAAAATCCAAGGATCATCAGAATCATATAAAGTTTTTTTCCCTAAACATTCTTTTGTTTTTTGATAACCTTCTTCTGTTAAATTAATTTCACGTCGTTTTTCTTCTAATTGAAAATGTAAATCTTTTTCTAAAATCTCTGCTACCGCCTTTGCTAAATATAATTTATTTATATTATTTTCTCCATTAGACGCGGATAAAATAAGGGGTGTACGAGCTTCATCAATTAATATAGAGTCTACTTCATCAATAACACAATAATTAAAGGGTCGCTGTACAATTTCATTTGCATTATACGCTGAACTATCACGTAAATAATCAAAAACAAGTTCAGAATTTGTTACGTATGTGATATCTGCTTTATAACTTTTTTGTTTTTCTTTTAGTGTGCTTGTACTTTTTACTAAGCCTACATCTAACTGTAAGCCATTGTAGACTTTACCCATCCATCTTTGATCCCGTTCTGCTAAATAATCATTAACAGTAACAACGTGGACTCCTCTTTTTGATAACGCATTAAAAGATACAGCCAAAGTAGATGCTAAAGTTTTACCCTCACCTGTTTTCATTTCCGCAATTTTACCCTCATGAAGAGCATAACCTGCCATTAATTGTGTATCAAAATGTTTTAAACCTAACGTTTTTAAACTTATAGTTTGGACTATTGCAAACCAAGGCGCAATTAAATTCGCTGGCAAAGTTTTTGCACAAGCCTCTTTTTGAAGTTGTTCAATTTTAAGGTTTAAATCTTCATCGTTTAATTGTGTTAAAAGCTCATATTCAGCTTTAACGTTTGAAATAAATTGTTTCATAAAGTTTGTTTTAAAATAAACTTAAATAAAGAATAAATTATAAAAATATTGGATAACATTAAAAATATTTTATATAAATTTGTACCATTTTATATAAATTGTGTAAAATATAATAATATTATTATCTTAATTTTTAATATAAGAGATATATTTTAAAAGTATAGAATTCAAAATTAATTAAAAATAAATAATTTATGAGTAAAAGGAATTCAAAAAAATTAACAACTTGGAAAACCCTTATTAGCGGTGTTAAAGAATTTTTTACACCTATTAGCAGATTTTTTAATGATTTTAATAAAAAATACCCGAATATAAACCAAACAATACAGTTAACTTTTATTTATTTTTTTGCTGTAGTAGATTTACACTTTGCTATCTTAAATAATGTTTTTTCTTTAGGTTATTTTCCTGATATTTTAGCACCTGTTTTTCCGTTTATTCAAAATATTTTACAATCACCATTTTTTAAAATTTGGGCAAGCCCTGAAAAAGTTTTTTTCCTTTCATATGTAACCATTGAATTAGCAATTATTAGAAAAGTTTTTGGTTTTTCGAAGCTAGTACGCTACAATATTTTATTAATTTTTTCATTACTTATGTTACAAGGCTTAGCTGTTAGTTATTGGGATTTATTATTTAATAGAACTGTTTCTGCACCTGTAGTAAAATGGGTCATTGACCAAGGTTATATTATTAACAGTGATAAATCGATTGCTATCTTCTTTTTTTTCAATACTTTTGGTTTGTTTATGATTATATATACATATTTATATATATGTGCTGCAAGAGGAAAATATTCAACTTTACCCTATATGGAATGGCTTTTTGATTCTATCGCATTTTGGGTTAAAATTAAGACTCCTACAATGCGTTATGGTAAAGGAAGTCAAAAAAAATCTTCTGATGAAAAATAAATAAGAAAAATAAGAATAAACTGATTTAATTATCAGTTTATTCTTGTATATCAGGAATAATATCAATATATCCTGTTTTATTAAAATGGACAGTTCCTGCACTTAATGCGTATAAGGTATGGTCTCTACCACAACCCACTAACTTTCCAGGCTTAAATTTTGTACCACGTTGTCGAACAATAATTGAACCACTTTTGGCACGTTGATCACCAAAAATTTTAACACCTAATCTTTGTCCTTTCGAATCTCGAGTATTTTTAGTACTCCCTGCACCCATTTTATGAGCCATAAATATATCTCCTTTAAGTTAATGTATCGATCTGTACTCTTGTATATGGTTGGCGATGACCACGGGTACGTGTGTAACGTTTTTTCGGTTTTGTCTTTAAAACAGTAATTTTTTTACCTTTTACATGTTGAATAATTTTTGCAGAAATTTTACTTTCTGTTAGAAATGGTTTTCCTATTTGAATTTTATATTCATTACGAAAAAATAAAATTTTATTTAAATAAATATAATCACCAACTTCACCGTTACGAATGTAATCTATATCGTACCATTCACCAGGTTTAACTAAGAATTGTTTTCCAGACGTTTGAGCAATAGCGTATTTCATAGTAATGTCTATCGATATATAATTTTTATAAT
>JACLAB010012485.1_pt1 | contig 19809 bp, 8 predicted proteins | sample 8027921 | NCBI WGS metagenome assembly JACLAB01 (sample SAMN15725117, study PRJNA655200) | protist metagenome | isolation source: fluorescence activated cell sorting (FACS) single amplified genomes of... | place: USA: West Boothbay Harbor, Gulf of Maine | collected 2000-07-19
TCTCGACCGCCGCCGCCGCCCATCGTCGTCCTCGTCGTTCGAGCGATGGATGGTTGGGCCGTCAGTGCGGACTCCGTCTCGAAAAGTGCGTTCGATCGATCGGTCGAGTGTGTTTGACGTGTCCGTGTTTGACGAGTGTGACACCTGTCCCGTGTTTGACGAACGTGTGTCCGTGTTTGACGTGTCCGTGGGTGGATGGATGACCGCGGGTGGATGACTGTGGATGGATGAATGATGGGACGGGCGTTCGCCGACGACGTCACTCGACGACGGACGACGACGGAAGATGACGACGGTTTTACCGCGCGACGGGAACGTCGATGGCGGGCGAAAAGAGGGGTGGGTGACGCGACGGTTGACGCGAACCTCGTCGACGAGAATGAGGACGATGACGACGAGGATGACGAGGAGGACGGCAGCGTCGGCGTCGACGTCGGCGGCGCACGAATCGTTCGTCGGGACGTGGAGCCGGGACGCGGCGGGGAATCAACACGTCGTGGCGTACCTGGCGGCGCACGGAATCGTGGACGACCCGGTGGGGCGGTCGCGGGCGGAGTACACGCAGACGTGGGAAACGGCGGAGAGCGGACGAGAGGGCGAATTCGTCGTGCGGACGACGTCATCCGCGGGCGTGGATCGCACTTTGACGTACTCTCTCGGTGCGCCGTTCGTGGAAAAGTTTCAATGTAGCGATATTTTTAGCCAAGGACCGGGGGAGGTGACGCGCGTGGCGACGTTCGACGCGTCGACGGCGACGCACGAGGTGAAGACGGAGTCGCCTTTGGGATTTGAGACGACGACGCGCACGGTTTCCGAAGACGGCAAGCAGATGAAATGCGTCAGACGGTACGTCGCGAAGAAGAGCGACGATGGAGAAGTGGATGTGACGAGCGTGGAGAGATTCGTTCGCGTCGAATAGTCGCGTAGGCGATGTCACGTCGTCGTTTACTTTTTTATTCGTCGATTCATACAGTACCTACGTGTACACGCTAACTTAACACTTTGTAGAATTTCTCGCCTCGACGATGAGTTCAGCGAGTCGCTCGCGAATCCCCATCGTCGCCACGTCCAGAGGTGTCTCCCCGTCGTTATCCTTGGCCTCCATGTCCGATCCTGCCTTTGCCAAGACGTTTAAACACTTCTTCTCGCCTTGCGCGCACGCGTAGTGCACCGCCAGGTCCCCATCCGAGCACCGGGCGTTCACGTCCACACCGAGCTCGAGCACGCGTTTGAGCATGACGTGTTCACCGCTGTACGCCGCTTGATGCGCCGCCGTCCATCCATTCTTGTTCACCTCCTTGACGCACTCTGGGTCTTCTCGCAACAGGCGCTCAAACTCCTTCGCGTCCCCGTCCTCAATCGCACCAAAGAGTTCCGATTGTTCCGTCGACGACCCAGAACAGTCCGATCCATCCGAGTCCGAGTCCGATTCGGCGGCGACGGCGCGTCCAGTTTTCTTACTCGACGTCCATCCTCGTCTGTGCGTTCGTCCCGGCATCGCCCCGGCTCACGCGCGCGGTCAAAACTGGAGACTGCGCGTTTGTTGGACTCGAAGCGCGAGGTCCACGCCGGGCTCGGGCGTTCACGCCCACACAGAGCGACGCGACGACCCGCGCGCGCGCGCGTGAAACCGAAGCGACGCGAAAAAAAATGACGGAAGGGTTCATGAGTACGCCCGTGTCCATGGGGGTGAGTGCGCGACGACGCGAAAAACGACGCGAAAAACGACGCGATTGATAACCGGCTGTTGAGCTGATGATGACGACGAGCAGATCGTCAAACGAAGTGTTCTTACTGTTCGTTATCGAGAGCGAGAGACTGACGAAACGTTAAGACGACCATCATGGCCGTGCGATACGCGGATGGAGTCATCCTCGGCGCGGACTCGAGAACGTCGACGGGGACTTACGTAGCGAACAGAGCGAGCGATAAAATTACCGAGATTACGTCAAACGTGTGGATGTGTCGAAGTGGAAGCGCGGCGGATACGCAAAACGTGGCTGCATACGTCTCAAGGTTGGCGCACGAACACGCCGTATCGATTTCGAGCCCTGCAGTCGATGCCCCTGATGCTGGTTTCACGTGCGACGTGAAGCTCGTAGCGAATATTACAAAGAAGATTGCGTACGAGAACAAGGAGAGGCTCCAAGCGGGAATGATCATAGCGGGGTGGGATCGCAAGCTCGGCCCTCAAGTGTACGGGATTCCTCTCGGTGGGTCCCTCATGGAGGCCCCTTTTACCGTCGGTGGAAGCGGGAGCGCTTACATTTATGGTTTTTGTGACAATACGTTTCGAGAGAACATGACGCGCTCGGAAGCCGAAGCGTGGGTAGCGAAAGCCATCTCTCTCGCAATCGCTCGCGACGCCTCAAGCGGTGGCGTGATTCGTCTAGTCGTCATAGATGAGAAAGGGGCGGAACGAAAGATGTTGCAGCCGATAGAGCACAGCGTGTGCGATGACGAGCTGCGACCGATCAAACGCTCTTAGTGGAATTGTAATCGGACATATGGAACCCTAGGCATTCTAGTGCGCGCGATTTTCGTCGGTTGAAAATGTGTTGAGTGTTGCAAGTCGCGCGTAAAGTGCGCTTCGAACGACGCGAAGTGAAGCGACCGGTGAACGGGATGAGACGATCATCGTTAAAGATAGTCGGCGAGGGTCCCGCCCTCGAGACACTGTACGTTTTCGGCGTTCGACCGCAAGACGGATTTCACTTTTCCATCACACGGATCAAACTGCGCGCCGTTTTCCTCGGTACATCGTTTCAGGACATTCTCCATGACACCGTCGATGCCGCCGTCGCACGGGACTTTCAGGGTGTCTTTGATCTCGAGCGATCCTGCGACGAGCGCCTCTATGCACTGCTCTCCGCATAATCCAGCGTCATCGGCAACACACACTTGGAGTATGGCGACTATTTTGTCCTCGTCAAATTTCGGGCACTCCCAAGCGTGCGCGACAGTGAAAGCAGACTGAAAGCAGAGCAGAGTTGTCAAAGCGGTGGCGAGAATGAAAGTCTTCATGATGAGCGACTGGTTGTGAGGACACGCGGTTCCGGCGAATCGTGAGCGACTGGTTGTGAGGAGTCGCATACACACATTCACATCGCATACACATGATTCCCATGTGACTTGCCGCCGAATCACAGAGATAAAAGTAACGCTGTCCCGCGTTTCACCCAGTGGTCAGCGGTAGCATCACCGACGTCGAGTTCAACCATCGTTATGAACGATGGTCGCTCGCGTGTGCCAGTCCTAATCGGATACATGTAAAGCGGGCACTCATATACATTCAACCGCCGTTTATTGGAGCGTTTGCGCTGCGTCGGAATGAAATGGACCACTGGCATGTTGACTATCAACTCCATCGCGTTGGGCTCGCACAAGCATTTACAATCTTTATCCCACCCGGCGCCTTCGAGATACAGACCACGAACATAAACGCCTTCGTCTGGTGGAGAGCTGATATCACTTGCGTCTTGCTCGAGAATGGAGAATGAAAACGTGAGCGTATCAATCGGTATCCCGTGACGACGCGCACTCGCTTGCAAAACCGAGGTGAGGAAACACGAGGGATACGTAAACCCTGCTAACCAAAAGGTTTCCGGGATATCATCTCTAAGCGCCCAAAATTTAAGCTGATTCACGCGGTGACCCAAATCAGTCACCCATGCAAACAAAGACTTCACCGACGGATACGCCTTGAGATATCTCGAAGGAACAGAGTTCGCCGCGAGTGCGTCAAATATCTCATCCATGTCTCTAGACATTACCACTAAGCCCTTTATACCGTTGCTCAGATTTTTAAGCGACTCGTGCACGTCCAACAAAAGCACATTGTACCGCTGTATCTCTTGCATCATGTTTACTGTGAGCGGACACTGGGTGTCGTCCCCCTGCTTTGATTTTCGAATCTTGGCGAAATCTAGTGGCTCTGGCGCGATTGCGAGAAGCTGATCGATTCGTGAGCTCACTTTTGACTCTATGGATTCAAAGCCCTGCTGTGTCGGGTCTGCACTCGAACCGCTCGTCAATTGAATATTTGCGCAAGTGCGCAAAATTGCTTCGCTCTCCACAATCAAATACGACATGTCGGCGTTCGCGTGTTGGCCGAACGCGCCAGCTTGGTCGCTTAACGGTAGCTTGTTGACAAAGTCGCGTTGGCGTTTTAGCTCGACCGCCCCCGCGGGTATATGATACGTGCTCGCCAGAGCTCCGTGAACCAATCCAAAGCCATCCACTTGCAAAGCGTCTTCGTTGAAAAACTGCAACAAGTATGCCCTGATGATGCGCCGATCTATCTCGTCGGTGATTCGCCCTCCGTAATTCGCTTCACCTATCAAGTACCTTAAAGATTCCCATGGTGTTTCCTCGTAACCATCGAGGTATGATTTTAAAATGTCATCGCTGACTGAAAAGTCAGTGTCGTTGAAATCATATGGTATGTTCATTCCAAGTGTACCGAATTTCTTTCGCTCCAGCAGCAAAGCATGGAAGAATGACAGCGCAAATAAAAGTTTTCCATATTTCTCTCGCTTGTTGCACTGAGTGAACGATTCTTCAGAGATGCACGTCGTATAAATTCTTGACAGGTTTGCCCGCAGCCCCTTGGGTGGCTCGGTGGTGATTTTTAAACCTCTCTGTAAAATGTATAGAGGAAACGAGGACGTCGGTGTCGATGACAACCACAGTCTAAAGTCTGTGTGTGGTTTCTCAATATCAAAGTCCTCGATGATCGTTTGTAAATCAGGCAGCCAAGACAACATTAAGTGGCAGTTTGCGAGAAACACCCAATGTCCTTCCTTGCGACCGCGAGCGATCAACTCTGTAGCTGTCGCAGCCTGACCCTGACCTAGAGCAACGGTGTGCAGTTTATCTGACATCTCCTTTGAAATTGCCAACTGCCGTAGATTAGCCATAGGATCGACACCTGCGCTCAGAACGAATATGCATGGTTCTGTGCACGTAGAATCGTTGAACACTTCATTCAGGTTGAGCACCGGCGGATCCACAAACTTTTCGCCGAGATAATCAGAAACGTAGGTGCGAATGGCGATTTCGACGCGGTCTAATCTGAGTGCTTTGAGCAACAGAAGCTTTTGCAAACTATTCAACGAATTCTGCCATTTACCGGGCAGCTCTTGCGTTTCCGGCTTGGCGTGCTGGTACCAATGTCGCCATTCGTCGTGGGATTCCGAGTCGATTGATTCAGGAAGTTCCGCAAATACCTGCGCAAAGTCGAGCGCCAAGCGGCGCACATTTGACCAACTTTCGGAAGGCAGCCAATCGATTCGAATGCATGGAGATGTTTTGCTCGAGTCTTCTGTGTTACCCTTATCTGTGCCTATCAAGTAGTTCCACTCGCGCGTCGAAATTGTCTTTGCGGCCATCTGAATTCTCATGCAAATTTGCAAACTCAGCAAAAGTTTGTGTGATTCAAAAAGTCCACGAGAAGCGTATCGATACACAGCGTACGTGTGATAATTATTCAACTGATTCAACCGTTCTTCAATGTCACTCGGATCTGAAAGGCTTTGTCTTTTGGACTTTGTGATTGATGAATCAAACAACGACGTATACGAGTCCAAACTAAACTGATACATAGGATCGACATCTGCGAATGCATACAGCGTAAAGTATAGCAAGGTCGCTCTTTCTGCCGCAGGCGCGTAAGCAGCGGCGGTTTTCTCAATTTGCTCGCCAGTTTTCTCCGCAACCCTTAAGCTTGCAGAAACTTCTTCGCTTGTGGCTTTCGAGTACGTCAGAGAATTAATGAGCTCGATATTGTCCAACAGAGACCCCGTGGCTTTACTCAACAAATCTAAAATCAAATCTTCAAGCTCAACCAATTTCCGTTTACCTCTGGCCACTTTGACGACGAGATCATTCTTCTCTGAATCCAGATCTGGACGTTCGCGCCTCACAACGAGATCTCTCAGTTGCGCGTTGAGCCCTTGCTCCTTCACCGTGAAATTTATCACGGCGAGCCTTGTACTGATTTCGGGTGTGTAGTGTGGATTCATAAGCTTTGACGTAAAGTATAGCCTGAATTTCGGAGAAACTTCGACATTTTTGTCACCTATTTTCACAGTGACTGATCCACCCTTCTTGACGAATGACTTTGCAGCCAAATGTTCTAAAATTGGGTCAATGGATTCTTTCACGTCTTGAATTAACACTGGGGTACCGAATTGAACCGCACGTTCGATGTTGCGGACCATATCAGGCGACGTCAAAGTGGTCACCAACAAATCATTGCTTCCCTCCATCGCTTTGATCCATTTATTACCTTGTCCCTGTGGGTCAATCAGCAGAGGCCAACGATTCCCGCGCGTGGCGAGCACTCCGTTTTCTGTACTGAAAGAATCAGAGGGCAATCCTTGAATATTCCAATCTCGAACATCCGACGGATCTGCAAGAAATTGCGCAAACATGAAATCAGAGCTATGGGGTAGAGAAAGTTCCTTGACAGTTGGCATCCAGCAGTCGTCGATGAGGACTTTCCTGTATTCAGATGGAAAAGCGCCAGCGTAACTCATAAAGGCGGCTGCAATGCAAACATCGCCTGGAAGTCGCGAAATTTTTTGTTCAAAATCTTTCACAGCCTGCTTCCATCGTGTCTTCTCACCAGATAAACCTTCGACGAGCGCTTCAGCGCGTTCGAGTTTGATTTCTAGTTCTGCATATTCACTCTCAAGAGCCGCTTTTTTGGAAGCAGATTTCTCATACTGCTCCTTAAGCGCGCTGACTTTGGACATGACATCTGCCAAATCTTTCTGGGTCAATGTGAGCGCCTCTTGTTTCAGCGCCAATTTATCCTGTGCCTGCTTTAACGTGGCTCTCTTCGGTGCGATTTCACGCGCGACATTCCCATAAGAAAACATAGCGTGTACCCATTTACACAATCCCTCAGCCGCGCTGGACACTTTTCCAATGGTTCGGGGTTGGTAATCGACATGATTCACATACTTTGCTATCTTTGCCAGCAAAGCATCCGACAATGAATCTTTGTCGAAATGTAGTAACCGATCGAGGAATCCCGAATCGCCCAACTGTTTCTTGGCTTCTTCCCAAGTGGTCGGTCTCTTTAAAACAGTCAACACGCCCTTCAAGCAAAGTTCGACTAGTGCTGGTGGTTTGACGTAAGATTTTAATTCACCCAAATCTTTCTTTGTCAACACATTCAAAGCCGCTTCAGCTTCTTGTAACGCTGGTAGAGCCTCGTTGAGTTTGAGTTTACATTCGTCTGCGATTTCGTTGGCTTTCTGCGCTTCCATCTCGACGCGTCCGGCTTCGGCACTCACCTTGATACTCTGCTCGTCTGCAGCTCGCTTATCTTGTACGATCACCTTGAGCAGCTCTTCACAGTCTCTCTTTGCATCCGCTACGACCTTCGCCTTGTCCTTACAAACACTTTGCATTTGTAAAACTTGAGTTTCTGTTTCATCGAGTTTGGAAAGTCCGCCTCTAAGCTTTTCCATCTGATCATGGAGAGTTTGTGTTTTCTCCGCCATTAGAGATTTAAAAAAGTTGACAAACTCGATGAAGTTCGTGGGTGTGATGTACACCTTTCGCTTCAGGTGTTTGAACATGGAATCAGCCACGCTTATCGTTGATTCATGGATTTTTCCAAAAGCCGTGCACAAGTGATGCTTCATGTCGTCGTTCATGTTGTCATTACTCAACTTTTTAGCTGCAACCTCAATCAAGGCGTCCGCAGGCCAGTCGGTGAACCAATCTATCGTACAACAGTTGACTAAACCGGGAAACATTCTTACGCGCTCGCGAAATGTATCACCGATCGGAGACATGCACAACACGATGTGCAGATTCTGCAGTACGCGTTCCATGAAAAACACATACAAATCATCGTGCGTCACTGCCTGCACACTATTCGACTTCGCCACTTTTCTCATATCCTCGCAAATCGCGTTGTGTTCGTCTTTGCTATACAGACCTGGAATATCCCCAGAGGTGAGAGCGTTGTTTATGTCCTCTAAAAACGATTCACTCACAATCTGCGTATCATCGAGAATCAAAACAGTCTGTACGCCAACCACGCCCGCCTGACGATACAATGATTTCAGATCTTCTCGAAACTCGTTGATTCTATAATTCTTAGTGATTTCGATAGAAAACGTCTTCATCTCGGCCACGTATGCCGCCAATCGCGCGAGCGACTTCCGACCGCTTCCACCGACTCCAACAAGCAGTGCGTTGCCCTTCGGCTGAGTCAAGATGCGGTGAATGCGGCAGACGTGCATTACAGCATCCTTGAATAGCACCAGTTCCATTTCACCATTGCCAGATTCCAAAGCGTAATCTTCGAGCTTCTCTATCAGAGACTCTTTGAGCGTTTGAGTGTCGGTTATCACTTCGTAAGGGGGACTGTCCATCGCAGGCCGCATGAATGATACAAACGGATGACACTCCTTGAGTCGAACGTTGTCGTCGCTCGCATTCAAACATACCAAATTATCTGTCGAAACGATTTCGTTCCATGAGGTGGAGAAATGAATGCGTAAATTCGTGTCAATTTGTCGCTGCAACCACTGAAAGTCTTCAGGATCCCAAACTCGATCGCCAAAGACCCGTAGATTCTCGTGTATCCACAAATGCAGGATGGATTCGCGTGAGTCATAAAACTGCTTCGTCGCGCGGGTTACGCCCTGTATCACTTTTGACAAATCGCGCGTGTTGAAAAGATAATGACACTTGGTTGGTGTCGGTAAGAGTTCTTTGACCAGAACACTGTACACGCCGATGCTTGCTTTCACGATTGCGTTCCCTACCGTCGAGATCGACTGATCAAACCCCTGTTGCATTTGTCCGAGTATGGTGCTGTAAATTCGTTCCAGTTGCGCCTCGGATGGATCGACCATGTTTACGACGCCAAAAATTGACATTACCCGTTGCGAAAACGCATTTCGACCTCCTCCTGGCGGGGCCATGGCTGCTAGAAGTTTGACGTCGTTCACCTGAACGGGCTCTTGCTTGACTCTGTCGTACCAAAAACCATTGTCGTGCCACATCTTGAGTAGTTCTAAAGGTGGAATGAAGCCAAATTCACTCTTCTTCGGCATGTTGAAGTCATCGATGGCGAGAATCAGTTTACGTCCACCACTTGGCGCGAAAACGCCCTTCGATCGCCGTTCGAGCTTACCTTCGATTGTATCTTGTAGCGAATGCGAGCTCGTCTGCGCGCTGAATGTAATTCGACCGCCTACGTATCTGTCTGGAAGCTCTTCCAAACAGGAATTGACAACCATGGACTTGCCGACTCCGACATTCCCCACGATGAGCACGTTTGTATTTGACTCGATTAAAAGCTGAGTAATGTGTTGAGTGCGCACTGTGTCCACCGTTGGGACCATGAGCTTAAAGAAGGGCACTTCAGACACGTTCGGCAGATGGCATGCCGGAATTTTCTGCGACCATAATACAAACTCCCGGCGATCGAAGTCGTAGTAATAATCGAATACTGTCACGTCAGTGAGAGCAATCGCTGGTGTGTGAGGCAACATTTTCAAAGGTGCCAACTGTTGTAACATGTTGTCGAATCGAACACGGCTAGCCATATCGATGGATGCACCAATTGACCAGATCAAACAAAACACAAAAACAGCCTCGACGTGATCACACGTGGGGACGTCGTGCGCGTCAAAGAGAATCGTCAACTGACGGACAGCTGCCAATATATCCGTCTTGACAAGTTCGGTACACTTTGTCATTTTGCATTCTACAGCCTCATGTAAATATTTGTCGACACACGCCGACAGCGACTCCTCGATGGTCGAATCTCGTATTTTACTCTCTCGTCGACGAGTGAGCCAACTCGCGATGAAAGGTTGCCAACCAAGGTCTTCTACGTTGAAATAAATCATACCCGCTCTCGACACTGTAGCCGGAGACGCCTGAGACAAATCTTCAACCTCAAACAAAATCGAAACCTGTTGACTCATCATTATTCGTTCTCCTGAGAGTAATGTGAGGAGCTTGTTGTCGTCGAGAAGGGTGTTCATGCTCTCGATCCAAAGAGTGTCTACAGGCCCATCCATGACAATCCACTTTTGTGTGGATGAATCGTCTTTACAAACATCACGCATGATTTTGGACAAGACGCCGTCTGTCCATTCGTGCGTTGCTTCGTCGAATGAACCATAAAGTTCTTCGTTCGACAGCGAAAGCGGATTTATTGTATACACTTCGACATTTTGGAAAAGTTCGGAATCCGGATGAGTTTCCTTCAAACTCTTCATCGCTCTGACGAGTAGCTCTCTCGCTGTCGTCTTGCCGGATCCTGTTTTACCCACTATCATATTGCCATGTCGAGCGCACTTGCAATCAAAAATCTGAATAATTTTTGATATCCACGCCTCGACGGGCTGTACATTGCACAACCTGCACTCCCGAACCAGAGCGTCGCGGAGCAACGCATCATCCGCGTGACTAGTGCTAATTTCTGGGAATAAGTCGGACAGCAGATGCTTAAAGAGTGGAATATCTTGGTACACGAGTTTTGGAACTATCAACTCACGCATCGCGTTGAACAAAATCACCTGCTCTTCAGTTTGTGGAGATTCGCGCTTCTTCGTTCCCGCCGCGCGCGAGATTGGGATGATAAAAGAACGCAGAGTGTAATCGTAGTGATCTTGCTTACTAAGCTGTTGCTGACTCATCTCCATGATGGCAACCATTTTCTTTGCCAATGGCTTGGCGTGTGTGAAACCTTCGCTGAAGAGCATGATTTCGGCGATGAGGCAAAAGTCAGGTACCATCATCGAGACTGGGCGTACGATAGCCTTCAGATTATCTGGCAACTCTGCACGACCGGCATACCCCGGATTCATCGTTACAAAAACTCCACACGATGGAATCAATCGAATACGTTGACCTTCAAAGTCGAACATCTTTGCATTTTGCTTTACGGCAGCCATCACAACGCTTATCTGCGTTGCTACAACTGAAAGTACTTCGACGGTAATTCTGTTGAACTCATCGAGGCAAGCCCATGCCCCAGTCTGAGCCAATCCACTAAACATCTTACCAGTCATTTTGTAGTCGACGCCGTCAGAACAGTTGAATACAATGACATATCTCGCTAGAGCCTTTCCAAAGTCTTTCACCGTCTCTGTCTTTCCAGTTCCCGCCGGTCCGAGTGGATTACCTCCACGACGCGTATACATTGCAGCTCCAAGAGTCATATAACAGCGATCTGTTAAAGGCGTAACGACGAGGCGCCCATTATTACCTTGATACTCGTATCCGTAATCGAAAACACTAAGGACTTGTCTAACCGTGCAATGTTTGATTTCGCTCTCCCAGTAGAATCTTAACTGCGATACCCATTCAAAATCATCTCGCGCGGTACAGCCATTTTTAATCAGTTTTTCAATCGTATCACGAGCGTGAACCTCTATGGTTATCAGTGCAGTCAGCTTTTTCCTCGTCACCTTGTCCAACGTTGAGCGTGTCATGGCGACGAGTTGGTTCAAGTACTGAATCCATTTTCTTCTCAATTTTTTCAAGGCTTCGTTAACGTCTTCAGCGTCCGCTAGAGCTCGCTCGCACTGTGAAGTCCAGTAAATACAACCTGACGTTATCGTCACCTGACCCGGATTATCTTTAACCCATTTCTCCTTCTTCGTACCTTTGGCGCGACATTGCTCATATGCCGCCGCTAAGTGCGTCTTGGTCGCTGCGTACATCTCAGCTTCGACAGTGTTCAACCAATGCTCTGGCCTGCCTATGTGAGTGACAGGCTTGTCAAACGAAATGCGTTCACCATCTGAGGAAATCATCGCTACAGACTGCCAGTGACGTCGAGCGCACAACGGATCTGGCGGATGCATCTCCAACCTTTTTATGCCCTCGAACATTCCCTTCAGGTGCGGTTGAATGGCTTCCGGATCCTTCACCTGGCCCAAAATCTGCAGCAAATCGTCGTTGCTTAAAAAGTAAAAGCGCGGGAATGTCTGACGCTTCAACTCGAGATAGTTATCGAGTGACTTTTGGATGCGTTCGAGATCGTTATCCATAGATGTCAGTTCGTTCAGGATGGATTCATCAGGAGCGTTGTAAATCTCTGCGGCACTCACCGAGGCACATGCGGCGAGTGCATTTTCTGAACAGTGCAGGCGATGCATGGTGCTGATAAAGTTCAAATTTATTTCATGAAATAGCCTCGTCTCTTCTGGAAGCTGCTGAGCGATGTCTTCGCTCCCGATGAAAATGCTTTCCAGATACATCCATTCAAGTTGCACTTTCAGTACCATCTCGATGACATCGTTTACCATTCTCAGCGCTCTTTCCCAGCAGGTGATGACGTCTTCAAATACGGAAAAAAACTTGCTCGCTTTCAAAGTGCTCAACGTCACCGTGTGGTCTTCTAGAATGGAGAAGATTTCGTCGGCGCTACGCAGTTTCATGACGTCGTTCCTTTCCTCCTTGTAAGGTCCCGTGTCCAATGAAATATGTTTCCAGCTATCGGAGATGCTTTCGAGTGTCTTATCCACCGCGAGTTCTTTGGTAGCATCGTCGCTTATTTCTGATATCGTCTCTGCACACTGATCGAGACCGAGCTCGACGACTCTCGCCAAGGTAAAATTTTCGCTGGCGTAATCGAAGGATTTCCCGCACGCATCCATCACAAGCAGCCAGTGACGATCGCGAATCGCCGGATTGCGCATGTCCACTATGAGCGGCATGAGGCGTCTAAAGCTATCGACATTCTCTCTCAAGCTTACCCATGTTTCCCAATCCTTTACGATGCCTCGACCGACTTTTGTAACTCTTTTACCGACCATCGTGGCTTGGCTCTCCATCAACTCCACATCGAGATCGTGGAATTTGCCATCTTTCCATTCTTCAAAAAGAGTGTTCCAGTCTCGCACAATCTCCCACAAAGATTTGAGATGCGTCAGCATCTGACTGGTTTCATCGATATCATTTAAATCTGGCTCGTCAATATCTTTGAAAACTTGCAAACCGGTGTCAATGGTTTTGATCCGAGCTTGAAACTTCTGTATCGCACCATCCGATGCTTCAATGTAAAACCAAGCTTGCTCGCACGCCTCAGCCGAGCACGCCGGATGGATATGTATGGGTGATAGGCGCAAGAAGCCCTCTTTGTACGATCGCATGTCTTTCTCAAGCGTACTTATTGCGACTTGAAGCTCGTTTCTGAACGAAGACTTCGTTTCATCAAGCTTGTCTTCGATGGAATCGAGGCATGCTTTGAAATTCTCAAACTCTTGAGCAACGCTCGAGAGCTTGTCTACACTTTCCACATCTAGCGGCATGAATGACCCGAAAACTTCAAAACTATGCCTAGGTTTGATAAACATGTCTGGAATTGAAGGAGTAGCAGAACGAAGTGTCTGGAGTCTGTCCAAGTGGGTTACCAGCTCATCAATGTCGGTGGGTGGAGTTGCGAACTGTCGCAAATTTGTGGAAAAATAGTCCAGGACATCATCGACGTCCGATATCGCTATTTGCCTTAGAAGAAATATGGACGACTCCAGCCGAGACTTGGCCAAAGCGAGTAGACTTTGTTTCATCTGTCTACAATCAATTCTCAAAAAGCCGACAACGTGTGAATGGTGCTCAGCCTGAATGCTTACAATTGACTCTCGCAAGCGCAAAACGTAGCTTTTTACTTCTTCCGTGTCAGGCGATTCATCGAAGGTACTAGTCCACAAATATTCGTACTGGCTTCTGTATTGCTGCATGATCGCGTTCGTATCACTGAGTGTTTTCCCAAGGCCAGCGTTGATGTTGGATCGAACTCTCGCAATAATCCCACTCATTTCGCACATTGATCTCTCGCACAGTGACATTTGCACAGTCGGGTCAGTTATCAACGAAGATATCTGACGACTAAAATAATCCACTGTTTCGTCAAAATGTTGGCGCAGAACATCCATCATCTCGACGAGAGCTGGATTTGTGCAAATGACATATTCTGATTCTCCAGGCTGCAGCAAGTCTGCCCGCGTAACCAAAAATGGTTGTTGACGCGTCGCAGAGAGATTATACTCGCCATAAGTGTTATTCAGTTCACTAATCAACTGTACGAATAATTTCTTCAGTCCCTCTTCGATCGAAATCTGAACATCTCTGGCGTATTGTGTCCAAGCCGAAAGAACTGCGGTGGAGCTACACATCACTTCCCGTCGGTCTCGCAGCAACGCCAAAATCGTGTCCACTAGGGAGTTTATCTGCGCCTTGAGTCTACTAAACTGATCACGATATTCAGCATCGAAATCGGTCATAGTCTTCAAGCTTTCAGTCCGAACTTTTGGTCGAATCAGTGTATCCAGCAGTTTGCACGCCTGTGATATTTTGGTGTTTGTGTTTGTAAAATCCGAGAGCTGCTTTCCGAGAAAGGCGCAGAAATCATCCACTTCGGCGCAGAATGATACCACGACGTCGAGGTCAGATTTCCACGTGAGCTCTACAGAGGCTGCTTGGAACAAACTGCGAAGGATTTCAACATTCTCTTCAAAAAGATTAATCCCATGCGGTGCTGCTTGTATGTCGCTGAGTAAGGCATCACTCCTATCTACCACCGACGCCAGGCTTTCGTACATTTTTCTCAGAGTCTTGCTAAACTCTGGTTGAGTCAAATCAACGAGTCCTTTCGGAACGTCCATGGAAATAGAGATGAAACCCTCCGCATTTTTGAGCGCAACTTGTAAATCCAACGGCATCGTCACAGCGACGGTACAATTGTCTCTCAGCTCTAGTACAGGGTGGCACAGATATTTGTCTACTTGAACTCTGCTCGCACATGAAAACCATTCTTGGTGTTTTTCCTTCATGAATTGCTCTATCTGTGGAATCACCAAGCTGTAGGTGGCGACCAAATCCTGAAGCATCGGTGACTGCGGCACAGTTCCAGATGACGACGCCAGCGTTAAACTTCCAAAGATGCTTTCTAGCCTATACAGGAGAGACGCCGCCCAGCGAACGCAACCAAACGATTTGGGACTTTCTCTTCCTATCGGTGGACGCTGGCGTTGCGTGTCAAACTGATGTTTGACGAATTGGAGCTCGCCCGCAAACAAGGCATACGTCTGCGCGGCGCACGCCTCAACTTTTCTTCGAACACCATCTCTTCGTGCTATTCTAGAATACAGCAAGCTCAATAACTCGACACGACTCGTCAGTTGTAATGTCTTATCTAAGGCTTGCTCCAAAATCTCGCAAAGCTTGGTTTCAAGTTGTTTCAATTGCGTTTTGAATGCGGCGAATTCATCGTGCCATTTTACTGAAGACATGTCCAAGGCGCTGTGCCGCACGTTTCGCAATCTCTGCATGACACCGCTGAAGAATACATCTTTCATCGCCAATAATCGCTCATCCACATCATGGTGCGTGAGATTGTTCGCATTCGGAAACGAACGCTGTTGTGGTGGTGCAAACTGTTCTCGGGCGTCACATACCTCCAGTAAGTCCTTGCAGCGATGCGTGAAAGCGTCCAAATGAGACAGCGCGGTTTTAATGTCAAGACCAATAAATGGATTACTGGCGTGAGAGTCATCGGATGAACAGATGGATTCTCGTAATCCTTCCCAGTACTCAGCAATAGTTGAACATTGACGCAACGTACTGACTGCGGTGTCGTAATCCTCCGTGTCCACGATGTCTGGCTGGAATATCGTTTCCAGTTGCACTTCAGCCTTACAAGTGGCTATGATTTGGTCGCTCACCCGCCTCAACAGATCGATGTAAAGCTCAAATGTCGCTACTCGGTCATCTCGCGGCGCGTTTTGCCAAGTACCCCAAATCTCACGCGTCAAGTGTTCCAGAGCGTTTGTCGAGGATGTCAATCTGGCATTGATGAAATACTCGTACGATGTTTCGATACAGTCCAGTAACTCGCAGACTCTCACGGATCGATGAAGCTCATCTTCGATGCTGCCTGACATCGAATGCACATCTCGGCAAATGTATTCGGCGTGCTTTCGCTTTTCCAGCTTGCGAAGCAAAATCTGAATCTTATCCGAGCCGAGTTGAGCGAGTATCCCTCTCAAGTTGGCGGCGCGTTCGCACCAATACTCGCGGTACGACGAAAGCGGACTCTGACTGACTTTGGCGGCATCTTGCTCATCGTTCCAATCGTTTGACAGAACTTGGCGTATTTGGCGCATCCAAGTCGACACGATGGTCTCAACGTGCAGACGACTGGTTTTTTCTTCAGGTACATAGAGAACGGTTCTGTTTGAGTCCACGGCATCGATTATCTTTGCGATGAATGGATGAACGTTGCCAAACGTTTTATCGGAAGACGCGATTCGGTCGGAATCTCCAGCGACACACTCGCCGGTATACCGCGAAGAGTCCTGGCTTTGCTCCGCGGCGCTGGAATACACGCCCGTCATAAATCTGCCTAGTGAAGTCAAACTCGCCGAGCCAGATCGTAAATTCACGACGCTCGAATAGATATCGTGACCCGCGTCTAGCTGACGTCGAGTTGGCGATCGTGTTCGAAGCAATGCGGATATTCGTCCAATTCCACAAGGCATTGTCTGAGAAAGACGCACTACGACGTCAGAGTCTTTCTTGCTCGCCACCTCCGCATGCGCAAACAAGACGGACCATTCCAACTTTTCCAAAGAGTAATCATCATCGACTCTCTTCAAATCAAAAAATGCGTCCAGAATACCTACACGCTCCTGCGAGTCGAGAGATAGGATGTGGTCAGTCAATAACGCCGAGTCAAACAGTTACGTCGGCGAGACGCACCTCTTCAATTACGGTACGCCGCAGTACTGCTTCAAAGTCGTTCTGCGACAAATGGCTCATGATGTCGTCAATGCATGCGTGCAAACTAATATCGCCACCCACTTGTTCCATTAAACCGCCGAAAAGATGCCCAGCCACGCGTTCCACGACCCAACGCGCCTTGGCATCTTCGCCGCAGACAGAGGTCTCTTCATCACAAGTCGACGCTTCTAATTCCAGCGGCGAACTCCAGCGCGACTCACAGACGTCTTGCGGCGTGGCGAGCATGCCGACGCCCGTCGCGAATTCCTATTTTTTGCGTCGAGTCGTTCGCCGCGATGTGTTTTCCTTTACTCTCTCGTCGTCGTCGTCAGATGTCGTGAGTCGCTCGCCGCGTCTATAAATGGCGACACACACACAAATGTTGTCGGTCGGTCTAACTCTCTCAATCTTCTTCGGTCGTCCTCGTTGACTTTTGTTGTTTGGCAACCGTCGACACCGTGTCGACAACCGTCAGTCGAGCGCGCGTCGTGCCGTGCCGTGCCGTGTTGCGTCGCGTCGCGTCGCGTCGCGTTGAGTGGACGACGCGCGTGAGGATGACGACGCCGGAAGTCGACGACGACGCCGACGACGACCCGCCGACGTGTAGATTTTGCTTTGAGCCGGCGAAACCGAACGACGACGACCCTTTGCTTTCGCCGTGCGCGTGTCGAGGTGGACAAGCCTTCATTCACGCCTCGTGCTTATTGCGATGGCGACGCATGGTTGTGGTCAACGCGCCGACGCACCCGGCGTATTGGAACGAAGACACCCGACACAACGTGTGTAACGTGTGCGCGAGCGAGTTTACCACGGAAGCGCCGTCGAGGTTGACGCTGATGCGGTCGTTCACGGGGGCAGAACTTGCGGCGATGCTCGACTGCGGCTTTTTGTTAGTTAGTCACCAAGCTTTTAGCGAGCGATTGCGAGAAAAGCTCCGAGATCTCACTCCTGGGTTGCGACGGGTGTGTGGATACGAACACTGGATAGATGGGTGTTATCTCATCACGGATGTGCGACCGGATTCGGCTGATGACGAAGACGGGGAGGGAGGTGATGGGGGGGCGGCGGCTCACGACGCGGGCGAGGACATCATCACGGCGGTCAATCTTCACGGACAGAACGAGTTGGAAGAGGTTGTGCGAGGTGAGAGTCGATTGTTTGAGCTCGTGGATGGGTCCACCGAAGATGACGTCGATGGTGTCGGGGAGGGTCGTCGAGTGCGAGCGAGAGTAGTCATTGGAAGGGACGGAACGGTTACGACGACTCGGTTGAGCGACGACTCTTCAGAACATGAGAACGAAAGTGATGGAGAGGACGCCGTCGGTCCAGAAGATGGAAATGAAGAAGAAACTGACAATGGAGAAGATACGAGTGAGGATTCCGACGATGACGAAGACGACGAAGACGACGAAGACGAAGAAGACGACAACGAAAATGAAGAAGAAGAGGACGCGCGCGAAGGCGAAGAGCCGCGAGGAGGTCGCGATGGGCGCGCGTTCATGGGACACTTGAGACAGTTACTCTCTCCTTTCGGTCCAATTTACGAGGTATATCAGCGTTATCGCAGACGACACATCGTCGCGCAAGCGCTCAACGCCGCATCTGAAAATCTCGGCGTGTCGATTGAGCAAGTGAAGGATGCAGTTACTCTCGAATCCATGATTGGTGGACCGTGCGATGACGATGATATTTCTCTGTGCATCGTGCCCGGATGTGACGACGAACGTGGTTACTCTGTGATCCAAGAAGATTTAGCCTCTGCTATAGCGCTCGCGTACAAGAGATACGCTGACGGCTTCAAAGACGGCGAGCTGATGAGTGGAGCCGTCGTGAAGGTTGCCGCATCTGAATCGAATATTCCCGGATTCGTCGGAGTTGCGGTTTCGTACGACGCCGCCTCGGCTCAATGGAAGGTGGCCGTACCGACAGGTTTGGTCGAGGTGAAGCGGGAGGGTATCTCTGAGATTATCCAAAAAGGCGGCGCCAGAGTCCTCATGTTCTGGGGCACGGCGAAGTGGTCTCGAACTCAACTGCTCGGTGAAATCGCGAGAGGTCATTGGGGTTTGGGCAAATCAGAGCCCCGTGACTGCGCGCAAGCGGCTGCCGCGTACAAGCGAGTTTCAGATGCTGGGCTCGTATTCGCTCCGCTGACCGAGATGACCGAGGCGTTCATGCGGGATTCAATAGGAGAGATGAACAGAATTCGTTCGACGGGTCAACTAGAACGAGCAGCTTCACCCGCGCCACCGCGCTGATATCTCGAGAAGTGTGCGTTACAGTTGTTTTTGATTGAAATGTATAAAATGAAGATGCTGTAAAAAATAGATGATGTGACGTCTCTCATCTCTTTTTTCGGCGACGCGGCTTGTGCGCGACAAACGTTTTCACTTTCGCGCGCTGGTGACTTTCGTGTGCCTTTTCATTTTTTTCCTCGTCCGCTTTGTAGGATGCCTCTGCCTCTTTTGCGCTCTCTTCGATCTCTCGGTGCACCTCTTCGGCCGAGAGACCAAAGCAATGTTCCCAAAACGTCTTCAGCGGAGCAACCTGGCCTTTTCCGCCCCAGAGACCACGTTTGACTGCCGCGAGACGCAACATTTCAACGCATTTACCGTGCTTGGCCTGCAGTGCCCAGTCCACTGGGGATTTCGACCAATCATCTCGGGGTTCTAATTCGCACCCGCGTTCTAATAGCTCTGCCGTGACCTCTTCACGGCCAAATCCGCAAGCGAAGTGCAACGCCGTCCTTCCGGCTGGGTCCACGCTCTCCAATTCGAAGGCCCCTGAGTCGAGGAGCGCGCACACGCTCTCGAGATTACCAAGACGAGCATTCTCGTGCAAATCCGGCGCCTCGAAGAGCACCCGGCCGCCCGCACCTCGAGTCGCTCGATCTATATCACCCGGAGCTGTCCAGCTCCACTTTGACGTCCAGTTTGGTGGAGATTTCCGCGCGTAATCGGGCTTTTGGGCCGGATCCTCTTCCCGCACAGTGGCTGGAGACGCCCCACCGTCGTCCCGTTGGTTCACCTCCACCATGTGGCG
>JACLAB010002356.1_pt1 | contig 19792 bp, 14 predicted proteins | sample 8027921 | NCBI WGS metagenome assembly JACLAB01 (sample SAMN15725117, study PRJNA655200) | protist metagenome | isolation source: fluorescence activated cell sorting (FACS) single amplified genomes of... | place: USA: West Boothbay Harbor, Gulf of Maine | collected 2000-07-19
GAGGCGCCGATGCGACGCGCGCGCGCGATGCGCGTCGCGGGGGGGGGGACGCGCGCGGGAGGCGACGACGGCGGCGACGCGCGGCGACGAGGCGGGCGACGGCGACGACGACGGCGACGAGGACGACGCGGAGGAGGACGCGTTGGAGGGATTTTACGACGAGGACGAGGACGGGCGCGATGAGGACGAGGACGAGGACGAGGACGAGGACGAGGACGACAAGGAGGAGGACGTCCTCGCGGGAGGGTTCGCGAGGTCGATGTACGACGACGACGACGCGGGGGCGGGGTTCGTGAGAGACGCGGACGAAGTCGCGTCGTTGTTCGACGACGACGACGACGATTTGTTGCTCGATTACGACGATTACGACGACGACGACGACGATGACGACGATGACGATGATTTCGGGGTCATCGATCACATCGCTCGCGAAAAGAAGGAATTGGGTGACGAAAACATCAAGCGCGAGGTGCCGAAGTCGGCGTCGCGACACTTCACCGACGAGACGGGCGCTTTGCGGGGGCGGGCGCTTTACATCTGTCAACTTAACTGGTGGTTGCGGGTGAAAAACATGCAAACGTACCCACCGACGCGAAAAGAGATCGCCGAATTGAGCGAACGCACGGATGTCGACGAGGAACACATCGTGGCGTGGTACGACGAGCGTTGCGAAGAGTTCAACAACATGTCCGTCGCCGAGCAAGCGCGATACGAAGTCGATTGCGCGAGGAAACAGAGCAAGGTCGATGAGCTCGTCGCGGAAGATTTTGCGGAAAGAAGCGCGACGCACTTCATCGAGGAAGACATCTTCTACGATGAAGGGGATTTAATGAGCGAGACGGATATGGACGAGGAGCCGCTGACGCTCGCGATGGAACGCCTCGACGAAGCGCTCGCAGCGGAAGAGGCGCAAGAACGCATGGAGAACGCCCAAGACAAGGAAGAGGAGGAAGATGAAGGCTTGGATGAATCTCAACTCACGCGCATTCATCAAGATGGCTCGCCAGAGGCTCCATTCTTAATCAACCCCAGACGAGCGCAAGGCGACGGAAATTGGCGACTCGTGTCGCGCCACGACGCAGAGGACGACTTTGACGACGACGACTGGTTGAGTGACGGTGGCTGGGACGCGCTGCCACAGCATGAAGCCGTGAGCGCGTTCGATGGCGCATCGCTTTCCTACGTCGGCGTACAAAACGAAGAAATAGAGAGCGGACAAAACACGTGGATGCGCGAACGCGCGCTGAACACGAGACATTTGGCCGAAGCGCGAGAGATCGACGTAGACTCGATCGACCGAGATCCCACGAGACACTTTGGAGACGTATCGCGACAGATGCACCACACCATTGAGCTTGATCAAGTGTTGAAGGGTAAGGTCGTGGCGATGGATTTATATCACGGCGCTTTAATGGACTGCGGCACCGAAATCGACGCGTTGCTGCCAATCAACGAGACGGATTGGATGACCATGCGCGACCACATCACTATCGGTACCGAGCTTGAAGTCAAAGTCACCGATACTCGAAGCAAATGGTGGAGGTTTAGGTACCCATTGGAGGTCATGCCCACGAGACAAGACTTATTGCTGATGCTCGGTCGCCACCCACATCCGTTTGGCTCGCCCATCAACGTGTACGCCGGGGAAACGTGGGAGGAGGCGTGCCTCGACGCCGGACGCAAGGTTGTGCCGCGATTCAAAGACGACGAAAAAGATAAAAAGCTCAGTAAGAAAGAGATCGAAGAGATGATCAACAGGGCAACCGCGGGGGGAAAGCGAGATCTCACGCAGTACGAAATTGACATGCTCGAAGCGGGCGTAGACGACGACGGCACGAATATCGAGTACACGAAGCGCTTGGAGGCTCGGTTGGTGAGTGACGCCGACACCGATGATTACGATGATGACGAAGATGAGCTCTTCTCTGATGATGTCTTACCTCTCGCGAACGAAGACTTGGACGGCGACGACGACGACGACGACGACGACGACGACGACGACGACGCGCGAGAGCCCCTCGACGAAGTGTCTTCAGATTTGCGCGGCGGCTCGATGCGCATTCGCGACAAATTCATCGACGACGACGACGACGACGATTATATCGACGACGACGACGACGACGACGACGAGTACGCGGGCGCGCGATAGATGATATGATTAGAGCAATGCTACATTACACACAACAAGACAACACAAACGACCGTCAGCTCGACGCGGTTTCGCCGTCGTACGCGCCGAGCGTTCGCCGTCGCCTAAAAAATTCTCGCATCGCCTCCCCCGTCTCCTCTGCGAGCACTCCTCCCTTGACGTCCAAGTCCGGCGTGAACGCATGCGGGCGCACAGGCGCCCGCCCGCCTCCTCCCGCGTCCTCGTTTCGCAGCAGCGCCGCCCAGCTTCCATCCGCGCCGAGCAGCGCGTTTCGCGCCCCGTACGTCACCCCTCCCACTCTGCTCTGCAATATCGCCCCCGCGCACATCGCGCACGGCTCTACCGTCACATACATCCTCGTGCGCTTCAAATGTCGCCATCCACCGAGCTTTTCCGCGCCCAGTCGTATCAACAGCATCTCCGCGTGCGCCGTCGGGTCGCCGTCCCGCTCGCACCGATTCGCCGCCTCCGCCACCACCTCCCCCGTCGTCGCGTCCACGAGCACGCCCGCGATCGGCACCTCCCCGCGCGATCCAGCGTCGAGCGCCAGCGCCAGCGCGCGCCGCATGCGCGCCTCGTCGACGCCCTCGTCGCTCGCGCGCGCGCCGGTCGAAAACGCGACCGCTCGAGGGCGACGCCTCGTCGCGCCCCGCGCGCGCGCGCGCCCGTCTCGCCGCGCCGCGCGATCGGCGACGGACGCGCGATCGAGCGCGCGAAGTCGCGTCGCGCGCGCGCGGAGCGCCGCGCGAAGCATCGCGCGCGCGCGCGCGTCGTAAAATGGCGTCGCGGTCGCGACGCGACGCGCGCCCGACACATCCGCGCGCGTCGCGTCGCGCGATCGACGCCGCGTCGCGTCGCTCGAGCGCGCGCGATGGCCGCCATGCCGCGCGCGCTCGCGCGCGTCCGGGCGACGCCGCGCGGCGCGCGCGCGCGCGCGTCGGCGCTCGGCGGCTCGACGCGCGCGCGCGTCGTCGCGCGCGCGAACGCGCGTCGCGCGATCGCGCTCGGCGCGGACGTCGCGGTCGACGAGACGCAGCTGAGCGCGTTCCTGGACTCGCTGAAGTACGACGATAAGGGGCTGGTGTGCGCGATCGCGCAGGACGTGGACACGGGCGCTATCCTGATGCAGGGCTTCGCGAGCCGGGACGCGGTGGCGTACACGCTTCGGAATCGCAAGGCGACGTTCTGGAGCCGCAGTCGCTCGGAACTGTGGTGCAAGGGAGAGACGAGCGGTAATTTCATCGGCGTCGAATCCGTGCACTTGGACTGCGACCGGGATAGTTTGATTTATTTGGGCGTCCCGACGGGGCCGACGTGTCACACGGGCGCGCACACGTGTTACTATAAGCGGGTCGATGGAAGGGATGGAGCGGCGGCGAAGGTCGATGGGGGTCGACACGCGGCGGAGGAGGCGCTGACGACGTTGTATGAGTTGGAGGCGACGATCGAGGCGCGAAGGGTGGAGGCTGTGGCGGACGACGTCAAGCCCTCGTGGACTCGAAGGCTGTTGGATAACCCCGAGCTGTTGTGTAAGAAGATTCGCGAAGAAGCGGGAGAGTTGTGCCAGACGTGGGAGGAAAACGAAGGCAAGGAAGCGGCGACGAACGAAATGGCGGACGTGCTCTATCACTCGATGGTGATGTTGAACAAGCAAGGCGTGCCGATGTCCGACGTCTTGGCTGTCTTGCGTAGACGCTTCGGCACGAGCGGCGTCGACGAAAAGGCGGCTCGACCACCGAAGAAGTTGATCGATCCCTCGAAGTGATCGCGCTCTCGACTAGTACTTTCGCATTTCTCGTTAGTTTGCCTCGTTTACAATAAAATGCTCTTTTCTGAGAGAAGATTTGCTCGAGTGAAAAAAACGCACGCGAAAAAAACGCCTGAAAGTGGCTCGCGCATTTCGAGGCGGGCGAACGCGCGCGCGCCGCACACGCGCGCGCGCGACGCGGCGAAAGAAACCGAGAAACCGAACGCGATGCCGTTCGACCTCGTGGTGCGTAAAATTGAAACTCGCGACGCGGGCGAAGGCGCGCAAAGGCGACGACGCTGGATCGAGCTCGCGCGTCCGAGGTCCCTCGTGCGCGATTCCCGAATCGACGACTGACGAACGAGCGCGAACGCATCGCAGACCGGACGATTCATCCCGGAAAAATCCAACATTTGGCGCGACTGCGTCGATGGCTATTACGACTGGGTGAAGGAGCACATCCACGAGGGCGCGCCGATTAACGAGTGCGACCACTGCGGGGATCCCCCGCTCGTGCTCGCGGCGGGCAACGGGCACACGAAGGTTGTCGAACTGTTGCTCAACGAAGGCGCCGACATTCAGCAGAGCGGATTGATGAAAGATACTGGTTTGCAACGCGCGGCGCACAACGGGCACTATCACACGGTGAAGTTTATGCTCGAGCAAGGCGCGGACGTGGACGCTCTGGACATGGGCGACAACACCGCGCTGCACTGGGCGGCGATGCGTGGACACGTGGAAATCGTCAATCTTTTGCTACAAAATGGTGCGGACAAGAACATCAAGAATAAACAAGAGTGCTTGCCCATCGACCTTTGCAGGGCTGTGTGGAGCAACTCGTACAAGTACGTGCGCGAAATCCTCGCTCACTAAGCGCGGCGTGTAATCAAATCGCGCTCAAACATTTCATCTTCATTTCATCTTCATCCCTTCGCGTCGCGTCGTCGTCATCGCGTGCCTTTGGAACTTTGATCGTCTTCATCGCCTAAGATCAAGTCTTCTGAAGACGTGGGCATCGCGGCTGGAAACACGAGGATGGGGACCTCAGATTTGTCGATCACGTACTCGCTCACGGATCCCGAGAAGATTTTTTGCACCCAGCTCTTGTGATGCTTGATGACGACGAGAATTTCGGCTTTGCACTCTTTCGCTTTGTTGAGTAAAACTTCGCCCACGGGCCCCCAGGTTTGATCCAAGATGCAATCGAGTTCGATGGGTGGACGAAACGGCGTCATCTCTTCCCCCGCGTCGGCGTCTTCGCCGATGATGTGGGTCACGGTGCCGTCGAGCATGCGTTCGGTTCTGCGAATGCAACTCGCCCAGAATTCGTCTTTACGTTCCCAATCCAGCTCGCTTCCCGCGATCTCCGTACCGGGAGCACCCAGGTAGTAAACTCCTTGAACATTGAACGAAGTCGTTTTGGTCAGTCTCTCTCCGTGAACAACGTCGCGCGACGACGTAGCCTACCGAACGACTCCGGAACGGCGACGTGGATCAAGTGCAGGAGGTCTCCAGAGCGAACGACATTTTGAATGACCCATCGTGCGGCGTCTTCGGAGGCATGCGTGCCGTCGACGGCGAGCATCACGTGTCTCGAGTACGTGAAATCGCGTGCTTCGCTTGGGTAAAATTTTGAGAACTGAGCTTGGCCTCGCACGAAGGCGCCTGATCCTGATTGACCTGTCGCGTCGGCTCGAATGACGAGCGAACGAGCGGTGTTGAGACGCGGCTTAACGCGATGCACAGCGCGAAGTCGGGCGGTCAATGGTCGGAGGAGAGAAGCCTTCATTTGGCGTGTCGTTTTGTGTGGTGCGCGTCGTTTGGCGACGTCGAATCGCATCGTCTCAAATTGCATGTACAATCAACGAGTCTACTCGTTGATCCCTAATAAGTTGCGGAAGAAGTTCACACCTTGGAGTGAAAACTCCACATCATCTCGCGTGGCGAGCAATCGTAGCTTGCGCAATCGATCGTTACTCGCATTCCCAATCTTAACCAAACAATGATCCGAGAGCGCGCTGCACATGTTGTGGAACTCACCTTGGGACAGCTCCTTGACACCGGCTGTCTTGCAAGTGATGACGTATCGATCATGCAAAGCCCCTAACGTCGTCTCCATGGCGTGCGTACTGCTCAAAAGTTTTATCGCCGAACACAGGACCATCTGCTGCATTTGTGGCAATGCCCGGATTGAGTCCACGACTGGCGATGCGTACGTTTTTGAAAGCGCGCGCGCCATGTGGGAAATCTTCACAGTGCCCTTGGCCGAGGCGGGCGCTTCGCTACCATCCTCTGAGATCTTCGTCGCTTCTTGCACGCATATGTCGACGGCGGTGGCACACACGTTGAGCGCCTTTCGCATGTCGCCCGTCGCCGCGCCTACTTTCCGCGAACACAGTTCCAACGCAGAGTCCTCAAAAGCCTTGAATGGAAGGGCCGCGAGGCGCTGTTTCAGCAATACCTTGAGCTGCTGGGCACCGTACGCAGAGAACGTTACGAGTGCAGGCTCGCATCCACGAGCGCGCAATCTAGGCAGCACGCGATCGGTGAGATTGATCGCGTTGGAGACTCCCGCTAAAACGCATCGTGATCCCTTGATTGCGGGCAAAGCAAACAGCTCGTACAATACCTCTTGATCTCGTGTTTCGAGTTGATCCATCTCATCTAGCAGAATGATGCACATTCCACCGTTCATCGAAGTGACCACTCTTCTCAACGCCACGACTTCTGGGATATTGCTGTATTCTATGGATCCCACGGTCGGCGCTCGGTCTTCCGATGCAACTCTTTCGCCAAGTTGATCTAAAATGACTCCAAAAATGTCTTTGGCGTTGTGCACGGACATGCAGTTGATGAAAGCTACGCGGGGCCGAGTCTTGCCTACGATACCCCATCTTTCTGTTGTTCTCTGAACGTCTTTGAGCGTGAGTGTTTTCCCCGTCCCTGGCAGTCCCGCGAGATACAGACTGCCTGGTTTGTGATCGCGTAAGCACCCTTGAATCAAGTCGATCACTTTCGCGCGCTCATCTTCGCGACACCGCACTTCATCCGGCGCCGTTGATGTATGCATGGCTGCCTTGAGCGTCGTCACCGAGCTCGTATCAGTGGGATCGAACGGAGGCCTGTCCTCCGCGCCGTCGCAATCAGTCTCAGTCGTGCTCGGTAAAAGTTTGATTTCCGCCGCCGTACCCGCAATCATGGGCGTCGCTCCGGCGCGCGTACCACCACGCACAATATCCGGAACCGATGTGTCTCCCAAAACTTTGGGTACCCGCGCTTCACCTCTCCAATCGGCTTTGGAAGCATCTCCAAGCTTGCTCATGATTTTGCTTTCTTTCTGAAAGCGTTGAATTAACGCCAACTGATCCGCCTTCTTCGTCTCGTCGTCTTCCTTCACGGCGTGGCTCAGCCCATTCGGCAGCGCTTCGAGAGAAGGTCGCGGTGCGCGTGTCGTGGGCGGCTTGAAATTGAACTCCATCGCCTCGTTCTTCGCCGCCGCCCGAGCGCGCTCTTTATTCACCATTTCCCGTAGCTCTTCCAAGGTTTCATAGACCGGTTCGAGTCCGGTGATGTTGGTAAATTCAACGAACAACCGATCCTCATCCATATCATCGTCTAATTCTAGGCCAGTCACTTGCACGGATTGCGCGCGCGCCGGTAACGCCGGCACGGCTCTGGTAATCGCCGCCGCGTGCTCCTCCGTAATCTTCATTTCCAACGCCTGAAGCTCCGCCTCGCTCGGTTCCTCCTCCATCCCCTCCTCCACGCTCCCATCGCCACGACGAATCTTCTTTTTCGGTTGCGGCGAATTCACCCCCGCCAAGTACACCATCACCTCCTTCATCGACCGTACTTTGTTCCCGCACGGCGTCAAGTAGTCTTTATACACCTGCCCAGCCAGCGCCCCCGACTTCCGCTCCACGAACACCACGCCCCAACCGTGATCACGTATATCACGTCCGGCCGTGGTCTTCACGTACGCGTACAGTTTCTCCAGCGCCTCCGCCTCGTTCTCGGTTTCCGCGCTCGCGCTCGGCCTTCCCCGTTTCGCCTTTCCATCGCCCTTCCCGCTTCCTTTCTCCTTTCCCGATCCCGCGTTCGCTTTGGGCGCTTTGCGCGTCGTCCCTCGAACCCGTTGGACGTGCGCGCAGACTTCTTTGACGCTTCGGAACCGCGTGCCGTCGGGGGCGTAAAACTCTTTGTAAAATGTCCCCGCTTGCGCGCCCGACTTGCGCTCGGTAAACGTGACGCGCCAGCCGCGCGCGGCACCGATCTCGACGCTCTCGTCGCGCGCGTGCTTGCGCACGTCGCGCTGGAGCCGCTCCAGGGCGTCGCGCTCGGCGGCTTTCGTCGCGGCGGACATCTGACGACTGGATGTGACGTCTGTCTGTTCGAATTTTTGAATTTTTTCAGTCGAACTCGAACGCGACGAGCGCGCGTGTTCGGTCGTTTTGAATGTGATGACAAGGCTACTCGCTAGGGCTACAAGATTATAAGATATAAACCGTCCACTGAGACTCGGACTGGTCGTACATGATCTTGTTCTGCTTTTGCATGACTTCTAAAAACTTGTTCACTTCTTGGGGGTCGTCGAAGCCGGCTCGGGCGGCGTGGTCGACTATTTCGACGACATTCTCCACCTCGAGACGCTTCTCGGAGAAGTATTGACCGAGGAATTGGGTGAATTTACTAAACTTGATCTTAATTTCGTCCATCTCTTCCGTGCTCGGGGCCGATCGAGAGGCGCCCGCGCGTTGAGGAGGCTCGGCGGCGGCTTCGGCGCGAGGCGCGCGAGAGACGACTGGAACCTCCTCGGCTGAATCTTCAGATTCGTCATCTTCGGATTCGTCATCTTCAGACTCGTCGTCGTCGTCGTCGTCGTCGTCGTCGTCGTCGTCGAAAAAATCATTAAAATCCAATTCCTCATCCAAATCATCCTTGTACTGATCCGTCTCGTCGAAGACGTCTCGCAACAGTTGCAAATACGGAATCATCGAACTCCCGTAAACCCCGTCGTCTCTCAACGCCCGCATCTTCTCTCTCAACGCCGACGCCGGACACGACACGATGCACTTATTAATCGCGCTCTTCGTCTCGAACCAATCCAACAATCGCAAGCGCTGTCTCGTCCACAAATTCCCCAATTCGAGCTCCGCGTTCGTCTTCCACTCTCTCAACGCCTCTGGCAGCGTCTGCAAATCCATCTCTCTCGCCGCGCGTTCCTTCCCGTGTCGCGATTTCGCCTTTCCCCGCGCGTCTTTCGCGTCTTCCTCGGTCTCTTCTCGCTCGCGCTTCGCGTCGATCGTCGTCGTCGCGTCGTCATCCTTCGACGCGTCGTCAACAGCCAGATTTTGTTTTTGAATCCCATCGTCGTCGTCGTCGCGCGCGTCGTCGTCGCGCGCGTCCTTTTCGTCGTTCGGTTTCACCGCCCCGTCGCACATCGCGTCTCCGTTCGTTTCCGTCGCGGCGTTGACGTCGCGATGCGCGAGCGCGCGCGCGTCGTCGTCGGCGGTGCTCGGCATCGTCGGGCACGCGTCGAGGTGTGCGGGTTGCAGCTGGCGCGCGGAGAGGCGAGCGTGAGATTTCAAGACGCTATCCGGTCCACTTTGAAAAGAAGTTGTGGCCCTTGTCGTCGACGACGACGAAGGCGGGGAAATTCTCGACCTGAATCTTCCACACGGCCTCCATGCCGAGCTCGGGGAACTCGAGGACGTCGACTTTTTTGATGTTGTTTTGAGCGAGAATCGCGGCGGGGCCGCCGATGGAGCCGAGGTAGAAACCGCCGTGGGTTTTACAGGCGCGAGTGACGGCGGCGGAACGATTGCCTTTGGCGAGCATGACCATGGAACCGCCGGCGGCTTGGAATTGATCGACGTAAGAGTCCATGCGACCGGCGGTGGTGGGACCGAAGGAACCGCTCGCCATGCCTTCGGGCGTCTTCGCGGGACCGGCGTAATACACCGCGTGATCCTTCATGTATTGGGGCAAATCCTCGCCGCGGTCGAGGCGTTCTTTTAACTTTGCGTGCGCAATGTCGCGGGCGACGACGAGGGGACCGGTGAGAGTGAGCCGGGTCGTCACCTCGCACGCGCTCAGCGTCGCTAAAATCTCAGACATCGGTCGGTTCAAATCGACGTGCACGACTTCGTTGGACAGATCGTCCTCTATTATGTCGGGAAGGTACTTGCACGGATCCGTTTCGAGCGCCTCTATGAAGACGCCGTCTTTTGTGATCTTCCCGAGCGCTTGTCGATCGGCCGAGCACGAAACGCCGAGGCCGATGGGGCACGAGGCGCCGTGACGCGGTAGGCGAATCACGCGCACGTCGTGACAAAAGTATTTCCCGCCGAATTGCGCGCCAATGCCCATGGTTTGCGTCAACTTGTGGATCTTTTCTTCCCACTCCAGGTCTCTGAACGCGCGCCCGAGTTCGTTCCCGGAGGTGTACAAGTTGTCGTAATACCGCGCGCTCGCCATCTTCACCGTCTTCAAATTTTGCTCCGCGCTCAGTCCACCGATGACGATGGCCAAGTGATAGGGCGGACACGCGCTCGTACCGATGGCTTTAATCTTTTCTTCCAAAAACGACAGCAAACTCGCCTCGTTGAGCACGGCTTTGGTTTGCTGGAATAAAAACGTCTTGTTCGCGCTTCCGCCGCCCTTCGTCATAAACTGAAAGTGATACTCATCACCCTTCGTCGCGTACAGATCGATCTGCGCCGGAAGGTTCGATCCAGTGTTCTTCTCCTCGAACATCGTCAACGGTGCCACCTGCGAGTAGCGCAAATTCGTCGTTTTGTACGTATCGTACACCCCGCGGCTCAGCGCGCGCTCGTCCTCCCCATCCGTCAACACCCTTCCTCCGCGCTTCCCCATCACGATCGCCGTTCCCGTGTCTTGGCATCCCGGTAACACCATTCCAGCCGCAACGCACGCGTTCTTCAGCAGCTCCAACGCCACGAATCGATCGTTCTTCGACGCCTCCCGGTCGTCCAGTATCCCTCGCAACTGTTTCAAGTGTCCCGCGCGCAGCAGATGGCTCACGTCTCGCACCGCGCGCGCCGCCAGCGCCGTCAGCGCCTCGGGCGCCACCTTGACGTACGTCTCCCCGTCCGGCCCCGCCGTCGTCGTCACGCCGTCGCGCGTGACCAGTCGCCATTCGACGTCTTTCGGCTTCCGCGTCGCGAACAGGTCGTCGTGCTCGAACGCGTCGCTCGCGCGCGCGCGCCGCGCCGCCGTCGTCGCCGCGCCGCGAAGCGCGCGAAGCGCGTCCGCGCGCCGCAGCGCGTCGCGCGCGCGCCGCAGCATCGCGGCGCGCGGCGTCGGCGTCGCGGTGTGTCGCGCGGTCGGTCGCCGCGGTCAACAACGCATCGCGGACGCGCGCGCGACGCCGCACAGCGCGACGCCGCGCGCGCGACGCGCCTCCGAGGGCGCGAACGGGTGAACGAGTTAACCCCGCGCGCGAGCGCGGGCGATGGGCGCGCGCGACGGCGCGCGCGCGTGGTTCGAGGCGCGCGAGGGCGTCGCGAGCGAACTCGCGACTGTTCGCGTCGCCGCGGGACGCGCGACGATGGAGGCGCGCATGGACGCCGCGCGCGCGATGGCGGCCGCGGACGCGGCGGAGGCGATGCGACGAAGCGCCGAACGGACGGCGCGCGGACGGGCGGCGTGCGTCGGGACGGAGGGTGGGACGGTGGAGACGCGGAGCGCGAGCGCGCAGGCGGAGACGGCGTGCGAGGCGTGCGAGAGGCGAGAGCGCGAGCTCGAAGCGGTGAAGAGGGCGCTGCGGGAGCGCGGGCGAGCGGCGCGGGTGCGTGGGAAAACGCGAGGGATCGCGTGCGCGGTGCGACCGCGTCCCGCGGTGGGGGTGCGAGCGGTGGAGGTGAGACGCGCGGAGACGGCGGGCGCGGCGCGGTCAACGCGAGTCAACGAAGTCGTCGAGGAGAAGGATCGCGATGGGGAAGTCGCGATCGCGTCGGTCGCGGTCGAGAAGACGCCCGTGGATGTTTCTGTGATGCGCGCGCGACGGCGTCACGCGCGACACACGGCGGTGCTCGCGAAGAGGAGTCGTGAGAGACGCGCCGCGCGCGCGGCGGCGATTTCCGACGGCGGCTCGCCCGAACCGCCTCGGCGCGCGGGGAAGCCGCAGTGGAACGATTCCGTCGATGTCGACGCTGCGCCGCGGAAAAAGACCGATGAAGAATACTTCGACGAGCTCCACAAGCTCGTCGAAGCGAAGGAGGCGGAGGAGGCGAAGGAACGCTTGAGGCAGTTGCAGAAGAAGCGACGGCGGCGGCGAGCGCGCGAGGCGGCGGCGGTGAAGATTCGATTTGAAAAATCCGCGATCGATCCGGATCTGGACGTGCAGTCGTCATCGTCGAAATCGATCGCGTCGCGCGTGCCGCGTTCGAGCATGGATAGCACTTCGTCGTTTCAATCCGCCATTGAGGGTGCGTGCGCGGACGTTCGGGACTTGGCGCTCGACGCGTGAGTTAAGAGTTTGTTTGGGTTCGGAGTCTGTGTGAAGAGAGTGCTCGAATACGAAATAACAAATCGCTGGCTAAAAACAACTGAAATCTCACTCACTTATCCTTCTTCGAATCGCGACGAACGTACTGCTCTTCGTCATCCAAGTCGTCCTCTAATCCGAGCAAGTTCAAAATACCCCCCAGCGCGTCGTCGTCGTCGTCGTCGTATTCTTCCTGCGAAGATCGCATCGGCTTTTTCGGGTTTGGTTTCGGCTCGCTCTTCGGTTGCGTCACACGTCGGTTCGCTTGTATCGCCATGCCACCGGAAACGACGTCCGCGCGCTCTCGTTCCTCCTCCGTGATGTCCTCGACTTCCTCCCCTAACTCTTCCTCGGGCGGACCCAAAATCTCCTCCGCGATGGCGTCCGTCACCCCTTTGATTTGTCTCGACGCTTCGAGCGCCAAATACGACATCTGATTCGCGATCCAATTCCACGTCTCATCCTGTTGCCCCGTTCGTCCGCGAGAATTCAAGTAATCGTCGTCTCCCGTGAGCCAGCCCCACAGCGAGTCCTCCTCCTCCCTCGGCGGCGGCACGTTGGAATAAAAGTCATTACTGCCCATCCCTCCACCACCGTTACCGAATCCTTGTCTGTATCGTCGCAATATCGCCGTCGTCAGTCATCATCGCCGCATCGCTCGAGCGTTCGCCGCCCAGTCTCGCCCCGCCCCGCCGCGTCGCCGCCCGCCAGCGCGATCGCCCAAACTTTATAGATCGTCCATTTTCATCCCATCGCCCCCCCTCCGCGTCCTCAACGACCGCACCGTTCGATCGCGCGTAATCTTCACCACCGTTCCCCTCCCCCCGCGATCGAACCCACGCTCGCGCGCGCCGCGCGCGCGTCTTTTTATCCTCGAATCGCGATATCGCGAGGTCACCATGACGTACCCATTCCTCCCCCCCGTCGCGCTCGGCGACATCCCGACCGCCCCCGGCGCGCCGTATCGCGATCCGCCGTATTCTTGTCCACCGTTTCGCGCCCCCCCGTGCGCGCTCGAGCCGTTCCCGCTTCCGCGACGGCTCATCGCCAACAGCTTCTCCACCGCGCTCTCCATGTGTCCGTCTCGCGCTTCGAGCGTCGCGCGCACGACGACCTCGCTGAGATCGGGGAACATGCTCTTGAGGGCGATGACGGACTCTTCGAAACCGTTCGCGCCGTTCATGGCGCCTCGGCGCGTCGTCCGCGCTCGCGCGCGACGGTGTGTCGTCGCGCGTCGCGTCGCGCGTCGACCTCTATGTCACCGCGCGCTTAAATACGGGCCGCGCGCGCATCGTCGTCGTCGCACTGTTTGCGCACACGCGTCACACCGCGACGCCCCGCGCGCGCGTCGACGCGTCGCGCGGTCGCGATGCGCGCGCCGCGCGCGCGCGACGCGTTCGCGACCGCGCTGTGCGTCATCGCCGCGTCGCGCGTCGCGTGCGCCGTCGTGAACGCGACGACGTTCGATTGCGACGAGGCGTTCAACTACTGGGAGCCGCTGCACGCGCTCACGCACGGCCACGGCCTGCAGACGTGGGAGCACGCGCGCGCGCACGCGCTGCGGTCGTACGCGTATTTGTTCGCGCACTACGCCCCGGTGCGACTCGCGCGGTGGGCGCTCGGCGAGGACGCGGGCCGCGCGGCGTTCGCGTGCGGCCGCGCGGCGCTGGGACTGGCGAGCGCGCTCGCGGAGGCGACGCTCGTCGACGCGGTCGCGAAGCGGAAGGCGCTGGTGGGGTCGGTGTTGATGATGCTGCTGGCGACGAGCTCGGGGATGGCGATCGCGTCGACGGCGATGCTGCCGAGCTCGTTCGCGATGACGTGCGTGACGGCGGCGAGCGCGGCGACGCTGCGAGGCGAGCACGGGCGGGCGTGCGTCGCGTGCGTCGCGGCGGTCGTGTTCGGGTGGCCGTTCAGTGGGATCGCGACGGTGCCGTTCGGGCTGTGCGCGGTGCACGCGATCGGATTCGGGGCGGTTTTCGGGCGCGTGGTCGCGGCGACGGCGATTGCGGCGGCGATTTCGGTGGCGTGCGATACGTACATGTATAACGACGTATCGCGGACGGGAGGGTGGGAAATCGTCAGTTCGGTGTACAATTTGTTAAAGTATAACGTCGTGAGCGGGAAGAGCGATCTGTACGGCACGGAGAGCGCGACGTTTTACGCGAAGAATCTGGCGTTGAATTTTCAACTCGCCGCCGTGCTCGCCATCTTCGCCCCGTTCGCCGTCGCCTTGGCCGTGGCCGTTAAGGCTTTGCGCATGCGGAAGCTGTTGAAAACGAAAAAGTGCGACGCGAAGACGGCGCTCGCGGAGATTCGCGCGTACAGGAACAATTGGCGCGCCATGATTGCCGTGTGCTCGCCGTTTCCAATCGTCACCGCCTTCTTCACGTGGATTCCGCACAAGGAGGAACGGTTCTTGTACATGATTTATCCGTGTTTGTGCTTGAGTGCGGCGATTACGATCGGCGCGCTCGCCGAAAGTGCGTTGGGTCTCAACGCGCACGCGTTCGGGAAATCGCGCGTCGTTAAACTCGGCGTCGTCGTCGGCGTCTGCGGCTGCGTCCTCACCGCCATGGTGCTTTCGCTATCGCGCACCGCGGCTTTGCTGCAATATTACGGCGCACCGGCGAAGATTTATCACGCGCTGCCGATGCCGTCATCGCGCGCGAACGGGAACGCCTGGCCGGCGTGGCTCGCCGAGGAATTCGCCGCGGGCGGCGACGACGCCACCGTCGACGTGTGCGTCGGGGACGAGTGGTACAGATTTCCCAGCTCCTATCACTTCCCATCGAACAAGTATCGCCTTCGGTTTCTCAAGGGTGGTTTCGACGGCGCGCTCCCGATGCCGTTCGATTTCTCCAAAGGTGGCACCGCGCACACCCCCGAGGGCTTGAACGACGACAACCGGGCGCACCCAAACCAATACGTCGACCCTTCGTCGTGTCGTTTCCTCGTCGAAGCCGAATTCGAGCGCGGCAACGCGCACAGCGCCTCAAAAGATTTCGTCCCGGGCGAATGGATCGACGTCGCCGTGGAAAAGTTTATCGATCCATCTCGAAGTCCCACGCTCACCCGCGTCTTTTACATCCCCGGATACTCGGAGAAGAAGAACGCGTACGTCGATTACAAACTCAAACGCCGCGCGCGCGCGCCGATTTCCCCGACGGACGCGTGAGACGTCGTCTCCATCCTCATCTCGATCGCTCTTAGTCCTCGCGCGCGTAGCCATCGCTGTAGCATCATCCATCCGCGCGCGCGCGATCATCCCGTCGCTCCAATCGCGGCACCCAACTGGGCACCCGCGCGCCGCGCGCGCCGACGCCGTCGCGTCCCTCGTCCCCCTCGCCGCGTCCGCGCGCGTCCGCGCGCGTCCGCGACCGAGACAAAAAAATCCAAGGAGAGGACACCATTATCTTTAGGTAAGTTTCTTATGACACCACGACGCGAAATTTTCTCTCGTCCGACGTCGCGCCCTCTCTCGCGCATTGTTACGGGCGCGCGCGCGCATCGCATCGCGCGCGCGCGTTCGCCCCCGCACTCGCGCGCGCGATGTCCGCCGCCGACGCCCGCGCGCGCGCCGCGCGCGAATCCTCTCCCGACGCGCCCGCGCCGCCGAGCGACCACGACAGCGCGCTCAACGTCGCCGCGCGCGCCGCGGATTGGCGTCGCGTCGAAGCACTTTTAAATCGCGACGGCGCGGCGCACGCGCCGGACGCGTGGACGACGGCGGCGTGCGCGCGACGCGGAAACCTCGCGATGCTGACGATGCTCGTCGAGACGCACGGCGCGCCGTGGGACGAGAAGACGGCGACGGAGGCGATCGAGGGCGAGCACTGGGACTGCGCGAGGTACGCCGCGCGCGCGGGCGCGCTGGGACGCGACGGCGGCGTCCTGACGACGGCGGCGTGCGCGCGGAGGGGGGAGTTGGATCAGTTACGGTGGATGCGAGATCGAGGCGTGAAGTGGGACGCGTCGACGTGCTGGAGCGCGTGCTTTAACGGGCATCTACACGTGTTGATGTGGGCGCGCGAAAACGGGTGTCCGTGGGACGAGCGCGTCGTCGCCGAGAGCGCGACGAGGGGATCATCGGATGTTTGACGTACGCGCTCGATCGCGGCGCGCCGATGCCGCAAGGCGGGGACATGAAGCGCGTGATTAAAGAGGTGAATAAGCAGATCGCGAATGAGAATCGTGGGAACGGTCGAAACGCCGTCGACGAAGACGCGAGGACGTACGAGAAAATTTTAAAACTTTTGGAACCCGAGGATCCGGTGATGGCGGATCTTCAAGGCGTGATGAGTTTCATCGAAGAACTCGCCGAGCACGCGCCGGAAGGCGCGTACATTGAAAATTGCGCGCGCGCGCAACGAATCTGGACGCGACTGAAAGATGTCACGTCCAAGGTTAACGAACGCGAGCGCAGACGTAATCGAAGACATCTTCGCGAATTATTGAACGACGCGCCGGATGCTGCGCAGTTGCGCGCTTTGAACGGTTGATTACGACTAACTATCGCTACTTGCAATACAATACGACTACACTAAAGAATCATTTGCCGCGCGATTTCGATTTCCCTTTCTTCTTCGAAGCCGCGATGTTTTGAATGTCATCCGCGAAGTGAGCGAAATGGTCGGCGATGAGACTGTCGTCCCGTCTCGCCGGCGCGCTTTCGCGACTTTCAGGCTCACGCGTGGAACCGCTCGCGCCCAAGTCACCGGTGACGACGACGCGTTCGCGTTCGCCGATGAACACCAGACGACGAATCGAAACTTTGGCGTCACGCTCGAGGCGCGCGATTTCAGACGCGAGCTCGGGTCGGGAGATGAGCAACGAAACGCCGGGCGCGGCGCATCCTGGACGCCCGGCGCGTCCGGCGCGGTGCGAGTAAGTATCTGCAGATTTGGGCATGTCTGCGTGCACGACGAGCTCGACTCCGGGTAAATCGAGACCACGCGCGGCGACGTCTGTTGCGACGAGCACGTCGACTTCGCCAGAGCGAAGGTTCGCGAGCGTCGCGTCGCGCGCCGGTTGCGGCAAGTCGCCGTGTAAAGACGCCACTCGCCGAGTTCGTTTGCCAGTGTCGAATTCCTACGCGCGAGAAGAAAAAGGTAATCAGTCATCGCGAGCGCACGAGGGTCAGATCGGTTGCCTCGCCCGCATTCGATGGCTCGGCGGAATTGTTGTGCACATCGATCGAAGGATCCTCACCCCTCGATCTCGACAGTCTAACATGTGAAATAAGGTGTATCTTCATCGCCATCGAACGCGAGCGAGCGCGCGCGTCGAAAAACTAACGCAAAGCAGTTCCATCATCTTGAAAGGTGTAATCACCGGTATCTCAGGGAATGTAGATAAGAATTATTCATGCAATCCTCTGGAACTCGGACGAGAAAAAATTGAACAAACGCGCGCGTCTGCGTCTGCGTCTCGAAGGTCGGCGTCTCGGAGAATTGTAGTCTATTGGTACGAACATGGAACGGATTCCAATCTCATAAATCCCTTAATAGTTTGTTCGTCACCGACGACCGACTCGATCGAAAAAGAAAAGAAAAATTCAAAGGCACGCACCGTCGTCAACATATTCGTCAGCATCGCCCTGACGCGTTCCGCGGTGGACTTTGTCTCCGTGAACACGATCGCCTGACCACCGACTCTACCATCCACGCGCTTACCCGCATAGTGCTCTAACGCGTCCACGACCGCCGATCCGACGGCATCGTCTCCCGACTTCGTGGCGTACGCCAAGTGCTCCACTGTCCCGCCCACGTTTGAGCCGCCTCGTCCGGCGACGATCACCTCCGCGTACCCGGGCACGAGGATGCGATCTAAAAATCGCGACAACGCCGCAGAAATCGTCGCCGAAAAGCACAGCGTTTGACACGTCCCGGGCGGTCTCATCACCGCGTCGATCTCGCCCTCGAACCCTCCGTCGAGGAGGCGGTCGATTTCGTCCAACACCTGAATCTCCACCGCGCGCGCGTCGATCACCCCCCGATCGATGAATTCCTTCATCCTCCCCGGCGTCCCGACGCCTTGCTTCGAAGGCTTTCGCATTCCTCCTCGTAATCGCGAACTTGGCACACAAGTTTTTTCTTTTGCCTCTCCATGCGCTCTTCGTTCTCGCGCAAGACTTCAATCTCCACGATTTGATCGCGCTCGCGCGCCTCGGCGCGCTTCGTCTTTTCCCGTTCGGCGCGCAATTCGTCGTTGAGGGCGTTGAACTTTTCCTGATTCGCGCTCATCGCCTCTTGACGTTTGCGCCCTTGCGCCATGATCAACTCCGTCCTCAACGCCCGCGCGTTATTCAACTTCGCCACCGTCTCCCGCGTCCACTCCGCCTCCATGAGCGCCTTCACGCTCGACGGAAAGTAAAACCCCCCGAACCACATCGAGCTCCCGTCTCGCATCGTCAGCGCCACCCCGCTCTCGCCCCATCCCTCGCTCCTCACCTCGATCCGCTCGATCTCTTTATACGCAATCTTCAGCGATATCGGTTTCCCGCTCGATCGCCGCTTCGAGGGCGAGAACAACAGCCCGTCCCGCCTCGTCGCGTCGCTCGTCTCGCAATAAAAGCACGCGTGCCCGCTCGTGACGTACAAATCCCCCGTCGCGCTCGCGATCGGTCCCCCGAGATGCGCCCGGTACGTCTCCACCACCGTTTCGCTCGCGTTCAGCGAAAACAGCGCCCAGACGCCGCCCTTCGCGCTCGACGCGCGCGCCTCAGCCGTTCGTTTCTTGTGTCGCTGCGCCCATCCCCGCATCTTCGCCTGACACTTGATGACGCATCGTTTCTGACGTTCCGTCAGCGATTCGTAGCGCTCCTCGACCGCGAGCAGCGCGCGCGCCGACACCATCGTCGTCGCCGCCGCGCTCCTCGCGCCTCGTCGGTTCGGCGTCGCGCCGTGACGCGTCGCGCGTTCGCAATCTTCGACGCATTCGTTGTGTCGGTTTGGATCGTTCCCCTCGTCGTCGTGTGTAAACCCTACTTCCGGGTGTTTGCGCGCGCCCGCACGCCCGGGTGTTTTCGCGCGCGCGACGCCGGATTCGCCGTCGCGCGCGCGACGCGTCGCGACTCGACGGCGCGCCGACGACGCGCGCGCGAAAACGCTCGACCGCTCGACCGCGCGCGACGCCCGATCGAGGACGACGACGCGCGAGGGCGCGCGCGCGCGCGACGAGAGCGAAAAGTACGTCTCCGCGGCGACGCGGGCGCGCTTGCTCGCGCGCGGGATCGAGGCGCTGAACGCGATGCAGCTCGCGGTGTGCGAGGCGGCGACGGGACGGGGCGCGGACGCGACGTGTCGAGCGCCGACGGGGAGCGGGAAGACGCTGGCGTACGTGCTGCCGATCGCGAAGATGTTGGAGAGGGCGGCGCGCGACGGAT
>JACLAB010005875.1_pt1 | contig 19781 bp, 12 predicted proteins | sample 8027921 | NCBI WGS metagenome assembly JACLAB01 (sample SAMN15725117, study PRJNA655200) | protist metagenome | isolation source: fluorescence activated cell sorting (FACS) single amplified genomes of... | place: USA: West Boothbay Harbor, Gulf of Maine | collected 2000-07-19
GGATGCGGGCGACGGGGCGAGCGATAAGAAGTACGTCGCCATCGTGGCCGGTTTCGGGTGTGGGGCGAGCCAGGAGGGAGATGGCGGGTCGGCTATGCTGGCGCTGCAGCTGATGATGGACACCTGCTCGGGGATCCTGGGTACGGAGGCGACCCAGAGGTTGGCGAGCGGCATCACCCGCGTGGTGATCGCGGGGGGATTGCTGGCGGCCAAGGCGGCGCACTTAACCCAGCCGACGTCGTACGCGCTGATTAAGGAGCAGGCTCAGGCGTTGGATCCGCTGCAGGACCTGGACGCGATGCTATCAGAGTTGTGCGAGACGGTGGACGTGGATGTCATGCCGGGCGTGGCCGACCCCACGAATTACTCGCTGCCGCAGCAGCCACTCCACCGATGCTTGCTGCCTCAGTCGTCGTCATTGTCCACGTTCAGCCGATGCACAAATCCGCACGCGTTTGAGGTGGATGGTGTGCACTTTTTGGGGACGTCGGGGCAGAATGTGGACGACATCATGATGTACTCGACGTACGACAGTCCCGCGGAAATCCTCGAGCGGATGCTGTTCTGGCGGCATTTGATCCCCACCGCGCCGGATAGCCTGTCGACGTACCCGTTTGTGGATGAGGACCCGTTCGTGCTTGACAAGACGCCGGACGTCCTGTTTGCGGGTGGGTGCGGGGAGCGGGTCGAGACGAGACTGGTCGCGTCGGACGGGGTGCGGTGTCGGGTGGTGAGTGTGCCAGAATTCTCCAAGCGCAAGGTCCTGGTGCTCGTCGACGTCACGAGCAAGGACTTGGACGTGCAGACGATCGCGTTCGACTGAATTTTAAAGACAATTTGACCCGGTTCGCTGCGCCACGGGCCCGTACCCGCCGTTGTATTACCCGCAAAGTTTAATTTGACGCGCGACCGGACGTTGAACTGGCCCATTCGGCGAGGAGCTAATTCGGTGAATTTCAAATTTCACGGGCGTTCGAATCATGTTTTATTCGTCGCAACTTCTCTCAAGGAAGTCTCCTCTGGGGATAGTTTGGCTTGCATCGCATTCAGAGGGAAGGAAACTGAAAAGGACGCAGTTGCACGACTTTTCGATCGTCTCGTCGTGCGAGTCCATCATCAACCCGGAGGCGCCGCTCGCGCTTCGTCTGTCCGGGCAGTTGCTGTTGGGAGTTGTCCGCATCTACTCTCGCAAGCTTGCGTTTCTCGAGACGGACGCGAGGAATGCCATAGATGGGCTTCAGAGGAAGGACGGGAGCCTGGTGAGCGTCGACTTGCCGGACGGAGGCATCGTCGCGGAGCGTTCCATCACGTTGAACAGGAGGAACGCGGGGGACGCGGGTGCGAATAACGTCAACATGCTGTTCCCATCGTTTGACGTGTCTGCGGGATTCTCGGGGGGCGCCAGGACGTCCACCTCGTCGGGCTACACGCTGGCGGAGGACATCTCTGATGTCTTTGGGTCCACGCGTTGGACGGGGTCGGAGGACCGCTTTGCGAACTCGGATCTCTTCAGCACGGAGCTTGAGAGGCTGCGTGACGCGCAGGTTGCGGTCGACGACCTGGAGCAAAACAATAACAACCTCTTCATGGACGACATGATGGACGCGCCATTGCCCGAGTTGTTCGAGCAGCCGGGCAGTCTGATGGTGGATCCGGGGAAGACACCGAGGAGTGTGGCCGGGATAGAAGGCGACAAAGGACGAGGGAATCTGGAGACGGTCGGGATGTTCGAACAGCAGGATGACGGCTGGGGCTACGACGACTATGGGGGCATGGACGACGTGATGGGCGACGTGGATGCGGCGCTTCCGTCACCAGCGACGCCCGATAACCAGCCCAGCAAGAAAAAGAAAAAGTTGCAGTTGGACGAGGACATCGTCCTCGACGAGGACGAGGTGAAGCGCCTGATGAGGAACCGCAGCAGTCTAGTGAAAACGCGTGGCAGCGCCAACGCAGCGGACTCCTATCTGTCGGACGCGGATCGGAGACGGATCGTGAGCGTGTCGCTGGACGGTGCGCTTGCGTGGCTGTTCGTGGAGCCGAAGAAGAGCAGGGCGCTGGGTGAGGGAGCGGCTGCCCAGGATGCGGGAGACGGCGCCAACGAGCAGGCCGACAGAGCCGAGCAGCCGGCGTTCCAGGACTTTGGGTACGACGACTATGGCGGTGACCACGAGGACTACTTCGAAGACCCTCTGATGGGGTCGCTGCCACTGACCCCCGTGCAAGAGACGGCCGAACTGGCGGCCGCAGCGATGCCGGCGGACGGGTTTACGGCGCGCACGCAGTCCGTGCTGAAGCAGATGCGGGAACGGGGGAATACGGTGTCACTGAACGCGCTAGTTGAAAACAAGTCGAGGCTCGAGGCCTGCCGCTGGTTCTTTGAGAGCCTTGTGCTGCGGAACAAGGGGTATGTTGACCTTGAGCAGCGGGAGCCGTATGGAGACATCGAGATCGTCATGCTATGAACGATACAAAATATACCATCAATTGAACGTGTGAATGACATATACATGCCGTTTCGTTGAACGGTAGTTCCGTTTACAAATACTACATCCGACAGATTAGAGGGTCGGCACACGGTCCTCCCCAGAGCCCAGGATGGTCAGCAGGTTGTAGCCGAACGGATCGGCGACGTGCTTGCTCCAGTTGGCATAAGGTCCCTCCTGGGTGACGAGGGCCTGGATGAAGAAACCCAGACCGGCAACCATCGCAAGACGTCCGTTCTTGATCTCCTTCACCTTGAGCTCGGCGAACACATCCGGGTCGTCGGCAAGACCCAGCGGGTCGAAGGGACCTCCCGGGTAGAGCGGGTCCACGCCGTCGAAGACGGACTCGTCGAACTTTCCGACTCCGGGGGCGAATCCAGCCTGCACGGATCCCTGCTTACGGTAGAACTCGGCTCCTCCCATGAGGGCAACCTGGGCAGCGGCAACGACAACGAGCGGCAGCGGGTTGTCGATCTGTCCGAACGGCACGATGAACCACTTCAGGGAGTCTCCGTCCAGGAGGGTCTTTCCGGTCTCGAACCAGACAGATCCCGGAACGTCTCCGCCGTTGACGGCCAGCAGCTCCGGGGCCAGGGCACCGAAAGTGAAGAGCATGGCCCAACGGGCGTGCAGAAGCTCCTGCTCCCTGTACTTCTCGGCACCGCCATCCTTTCCGAGACCAAGCGGGTCATATCCGTAGTCTCCGGCCAGGGATCCGTTGAGGTACGACGGGACGTCGGCGCGGTCGAGCAGGCCAGACGGCAGGAACAGCTTCCTGTCCGGTCCGTACCACCTGTGGTGTTGAAGGACGTCGAACGGAGCAAGTGAGCGGCGATCGAGCGGCGATGACGACACGATACTGGACTGGATAATGGGGTGCGGATTCTGCAACTCGGAACTGCCCGATGTCCCCGCCAATCTCGCCCGTTTGCGCACGCAACACACGCAATGCACGCATCAATGCACATACTTGTCGAGTCCCAGGTCCTGGGAGTCGGATCCGAGCCAGCCTCCGGTCGTCCTTCCGCTGCCCGATGAGAGAACCTTCTTCGCTGGGCCCTTGGAGGACTTGGAGGCGGCCTTCTTGGCCGGGGCGGCCTTAGCCTTTCCGAAAAGCGCAGTAACCTTCATGATGTCGATTGTTTAGCGTGTTGTTTATGCGTGCGTGAAGATGCGGCCGGAGTTTGTCCCCGGATAAGGTCGCGAGCCGGCGATCGAGATCTGTGGGGCATAGGTCAAAAGGAAGGGCTTGGGTCTGGTGAAAGCAGGACAGAATCGTTACAACAGCGACTACGCTGCGGCACATGCAGGATTGGAGTCCAGTCCGGGAGGCGGCACGAACTCGAACAGCCCGATGGCGTCCATGAAGGCGTTCCACGCGATTGTCGTCGGCAGAACGAGCAAGTTGCCCCAGAACACGTTCGACTCTGCAACGTCCCGACCGACGCCGTACTTGTCTGACATCGTATAGGATGTCGGTGACACCGGAAGGCTCGCCAGTAGCACGGCCGCCCGTCCCTCGGCCCCTGAAAGCCCCACTGCAAAGGCGCAGCCTACCATGAGCCCCGGCACCACGATCAGCTTGATGATCATGTAGCCGATGGACGGCAGGAGGCCGCACGCGATTGGATTCTTGGCGTACAAGAACATGCCGACGGCGAGGAGCGCAATGGGCTCCGTGCATTGAGCAAAATACCGGAGCGTTAGGTTGATGAATCCGGCACCTACCGCGTAGTCGCAGTTGGGCCGCAGGGGCGGGTTGCCGGGAGACAGATAGCGCGGTCCCAGCGTCGTGATGCTGAGGATGAAACCGATCACAATCGCCCATAGGATGGGGTTCCTGAGCAGCTTGATGCCGACGTACCGAGCCTGCGCCTTGGTAAGCCGGACTGTGTACGCGTGATGCCTCGTCGTCGATGGCCCCATCAAGACGTCCGCCTCAACATCCAAGGCATCTTCGTTGGTCCCAGCATCGCGACCTCCAACTTCACGCTCTTGATGACGTTCCTGATCCGACCCCTGCTCCAACGCCGGGGCCCGCGAACGATCCTCCCCGCCCTCATTCTTCCGCATCTGGGCGTACTTGTCCTTCCCCGCCATGCGGCGATCCTCAAATCCAGCCGTGTCGACGCTCCCCTCCAGGAGAACCAACATCACCGGCAGCTGGAAGATGAAGCTGGAGATGGCCGCCACGGCACCGAGCGAACCGTACTGAGGCCCCAACGTCGCAATCAACAATGGAATGCCCAATACCACGGTGCTCACCCAGCACGTCACCATCCACTGGATCGTTACGTACGCCACACTCTGCCGCCGCACCAGGCCGTGGACCACCCACACGACGACCAAACAAATTGCCCGCAAGAGCAGAAACGCGCCGACAAAGCGCCAGACAGCCCCATCTCGCAGGTTTGTGTTGAGACCAAGCGCAAGAAGGACCGCGGACGGGAGCAGAATGTAGAAGACCACCTTGTTGACGGCGTGGATGTCCCTCTGGCGAGTGCGTGAGCCGGTGACGGAGTAAGAGACGGGAGAGGAGGGCGAGAAGGGCGAGAAGGGCGAGAGGGGCATACAGTGCGTGAGCGAGCCAGCGAGCTAGCCGTCGGTCGGATGCTCTCCCAGCCGGCAATGAAGAGCGGGCTGCGACGTGCACGGAGCGTGCTCGCTCGGCTCGCTCGGCTCGCTCGGCTCGCTCGGCTCGCTCGGCGCGCTCGGCTCGGCGTACGTTTTGATCCAGAGCTCTCAAGAACACGGTCAGCACCCCGACCGCGATCGCGAGGATGATTTGCAGGTTCTGATTCAACAGCTCTTGGTACTTCCACATAACGATCTGAGTGGGAAGGGCCGGCTGAGCTGGCAAACAATTTCTTCGACACGTGTCGAACTTCGGAAGTGTTTGATTTGAAAAAGCGTCACCATGGCGCGTCTCTCTGCCGTACTGCACCTCGCTACATGCCTACTGGCGTGGTGGGCGGTGGTACCAGCGCGAGCAGCGGCGGGGAATGATACCGAGCGCGGGACCGTGGACGCGACCCGTCCACTCAAAATCCCCGGTGGCGGTGCACCGGACGTGCGAGGCACATTCATCGGCGAGGCCTTCCTCGCGTTCATCGCACCCAGCGGGTTCGTCACGATTCAGTACGGTCCAGAGAACAACGGAGACCTGACGACCACCTACGGACGGTTCACCTCGTGGCAGTGCATTGACGCATTCTCGGTGCCGCCTCCCTTCCGGAACATGTCGGTGTCAAGGAACGTCTACGACGCGGTGACGTACGATATGAACGGAGTGGTGACATCCTCAGGTACATTCTGCAACATCTACATGGTGGATGTTGAGCAGGGGCGACAGTGGACGACTGGGTCGGCGGACGGCTGTCCGAGCGTGGCAAGCATCGAGGCCAACGCGTTTGTCCAGGGCACAGACTCCTACATCAACACGCAGATTGTGAACGCCACGAGCATCCGACAGCCGTCCGCGACCGAGCTGGTGTGCGGTCCGAATGCCAGGGTGGCGCCTGCGGATCCTCCGGCTTCTGGCAGCAATGGTGGCGATGGTGGCGATGGCGGCAGCGAGTCGCCGCTCGTCACGCCAGGTCCCGGACTCAACGTGACATCACTCCCCGGGGTGGGCACCACGATCGACGGCTACCCGGTCTCGGCGACAAGCGAGTTCAAGTTTCCGCCAGAGCTTTCCGGGGAATCCATCGCGTTGACGACGTACAATACCACGAAAACCGTGGCCTCGGGAGAGAACGTCGAGCTTCAAGTCGCCGTGCAGACACTGCAGGTGTCGAACGGCGAGGGGTACGTGATGATCGGGCTCACCAGCGTCAATGGGATGCCGCAGCAGTTTTACAGCGTCAACACGAGGGGCAGGAGCTACGAGTACCTCAACACGACCTCGGCGTACGTGCAGACCAAGTCCTCGGTCGTTTTCGTCGACGAGGACGCCACGGTCGCGAGGTACGATCCGACCTCGTGCACCCTCGTCCGACTCAATTCTGATGTGCTCAGCGGGTACACGACATGGTCGTATCCCAACGCGTCTACCGTCTGTCCGACGGTCAAGGACGCCACCGAGAGGAGTAACACGACCCTCTTGGTGGAAGTGACGAAGGTCGCAAACTTTCCCGCCTATGGGGCGGTGCAGCCGGCCTCGGCGCTGGCCACGGGCTCTGGAACGTCGGAGGATGGCGAGTCGTTGTTCCTATTGTCGATCGAGCCGTCTCCTTCGGCCGACGCGGCATCCACGGTTCTATACTTCAATCTGAATCTGACGAGCGCTGACCGCGTCATCGGTGCCGAGATCCGTAACCAGCAGGGCGACAAGCAGGTGGTCGTCCAGCTTGTGCCCTCGGCATCGGGCTGGCCGACTGCCGTTGTCGGAGGCAACGCGACGCTGTCGAGCCTCAAAGGACCTATCAGTGGGTCGTACGATCTCCAGGGGGCGTTCGACCTGTCCGAGGTCGAACTGGCAGAGGGCGGCGAGTACTTTGTAAACGTTCGCAGCGAGTCCCCCGGGGGGAACGCTCGCGGTGCGCTCGTGTGGACCCCTGCGGACGGCGGTGAGCAGCCCGGTGGTGACGAGCAGTCGGGCGGTGGTGACGAGCAGTCGTCTTCCGGTGGTGTCGGTGTCCTTTTTTCTTTGCTGGTCGCTTGTCTCGCGAACATGCTCCCGTGACGATGCTCGTGTAAATTCTTCTTCTTCGATTGATGTTTGTCTCATAGGCGTGGTGTCGACGATGGGGGCGTGGGAGTACACGCCGGTTCTGGTACGATACGGTGCTCAGGAAGAAAGATGGGACGCGACGTTTCTGAAATGCTCGGGTGTTGTCGCAGCATCAACCGTTGGCTGTCGCCGAGGAGATGCGATGCGATGCGATGAGATGAGATGAGATGAGCTCCCATCACTTACTCGAGCGAGCCCTGGGCACGTGCATGGCGCAGATTCAGAACCTGCAGATCCTGTTTAACATCGCCACGGCACTCCTCGCCACCCTGTTCGGACCCTTCTCGTTCGGCACGTCGATACTCACGCTCAAGATCCTCGTGTTCAACGTGTTGCTCCCGTCGGCGTGCATGGCCAACCTCGGTTTTGAATCCGATTTCAGATCGGGAGACCCCTTCTGGAGGTTTGTGGGGGCGTTTCTGCTGATGCGCGGGCTCATGCTCGTGCTGCACATGGGGTGGGCCGCGGTGCGGCGGCGGCGCTTCGAGCAGATTGCGGTCAACTGGCTGGTGACGTCCTGGGTGTCCGCGTCGATCCTCGCGCCGCCCCTGATGAAGTCTGTATTTGGCGTCAAGGCGCAGTCGTACGCGGCATGGTCGGACGTCAGCGCGTACATCTTTCAGCTGCCGATCGCCCTACTCTTTTTTGAGCTAGACAGTGTCTTTCGGCCCGAGCAGGACCCGAAGCGACCCGGGCAAATGTTGCGGACAGCCGAACAGTGTTGTGATCTGGACGGATGCCCGATGGTCGTCGAGCCGGCCCTTCAGAAGCGACTAAACCGTGCGCAAATCAAGGATCTGGGCTGGCAGCTGGCGAAAAAGCCACTCTCATGGGCGTTGCTCGCGGGGGTTGTCTTCTCTGCCACGACGCTCGGTCCCCGCTACTTGTACCCAGGTCCGACCTACGATCCAAACTGCTCGTACGTCGAGTACACAGGGTTCATCTACCTCTTTTTCAGCAGCCTCGCTGGGTGCCTTGAGCCGATCGCGCTCTTCTCTGTCGGAATCGTGTTGTCGGAGAACAACCCGTGGTCCTGCGGATGGATGAACATCATCGGATACATGATGATCAAGCTTGTGTTTGTTCCACTGCTGATGATTGGATGCGCCCTTGCAGTCGGGCTCGATGGCGAACTGGGCCGGGCCGCCGTCCTCATATCCGTCCTTCCAGTGTCGCCGCCGGCGTTTGCCCTGACCGGGCACTACGGCGTCGGCTTGTCGGAGGCCGTCTCTTGCATTCTGATCGGCAAGATTCTCGTCATTCCGTCCATTTTGGCGTGGCAAGGGGTGATGGACGCCGTTGGCGTGTTCCCCTACCCGTCGTCCGATACGCCGGGCGTGTGCGAGCTGGCAAGCTGATGCTGTGACGTTGTTTCGAACACCATTTTACATGCCATACCCAAACACCTGCTTCATTCTCGTTAGGATCTGGCTCCTCCACCCCATTTCCGTCACCTTTATCGTGTCGTGGTTGCCGAAGCGATCTTCCTCCGGAATCTCCGTCTGCGTCAGCTTCAATGTTACGCTTCCGCGATCCTTCTCCTCCAGTTCAATGCGCACTTTACTCACGCAGTCGTCTCCCCACGACGAAAACCTCCAATCCATCTCGATGAGCTGATCCGGTTCCAGCCTGGTGAACTTTCCTTCGATCGAGCCACCAAACATGCTCACCTTGCCACCGGCCACCGGCTCGATCGTCGCCGCGGAGCCCGTGTATGCCTTGACCTTGGAACCGTCCACAAAACAGTCGAAAATGTCCTTCGACGAGGCATAATACTGCTCCACGATCTCCAAGCTCTTCTTTGACGTGATGCTGTTCCCCTGCGGCGGCTTTGCCGCGGGCTTTGGCGCCGCGGCGGCAGCCTCCGGCTGCGTTTGTGCCGATATATCGGACGCATCACACCCGCTGGACCCTACATCGGGCCCGCCCGAGCGCAGTTCTCTCACGAACAGGTGCACAATCCCGTGCACAACCCCGCGCCCCTCCTTCACCAACGCCGCCCGCACCTTCTCCGCCTCCCTCCCAGTCTCCTTGACGGTGAACTGCACCTCGGGATCCTCGTCGTGGTTCTCCTCGGACACGTACGGTACCTTGCAGTTGCCCGTGTACGTTTCCCCATCCGGACCGGTGGCCGTCCATCCGAAGGAGACGTCCAGCTCGTACGCTGGAATCACCTTGCCCTTACGCCGGTTGATCACCGCCTCGCCAGATACCTTGACCTTGCCGTCGCCGGTCGCCCTGACCCCGCCCGAGTCGACCAGGACCAGCTTCGCTGGGATCAACTCAGACAGCCGTTTCTTGGACCACGGGAGACAGTCGCGCTCCTCCCAGTGCCACCCATTGACGTTCCTCCCACTGTTTCCCAGCTCCGCAACCTTCCAACGGTCGTCGCCCTCCCCCCACTTGGCCATGTGCGTTCAAATCCCAGTCGTCAGCTCGGAGTCGCCCGCGCGCCGCGATCCCCGTTTGGAGTGACCGATTACGATATTTGATATGCACGTATCACGAACCGCGCGGTGTGAATGCGATCTGGCCAGCAGATGTGGGACGGACGAGTCTTGGTTCAGACGTTCGAGAAAGTTCCACCCTGACGAGACCACAAAAAACCAAACACCAGCATTTCCCCGTAGATAGTCACCCCACGATGTCGATCTCTGTGAATCATCAAGCGATTCGTCCCGGAAAGTTGGCTGCCTGCCGCGTCTCGGGGCGCGGGGCCGGTCGCAAGGCATCCGTTTCTGTCACGAGGGCCCAGGCGAAGGAAGGCGGTTCGTTCGTTGAATCAGTCATCAACAACCTGACGGTCGCCATCCAGTCGTCGCCGCTCGCCGAGGGAAAGAAGGCGCTTGCCGTGGCCCAGGCCGGCTCGTACGACGAGGCCGCCGTGAGCACGCAGATGGAAACGTACATCGCGGAGAACCCTGTGATGATCTTCAGCTTCAGCACCTGCCCGTTCTGCAAGAACGCGAAGAAGCTGTTGGACGACATGGATGTGTCCTATAAAGCGATCGAGTTGAACGAGATGGAGGGCGGCATGGCGATTCGGGCAGAGCTGGCGAAAAAGACGGGAAGGACGAGCATGCCGAACATCTGGATTGGCGGGCAGGGTATCGGCGGATGCAACGACGGGCCGGGGATCATGACGTTGAAGAAAAATGGCGAGCTGTATAAGATGCTGGAGAAGGCTGGCGCGGTCAAGTCGAGCGACCCGCTCGAGGCGTTTTGCGAGAGTGACCCGAGCGCAGACGAGTGCCGGGTGTACGAGGACTGAGTGTGTGCGTATGGCGCCACGGAGTATATATATAAGGAGCCGCAGCCAAACGTCTCGGCCTCGGTCCGCGGTCCCCATGATCAATCCACTTGTCCACACATGCCGGCGTCGGCAAGAGAAGAGACTTGACCTACAGAGAGGATGCGCGTGTTCCTCATACATATATACACACGTACATGTAGATGAATGAATGTGAACATGGACAGAATCCGACATGCTATCGCGTGCCCCCGTCACGGATCTTCATCAGCAGGCGGCCGAGCCAGTTGGCGCCCGTGTTGTTCCAGCCGCATCCCCAGAAGTAGTCGTGTGGCGACGATTCTACTATTGCCTTGCCTCTTGTTGCAAGCAACGCCCGGCGCGCGGGGCCGTCTGGGCCAAACTTGGCACGGAGGCCCGTCTCCATGACGGCAACCTTGACGTCCGACCAGTCGCTGCGGATTTTGCCCTCCCGCTCGGCGCGGCGTCCAATCATCGCGGCTTCTTCGGGCGAGATGGCATTTTTGACTCGATCTGCGAGATCCTCAGATACCCCGGCGAGCTTCTGGCTCTGATACCAGTGCTCGATGGTGGCGTAGACCTCGCCCTCGACCGAGATCGGGTGCGGCGAGAAGTTGGACAGGATGCCGTTCCTGTCCCAGGCCTTGAAGAATGAGACCACGTCTCTGGTTTTGCTCACATTCGATGGAGCGCCAGCGAGGGACCCGAGATCGCTGAGATAGCCCGTCATGCAGATGTCAGGTCCCACCTGCTTCCAGGTATAGTCCACGACCGGGATGGCTTGGGTCATCTCGACAAAGCCAAGGTCTCCCATGGGTGTGGGCGCCCGACTTCCGCCGATGATTTTGGGGGCGATAAACGCCATGACCTTGTGCACGACGCTATCCGAAACGGCGGGGGCCGCCAGCGCGCCGCCACACTCCCAAAGCAGGGACAGGAACCCCCGCTGCCTGCAGTACTTGGAAACCACTTCCGGCGTCAGAAAGTCAAACTCAACCACCTGCACGCCCTTGCCTGTCAGGAATTCTTGCATGGGCCGGTTGGCCCCCCGCTGCGTCGCAACAATGGTGGTGGATACAGAGGTGTCCCACATCGCCGCATCCCGCGGCAGGTCCAACGTCCTCGACATAACTATTCGAGCGGGCTGCCACCCTTCATCCCGCCGCGTCGTCAGCTGAGGATTGTCCCGCCGGACCGTCTGGCCACCGACGATGACGGCATTCACCGAGGCCCGGGTGGCAAAGACAATCTGCCTAGAGTCTTTACTACTGACCCACGCGCTGTGCCCTGAGGTCGCGGCGATCTTACCGTCCATTGTCATCGCGTACTTGAGGATGCCCATCGGACGGTCGTTGGCGGCCAGGTGGATAAGGCCCTCGTTTGCCTCGTGCACTGCGCGGAGGACGGACAAGCCAACGCTTCCGTCGGCCACCTCAACGTCCATCCCAGCGTCTTTCAGCGCAGCAATCGCTTTCCCGCGAAAATGGGGCAGCGGATGGGGCATCCCGATGACACACCGCGCCACCCCACTGTCGATCAACGCCCGCACGGCCGCGTCGTCCCCATCGCAGTCGCCGCACTCCAAGTTAAGAAAGGCAGTCCCACCCGTCGCCCTACCGCCCGCTTCTCTCACCGCCTGAACCTCGGCGCTCTCGCATCCTTGTGCCCACAGCACCCCGCGGAACACCTCGTTCGACTCGCTCACAAGCAAGCACGCGGAATTCGGGTGTGGCTCGGTCAGGGTCACTGGGCCCATCGCGAGCGACGCCGCTTCCAGCAAATACTCCGCTTCTCGTTCTGTAACGGCATACAACACACATTGCCGCCGCCGCCGCCGGACCCACGAGTTCTCGAGCGGGCTCGAGGCAGTCGCGGCATGACCAAGCGGTTTGACGCGCCTAGCCCGCGCCGGCTGCGTCGCGATCGATCGTACGTTCATGCTACATACACAGACATCATATAGGAGACCTTACCCGAGTGATGAAAGGAAGTCTTTCTGCGTGCTCGTGAGCAGGAGTTGGATCGCGCTAAGGGACGGGGCCGAGTCACGCAGGATGCTTGAGCAGAACGTCTCGAGGTTCAGCCCATTCAACTCGTCCGTCTCTCTGCGCTTGAGCTCCAGATAGTCGACAAACTCCTCGACTTCGAGCTCGTCCTCGTCACCCAGGTACTCGCCGTACATCGAGTACCCGCTCGAGTAGGCGCTCTCAGGCCGGGGGTCCATGCTGCCCTCCTCATCGCCTTCCTCCTCCCAATCCTCGTCGCTCTCCCACTCCCCTTCGTCGTCATCATTCTTGCCGGGGTCATCAGCGCCGGCGACTCGCGTTTCAATGTACGAGTCGACGAGCAGCAGGAGGATCTTCTGCCGCAGCCCGATCATGGACCACTCCTCCTTCAACGTCACCGCCTTGGACCGGGTGCGGATCGCCGGACCGGTATCGGTCCTTTGTCCCTTGACAACCAAACCGTCAATAATTGGGTTCGGGCACGCGAGCACGGCGGCAAGCGCCACGACAGAGCGCTTGATGTCGTACGGAGTGCGGATCTCTATATGCCGCTCGCACCACTTATCCATCGTCAGCTGGAATAGGGGGGCACCCAGAGCTTCAATCATCTGTGACGTGTTAACACGGGCAAACGACGCGACCACGCCGATGAGGCTTTGCACCAGGGCTGGATCTTCGGCTGTGCCAAGCTTTGACGCAACCAGCCGCAGAATGGAGGGGGCGGCGCCGGCGTCCTGGCTCAGATGGGGCATGAGCGCCATGATGATTCCACCCACGTGTTGCGCGCCGCGGTCGGGGGTCTCCGGCCTGAGCAGGTACTGGACGACCTGCACATAGGTAGCCACGCAGGCATCCACAGACGTCTCATACCACACGCCAAGTTGCAGACTGGTGCGCAGGAACGCCGATATAGAAGCCATAACTTCCTCGTCAGCTCCTGTATGGGACTGGAGCAGTGACAGGCACATCGGGACGAATTCCACGAAGACCTGCCTCGCAGCCTCGGCTCCTGCCGGGCCAGCAATTTCCGTCAGCAGGTCAAAGCACGAGCCAATCAGGAACGACGGCGCCGAGTTTGCCGTTTGCAGGATTGACTTAATCGTCGGGATGGCGGCCGCCATAATGTAATCCATGCAGCCAGGGGCTCGAGCCAGGGAGCGCATCAGAACAAACGCGTCCTCGCCAAGAAGCGGGTCGTTGTAGTTATCCACCCAGGTCTTGACGGTCACCGGGGCAATGGTGCTGGCCCATGCCACAGCACAAGACGGGTCTTTCCGGATGAGGACATGGATGGTCTCCAGAAGAAGGTGCATGGTGTCTTCCGAAGCGGTGGCGAGAAGGGTGGCCAGCCCCGCCATGAAGTGGTTCGAGACATCGCTCGGCACGGCGTCTGACGCTTTCACGATGGACGCGAGCCCCTGGTAAATTCCACCATACACAGCTGCCGGTAGACTGCCCGTCGCGATCGACTCACCCATGCATCTCAGCACAAGAGATCTCGTCTGCTCTGAAAGCAACCGCTCATCGGAGTATTTCCCCGCGTAGCTGTAGACCCTCGCTAGGAGCAGCGGAGTGGACATGCTGTTGTAGATGGAATTCCCCAGCAACACGGGGAGCAATCGGTTGGGATCCAGCACTTCGGCAGCTGGCCCGCCGCCCGCCATCTTCCGCACCCGGGAGCAGCCGGCTGCATCCCCCAGGGCGAGCAGCGTTGCCTCCATGACCCTCCAAAATACCACATCTTGCTTCGAAACCGCTGCTTCAGCCGCTTCGACGCATGCCTTCATGGATGCCGCGAAAGCCTCCGCGCCCCGAGTCCCGTACGTTTCTAAAATCGTATCGATGAGCAGCCCGCCCAGGCAACGGCACCCCCACAAGTCCTCCCCGCTCTGCAAGTACATATTGCAATCATCTGTCCACTCATCCACGTCTCCGTGTCGGATCATCATGTACGTCTGGACCGTGTCAGTCATGATCCCCACCAAGCTCGCTTCGCATGCTTTCTTCAGCTTTGGGGACGAGACGATCGTCATGAAGAGCTCTATTAGCTGACAAGCGACATCCGACAGCGTGGTAAGCTCCATGATCGCACTACCGGACACCTCGGGCTCCTCGCACACCCCCAGCACGCAGCTCTTCATGTAGGCTTCCCGCACGACCCCATTGCAGCTCCAGACGCCTGCCAAGACACCTTGGACGTTCGCCTCGCCCTTTCCAATCAGGGGAATCAGACTCGTGACGACTCCGAGGGCCAGATGAACTGTCGGCAGATTGCCCATGTCCTGCACCCGACCCAGCACCACCCGACATGCCTCAAGCCAGCTCCCCATCTGCTGCTGCAGCAGCAGCTTGGCATCTTGAGACGTACGATACGTCATCTCCACGGCATCGATCGTCTCGTGCAGGATTTTCAGCGCCTGATAGGTACACTCCTGGTCCAGAGAGTTGTCCATGATCGAGGCAACCAGCTGCGGGAGGACCGCGAGGGAAAGATGGACCACCGTCTGCGAGTCCAGATCTTCGACCAACAAACAGAGTACGCGGAGCGCCCCGCGCTGCAGTACTCCACTCTGTGCGTCACCCGAGCCGGCCACCACCGACACGAGGCTCGGCATCAGCTCCGGCCAGTCCTGTGCCACGTTGCAGTTTTTGCAGATTTCCCCAACAACCAAGCCGATCGCCGTCTGCATGACCGGGTTGTTCTCCTGACAAAACGAGGTCATCACGCACGAGTGAGGAAGTCGCGGACATGACTGACGTGCATGATACGACCAATACGACTGATGCGACTGATGCGACTGACATGGCCGATGCAAGGTCGTCCATCGATCAGCTGTATCAACTGTGCCGTACCTCGAGACCACCGAGCAACATCCTCTTCACCGCGCCCTTCTCATCCTCCCCGCGATCGCCCCAGAGCAGCAGTTGCCGGGCAAATACCCAACTCATCTGACGGACGGGCATAGACTGGGCCGTGTCGAGACCGACGCCAGCGAGCTGCACCAGGAATCCAGGAGATGGACCATACGCGCCCAGAAGCTTCTCGGCGCGAGTCCGCTCGTCCGGCTGGGGCAGCAAAACACCGGCGAGAATTTGAATTAACGACGCCGAATCTTGAGGAACCGTCATCGCTGCGCGTCGTGTCGATGATCCCCGCCTACCGAGCTCTATTCCTGCCGTAGCAAGCTTGTCGCTGACCTCAACGAGATGGACGGAGGGAGGTATTCTTTTGTTCTCATTCACTTTCCAACCGAACGTTGGTCACACTGGCGCGCTCGGTGTCATCGGGTGATCGAGGCGCATCGAAACGACGATAGAGTAGGACCCCGGACCGGGCGCGGCGGGATGGGAGACGTTTTGGACGAGGGCGAGCGTGTGACGGAAGATGCGCCGGACGATGCGGTGCGACCCTCTGACGGACACGATGGGGTCCTCCGGGAGGAGTGCGGTGTCGCAAGCGGCCGGGAGGTTTTGGGCGGGGACCTCGACGGATTGGACGGGATCTCCACCTCGGTCGAGGCCGCGGGGCGTAACGTGTCGACCTCGTCGCAAGCCACCGCCATTGTTGCGTTGACGGCCCTCAGCATCTCGGTGATGGCACTCGGCGCTCGAGCCATGTGGAATGTGCGTCAACGCTCGGGAAAAGCCATGCTTAGAACTGCCCGCCGGCTGATGGAGGATGTGGACGAGGATATGGTGCGGCAGATTGCCGCTGGTGACTCTGCCCTGGAGCAGTCGCCGCTGCGCATCGCCCTCTCCTCGAACCTTTCCCAGATGCCATGGGACGGAGGAGATCATCAGAAAGTTGTAGGGACGTTGAGAGATTCGGCATCGTCCATCCAAGAGCTCAGGAAAGAGCTCCGTGGCATCAAGCACCCGCTTCTAAGGCGGTCGAGTGCCTGGTGCGGGCTGGTGAATCCCATGGGCGTGATTGCGGTAGAGATTGGCATTGCAAATTGTACTTGCATCGCGAATGACGGCAGCGGATATTCTCCATGGTCCTCCATCGTCGCGCGTGGGCTGTTTGGGTACCGGTGCAGTGCCGGCCAGTCTCCCACGGGGCTTGTCATCGCAGCTCGAAAGGGTTCTGCTTTGATGAGCTGTGGAAACGCGTTACTAAATACTTCCGGGCGGCGCGCGCCCCAAGACGACAGCCCCCGCCGCTACTTAGTGGCTGAGGACGTGTTTGGTATCTGTGAGGAGACGATGGTGGGCGTGACGCCAAGCGTCATCGAGGGGGTGAAGCGGTGGGCTGGAACAGAGCAGGCGCAGAGTTTGAGTTTATGTCAGTGGCTCTATCATCGAGTGAGCGGGCTGCGGCGCTTTATTCGCGCGCCGGCAGATGGGGGTGCCACGGCAAGGCCGGCGACTGGGGATGTTTTGGACGCCTTGGTGCTTGTCCAAAGTACCCTGCATTCGGATTTTGACGCATTGAACGAGCCGAGCACGCCCACGACAACCGGTGGGTTAACGGGTGCCGGGGCGCACCCGACTGCGGCGACCGAGGACCACATCCATGCCAAGCTTGTTGCAGAAGAGCTATCAAAGGCGTGCTACTCGGCCATGGACGAGGGCCTCGTGTTTGTTGTACCGACGAGCCCTGGATTACCACCGAGAATGGACGCGGACGAGGCGGATATCATTGCGTGGGAGGCATCCATGACGAGGCTCAATAGCCTCGCGGCCTTGACGGGAATCCCTCAGGTCTCCGTCCCCATAGCAGTCTCTCCGTCGGGGCCGACGGCTTCATCCCCCTCGTCTTTTCTAGGCGTCAGTCTTCTCACACGACAGCGCCAGGACCTCGCGATCCTGCGCTCGCTGGAAAAGCTGCACGGGTTTATTGCGGGGGACGTCAAGGAGCGAGCCGGGCGGCCAGAGGGCACGGGGAGCCCGAAAGCAGATGCCGAGGCGGAGAAAGCGCTAGGCAATGCCTGTTTCAAGAAAAAGCAGTACATGCAGGCCGCTCAACACTACACTCGGTCCATGGCATTCGACGGGAACAACCCTGTGTACCCGTCGAACCGGGCCATGGCCCACCTGAAGATGGGGGCGTACGAAGAGGCAGAGCGCGACTGCGACTTGGCGCTTCGCCTCGATCAGTGCAATGTTAAGGCGTTGTTACGCCGGGGCGCCGCGCGGGCTGCGCTCGGAAGCTACGAGGAGGCGGCGCAAGACTATGCTCGAGTGCTGGACATCGAGCCAGGCAACCGGCAGGCAAAGGGCGAACTCGCACTGCTTCGAAAAGTGCTTTGATAAGATCACCATGTTGATGAGAAATGAATTTGAACAGTAAACGTGTCAGATTTGTTTCCGGAATTCGCAAGTCGAGTGCCTCGATCAGCTGCCCTTGCCTTGTAACAGAGCAAACCCGGTCGCAGCTGCGGGACGGCTCTTGCCGAGGCCGCTCGACGTCGCCCTCTCGGTAGCAGTGCCGTGCCCCTTGCTACCTTTCGCTACCTTCTCCCATGACGAATCTTCAGCGCCAGGTTTCGTCGACGCGCTTCCATTGCCGCCGGCCGACACCGAAGCCAGAGCCTTGTTCGCCTTGGCCCTGGCTTTTCTCGACTTCTTCTTTCCGGCAGCGGTCATCTCTCTGGCTGCCATGACAGCCAATTTTCTCTTGATAAACTCCGCGGAAAAGGTTGCTGCGGCCGCGCTGGTGCCCAAGTACATGCCAACATAGTCGGCGACTTCCGAGTTGGACTCCACGCCCATGAGGAACTCGCACAGCGTCACCTCGTTAGAGCCCGTGATCGACTGCATCTGCTGCGAGCACCAGTCTCTGAAGTCACCGGAAAGAGCACCCTCCTCCGAAGACGGCGATTCCAAGCCAAACGCCATGGAGTCCATCAGCGAGGAAGCAGTCGCCTGGGTGGCAGCCTGGGAGACAGTCTGAGACACAGCTTTAGACTTCTCTGGCGGCGGGGGAGGCGGAGGACGCGTGACGGCGGGCTTGACAGGCTTTTTGATCGCCGTATGGTGCGCAGAGATCGCCGCTGGCACCACGGCAGGCTTGCTTGCGGCAGCCGCCCACATGCCTCCACTGGCTATCCTCTGCTGTTGCTTCTCCAGGGATGCCGCAGCGGCAGCGGCTTCTATGGCGCTCCTTTGCGAATGGGCATTCATCTCTTCGTTCTGGATATCCGCCAGCGAGAGCGACTCGCTCTTGGCCACGGAGGCCCATCCGCTCTGGCTGCTCCTCAGCTTCTGCTGCTGGGCCACAGCGTTGGCCTTGGTCTCGTCAATCTCAGCCTTTCTCGCGTCTTCCTCCTCCTGAATATCCTTCAGAGAGATGGCACCATCCGTGGACAGCGATCCCAACCAAGGCGCTTCGGGCGCGGTCTGGGGCGTCTCAGCGACCAGGGTTTGGAGCTCGGCTGGGACTTCCTCTTGCACTGCATGATTCTCAGCCTCTACATCATCCTGAGCAGGGACCACAGGAGACGATGGAACCACAGGATCGGCCGCCTGCGCATGCCCGGACGCATGCACTCCTCCCTGCTGGCCTTGGGCCTGCGGCTGCAGGGCCTGCGGCTGCATGGGCTGCATGGGCTGCAGGGGCTGCGACTGGACCGGCCCTGTGGTGAGATGATTCTGGACGTGCTGCACAGTCTGATGATTCAGAGGGCTCGGCATGGAGACGGCTGTCGATCCGTTCCACACCTCGAGCCAGTCGCTTAGCAAGGAGACCATCTGCGGGGGATCAACGCCCCTCACCACCAGGCTAAGAGGGAAAAATCCTGCCGAATGCCACTCCAGCATCTCTGCTCTCGTGAACGGACCCTGCCATTGCCCTTGCGGGTCAATATACATGTACATATCCGATGGTGTATGCGTGATAGAACCCATCGGCGCTGGAAGCACCTGCTGTTGCTGCAGAGACGTGGGTGCCCCGCCGGTCACCTGCGGTTTCTGCCCGCTCCCAAGACCCCCACCCGAGTTCTCCCTGCTCGCGTAAATGCTAGAAAGATTAACATACGCGTTCTTCGGCCTCACCGGAACCCCATGCAGCTGCTCGACCACATCCACAAACTCGCCAGTCGACGTGAACAACATCGGCTCATCTCGCTGCACGCCACTGGGCAGTCCCAGCCTACCAGTGTACAACATCCGCTTGTAAATATTCGCCAGAACCTCCGTAGGATATCTATACACCGCCTTCGATGGTCCGAATGGGATCATTCCGTACCAGCCGCCCCCTGGACCAAACGTGGCCGGCACAGGCAGAGCCTGCTCGGCACCGCCCTCAAACGCGCCAGCGCCCCTCCCATTCAACGACATGGACG
>JACLAB010001126.1_pt1 | contig 19779 bp, 30 predicted proteins | sample 8027921 | NCBI WGS metagenome assembly JACLAB01 (sample SAMN15725117, study PRJNA655200) | protist metagenome | isolation source: fluorescence activated cell sorting (FACS) single amplified genomes of... | place: USA: West Boothbay Harbor, Gulf of Maine | collected 2000-07-19
GCGAAAGCCAAGCCCAAGAACAAAATCACTGGCGCTGACTTTAAGAAGATGAAGAAGAAGAAAAAGTAATGGCAGGTTTAGGTGCGTTAGATAATCTCTTATCTCTTGGTCGTGAGTTATTTGGCTCTGCTGCCAGAGGAAACCCCAAGATCTCTGAGCTTGCGGAATTATCTGGCGTGGCAATGGATAAACTTGAAGACGCATCTCCAGAAGATCTGGCGGCTGTTTTGGATAGAGCCGCACGTCAGAGATTAATAGATCCGCGCAGTGCCAATAGCATCAAGATACAGATCGCCAAGGATGCGCAGCCAGCTCTCCCTAGACTTCGTGTTGATAACCCCGGCGGTGACTGGTTGGCAGGCAAGCTAAGACGCGCATTAGAGCAACGCCAAAGCGCAAAGCCAAACACCTATCAGTCTACTTTGGGATCTGGTGAAGGTGTAACGGGCTACTTCAAAGAGCCAATCCGACTGAACCCAAACACACTTTCAAATATAGCAGGATCTGTCGGTGAAGAAACATACAGACCAGATCCAGAAAAAATGCGCAGATTGCGTGAATCTATTGCAGAAACAGGCTACGATGAATCGCCAATCTTGATCCAAGTGCGTGAAGACGGTGTGCCATTTGTGGTTGAAGGCAATCACAGGATAATTGAGGGCGTTGAGAGTGGCAGGCCAACTATACCAGTCGAGATCAAATATCTCAGGGGCGCAGAGGACGTTGAAGGTCCACTTAGTCCCGCAGCTTTAGGAGTGCCAAGGTAATGGCAACGTACAAAGGTAAAACCGTAAAGCTCAACAATCCGCGCCGCATTGCCAAGGGCGAGACATCTTATGGCAAGAAGAAGTCTGTGGTCTTTGTAAAAGACGGCGACAAGGTAAAGCGCGTGACCTTTGGCGATCCTAATATGACTATCAAGAAAACTCAGAAGGGCCGCAGATCGAACTTCAGATCGCGCCATAATTGTGATAATCCCGGTCCTAAGACGAAAGCTAGGTACTGGTCATGTAAGGCGTGGTGATATGGTTGATAAAAGATTCCCAGAGGGTGCGATACGTCCAGACGGATTGCCAAATATTCCATCACAGGCTTATGCTGATTATCTAACTGATTATTACGATGCCAATCCTATGATCCCCCGCGCAGATCCTGTGGGCTATGTAGCGCCTGCGCCAAAACCATCAGAAGTGCCACTTAGTAACTATGGGTTTGATGTGGCAGGCGATTACATCAGAGATGCAGGTCAATCTTTTAAGAACGCTGTCACAGGTCAAGGTGTGGCTACTGTTCTCCCAAAGATGCGTTTCTATCCCGGTGGTCCTACTGGGGCTGAATACGTTTATGGCGGTATTGCAGACGCTGGATTGGGTGCTATTAATACTTTGCTTGCTGGCGTGGGAGCTGGATCTGGTTTTGTAGCAGAACAAATTCCATTTCAAAGTGAAAGCCAAGAAGACAGGTTTGCCAGAGATGCTATGGCTGGCGTTGAGTTTGCAGAGCAATATCTTGCTCCATCTTTGGGAACTATTGGCTTATTCAGCAAGCTAGGAAAGGCATCTAAGGCTATGTCGTTTGACAGAGCTGCTAATGCGCCTGTTGCGTCTGCTGCAACTACTGCGCCTGTTGCGCCTGTTGTCGGTCCACGAATTACAATATCTCCTAATTTGGGCAGTCTGCCCATTGTAGATGCGGCAGCAGCGGCAAGAGCCGCAGAGAGTACAAACCGATTAAAAGAAATTATGTTCAGCCCATCTATAAAAGCTGCTAGAAATTTAAAGCAGAATAAAGGTCCGTATGAGCAGCTAAAAGCTACAATGATCAAGGCGGGGGCGAAGCCAGATGAACTTGAGTGGTCTGGGGCAGATGATTTCTTCAGCGGCAAGAACGTAACCAAACAAGAAATTGTTGATTATCTTGAGCGAAACGATCCGCGCTTAGTTCCCAATGTGCGTCGAGCCAGTGGTGTTCTTGGATCTGAAGCTGAAGCTATGGATATGCGTGAAGCTGTAGATGAAGTTTTGGCAGATGGGCCTTGGAAGAGTGAGGCTGAAAATAACTATAGAGACCTTCTAGCAGACTATCTCCCAGATGCTGGCTATCGCAGGCCAGACGAACTGGGCGATGAAGAGCTGGAAAAACTTGCTATTTTAAAGGGTACTACATTCGATGACCTTAGAGGCAAGGACTGGGTATATATAGATGAAAACGGTGATGCTGAATTTTTCCAATATTCAGAAGATGCCCTTGCTCACCAGTATGGTGGTGAAAACCGACTTCAAGAAGAAATAAACATAAGAGTTAGAGAAAATCTTGAATATGAATACGAAAATGATCCCCCAAACTTTATGTATCGGTATGGAGTAGAGCGGCCTGAGTCTGTGGATGCAGGAGACACAGATTATTCTGAGTATTTTCCAGAGGGTGGTACAGATTACACAGAGAGCTTATTTCAATACACAGATCCTACAGGTCGTATTAAAATAGATACGTTGGCAGGAAGTCGCCACTTTGGCGAGGATGATGCTGGCACAATCTTCCACACACGCCACGCAGATTATGTAAACGAAGACGGCGATACTGTTCGTTACGTTGGCGAGATACAGTCAGATCCGCAGCAGCGTCTTATTGAGTCCGATGTCACTACAAGTTATGGTCAGTCTCTTCTGGAAGAAGAAATGAAACAGCTAAGAACCGATATAAAATTAATTGAAATCAGAGCGGTTGAAGATCAAAAATTAGCTTTTGAATCTGAATTGGATGAATTTCAACTAGCAAGATTAGGGTATGAGACTTCAATTTATAATTTAAATAAAGATTTAAAAAACCCAAATTCTTATACCAGTCAAGTTTTTGATACTTTGGCTTCAAAAATTGAAGGGGAAATCCCATCTTCTGGCGAATTAACTGATGCTCAAGAGGAGCTTGTAAACGCATATATTCAACAAAGAGGTAATCAATTCCGTGGTGGTCGGCGTTGGACTCGTCTTCAAGGCGCACAAGATATGGTTTATGAATATTTAGTCGGTAGCGAAGTGAGCTGGCTTCCTGAAAATACTAAGAAGAAAATATTTGATATTGCTGACGATGCAGCGAATAAACAGCAAGATCTAAAAAAAGATTTAATAGAACTTGAAACAAATGCTTACGCTGGTGACGTTGCCCAAGGCAATAAGACACTGAAGCCCGGTGGCCCTTTCATGTCTTCTCAGAACAAGTGGCTGGACGAAGGCTTACGGCGTTCCATCTATGACGCTGTCAAAGATCCAGACGTTGACTATCTGGCATTCCCAAATGATCCAGAGGCGATTGCCAAGGTTGGTGGCCGCGATGTAGCCAAGGAAGGCACGATCAACTATTACCAGCGTGATGTGCAAAACCGCCTGAAGAAGTTGCTGAAGGCATTTTCTAAAGACGTTTCTGTCGATGAAATTAATATTGGAGAAGGTGGTGGATCTAATTATTTTTTCAGCAGCAAGGGTTTTAAGATCACGCCAGAGTTTAGAAAAGCAGTAATGGAAAAGGGTATCCCGACATATGTCGTGCCATTGGCAGTTGGCACTGGAATGGGTTACGGTGCATTAGATCAAGTAGGAGGCGGCAATGGCCAGAGCGGCAGTTAAGAAAGTAGCGCAGGCAGAAATCAGGGCGGCAAAGAGCTTCTTAGAGCGCCGTGGGTTGAAGTCTGATGACATCTCGCCACGCAAGTTCGCAATGGCAGCTAAAGAGCTTGATAAGGGCTTTTCAGACACTTTGAAGGTGTTGGCCCGTGAATTATCAGCGGGTAATGTCTGATGAACCGCGCAAGTTTTGGCGCATTAATGTCTAATGGAGGACAAAAGATGAAGTATGGCAAAAAGAAAACTTCCAAACCTGTCAAAAAGAAGGTAATGAAGAAAAAGGCGAAGCCTAAAAAGAAAGGGTACTAAATGTCAGAATCTAAAGATGTCGAAGTTCACGTTTCTGGTGTTTCAATGACGGGAGCTGTGAAAGATGACAACAAGCGATCTGCTTCAACAGATCAGAAAAAATCTGGAGAAAAGAAGGCTTGAGATAGCCGAAGATATGGTTGATGGTCGGATGGCCGACATGAATGCCTATCACAAAAACGTAGGGATCTCAGAAGGCTTAATGCAAGCCTCTGAGGTTATCCGCGAAACATTGAAAAAATTAAACGAAGAGGATGTATAGCGTGTCTCATCAGCATGATAAAATATTTACAGATGAAGAAACCAACGCAACAATTGGATCTCATCAACTGCCAATCCCCTTAAATTGGAAAGTTCTGGTACAACCAAATCAGGTTAAAACCAAAACATCAGGCGGAATATTTCTGCCCGAATCTTCTAAAGACAATGAAGAATACCTAACCGCTCATGGCACAGTGTGTTCCTTGGGTGACTTAGCGTACCGTGACAGAGATACAGGCCAGCGATGGCGGTCTGAAATTTGTCCAAAGGTAAATGATCGCGTGACCTATGGTAAATACGCTGGTCAGAAACTTGTTGTAAAAGGCGTCAAATTCCTTCTGTTGAACGATGATGAAATCACATCGATCTTGCCAGATGGCGTTGATGTCGCTGCATATGTAGGGTGATTGATATGGCAGAAAAAGAACAAATTCTGGAAGAAATCGAAGCCGAAATTCAAAAGGCTAAAGGTGAAACAGAAGAGTTTGAAATTGAATTGGTTGATGATCCCGTCCAAGAGGCGAAGGAAGAAGCCAAAGATGTTTCGGAAGAAAAAGAGGATGACTATGGACCTAAAGTTCAAAAGCGCATTCAAAAACTGGTCGGTCAGCGTCGAGAAGCTGAAATCCAAGCTCGACAAATTCAAGAGCAAAACGCACAGCTTCAAAAGCGCCTTGAGCGATTGGAGCAAGGATCTCAGCAATCGGCTGAACAGGCTTTTAATCAGCGTTACACTCAAACCAAAGCAGCTTTGCATAAAGCTGTGGAGGAAGGTGACACAGAAGCTCAAGTAACTTTCCAAGAGCAAATGGCTGACATGAGAGCGGCTATGCGTATTGCTGAGATGCAAAAACAGCAAAGTCAGCAACGTGCTGCTGCATCGCCTACAGTTGGCCGCGCACAGCAAGCTGCACAAAACCCAGCTCCACCAAAAGCGATGAGTTGGTGGCAGAAAAACAACTGGTTCAATGCCGCAGGCTTTGAGCGTGAAACAGCAGCAGCGCGAGCTATTGATGTTCAGTTGGACTTGGAAGGCTATGATAAAAATTCGGATGAATATTATGATCATTTAAACAGCCGTTTACAAAAAGTATTTCCTGAGCTAGTGTCAGGATCAAGTCCAAGTAAACCAAGAACGAAAAGTAGACCACCAGTCGCCCCAACTACAGGCGGTTCTTCAAATTACAAGGGCAATAGAGTTAGGATGTCGCAAGAACAACTCAGAATGGCTAGAGAACTTGGAATCAATGATGAAAAAGGTCTTAAAAAATATGAAGCCGAAATTCGGCGTCAGCAAAGGAGCCAATAATGTCTGATAAACGTAATGTTCGCGCAAACGAAGCTCGCAATTCTGTGCGTGATGAGGAATCTCGTCCCATGACGGCATGGAAACCACCATCACTTTTGGACGCCCCCGAAGCACGTCCCGGCTATGTCCAAAGGTGGGTAGCTACCTCGATTCAGGGTAAGGAAAGCCCAGACAACGTATATAAACGTATGCGTGAAGGATGGGAACCGCGCCCTGCTGATACTGTGAAAAGTAAGTTGTATCCAACTATCAATCATGGCCAGTGGGCAGGATCAATTGGAATTGAAGGCATGTTGCTTTGCGAAATGCCAGAAGAAATTCATGCTCAAAAGCAAGATTACTATTCTGGCAAGAACCAAGAGCAAAATGAATCAATTTCTGGGGATCTTGATGCGTTAGGACGGCGTAGTGGACAACCGATCTATCAAGAACGGAAGTCTGAAACCAGTCGTGGCAGATCTTTGTCTGCCGCAAGCGACTAATTAACGCTAAAAGGAGCGAAAAATGGCAAATGCAGATGCAGCCTTTGGGTTTGTCCCAGTTCGTCACATGAGCGGTAATGCACCTCGCACTAACCAATACACCATCACAAGTGGTCTTGCAGAAAACATCTTCACAGGTGATCTCTGCATTCTCACAGCAGATGGGGTTGTTACGCCACACACGGCCACAGAAGTTAACAACATTGGTGTTTTTGCAGGGTGTTCTTACACAGCAAGTGACGGTTCTTACGTCTATAGTGAATACTGGCCATCAGGCACAGTAGCTACTGACATCATCGCATATGTATATGATTGTCCATATACTGTGTTTAAAGTTCAGTCTGCGGGTTCCCCTGCTCAGACCAATATCGGCAACTGTGCTGATGTTGTTGCTGGCACTGGTTCCACATTGACTGGTCAATCAGGCTTTGAATTGAATGGCACAATGGCGGCTGGCGCTGCTTCTTGTAAAATTCTTTCTTTGGTGGATTCACCAGAGAACGCATTCGGGGCTAACGCTGTCATGGAAGTGCTTATCAATGAGCATCTTCTTAAAGACAGTGCTGGTATCTAAGGAGGGTATGAACAATGGCTATGAATAGAGCAAGTTTTGCTAAAATGCTTGAGCCGGGTCTGAATACTCTTTTCGGACTCGAATATGACAGCTATCCAGCCGAATATGAGGCAGTTTTTGAATCAAACACTTCGCAAAAAGCGTTTGAAGAAGACGTACTCCTCGCAGGTTTTGGAAATGCTCCAACAAAATCAGAGGGTTCTGCGGTTTCGTATGACGCAGCCTCTCAGCAGTGGACTGCGCGTTATCAGCACGAAACAATCGCTTTGGCTTTCTCAATCACTGAAGAAGCTGAAGAAGACGGCCAGTATGGCTCGATTGCTTCTCGCTATACAAAAGCGTTGGCTCGCTCAATGGCCTCTACTAAAGAGATCAAAGCGGCTAACATTTTGAATACCGCGACAACTGTGAATGGTGGTGACGGCGCTCCTCTTTTGAGCAATGCACACCCAACACAGAACGGCAACCAGTCTAACATTTTGGCAACAGCCGCCGATTTGTCTGAAGTGTCACTTGAAGCAATCCTTATTCAGATTGCTGACATGAAAGATGATCGCGGCCTTCGCGTTGCGGCACAGGGTACGCAGTTGGTTATCCCAACAGCTTACACCTTTGTTGCAGAGCGTCTGCTGGAATCACAACTGCGTACAGGAACTGCTGACAACGACATCAACGCGATTCGTCAAGGCGGGTATCTCCCACAAGGCTACCACATCATGCGCCGTCTAACAGACAGCGATCAGTGGTTTGTCCAAACGGATATTCCTGATGGACTGAAAATGTTCCAACGCTCGCCTATGAAAAAAGGCATGGAAGGTGACTTCGAGACTGGCAACGTGCGCTACAAGGTGCGTGAGCGTTACAGCTTCGGTGCTACCGATTGGCGCGGTGTCTTCGGATCACAAGGCGCAGCATAACATTTCTCCAGAGTGTTATGATTAAGGGGCGGTCTTCGGATCGCCTCTTTCTTTTTGTTTAGATGTGATGTATGTTTTTGAAGAAGGGCATCATATTAGCTTTGTAGACAGGTTTCCGCCCTCCTGACGTTGCATAGACTACAAAGCGAATCCTTATGCAAAAGGGTACTAAAATGGCTAACACCACATTTACAGGTCCAGTGACTTCCACTAATGGCTTTATTGGCGATATTATCGTTCCAACATATACAGTTGCAACCGCTCCATCGGCTTCCGATGCGGGTGCGGGTACTCTTGTATACGTTTCAAATGGCGCAGCAGGCGCTGCAATCTTGGCCTTCTCTGATGGTACTGATTGGAAGCGTTCCGACACAGGTGCTACAATCGCAGCAGCGTAAGGGGCTAGGTTATGAGTAGATTCAAACCAGCTTCTGAAGAAGAAATCGCACGGCGAGGCTCTGAGACTGTCAAGGTTCGCGCCCGAAACTCAGACGGTACGTTGAAAGCTGACGATCCTTCTACACCTGATGTAAATGAGGCGTGGGAAGAACAGCCAGCTAAGAAGCGTGGCCGTCCCGCCAAGAAAAAGGAATAGCAAATGGCTGACATTGTATCAGTAAAAAAGCTAAGTGATAGCACCAGAGAGGCAGTCTTCGCTTTCCAATATCAATACGTTGATACTGGCGACGAAAGTGCTGTTCTCAAAATCGATGTTTCTACACTTGCTCCCAACGCGAATGGCGCACCTTGTACGGCTGTTCGCATTGCCGAAGGTTGGTGGGTCATTAAAAGCATGACCGTGCGGATCTTGGCAGAGGCTGACGCAGACGTAATCTTGATGAATATTGGTGATGACGATATTGGTTATCACGATTTTTCAAAATTCGGCGGTCTTCCTTCAACTTTGTCATATGGAACAAACCCAACTGGGGATGTTCTATTCACAACAGATGGCGCTGGGGCAGTAGGCGATTCATATCAACTTGTTTTGCGGGTCATCAAAGAATACTAGGAGTTTTCGATGGCAACTTCAGGGACAGTAGCGTTTCAACCAAATGTTGAAGAGATTATATCTGAAGCATTTGAGCGTTGTGGGTTAGATCCACAAATTCAAACGGGTGACAGGGCTGTGTCTGCACGGCGCAGCCTTAACCTACTCTTCTCTGAGTGGGCAAACAGGGGTATTAACTACTGGGCAGTAGAGCAACAGACTTTGACGCTTGTAAACGGCACAGCGTCTTATGCTTTGCCCGTGGGTACTATAGATCTTATCGACGCAGTTGTGCGAGATAGTTCTGGAACCGATACGTCTGATCAGATCATTAACCGTGTATCAATTGCTGATTACAATCAACTCCCAAACAAAAGTTCCCCCGGCAAGCCAAGCCAATATATGCTCGACAAGCAATATACGCCTGTCGCATACTTTTGGCAGGTTCCTGATCGGGATACATACAGCATGGTTTACTGGGCAATCAGACAGCTTGAAGATGTCACGGCATCAAATCAAGACGCAGATATCCCATATCGCTGGAACGAATGCATCTGCGCTGGGCTGGCCAGTAAAATATCGCTGAAGTATGCAAACGAAAAGTTTCAGATCTTAAACGAAATGTATGAACGTGCCTTCGCGTTTGCGGCGGCATCTGACAATGATGGTGTAAGTTTGAGGATTCAGCCAACTGCGCTGAACTTATCTTAATGGCTAAATACGCAAGCGGAAAAAAATCCCAAGCGATAAGCGACAGAAGTGGTCTAAAGGTTCCATACACTGACCTGAAGACCACTTGGGATGGCTTGCGTGTTTCACCAGAAGACTGGGAGCCAAAACAACCGCAGCTCACGCCTGCAAAGAATGTTGTCGATGCGACAGCACTATTTAACCCACGCCCAGATACAGACCCTGAAAATGCAGAAGTATTTATAGGGTACAATTTTGATCCGTTTATAGACCCCAGACAGCGCCCCGGCGTGGGTGTTCATGGTCAAGGTTCAATTGGATTTGTTAGTGAAGTTCACTTTGATCGTGTTTTTGATGTAACTGGCGTGTCTGGCGCGGGTGCTATAGGCACAGCGATTGTATCCGACAACGAAGACGTTCCAGTATCTGGACTGGCTGCTACAGGCGCTATAGGAACAGAAACATTTGCCCTTGATGCGGTCCCAGCAAGTGCAGTTGGTACTGGTGCTATTGGAATAACATCAGAAATCACCAATGAGCCACACGCGACAGGTGTAGCTGGTACGGGCGCTCTTGGCGCACTTACATTCTTTATTACAACAGACGCTCCAGTAACATCCGTTATTGGTACGGGCGCAATAGGAAGCGAACTGATTGAAACAGACGTTCCTGACCTAAGTGTAGCTGGTACGGGTGCTATTGGAACAGAAACATTTGAAGCCTTCTTAACTCCAAATGCATCAGTTGGCACAGGCGCAATAGGAATTGAAGTTCCTGAAGTTGAGCTTTTTGAAACAGGTGTGGCTGGTACAGGCGAAGTAGAAGGCTTTGGCATATCTGGAAATGGCAACATTCAATTGCTTGTGACGGGTATTTCAGGTATAGGTGCAACGGGCGCTATTGGTGAAGAAGTTTCAGCGTCTGAGGCTATTGAGACAGGAGTTAATGGCACAGGAGCCATAGGCACGGTCGGTATCCTAACTGAATTGGGCTGGGGTATTGGCGAATGGGGCCAAGGAGCTTGGCAGGCTGATACGCAGCCATTCCCAGCTTCGGCAATTGGTACAGGATCTGTTGGTTCAGTTAGCATATTCTCAGATGTTTCCGTTACTGGATTGGCAGGCACGGGAGAAACAGGCATAGTCATTGCGTCTGACAACGAAGACTTGGTTGTTAGCGGAGTGTCTGGTACAAGTGCCATAGGAACGGTGGTTGTGTCTGACAATGAAGATGTGGTTGTTACTGGATTGGCGGCTACTGGAGCAGTTGGAACAGTCCAACCAAATGTTTTAACATCTTGGGGTATAGATGGATGGGGTGAAGGTACTTGGCAATGAGGATAGATAAGTGAACTATACACAGCTAGTTGCAAACATTCAGAACTTTTTGGAAGATGATAGCTCTGAGCTACAAGCCTCTATCGATCAAATCATAGCACAAGCTGAAGAAATGATTTTTCAGCGTATGCCCAACTTGCCTTGCTTTAGAAAAAATGCATCAGCAGCATTGGTACAAGGCACAACAGATTATACTGTGCCGTCTGCGCGAATGATCAGACAGGTTTCTGTCATTACTGCAAATGTAACATCATACTTAAATCACAGAGTAGATTCATATCTGCGTGATTATTGGCCAAACGCCACAACTCAAGGCGTTCCAGAAATGTATAGCACAAAAACAGCGGCGATTGGCGGCACAACTTTTACTGTTGCACCCACTCCAGACGCTACAACATCAACCTATCAAGTTGATTATATCGCCCCAGAAACAGGTTTAAGTTCAAGTAACGCAAATACTTGGATTGGAGATAACGCAGAAAATGTGTTATTAGCAGCGTGTCTTTACGAAGCATCAGCCTTCCTCAAAGCTGGGGAAACATTGGCGCTTTATAAGACACAATTTGACGAAGCAGTGCAACTTACAGTACAAGAAATGCAACGCGATTACGCAGCAGAATATAACGGAGGTCTATAATGGCTATTACTCAAGCAATGTGTACAAGTTTCAAGGAAGACTTGTTTAACAAAGAACAGGATCTTGATACTGACACAATCAAGATCGCGCTGTACACTTCTTCAGCGACACTAGATGCAACTACGACTGCATATACCACAAGCAACGAAGTAACTGGAACAGGTTACAGTGCTGGAGGTGAAACTCTTGCAAACTCAACTGTAGCTACGAGTGGCACAACAGCATATGTTGACTTTGACAACCCAGAGTGGACAGGCGCATCTTTCACAGCTCGCGGTGCGTTGATCTATAACGACACAACGGCAGGCGATAATGCAATCGCTGTTTTGGATTTTGGCGGGGACTTTACAGTTTCGTCAGGTACATTCCGTATCGTATTCCCAGCACCCGGCGCGACTGCTATCATTCGCATCGATTAATAAAAGGATAAAGAAACATGGCTTCAACCTATGTAAATGACCTTCGCCTCAATGAGATGGCTACTGGCGATCAGTCAGGCTCATGGGGAACAGTCACAAACCTTAACCTCGAATTGATCGGTGAGGCTTTTAGCTATGGCACAGAGGCCATAACAACCAACGCTGATACTCACACAACAACGATTGCTGACGGGGCTTCAGACCCCGGCAGGGCAATGTTCTTGAAGTACACAGGCACTCTAGATAGTGCGTGTACGATCACAATCGGTCCAAATACTGTCAGTAAGATGTGGTTTATTGAGAACGCTACTAGCGGATCTCAGAACATCATCATATCTCAGGGTTCTGGGGCCAATGTTACAATTGCGGCGGGTCAAACCAAAGCTGTATATAGTGACGGTGCTGGCGCTGGCGCTGCCTTTGTAGATGCATTTGCTGCTCTTAGTGTTGGCGCTTTATCAGGTACAACTGGCACGTTCACTGGCGCTATATCAGGTACATCAGCAACATTTGATGGTGGCGTAGATATTGATAACATCAACATTGATGGCACTACGATTGCACTGTCTTCTGGAGATCTTACACTAGACGTTGCAGGGGATATTATTCTTGATGCAGATGGCGGTGATATCTTTATTAAAGATGGCGGGACCGAAAAAGCACGTTTAATCACAGGAAACGCAGGTTTTTTTGATATATATTCTCCTGTATCTGACCAAGATGTTCGTATTCGAGGTCTTGACGGTGCTTCTATTGTTAACGCCCTCACCCTTGATATGTCTGAGGCTGGTGCGGCTACGTTTAACAACAAAGTTTTGGCTCCAATTTTAAATACGGGTTCGTTTTCATCTGTAGGTATTGGGGCGGCAACAGCCGATGCTAATGTGGCAGAGCTAGGGGCAGGATACTTAACCCTTGGCAGAGATGATACCGCAGATGCTAAACAATTACTTTTCAGTAAAAACGGGGGTACACATAGTTTTATAGAAACTAAAGCCGCTAGTTTAGAAATAGTAAGTTCTGTTTCTAACTCAGATATTCTTTTTAAAGGCAACGATGGTGGTGCAAATATTACAGCATTGACCCTTGATATGTCAGCGGCTGGTGCGGCTACGTTTAATAGTGCTATAACCTCTGGTGGGAATATTACTGTTGGAGGCACTAATAATTTAATCGTCAATGATAGTGGCGTGGCTGTATTTGGAAATGACCAAGATTTATTAATAGGTAACTCTGGCGCAAATGGAATTTTAACAGCACCAAATGGTGATCTAACACTAGATGTAGCAGGAGATATTATCCTTGATGCTGCTGGCAGAGATTGGACGTTTAAACTTGCTGGGACTACTAAATTTAATATTAGTGATAATGCAGATGACATACTACTTCAGTGTATGTCACAGGATAAAGACATTATTTTTCAAGGTATGGATGGCAATACTACCTTATTTACCGCCCTCACCCTTGATATGTCAGCAGCAGGTGCGGCTACGTTTAACAACAACGTCACGGCTTACTCAGATGAACGTCTGAAGGAAAACATCGTAACTGTCCCTGATGCGCTGGCAAAAGTAACAGCTATGCGAGGCGTACACTATAACCGCATCGACACAGGCAAGTCACACACAGGTGTTGTAGCCCAAGAGATACAAAAGATTGCACCAGAACTTGTACTCACAGCAGATGATGAGATTGGTACACTGTCAGTCGATTACGGTAATATTACAGGTTATCTGATTGAGGCCATTAAAGAACTCAAGGCTGAAATCGAAGAACTGAAAGGTAAGTAATATGACTTTACCAGCATCAGGTGCAATATCTCTTAATCAAGTCAACGTAGAACTTGGCAACAGTGGCACAGCGAATATCAACATGAACTCCGCCGCTGTTCGTGGCTTGTTTGATATTGCCTCTGGGGCAATCAGTATGTCTGACGGTTACGGAAAGTCAGACGAAGCAGCAGCGGGACAAGATTATTACACTTCTGCTGGCACATTTTCATGGGTTTGCCCTGATGGAGTTACTTCTGTTTCAGTTGCGGCTTTAGGTGGCGGAGGTGGGTGCATGGCTCCCGGTGACGTAGCGGGTTCAACATCGGCTGGTGATGGCCAAAATTCTTATTTCATAAGTACCTCAACTGTCAAGGGTGGCGGCGGCGCAGGAGGCGCAGGAGCGCCATCCACTAGGTTTAGTGGGCAGAGCAATGTTAAGTCTGTTGGTGGCATCTTTACTGGTGATGGCGGCGGAAACGGCGGAAACGGTGGTGTTTATACCTCCACCGGGGGCGGTGCTGGAGGTTATAACGGCGGAGGTCAGGAGTCATCTGGCGGCGGAAGCGGCTATAATTTGACTTTTGGATCAGCAAATGCACAGAACGGGAGCAATGGCGGTGGCGGCGGCGGCTATGCGTATGCTTCAGGTAGCTCAACTGGTTTAAAAGGTCAGGGCAGTAACGGATTAACAAATTCTGTTAGCAACCCAGAAGGTTGGAACTATTCTAGCGGCGGCTCTGGGGGTGCCAATGGCGTAAATTATTCATCAGGCGATGCAACGGGTGTACCGGGTGCAGGCGGATGTGCGGCTTGGGACCGTGGCGTTGGCGGCGGCGGCGGCGGTTTAGGTTACAAAAACAATATTACCGTTGTGCCGGGAAACAGTTATACTGTGGTCGTGGGTGCTGGCGGAGCGCGTGGAGCTACAGCCGCCATTGATGGTGGTGCAGGCGGCGAAGGTGGCGTGCGTATAATGTGGGGCAATAGTTCGATTACTCGCGCTTATCCATCTACTAACGCAGGAGACCAATAATGAGTGAATTTGTTACTCAATACGATGAGGAAACGACAGAGTTTGTTGGTAATCCAATGTTGCTTAGTAATTTTGTAAGGGTAACCCCCGAAGCAACTGAGGACAGCCTTCCCGAAGGTTGGTATTTTTATAACAAAGCTCAAAGTCAACCTAATGTTGAAATTCCTAGTCCATACCACATTTTTGAACTTCAGGTTTTGGTTGAAGGAAACACCATAACTGAAAATTGGGTGTCTTCAGAAATGACGGCAGAGGAAAAGTTAGCAAAACAAAACCAAGCTAAGGCCCACTGGGCGCAAATCCCAAATTTAGAGGACTTTAGCACTTGGGTATTTGATGAAGATACTTGTACCTTTCTTCCTCCTGTACCGTGTCCTTCTGATGGAATACTGTATGGCTCACACAAAATAGGGGTAGATAAGAAATATTGGTGGGATAATGCTCTTGAAGTTTGGGTAGAAGTCACCGCCGAGTTAAAATCTGAGCTAGACAAAAAGTAGAACAAGATGCCTCTAACCAACCTCCAGTTCAAACCCAGTATTCAGGGAGCAAATCATGAGCAAGCAAACAGTATCATCCGCACATGATCGTATCGACGGTCTTGAAAAGGAAGTGATCGCCATAAAAACTGAGGTTAAAATCCAGTTTAAGGATTTGTTTGGCCGTGTGAAGCGCATGGAGAGCATTATGATTACTGCTACTGCGTCCATTATTGGTCTGCTTGTGGCTGTTTTAATGAAGATGTAAAATGTGGTGTGTTCTTGTATTTGTCGGGTACGGACACACTTTCGTAAACAACTACGGCACGAAGTTCTATAAAGCCTGCTACTACGACTGTGGCGCACCGGGCGGAAAGAACGGTCAATGGTACGATAAACGGTACGTTGTCCACCCATACGCCTACTGCCCTGCGAGGTACATGGACACATGATTGATCCAATCACAGCAGTCGGCCTCGCCACTTCAGCCTTCAATATTCTCAAGCAGGGTATTAGCGCGGGAAAAGATATTCAAGAAATGAGCGGCACTTTGGCTAAGTGGGGAGCCGCTTTTTCTGATTTTCAGTATGCGGAAGACAAAACAAAGAACCCTCCGTTCTACAAGATGATGTCTGACAATAGTGCCAGTGCTATTGAGATATTCGCTCAAAAGAAAAAGATGGAGTCCATGAGAAGTGAAATAAAAAACCACATATCGTTTGTTTATGGACCATCGGCTTGGGAGGAGGTTCTCGCTATTGAGGGCGAAATGCGCCGCATACGCAAGGAAGAGGCTTATAAAAAGCAGGAGGCGATAGACAACGCTATCAACTTTGTAGTTGGAGCGGTTATATTTATTATCGCCGGGGCTGGTGTGGTTACAGGATTTTATTACTTGGGTAGATATCAGGGGAAGTGGTGATGTGGTTTTTAGTCTGGTTTCAAGTTATGAATAACAACATTGAGCATTATCAACTCAATCAGTTCACCACTGAAAACGAGTGTAGAGAGGCTCTTGAGGATGCAAAAGTCTTGATAACTACAAGCCAAACGGTGGTATATTGCTTTGAGGTTATACCGAAATAAACGTGGAGATTACGTTGTATATGACAAATACGGAAAAGTTGTTATAATAACGCACCACAAACGATATGCTGTAGAGTACGCAAGGAGTTTAGAAGATGCCGAATGAGTACGATCTGAACGGAAACGGAAAGATCGATCCGGTTGAGCATGAGATAATGCTAGAGGATCGCCGCCGCCGTATGGAAGACGCAGACGCCAAGAGAGACGCACAGAGGCGCATGACTTGGTTTGCCTTGTCTGGCATGATCTTATACCCTTTCGTCATTCTAGTGGCCTCTATGACGGGCTTGCAGACGGCGGCGAAGTTGATGGCAGATATTGCTGCGGTATATGTAATTGGTGCATCTGGCATAGCCGCTGCATATTTTGGATTTAACGCAATGGAGAGTAAGAATGCTTCAAGCTCTGATAGGTCCGGTAGCTGAACTAGCTGGCGGCTGGCTCAAAGGTAAGGCAAGCGCACAGGCTGCGTCTGCAAACCTCAAGCTAGTTGAGGCAGAGGCAAAAGCTACCATAATGAAATCCGCCGCTACATCTGAGGCGGATTGGGAAAAAATTATGGCCCAAGGTACGCAGAACTCGTGGAAAGACGAGTATCTTGTGCTTCTGTTTTCTATTCCATTGATACTCAGCTTCCTGCCATTTGAGTGGGCTAAACAGGCGGTTACAGATGGTTTTGCTGCGCTGGACACCATGCCAGACTGGTACAGCTATACATTGGGGGTAATTGTCGCCAGTAGCTTTGCAGTGCGATCAGCCACCAAATTCTTTGGAGGCAAGAAGTAATGAAGTACACAAAGGATTTAGTTGTTCTCATCATGGCTACAGGCTTAATGCTTTTGCTTGGCTTGATTGTATATGATGAATTTTCAATGGCGTCAGAACATGACGCTGAGTTAGACCAAAATATTATAGAGTTACTGCAAATGTCTATCACAGGCATCGTCGGAGTTGTAGCTGGCTATGTTAGCGGAAAGGATCGTGGTGAATAACTATGGAAAACCTGAAGTTACCTGTAGCCCTTGTGGCAGCTATGGCCGTGCAGTTAGCGGCGGGTGTCTGGTGGGTATCACAGCAGGCGGCCACGATTGCGAGTCTGGAAGAGACTGTAGGCCAGATCGGTTCCAAGATGGCGATTGAAGACAACGTGAACCTGAAGCGGGACGTTCAGGACAACGCCATGGAATTGGAATATGCTTTCGATGAGATTGAAGAAGTTTGGGGTGAGTTGGCTAACTTAGCTAATTCGATTGGTCAGGTGACGCAGTTGCAGCAACGAGTGGCCCTAATCGAAAACGATCTGAAGTATATTAACCGTGACCACAACGGAATTTTGGACATGAAAGGTGGAATGAAATGAGTAACGCACTAAAAATTCTGCAAGAAAAATGTGGATGTTCACCAGACGGAAGTTTTGGTCCAAATACTGCCCGTGCAATTGTAAAACACTATGAGCTGTCACCAGAGCGGGGGGCGCACTTATTAGGCCAAGTCATCCACGAATCTGGTACGTTTCGCTATGTGCGTGAAAACTTGAACTATAGCGTTGAAGCTATGATGAAGGTATGGCCCAGCCGATTTCCAACAGAAGAAAGCGCAAAACCATATGAACGTAACCCCAAAGCCCTTGCAGATAAAGTATACAGTGGTCGTATGGGTATTCCAGAAGGCGAAGGTCACAAGTGGATTGGTCGCGGATTTTTACAATTGACAGGCTATAACAACGTCAAAGCCTTTGCCAAAGATATGCGTTTGCCTGATGTTTTGACAGATCCATCACTTCTTGAAGAAGATTATGCGATGGATACAGCGATCTGGTTTTTCAAATCCAACAATCTATGGAAAATCTGTGACGAAGGTGTTAATGATGACGTAATCAAACGTCTGACCCGAAAAATCAATGGTGGATATACAGGTTTAGATCATCGTATAAAAGAAACAAACAAAGTGTATGAATGGGTGAAGTGATAAATGCCATTACAACTTCTCAAGTATAACCCCGGTGTTGTAAAAGACATTACAGAATACGCTGCTGGCAAAAACGGACCATATTGGGTTGACAGTGATTTAGTGCGTTTCAAAAACGGTTACCCTGAAAAGTTGGGCGGCTGGGAAAAAGATACGCTATATGGCCTAAACACATCTGGAGCAACTACAGGCACTGAAACTACTGTTGAAGGCATTGCCAGAAAGATGCTTAACTGGAGGGCTGCTGTAGACGGGGAAGATCGTCTGGCTGTTGGCACTCACAACCATCTTTTAATAATACAAAATAATGCAGTCTATGACATAACGCCACTTCGCAAGACTTCTACTGGATTGAGTAATCCAATAGCTACAGTCAGCGGAAGTGCGACTGTGACCATTACAGACACAACGCATGAAGCAGAAACTGGTGATTGGGTTGTCTTGAGTAATACAGATGCTGTCGGCGGAATTGATGCCGATACACTTAACTATTATTATGGTTATGAGATAACTGTCGTTGATACAAACACCTATACCATAAACCTTCCAACTGCGGCCACATCCACAGTTGCGGCTGGTGGTGGTACAGTAACAATTGAATACTTGATCGGCCTAGAGGATGGAATGGGATCTCAGAGCGCCTCCCCCACGCTAGGTTGGGGTACTGGCGGATGGGGTTTAGAGGCTTGGGGTGAGCCAAGATCAATATTCTCTGCTGGTGTATTTTTGGATAACACATCTTGGAGCTTGTCTCTATGGGGTGAAGATCTTATTGCCACTGTCAGGAATGGTGCAATTTATTACTGGGACACGTCTACTGATCCAGTCGCCCGTGCCGTTCTTGTGTCTTCTCTTGCAGGCGCTGAAAGTGTGCCAAGTGTAGCCAGAATAGCTACAGTATCCTTTCCAGATCGTCACTTCATTGCAGGGGGATGTACGCCATACAACGGCTCTGATGTGGATAATATGCTTGTGCGTTGGTCAAGCCAAGAAGAATTTACTAAATTTGCCCCTACTGCAACCAACACGGCTGGTGATCAGCGTTTGGAAGTCGGAACAAAAATTGTTGCGATGATTCCTGCAAGGGAAGAAACTATTATATCTACAGATGAAGCCATCTATGGCATGACATTTGTGGGCGGTGATTTTGTTTTCTCATTCCGCTTGCTTGCGACAGATTCTGGAGCTGCTGGCATTAATACAATGATCAGTATCGATGGAGATGCTTACTGGCTTGGTAAGAGAAACTTCTTTAAATACGATGGTGTTGTCCAAGAGATGCCATGCCCAGTGCAGTATTATGTCTTTGACAGACTTCAGGACATTTACATCGACAAGACAGTTGTCGGCCACAATAAGGCTTTCAAAGAAATCACTTGGTTTTATGTCTCGAATGACAACCCAAGCGGAACAACCAATCCAGAGCCAGATAGTTATGTCACATATAATTATGCAGAAAACGCATGGACTGTGGGGACGATGGACCGCACTTGTTGGCTTGATAGCTTTGGCTCTAGAACAGTTCCATTTGCCTTCGATCCAGATGGATACCTGTACAACCATGAGACAGGCACAAGTGCAAATGGCGCAGCGATGAATAGCTACATCGAAGGATCTCCACGCGAAATTAGTGCGGATGGGGAAAATTTGTATATGGTGGATCAAGTTATTCCAGATGTAACCATGACACCTGATACATCTCTTTCTTTGTATATGAATACACGCAAGTTTCCCAATGCAACGGAGACAACAAAAGGCCCGTTTACGATTACCTCTTCTACTGAAAAGGTCAGTACACGGGCCAAGGGCCGTCAAATATCCATGAAGTTCCAAAGTACAGGAACTACAGACGATTGGACGTTAGGCGATTTCAGAGTTAACTCAAGACCAGATGG